>Ga0082335_1003788_pt1 | contig 24148 bp, 23 predicted proteins | sample Subgrocontami58m_FD_72375 | JGI IMG/M metagenome (GOLD analysis project Ga0082335, IMG submission 72375) | Subsurface groundwater microbial communities from S. Glens Falls, New York, USA - GMW37 contaminated, 5.8 m (SPADES assembly) (version 2) ...
GGGCGCTCAGCACGCGCATGCAGCCGGATCGGGATATCATCATTATCCCCCGCATCGCCTGCTCGACTCTGGACCCCTCTGTGCCCAAACCGCGAACGACCGCCGCCTGGGGTGTTGATGCGACCATGCCCATGGACGAGAGGGAGCGCTTTGAAAAGATCAAGGTGCCCGGCGTGGAGAAGGTCAAGTATTTGTAAGGGAATTTTAGGTGAACGCCACCACCCACTCTCCGAGCCCGCGCAATGGGTAAGTGCTTATTCCCGCCGGCAGTCATCGGATGCGCGGGCTCTTCGACCGGGCAGCGGCGTTCACCGGGATGGCAAGGGTGACAGGTGAGGGGTGAAAGCTGATCGCTGACAGCTTAAAATTGCTATGAGAAACTTCGAATACCTTGAGCCGAACACTGTTGCCGAGGCCTGCGGGTTGCTGCAGCGGTACGCAGGGGAGGCGCGAGTATACGCAGGCGGGGCCTACCTCAGCATCGTCATGAAGCAGGGGCTGCTCCAGCCCAAGGCCCTGGTCAACATCAAGAAGATCCACGAGCTTAAAGGATTACGTTGGGAACCCGCAGAGGGCTTGATCCTCGGGGCGCTGGTCACCCACCACGAAATCGAGACCTCAAGCCTTGTCAGAGAAAAGTTTCCCATCCTTTGCGAGCTGGAAAAGGAAGTGGCCAATATCCGGGTGCGCAACGTCGGGACCGTCGGCGGGAATCTCGCCTCCGGCGAGCCGCTCACCGACCTTGCCCAGGTTTTTATCTCCCTGGATGCGCGCGCTCGGGTTCGGGGCCCTTCACGGGAACGAGTCATTCCTCTCGAGGAGTTTTTCCTGGACTACTACCAGACCAGCCTCGCCGATGACGAGATTTTGACGCAGGTCATTATTCCACCTCTGCCGGATCGTTCCGGAATAGAATACATTCGCTTCTCCAGCAGTTCCGCGGTCGACAAGCCCTGCGTCGGCGTGTCGGTTCGTATTTCTCTGGATGAGGGGAGAAAAACCTGCCAGGGAGCGCGCGTCGTTCTGGGTTGCGTCGCTCCCATTCCTATGAGGGCCCGGAAGGCGGAAAGAGTCCTGGAGGGAAAACCCTTCGGCCCGGAGTCGGTGCAGGAGGCGGCCCGTTCGGCGGCTGAAGAGTGCAGCCCCACAAGCGACCTGCGCGGATCGGAGAAGTACAAAAGGGCGATCGTTCTTACGCTGGTGAGACGCGCCGCGCAATGCGCCTACGAGCGCGCCCTGACGAGCTGAGCGGGAAGCATGAAAAAGCGGATTCAACTTCGTGTCAATGGAATGGATAGGGCCCTGGAGGTGGAAGCGCGTTCAAGCCTGCTCGAGGTCGTGCGCGAGCAGCTCGGATTGACCGGCGCCAAACTCGGGTGCGATATGCAGGTGTGCGGGGCATGCACGCTGCTTGTTAACGGAAAACCGGTCAGCGCCTGTTCGGTTCTGGCCGTGGATGCTGATGGCTGCGACGTTCTGACAATCGAGGGATTGGGCGATGGAAATAAGTACCATCCTCTGCAAGAGGCGTTCATGGAGTTCGGCGCGCTGCAGTGCGGCTACTGCACTTCAGGGTTTATTCTTACCGCCAAGGCGCTGCTCGACGAATGTCCGAAGCCTTCGGAGCAGGAGATTCGAGATTACCTGGCGGGAAATTTCTGCCGCTGCGGCTGCTACCAGGAGATTATGCAGGCGATTAAAAACGTAGCGGGCAGCTGATCGGATAACTCAATGGAACCAGCAGATATCGGTAAAACGTTTCGCCGGCTGGACTACGAGATCAAAGTGACTGGGCGGGCGCAGTATCTGGCGGACATGAGCGTTCCGGGAATGTGTCATGGCAAGATCCTCAGGAGCCCGTATCCGCATGCGCGCATCAAGCGCATCGATGCTTCCAAGGCGCTCAAAGCTCCAGGCGTGGTGGCGGTGCTGACACGCGATGATATTCTGCATGACGAGGGCATCGAGCCTTTCTACGGGCCGGTGTTCAAGGATCAAACCATCGTCGCGACGGAAAAAGTTCGTCACGTTGGCGATCCGGTGGCAGCCGTGGCGGCTCTGACCGTCGATGCGGCGGAAGAGGCGCTGCGCTTGATCGAAGTCGATTATGAAGAATTACCGGCGGTGCTTAATGTTCAGGACGCCATAAAGCCGAACCCGACTCTAGTCCATGAGTCGGTTCGCATACCAGAGTCCGGTTTCGCTGATCTCGCGGAGCTTAAGCCTATAGAAGGTACCAACGTCTGCACCCACTTCCGTCTCAACCGCGGCGATATTCAAAAAGGCTTCGCCGAAGCGGATCATATTTTCGAAGACATTTTCACGTTGCCGGCGACGCAGCACAGTTTTCTCGAGACGCACGCGTGCATCGCTTCCGTCGAGCCGGGCGGGCGGATTACGGTCTGGGCGACGACGCAAAATCCGTTCGTCGTGCGCACTCAGCTCGCGAACATCTTCAAAGTTCCAGTCGCGAAAGTGCGCGTGATCGTGCCATATCTCGGCGGCGGTTACGGCGGCAAGGTCTACCCGAAAGTGGAGCCGATCACCGTGGCATTGGCGCAGAAAGCGGGACGGCCGGTGCGCGTGGTGCTCACGCGCGAGGAAGTTTTCTACACGATCACCAAGCACGCCGCGGTTATCAAGATGAAGACCGGCGTCAAGAACGACGGCACGCTGGTCGCGCGCGAGTGCGAAATCCATCTCGACACCGGCGCCTACGCCGAGATCGGCCCGCGCGTGGCGAAGAAATCCGGCTACACAGCAGCGGGACCGTATAAAATTCCCAATCTTAAAATCGATTCCTATTCGGTTTATACCAACAAGCCCCCGGCAGGGGCCTTTCGCGGCTTCGGCGTGTCGCAATCGGCCTGGGCCGTCGAGTCGCAGATGGACATCATCGCCGCGGCGCTGAAGATCGATCCGCTCGCGCTGCGCAAGCAGAACGGCTACGACGAAGGCGATAAGTTCGTCACCGAAGAGACGCTCAGCGCCGTTGGGCTTAAGGAATGTTTGGACGAAGTGGCCAAATCGATCGGGTGGGGAAAAAAGGTCGAAGGGAAAAATGAAACAAACATCAAGCGGGGAAAAGGACTCGCGTGCATGATCAAGGCGACGATCACGCCGTCGATCTCCTGCGCGGTGGTGAAGCTCAATGAGGACGCGAGCCTTTCCATATATACCGGCACGGTTGAGATGGGGCAGGGCTCGGAGACGGTGCTGGCGCAAATCGCCGGTAAGGAACTCGCTATTCCGCTCCAAACGATCCAAGTTCTCGGCGTCGACACCGATGTCGTGCCGTACGATCTCACGACTTCATCGAGCCGCTCGACTTTTCATATGGGCAAAGCGGTGCAGCTCGCGGCGCAGGATATCATGCGCCAACTCAAGCAGATTGTCGTGAAGGAATACGGCGTGCCGGAAGACAAAGTGACCTTCGCCGACGGCAAGATACGTCTGCCCGAAACGCAGCTCGACTACGCGGAGGTGATGTTCAAGCGCTTCGGCATGCAGGGGGGCACGCTGGTCGGTGAGGGGCAGGTCAAGACTTCGGTCAAAAACGAATTCGGCGAGAAGAGCACGTCGGCGTTTTGGTTCTTTGCTGCCGGCGCCGCCGAAGTGGAAGTCGACGTCGATACCGGTAAGTTCAAGCTCATCAAGTATGCCACCGCCGTCGATGTCGGCAAGGCGCTCAACCCGCTCGGTTGCCGCCAGCAGCTCGCCGGCGCGGCGATCACCGGCATCGGCCAGGCGATGTTCGAAGAAATCGCTTACGACAACGGCCAGCTGATTAATCCCAACCTTGTTGATTACGTTCTACCGTCGTTCGGCGATATGCCGCCAGTGATCGATCCGATTTGCGTCGAAGTTCCCGACCGTAACGGGCCGTTTGGCGCCAAGGGGATCGGCGAAAGCGCGCTGATTCCCGTCGCGCCGGCGATCGCCAACGCGGTTTTCGATGCCGTCGGGGTGCGCATCAGGGACCTTCCCATCAAGGCCGAGAAGATCTTTCTCGCCTTGGAAGAGACCAAAGCAAAATCCTAAGCCCGAATCTAGGGACACATTACTTTATGATTCTGCTGAAGAATGGCCCCTGAATGTCACCCTGAACGAAGTGAAGGGTCTCAAGTCTTGGAAAACACGAGATTCTTCGCTTTGCTCAGAATGACAGACCAGCTTGATAGGGGGTTTTTCAGCGGAATCACTTTATGTAGTTTGGCGGGGTTCTGCATATTGACTTGCATATAGTTCCAGGTATATATTTGGTTATTAGTTTAAGAGTGGGAGGAATGCAATGGAGAAAATCATCCCTATTTCTGATCTGCAGACGCGGGCAAAGAAGATAGTCGAGAGCGTCAAGCAGACGCGGGACCCTGTGGTGATTACCCAGAGAGGCAGGCCTGCCGCCCTTTTGGTGAACTATGAAGACTACGAGGGAATGATAGCTACCCTGGAGGAGATGAGCCAGCCGGATTGGAGAGAAAGGCTTGCCGAGGCTGAGCGAGACTCCAAGGCCGGGAAGGGTATGGGGCTAGAGGAGTTCAAGGCCAAAAGGGCAAAGCGTGCCAAGAGAGGTTAAACTCCTGCCGCGGGCTCAGAAAGAGCTGGAGGCCCTTCCATCTGCGGTCCAGGATCAGATCCTCGCTAAACTCGATCTCCTTTACGATTCTCCCGAAATAGGTCCGGCCATGTTTGATGCCTTTCAGGGCTACCGAGCCCTCTTGGCCGCCAGGAATAGCTACCGCATCATTTACCGGATCGTCTCGGAAGATTTGATCGAGGTCGCTTATATCCGCCACTGCGCCAGACAGGCCCGTCTCCGAATAATAAGAGGGAAAGATTAGAAAAGAATCGGCAGGTCTTTGGCGGAGAAGGGAGGGAGTCGAACCCTCCGGGGACCTTACGATCCCCAGACTGGTTTTGAAGACCAGCGGCACCACCGGGCACCTTCCCTCTCCGGATCTTTAATTTCAACAACTTAGCCCGTTTTTGCTCTCCCGACAACAGGTGGGTGTTGTTAAAATTGTTGTAACTTTTTTTCCTCTCCAGTGGGGGGGCTTATATCTTTTCCGGCCTTTTGTAAGCGGTTATGAATAAATTATCCCCTGGGAAGAGACTATCGCGCCATAGCATAAGGTGGTTTTGGAAAGCTCCGGGAGACTCAGCCGATCGCTTTGCGGGCTATTTCTATTCCCTTAAGGTAATCGTCGTAGTTTACGGGAGACTCAAGTCCGAATGAAGACAGAAGATCTATAGTTTCACTTAAGCTTATCCCAAGCGTTTTACTGAGCTTGGCCAGAGAAATCTTGCCCTCCTTATAGCCTAGAAGCATTTTATACTTAAGGCCATCCATAAGCAGCTCTCTTGCCACCGAAGATTTCTCCTTGTTTTCCTCTTTGGCCAAGACCTTAAGGCGCTTCAGTTCCTGCTCACTCAATCGAACGCTCATGACTGGCATCGGAGTTCACCTCACCCTTTGATTCTTTTGCGGGCATCTTCCAAGATTTGCGCGCTGTAACGCCCGACTTTTTGAAGCCTCTCCAGTTTTGCTAAGGCTGCTTGCTGGTTTATTCGGCGTTTCTCATAAAGCTCCAACAACACGTGAACGGCGGTAAAGAAAGGAACGCCCATAATCTTGGCGGCTTTTATGGCCGGGCCGTCATCTGTGCCAAGGGGTTCGTCTTTTTCCTTCGCCAGGAGCAGTGCGGCCGCCTCGCCTGCCTCAAGTCCAAAGTCAACCTGGATCTGCTTGCGCTGAACCGGGCGGGAAAAGTTAGCGACCTGAATGTTCCCCCTGCGCAGCAGCTCTTCGATCATCCGAGCATCGTATAGGTCTTTACGTGCCACTGCCTCCCGCTGGACCTCCGGGGGGATCACGATGCGCGTCTTCTCGACTAAGAGCGCCAATAAGTCACTCTTGGCCAGCAGAATAAGCGTTGAGGCATCTAGAATAACCACGTAGTCTATCTTACTACATTTGTGTACAACAATTCTAGGCGAACGTCAAGTTGTGCCTAGGGTCTTTCCGCTACGGTATGCGGCAATCAATCTGGCTCTTTCCCGGTGCCACTTTCGCAGCATCTAATTTCTTAATAGACACAGTCGGCGATCGTGCGGCCCCTGATTTGAATAAAAAGCTAAGCAGCAACTGTTCGGGCGTCAGGAAAAAGCGGTCTGTATCTTTTTGAGTTTATAATGACAATAATTAGGCTTAATATGAGATAGTTATATCAGTTTGAGACTTCTCAATTGGCGAGCCTGTAGAGGTCAACTTTACCAATGTTTATAGCTATATGGCTAATTTTATAGTGTTTTTCGGCGCTTTTCATCCCCGCATAAACGAAAGCAGTAGTCGATCGAAGCTGGCACAGAGGTTGCCTCTACATGAGGGCGATAGATAGGGAAGGGCAGTTTAAGGAGGCAGTTATGGAAAGGTCCGAATTCGTTACCCCTATGGCAATTGAATTCCCAGGACGGGCGGGGATACTTGAGATCCCGAAAAAGCTCATGGCTATCCGGCTCAGATGGCTGGTAGTCATTACTTGTTCTTTTTTGCTGCTGTACTCCCAGGACCAAACACTCGCCCCTTCGACGGCGTATAGCTTCATCCTTCTCTATATTTTTTCCAATGCTACCCTCTATTGGGTAAATGAAAGGCTGTTTGAATCCTCCTACTTTTATGCGCCGTTGGTCCTTTTGGACACCTTTTGCGCCACTGCAGCGCTAATGGTCAGTGGGCAAGTTACCACGGACTTTTATCTCGTTTATTTTTTGCTCATCATCCTGTGCGCTCTATTTGAGGACTTTCTCGGCTTGATAGTCGTGGCAGGGTTGTCCATATTGGTCTACGGTTACCTTCTTTTCAACACCGCTGAAGCTTTGCCTCCTGGCAGCTATCTGCGTCTTCCCTTTTTGTTCGTGGTGGCGTTATTTTACGGTTACTTTGCGCATATCGTGCATGGGGAGAAGGCTTTGAAGGTCCAGGCACAAATACGGCAGATCATTGCCGAGCATCTAGCCGAAGCAGAGCGCTTAAAGTCGGAATTCCTTCGCAATACGACACATGAGCTGAGGACCCCGTTAACTACGATTATGGGCTACAGCGATCTCTTGATGGATGGAGCCTTCGGCCCGATGACGGACCAACAGAAGGGCGCTATAGCGCGGTTGATGGAGAGTGCCCGCGGACTTTTGGGAATTGTAGAGCAAATTCTTGATTTGTCAAAAATAGAAAAGGGAGAGATGGTCTCGGCAACAAGACGTCAAGATGTGAAGGCTCTAATCAATCAACTCCGCCGGGAGATTGCCCCCTTAGAGAGAGGGAAGCCATATAAAGTCCAATACGAGATTGGCCCTGATATTCCAGCCGTTGAAACCGATGGGGAAAAGTTAAAAAGGGTCCTCAGCAATATTCTCAGTAATGCCCTTAAGTTTACCGACAGAGGAGAAGTTAAACTCTCTGTCATAAAGGAAAGCACGGGAGAGCTATCCTTCGCCATCGCCGACACCGGAATAGGCATACCCAAGGAAAAGATCCCGCTGATTTTTGAAAGTTTCCGCCAGCTCGATGGCTCCCAGACTCGACGGCACGGGGGGACGGGTCTGGGGATGGCCGTCAGCAAAAACTTGGTTGAGCTCATTGGAGGCAGGATAGAGGTGGAGAGTGAAGTGGGAAGAGGGTCGATCTTCAGGGTTAGCATCCCCCTAGGCGCCCATTCCTGATCCACCGGGCCGAAAGTTCAGACCAGGCGGACCCAGGCTTTTTGGAGAGAGGTGGCGTAGCCGACAGCGGTAGCTGCCTTGACGCCGTTCGCTTGCAGCTCGTCTACCAGCTTGGGGGCGTATTTTTGCGCCACGGCGATCAGGAGGCCGCCGGAAGTTTGCGGGTCAAAGGCCACCTCAACCAGCCCTTCGCGGATGGATTTGTCGATGGTGATCTTATCCTTGAGATAGTCGCGGTTTCTCTTGCATCCGCCGGTAAGATATCCTTTTTCCGCCAGGCGCGGCGCCCGGTGAAGGATAGGCAGCTTGCTGGACTCCAGGATGAAAGTAACGCTGCTGCCGCTCGCCATCTCCAGGGCATGGCCCAATAAACCGTATCCCGTGATGTCCGAGCAGGCATGCACAGGGTAGTTGCGCATGATTTTGGAGGCGGTGTTGTTGAGCGTGATCATGGAAGCGACCGACGCCTGCACGCTCTCCTTCGAGGCCTTTCCCTTTTTGAGCGCCGTGCTGATGATGCCTGTCCCCAGCGGTTTCGTCAGGATGAGTGCGTCCCCTTCCTGAACGCCCACATTGCGGATGACCTTGTCCGGGTGAATGACTCCGGTAATGGCCATTCCATATTTAATTTCCTCATCGATGATGCTGTGGCCGCCGACCAAGACCGCCCCCGCCTCCTGTACCTTTTCCGCTCCGCCTTTGAGGACTTCGCCCAGAACCCGGATATCCATTTTTCCCTTCGGGAAACAGACGATGTTCATGGCGGTTCTCGGCTCCGCTCCCATGGCGTAGATGTCGCTCAGGGCGTTGGTCGCGGCGATCTGGCCGAAGACATAGGGATCGTCCACGATCGGGGTAAAAAAATCGACGGTATTGACGATAGCGAGATCAGGCCGCAGGCGGAACACTCCGGCGTCGTCGGAGGTTTCCATCCCGACGATCAAATCAGGGCTCTCGAACTTTGGCAGGCTGTGCAAAACTTGCACGAGGTCGGCCGGGCCGAGCTTGGCAGCTCAGCCGGCGGCCTTTACCTGCCGCGTCAAACGGATTGTTTTGCGTCTTCGGATGAGTCTCATCTGTTCTCCAATTCAAAATGAAAATTGCAAAATGAAAAAAGTCAAATTTGCATTTTCCAATTTGCACTTTGAGCTAAAGGCAATTATCACGGGACTCTCTGCCTTCCCGCGGGCACGGGAGATTTCAGCCGCCTCACATCTCCGATTCTAACCGTGAGTCCTTCACGATCGAAATGTTCAAGGAGGGCAATCGTATACTTGCGGCTGGAACCTAAAAGGTCGCGGAAGGTAGCCGCGGTGATCTCGGTGTTATTAGCTAAATGTTTATATAAAACGCCCTTTACTTTGTCAACGCAGTCCGAGAGAAAGTAAAGATCCGATGCCACCCGTATGATAGCGCCATCTCTTTCCATCACCCGAAGGACTTCGTTGAGCTTTGCCCGCCCGGCGCCCAGATCTTTTTCTATCTGCTTTAAGTCGGGAGGGGCAAGAGGATTTTCTCCCAGATGCTTTTTGATTTTTTCCATGAGGCCCTTTTCTTCGCCCTTGAGATGAACGCGGTGTTGCGGAAGCCTCAGGAGGTTTCCTTCCCGGACCACCAGTTTGTCGCCGGCGAGAATCTCTAAAAAATCGCGAAACAGCCGGGACGGAACGGCATAGAGGACTTTGGCCCTCAGCTCTTCCATGTCCATTCCCGGCGCGAGGGGATGGAGGAGATGGAAATCCTTTAGCGCCTTGAGGCTGCTGTCCTTAAGGCCCTGCCATTTCTTTTCCGTCGTGTAAAGCTTTTCCGCTTCCGCGCTGAGGGAGCGGATCGTCTTTATCCGATCCATTTGATCGCGGACCTCTTCCTCCCTCAGGTTGAGGAACTGATGGACGGGACCGATGGGCAAGGCGAAGTCGTCGCTCTCGTTGATGAATCCTTCCACGAGGGTAGGGACATCTCCCGTGTGGAGAGCATGCAGGCGCGCCTCGAGTTCCGGCTCGCCCCTTTTATGTTTCCGGGCCCAGGGATGAATGACGATGCCGCCGCCCAGTGTCCGCTGCGCTGTCTCGTCCCTGACGATAAACCGATCTCCGCGCAGCGCCATCACGGGTTCTGCAAGAACGATCTGGCAGTAGGCGGAGCCTTTGGGCTCTACATGCTCTTTGGAACCCAAAAGGATCAATTTGACCAATCGCTCCGCCGTGCCCACATGGATCCGAAGGCGCTGGTGGTTTTTAATCCCTTTGGCGGCGGCGGGCCGCACCTCCAAAAAGGCGTCAAACCGGTCGGAGACCAGAGTCAACTTTTCGTGGCAGATGATATGTCCGCGGGTGATGGAGGCCTTCTCAAGACCGCTCAAGTTTAGAGCGATGCGCTGCCCCCAGCCGGCCGCCTCGACGGATCGGTTGTGAACCTGGAGGCTGCGCACCCGGAACGTCTGGTCGCCGGGGAGACAGCGAATGTGATCGCCGATCCTGACATCTCCGCTTAGCGCGGTTCCCGTGATGACGACCCCGTGGCCCTGCAGGACAAACGCGCGATCCACCGGAAGGCGAAAGTAACCGCTTGGATGCGGCTTGTTGCAGTTCTGGAGCATCTGCGAGATCCGGGCGCGCAGCTCCGGCAACCCCTGGCCGGTCACCGCCGAGAACGGAATGATCGGGGCCTCTTCCAGAGCGGTCCCCACGGTCAGAATCCTGATTTCCTCTTCGACCTCACGGAGCCTTGAGGCGGGAACCAGATCTGCCTTGGTGATGAGGAAGATGGCGAGTCTCACACCGAGCAGATGGACGATATCGAAGTGCTCTTCGGTCTGGGGCATCACGCCGTCATCGGCCGCTACTGTGAAGAGGACGAGATCGATGCCGTGGGCGCCGGCGAGCATGTTGCGGATAAACCGCTCATGTCCCGGGACATCGACGATGCCTGCCTGGCTCCCGTCTGGAAGGTCAAAGTGGGCAAAGCCCAGGTCGATGGAGATCCCGCGCTCTTTTTCTTCCTTCAGTCGGTCGGTATCCTCTCCGGTCAGAGCTTTGATGAGGCTCGTTTTGCCGTGGTCGATGTGTCCCGCAGTGCCGATGATGTAAGGCATATCTTCAATCTCAAATTTCAGATCTCAGATTTCAAATCTCAAAGCTGAAAGCTAGCCCTCCCCGAAATTCGGGATCAAATCTTCAGGGTCGAAAATAGTCCTTAAGTCGAGAAGAAAGCGGTTGTCTTTAATCCGTCCAAGAATCGGGGGATTGGCGTGGCGAAACTTTTGGGCAATCCGCTCTGCCCCGATGCCGTCGTGCCGGACGGCAATGACCTTGGTCGGAATTTCTTCCGTCGGCAGGGCGCCGCTGCCGATCTGAGAGGTCGAGTCCTCCAGGCTCAGGCGAAAATCTTCCCCGAGCTTCTTTTCGAGCGCGGGAAGAAGGCTTTGACCCATCTCCTCGATCTCCTTTAGGGGGCGAGTAAAGGCCTTGAGGGTTGGAATATCCTCGGCGAGGTTGAGCGATTGCTGATAGATTCTTAGGGTTGCTTCCAAGGCCCCCAGGGTGAGCTTGCCGCAGCGCAAGGCCCTTTGAAGGGGATTCCTATTCATCCGGCTGACCCAGACCTTCTTGCCTACCACCAGGCCGGCCTGCGGCCCGCCCAGGATCTTGTCGCCGCTGAAGGTGACGATATCCGCCCCCGCGCGTATCCGCTCAGCGACCACAGGTTCCTTGGGTAGCCCGTATTGACTGAGGTCGATAAGAGCGCCGCTTCCTAAATCCTCCATCACGGGGATTTTGTGTTTTTTCCCGATAACAACAAGCTGGGCGAGATCCACCTCCGAAGAGAAGCCCACGATCCTGTAATTGCTCGTGTGCACTTTGAGAAGGAGAGAGGTTTTCTTGCTGACAGCCTTCTCGTAGTCTTCGGGATGAGTGCGGTTGGTACTGCCGACTTCTTTGAGGATCGCTCCGCTCTTGGCCATGATCTCCGGTATGCGGAAAGAGCCGCCGATCTCGATCAACTCGCCGCGCGAGACAATAACCTCTTTTTTGTCCGCCAGGGTATTCAATCCCAGGAGAACTGCGGCGGCATTGTTGTTAACCACGGTAGCCGCCTCGGCCCCGGTCAGCTCTACGAGTAGTTTCTCTATCGCCTCCTCTCTTTTCCCTCGTTTCCCCTCGGCGAGGTCGTATTCGAGATTAACCGGGCTGCTTCCAACGCGGCAGACCGCCTCGATTGCCGCCTGAGGGAGAAGCGCGCGCCCCAGATTGGTGTGGAGGATAGTGCCGGTAGCGTTGATGACGCGGGTTAGTTGAGGCGCGCCCTCCGAGCCCATGCGCCCTTCGACCTGTTTTAGAATGGACTCTTCCCGCAGCTCCCCGAGCGGCACAGCCTTACCGTTCTGAATGGCCCGCCGCAGCTCCTCCAAAGTCTCGCGACATTTCTGCGTCACGTAGTCGCGGCTGAAGCGGGCCAGCAGCGGCTGGCTTTTAGGGTGGTTGAGCAGGCGGTCCACTGACGGGAGTTCACGCAGGAGCCCTTTTGTTTGCTCTATCATAGACAAAATCAGGTTTGCATAAGCAGAAGTATAATTCAACTCTCCAAAGGGCAGTTTGAAGTAGCGAGTTTCGGGTTTCTAGTTGACGGAGAATTCGAGATACAGGACTCGATACTTAAAACTGTATTTACCTACGTATCAGGGGATTCTCTCTAACGGATTGCTATTTTTCGCTTACTCGGTTAAGCGAAATGGTGCAGGACCTTCCGAGATTTCAGACTATGTGAGAAAGGAGATGTTCTATGCGCTCGCAAGAGATTTTAGACCAGCTTGCTGAGGATATTAAGACGCTGCTTAAGGAGCCTGTGGGGAGTAGAAGGGTGAAGATTACCGACCTGACCCCGCGGGACGGGCAGCAATGCAAACTGGCGACACGGGTCACTACCGATGACCTCCTTCCCATGTGTGCCTCCTTGGATAGGTGTGGCTTCTATGCCGTGGAGGTTTGGGGCGGCGCCACCTTCGATGTCTGTATGAGGTATCTCAAGGAAGATCCCTGGGAGCGGCTGAGAAGGATAAAAGCGGTTATGCCCAATACCAAGCTGCAGATGCTGCTCCGGGGACAACATATACTGGCTTACAGACCTTACACGGACAAAATCGTTTATAAGTTCGTCGAGAAAGCCATCGCCAACGGGATGAACGTTTTCCGGATATTTGAGGCTACCAACGACTTTAGAAACATAGAGGTGGCTACAAAGGCTGTAAAGGAGTTTGGCGGGGAAGCTCATGTGGAGGTGAACTACACGGTAAGTCCCGTCCATACACTGGAAAAGTGGATGGAATATGCAGAACAACTGATAGAGATAGGGGCGGATTGGTTATCCCTGAAGGATGCCACGGGGATACTGACTCCCTTTAATAGCTATATGATCATTAAGGGGATCAAAGACCGGGCCAAGGGTAAATTTCCGGTGCTGCTCCACTGTCACGACATGGGTGGGACCTCCAGCATGTCCCACCTGATGGCCATCCTGGCGGGGGTGGACATGATCGATACGGTGATGTCGCCTTTGGCGTTTGGCTCTGCACATCCGGCCACCGAAACCATGGTGGCGTCTTTGAAAAATACACCTTTTGATACCGGTATAGACCTGAAGCTCCTGGAGGAGCCCGCTCAGATCACACGGCAGATCAAGGAAAAATACGAAAAATACGAAACAGGGTATACCGGTGTTAGCGGTGAGGTCTTTATTCACAAGATCCCTGGTGGAATGATTTCCAACATGGTGGCCCAGTTGAAGGAGGCAGGCCGGATGGACCTGATGGAGGCGGTCCTGAAAGAGACCCCCAGTGTGGAGCGGGACATGGGCCATCCACCGCTCCTTACCCCCACCAGCCAGATCGTGGGAGTCCAGGCAGTGCTGAATGTCCTGGCGGGAGAGAGATACAAAATAGTGACCAAGGAGACCACCGATTACGTCAAGGGCAAGTACGGCCGGCCGCCCGGCCCTGTAAGCAAGGAACTGATAAAGAAGATCATGAAGGACAAGGAGCCCGACTATTCGGTGAGGTCTGGAGAGCTTGCTGACCCGGGTGACTGGGATAGGGCGGTTAAGGAGCTTGGGCCATTGGCAAAAAGCGAAGAAGACATTCTCCTGGGTGTCCTTTTCCCGATGCAGGCTAAGGAGTTTCTAACCCTCAGGGAAAAGGGGGATCTCGGACAGCGACCGGCGTAGTCTTCCAAGCGTGATCTTCATAATCCGCTTCTTTTAGGAAAACTACAGGAGAAAAGCAAGTTGATATTTCCCTGCCGGTCAGCTAAGCGATTCTCTATGATCCCTTCCTCTCCCTTCCGTGAAGGAGTGAAGGCGGCCATTCCGATCTGGATCGCTTACATCTCAACGTCTTTCGCTCTTGGGATTTCCGCCAAGGCCTATGGCCTCTCGCCGGGTGAGATCCTTCTCATGTCAGCCTTGGTCTTCGCCTCGCCTGCTCAGTTTGCCGCCCTTGAGCCGCTGGCTTCAGGAAAACCGGCCTTGCAGATCCTCCTCATCACTTTTCTGATCAACCTGCGCTTTCTCGTGATGAGCGCTGCCATCGCTCCCTACTTTGGTCGAGTAAGGCGCGCCGCGCTGCTCTTTTCCTCCCACCTCATAAGCATCAGCACCTTCATCATCCCCTACGTCCATTTCCAGAAAGAACCCAGGAAACAAGTGCGGGCTGATGGGATAGAGGAGTGGGGGAGAAGCAACTTTCACTACTTCCTTGGGTTGGCCGCGACCTGCTTCTCCGTGTGGGTGGTGGGAACGGGATTCGGGTACTGGGCTGCTCTGTATGTGCCGCCAGGATTGGAAGAAGGACTAAAGTTTATGTTGCCAGGCTATTTTGCCTGCATTCTTACGGTGGAGTTGAAAAGAAAGACCGCGCTACTAATCGGCATGGCAAGTTTCCTCTTGGCTGTGCCCGGCGCGCTGTTGAACGCGGAATGGGGGTGGCTTGTCACTGCCCTCTTCATCGGAACTGTAGGTTGGGGGATAGAACAATGGATCCAGCGCGGACCACGATAATCGTGGGGATGGGGCTTGTAAGCTACCTGATCCGGGCGCTGCCGCAGCTCTTTCTCGCGGGACGGAGCTTCCCGGAAGCTTTTGAGCGTTATCTCCGCTATCTGTCCTATGCCCTGATTGCCAGTATCATCTCGACCAACCTCTTCCTCGCAGGTCCGCGCTTTGAGGCCGGCGCCGCGCCACATCGTGCCCTGGCGCTGGCAGGCGCAGTTCTCGTTGCTTCATGGACAGGCAAGCCGCTGCTCGGCATGTTGATCGGCGCTCTCCTTGCCCAGACTCTCCCGTGGCTTGCACCGGCGTGGTAGGGAGTACTGGAAGGTATGGATTGCTGGATGCAGATTAGGGAGTCTTGCTTTCTGGTGTGAGGCGATGTATATTATACACCGTTAGTGAGATGGTATGAAAAGAACCCAGCTTTACCTTGACGAAGAGATGGCGAGAACCCTGGCGGCTTTAAGTCGGCAGAAAGGCACGACAGTTTCTGAGCTGGTGCGTGAAAGTGTCCAGGAAACCTATATGAGTAAAAAGGAAATTGATAAAGCCTCCCTTGCGAGGCAGCTTAGCGGGGTTTGGCGGAGCAGAAGCGATTTGGAAAAAATTGATCACACGGTTCGTAGACTACGCAAGGGAACCCGTCTCAAGAGGCTAGGGCTTGGCTGAGATCCTGCTCGACTCGGATGTCATTATCGCTTGGCTCCGCGGCTATGATCCATTTGCCGAGGAGATTCCCATACTCCTTGAAAAAGGGGAAGTGCTTGCCTGGACACCTGTGTCTGTCGCGGAGATATTCGCTGGGGCAAGGAGAGGGGAGGAAGGCCAATTAGATAATTTGTTCCTTGTGCTTGAAACTCTGCCCCTGTCTGTCGAGATAGGGAAGAAAGCGGGCCAATATCTCAACGCCTATGCCAAATCCCATGGCGTTGAACTGGGCGATGCCTTGATAGCTGCGGCGGCATATTCTAATAAAATGGCCCTGTGGACCCTCAATAAAAAACACTATCCTATGAGAGACATCCAGTTCTTTTCATCCCGCTAGCCCGTAATCGTATTGGACATCAAAGGAAACTGGGAAGCACTTGACGGTCGCTGAGAACGAGCCTCCTCGCTGTCGAGGCTCTCTCCTGTTAAACTGACTCAGCAGCTCAACGAAGAGGAGATCAAAAGGCTTTACCATGCGACCCAAAAGACGCTCCGCGACTGGGTCGAGCGACTCCGGCAAGAAGCGGGGGATAATTTTCCCGAGAAGATGACTGCCTTTCGCGAAGGCATGGCGGTCCACGGACGGTATCGAAAGCCGTGTCCCGATTGCGGTTCACCGATGCGGCGAATCGTCTATGCGGAAAACGAAACGAACTACTGCGCCCGCTGCCAGACAGGAGGTAGGCTCCTCTCCGATCGCGCCTTGTCGCGGCTTCTCAAAGAAGATTGGCCCCGGACACTGGAGAAATTAGAGGAGATGAAAGGTCAAAGGCGCGAGAGATCAGCTCATCGAATACAAAGGTCAGGGCAAAAAAAAGGAGGGACGGTTTTCCCGTCCCTCCCGCCAGACCGTTAAAGAAACTTCAAATATGTTTTTGGTCCTTTTTAAATTCTAGATCAATACCCGTCCCCTCACTGTGGGGGCATTCGGTCCGGCGAAATGAAGTATAGAACTTTAATTGGGCTTGTCAATAGACCGTTTATAACATCCCTTCCGCCTCTCGCCTGTTTCTGTTGCCTACTGCCTGCGTCTTTCGCCTTGTCTTCGTTTCATCCTTCCGCTTTCATCCTTCATCCTTGCTTTCAACTATTGCCTGTTGCCTCTCGCCTAACTGTTGCCTTCCTAATGATTTTGCCTTTTACGCAAGTCTGGCACGAAGACGCTAGAAACTGTCCGCTTTTACCCTCAGATGAAGTTTAAAACTATCCTTGACGTAATTCTGTACATTATTTATACTACAATAAAAGGAGGCCGTATGGCTATCTCGTCCAAAGATATCGTTCCTCTGACGCGGGCGCGGGCCAAGCTTAGCGAGCTTTGCGAGGACGTCCGGCGCGGGCACGGAGAAAAAATTATCACGAAGAACGGGGAAAGTTGCGCGGCGCTGATTGATGCGGAGCGTCTCGATTACTACCATCGCTTAGAGCGGGAGCATGTTCATATCACGCTGATTGAAGAGGCGGTTCGCGGCGTCGAGGAGGTCAATAGGGGTAAGCTTTTGACCGCAGCCAAACTCGAAGCCCGGTATGGCCGCTAGAACCCGGCCGCTTTTCACTGAAAATTTCGCCGTTAATTTAGAATCCGTCCGCTTATTCTTGGAACCCGAGGGCCGATCTGCCTTCCGACGCCTTCTGGGCCGCCTCTTCGACGATATCGTCCCAACTTTGGGCCGCTTTCCACAGTCAGGTCGTTCCTTCCTGGCCCACGCTGTTCAGTCTCTAGAAGCTCAGGCGTTGCTGGAGCGTCTTAGGGCCGTGCTTCGCAAAGGAGATGATCTCCGGGAGTTTGTTGTGGATGATTACATCATTCTCTACCTGATCAGGGGCCGCCGGCTCTATTTTCTAGCCCTCAAACATCACCGCCAACTGTCATTTGATTTTCGGCATCTTTGGCCGTAGGGGTCTTATCCTTCCCAGTTGCCACCCACGATCACGAGCCGTCTTTTACTTGTCCTTTTGCCTTTTTACTTTTGACTTTCGCTGTTCCCTTTTGCCTCTCTTTCTCTTCCTATTTGAGATTTGCCCTTCGGGTTCCCTCCCTTCGGGTCTGAGCCTCAGGGTCGAAGACAGGGTGGTGAGCTTATCGAACCACAATTTGCCATTTGAGATCCCGAAGAGCTTGCCTGTTGCCTTCCTAATGATTTTGCCTTATTTTACGCGGAAATAGCTTCGGCTGGGTCACTCGGCCCGGTCACATCTTTGATTCCGCATCATCGCCCGGACCGGCTCTATCAGCTCGGCTCTTTTGTTTGAGGTGATTTGGTGGCTAACCTAATTCCAAGCGAGCGAATCGAACGGTCTATCCTATTGATCCGTGGCCACAAGGTGATGCTGGATACGGATCTAGCTCAGCTTTATGGAGTGCCTACTAAAGTTCTTAATCAGGCAGTAAAGCGGAACAAAGACAGATTCCCTACTGACTTCATGTTCCAGCTAACGGACGCGGAGAAAAACGAGGTGGTCACAATTTGTGACCACCTGGAAAGGCTTAAATTCTCGCCTTCACTGCCAAATGCTTTTACAGAGTATGGTGCGATCATGCTGGCAAGTGTCTTAAACTCAGAAAGAGCGATCGAGGCAGGCATTTATATAGTTCGAGCCTTTGTCAGGCTGCGGGAGACGTTGGCTACGCACAAGGCGGTTGCTCGGAAACTCGCCGAGATGGAGAAGCGGATTGAAAGCCACGACGAGCACATTCAGTCTTTGTTCAATGCGATACGCCAGCTCATGTCCCCGCCGGAGCCGAGGAAGCGGAAGATCGGATTCCTCGTGAAAGAGAGAGCGGCGAAATACGGAAGGCCAGAAATCAGCCCGAGGCATTAAAAACCTCCATCGCGGCGGAAGAGGCGATATCAGGAAAGATTGTTTAGATTGTCGTGTCAGACCCCCGACCCCGCCTGACCCTGTCGGGAACGGTATTCCTGATTGCGGAAGCGAGTATTTCTGAGGAGCCCGGTGCGGAAAAACTGCACGCCGGGATCTGTGCGGGGGCCGCTGGGCAACTGGCGGTCCTACCGCGATGATCAGCAACCCTATAACCCTAGTAGTCTGTTGCAATTTTAGGTATTGTTGTGCCAGCACGGTTGACATTATGACTCCCCTGGCCCAACACGTTTACGGCAAGATTCCAGTTCTGCGGGCACCAAAATGGTGGAAGGAATCCTGTGCAAACGTTGAATGTTCCCTCCACCAACTTGCCCCTTACATAGGCAAGATCAAGAGTAGCATTGCAGGTGACTTGATTGAACGATACTCCAATCTGGGCGATCTAGTTGTGGACCCTTTCGCGGGCGCAGGAACGATCCCGTTGGAGGCGGCAATTCGCGGACGGCGTGCCTTCGCTGCGGATATAAGCCCATATGCACGTATACTCTCTCAAGCAAAGCTCTCGCCGCCGAGAACCTTGCAGGCCGCGCTGAATCGTGCCGCGCTAGCTCTGTCGGAAGCTGAAACCCTTCCAAAACCAGATATAGAATCAGTTCCTCGTTGGGTACGACGGTTTTTTCATCCTAAGACGTTATGCGAGGCGCTGCGCTTTGCAGCAGTGGCCCGACGGTCTGGGAACGAGTTTCTAATGGCCTGCTTCCTCGGTATTCTCCATCATCAGCGACCGGGCTTTCTTTCTTATCCGAGCAGTCATCTCGTCCCATACCTGCGTGATAAGAAGTATCCTCGTACGAAGTTTCCTGAAATGTACGCTTACCGCGAGCTAAAGCCCCGTTTGCTCTCTAAAGTTCAGCGTGCCTATAGACGTTTCCAGAGGTCCCGCCGAGGAGGAGCGACATTTTACCAAGGGCCGATTGAACATCTTGAACTCCCCAAACGGTTTGACGCCGTCATTACAAGCCCTCCCTATATGAACGCGCTCGATTACGGTCGCGACAACCGACTTCGACTTTGGTTTATTGATCCCAGCTTGGCAGAACCAGTAGAAAACGATATCACCGAAAGGCGAAAGGCGTTCATGGATGCAATAACGAGCTTAGCAAGGAAACTCCAAAACGGACTAACACGCAGAGGCCACTGCATCTTTGTTGTGGGCGAGGAGGTACAACGCACCTTTAACGCTCATCCCGCTGAAATTGTTCTCAGAATTATTCAGCAAGAGTCACCGTCGATTCGCCTCCGGCAAGTCTTGACGGACTCCATTCCCGACGTTCGCCGAACTCGGCGAGAGTGCCGAGGTGTAAAGACAGAACATTTCCTAGTATTCCAGCGTAACTAACGTGCGTACAAATCTTCCTGACCGGAATTATTTCATTGGTAAGGCGCTCCCGGATCGCCCAGAAGTGACCATCGTTAAATGGGTGAATAGCGGGAATAATGCCCACGTGTTCCGCGCACACTCGCAAAACTTAAACCGTGATCTGGCCTGTAAGATTATACCACGTTCTAACCTCTTACATGGTCCTGATGGCAAGGAACTTTGGCGCGCAGAAGTCCATAAAGCTGATGCGCTGCTGAGCCCAACCGTCGTCAAGTTCGTGGATATCCAAGACTGGCGTGATGTTACAGCAGGAATCGACTGTATTGTCCTGATCTCTGAGTTTGTTGATGGACCGTGTCTGCGAGAGTTCGTAAAAGACCAGCGAGACGAAATTTCTGTGCCTTTCATCTGGCATTGGATGGCAACAATGCTAAACCTTTTCAATGAAATGACGATGCGTGGGGTTGACCATGGTGACCTCCACTCCGGAAATATCCTGGTAGAAGATCGGTCGTCATTTGATTTGTTAGGCCCGCGATATGTTTTCCGCATCACCGACTTTGGCGTCGCAGAAGCGACAAGTGATCAGCGTTTTAAAGACGACTACCAACAACTCGCGGATTTGCTCAAGCAACTTCTAAGTTGCATGAAATATTCGCAGAGTAGCTCAAAAGACAAATACATTTTCAAGGTCCTTCGGGATCACTTCGTTGGCCGCCATTTGGTGGAATCAGACTTAACGCGCGACCCGCTCGCCAGACAACCGGCTGAACTTCTCCGACGGTTACAGGAGCTAGATGCTGAATTCGAGCGTAGCGCTGCTCAGGAATCTACGCCTTTAATCACGCCGTTTGATTTCCTTAGTTGTGAGCAAATCGGCGAAGCACCTGCTTTGCTACGTGCTCTATACTCGGATCGTTTTCTTGGGCTATCAGAGATCGAGAGTCAGAATAACGTCGTTGTCACAGGGCCGCGCGGCTGTGGGAAGACGACCGTTTTTAGATGTCTCAGCCTTGATCAGAAACTGCATGCAGGGGCAGCAGTTCCAGACGAAACGCGCTACGTAGGTATTTACTATAGATGTGATGACCTCTATTTCGCCTTTCCGCGCTATGCGATTTCCGCTAGAGAAGAAGCCCTGGATATTCCTATCCACTTCATTACAGCGACTCTTATCGGCAAACTTCTTGATTCATTGGAAGCATGGGGCCGCCAATATTTCACGGATGACTTTGTCCGTGAAGAACCAAAAGCAGCTGACAACCTTTGGGAAGTCCTAGGGATTGATCCACCGCGTTCGCCTGGCTACGCGACTTTTAAGGCAATTTCGTCGAGACTTAACAAGGAACGACTGAAGGCGACTGAACGTCATCGGTTTGCTAATGACGTAAAGCGCCCTGTAGGCCGATGCTTTGGACCAGATGTATTGATGAAGGCTTGTGGTATCCTGAGCGATCATCTTTCTTTCCTTCGGGGCCGGCCAGTTTATTTTTTCATTGATGATTATTCGTCCCCAAAAGTTACCAAAGATTTGCAAGCAAATCTGAACCGTGTATTCATGCAGCGAGCTTCGGTCTGTTTCTTTAAGCTCTCTACCGAAAGCCCAGTATCGTTTGCCAAACATGACCTAGACGAGAAAATATATGTCGAGAGTAGGGAATTTGTCCTTCAGAACCTCGGCTTAGTTTACCTTCATGCGGAAGAGGCTCCAAAACTAACGTTTATTGAGGATGTGTTCCGTCGGCGTCTTGCGCAGAGCAAGACTGATCTTTCAGCCCGAGAGTTAGAGGATCTTGTAGGGAGTAGCTCCAAGGCAAATAATAACGAGATGGCACGTCAGATTCGTGAGGACAAAAAACAAATTCTCTTCGGTAAAGAAATTCTGTGCAACTTATGCAGTGGTGACATCCACTACCTTATAAACATAGTCGGCAATATGGTAGCATTATCTGGTGGACCGCAAGAGTTGGCGAAAGGCCGGGGGGTATTCAAAATACCGCAACGAAAGCAAAATCAAGCCATTCGGGAGGAAGCAGGCCGATTCCTTAAGAATCTTAGGGGCATCCCTCGCTGCGGCGAACACTTGGTTTCTATCGTCGAGGCATTTGGAATTGTATCAAACTCGCACTTAAAATATCTTGATTCAAAGAACGAAAAAGGACTTCCTCCAAAACAGGCAAGCCGTATTGAACCATACGAGGCGTTTTCTCTGTCACCGGATGCTCAACAACTTTACGACGAACTCCTTCGCTACTCTGTCTTCATAGAGGATTTTCGCGGCAAAAGCCGGCGAGGAAACGTAGTGCCACGGCTCTACCTGCGCCGTTTCTTGATACCCCATTTTAACCTGACGTTCAGCATGCGTGACTCCATTGAGCTCGAACCAGCAGACTTCGAAGCATTTCTTCTTAATCCGAAAGCCTTCGAGCAGAAACTGAGATTGAAGAGCCCGGATGATGCGCAGAGATTTGAGAAACGGCAAGCCGGAACTAAGAAACAGCTTTCGTTTAAGCTACAGAAGAAAAAACGATGAATCCTGCAATCCAGACTCCTGACGAGATACTTGCGGCAATTCCGAAGCCGCAGCTCGAGACAGTTAAACAGTTCACGCTATCTCCGGAAGATTGGCTTGTGATATGCGCGGGATTTGAGGATCGAGCGTTGGCAGTTTTGGATAGTGCGGCGGCAGATAAAACGCCATTCAATGTAGTGCTCGTCCTTTACGAGCCATTTGTTGCACAGAACAGAACCGAGGATATCCAAAAAATGTGCCGGAACCGAGGTATCAAGCTTGTGCAACTATCCTACAACCGGCAAGAGCCGGCAGGATTCGGCAACACCCTAGCGGAAACCTTGCCAGTTAGTGGCGGGCGAGTTTTTATAGATGTATCCGGCATGTCTCGACTCCTTATTGTGCAGGCTCTTGTGGCGCTCAAAAAATCCCGTAGGAAATTTTTCAACTGTTTTGTCGCCTATGCAGAAGCTCAGGACTATCCGCCTACCCAGGAGGAAGCTAATGCAAGCCTCGCTAAATCAGACTCCGATCCTTCCTTCTCGATTTTCTTTCTTTCTTCCGGTGTCTTCGAGGTTACACTTGTTTCGGAACTCTCCTCCGAGGCACCTGCTGCAGTTCAGACGAGACTTGTAGCTTTTCCATCCCTCGATGCCCATCAACTGACAGCGCTACGGGCCGAACTTCAGCCGTCCCGTTTGAGCTTTATCGAGGGTGTCCCACCTGGCCCGCATAATGAATGGCGGCTGAACGCTATCGCTGCTGCAAACGGCCTCGACCAGATTCAAAATGCCGAGAGGTACCAGGCTAGCACGCTGTATTATCAGGAAACTCTGGCTCGTCTTCTCGAGCTTTATGCCAAGCACGGTGTACATGAGCGTTTGCTAATTTCACCCACAGGAAGCAAGATGCAGGCAGTTGCCGTCGGAATTTTGCGATCCTTTGTAGAGGACGTTCAGATTGTATATCCCACCCCCCGTGATTTTCTTAAGCCAGAAAGATACACGCACGGTGTTGGCAAAATGCACCTCCTAGCGCTAGAACCGTTTTCGAAAAATAACGGATTGGTTTGACACATTGTCGCAGAGGCAAAGAAAAGGGGACATTCTACTTTTTCCTTTGTCAGGGATCGTGGGCCCGGGGTCTAGCTTCGCATCCTTCGCTACGGCTTTACGTAATCTTCGAGCTCCAGGTGAAGTATTAGGCCGCGATCTATTTTCCCCAACAACTCGCCGCTTAGCACTCCAACGGTCTCTCGGATACGTCTTTTGTCTATGGTTCTGACCTGGTCGCAAAGAGCCCGCGAATCTTTAGGCAGATGAGTTTCTTTCGCAGGCAGTAAGGGTTGGACCAAACGGTCTGGCGCTCTTCCCTTCACCGACGAAAGCGGAACAACGGTTACCGTCGACGAGATATCATTGGCCTCCGTCCTAGAAACAATAATGCCCGGACGGGTCTTGGGAACCTCGGCCCCGCGTGCCGGGTCAAGGCTTACCCAGACTAACGAGCCTCTTACCACAAGGGCCAGTCCTCTTTATCTACGTGAGCAAATTCCCGACTGGTTCGATGCGACTCTTGCCGCCCGGAACGATACTCCTCCATTAATCGGGCCTTGAGCTCTCTTCGGCTGTGCTGGGCTATCCAATCGGCCAAGCAAGTGTTCAGCAAACCGCTCAAGGTTGTTTGATCCGATAGCTTTTTTGCTTTTTTGACAAGTTCGTCTCTGAGTACTACAGTCGTTCTCATAAGCGCCTCCGTCATAACTATGTCATACAAGTTTCATACAACTGATGATGCATGTCAAGTGTTGGAGGCCGGGTCAGCATGGAGAAAATAGGGGTCGGGAGTCTTGTGCAGCCTTTAACGCTGCGTGTCTAGCGGGTGAAAGTCCCGCCCTGGTAGATTGTCTGTTCGGCCAGGTAGTAATGTCTGGCTTGGGAGGAGGTGACGAATCTCAAGGA
>Ga0082335_1003789_pt1 | contig 24139 bp, 17 predicted proteins | sample Subgrocontami58m_FD_72375 | JGI IMG/M metagenome (GOLD analysis project Ga0082335, IMG submission 72375) | Subsurface groundwater microbial communities from S. Glens Falls, New York, USA - GMW37 contaminated, 5.8 m (SPADES assembly) (version 2) ...
ATGACACGGAGCTGGTCACCGACCAGACAGAATTGCTCCAGGAAATTGTCGATGATTTCTGGCGGATGCGATTTTTTGCCGAACCATCGCCCCTCCTTGAGTACGCCCTGCATAAGGGGTGTTCCCCCATAACCTTCATGTCTTTCCTTAAGGGTATGCTCTCCAACCCCAAACTGGAAGTCATCCCGCAGTTCAGTGCGGACGAGATTGCCACCATCGAAGCAAGGTGCCGTTCTTCCCATGAAAAGGTGCGGCAAGAATGGCAGGAGCATAAAAAGGAGATCGAAGACCTCATCTGTAACGACAAGGGCCTCAGCAGAGCCGCCAACGCTTTTAAAACCGACCTGCTGCCGGAACTATTTGCGGGAATGGACGCATGTGTGGCCGGAAACAATCCCTTCAACCTCTTTCCGGATTTTTGCAAATTAACCTCTTCCGGAGTCGCTCAGGGGAAAAAACCTAAAGGGACAGCGCCGGAGCATCCTTTCTTTGACAGTTGCGAAGAACTTATGAAAAATGTGGAAGAGCGCTTCCTTGCCCTGCGCGGGGAACTCGTCCGGTTTTGCCGGGAGCGCCTGCCAATTCGCAAGCGTGAAAGGAACATCCGCTTTTTCGACGACCTGCTCAATGATCTTTATCAGGCGCTCCTGGGGGAAAACGGGGAGGCGTTGTCCGGAAGCATCCGGAAAAAATATCCGGCGGCGCTTATCGATGAATTTCAGGATACCGACCCGGTCCAATACGACATCTTTAAAAAGATTTATGCTGCCACGAACTACCCCCTTTTCCTTATCGGCGACCCGAAACAGGCGATCTACAGCTTCCGGGGAGCAGATGTCTTTGCCTACATGGAAGCCGCAGGAAACGTGGCCGTAGATAAGCGCTTCACCCTGACAGTTAATTGGCGCTCGTCGCCCCGCCTCCTTACGGCCTTTAACAAGATATTCACCGGTGTAACCAACCCCTTTGTGTACGACATGATCTCCTATCACCCCGTAAAACAGGGACAGGAGCATGATGGGAAACAGCTGGCGCGCGCCGCCGGTGAAACCGCGCCTCTCCAGATATGGCAAATACCACCGGAGGAGAATGGTGAACCGGTCAATGTGAGCAAGGCAAGCGAAATCATTCCACCGCTGGTGGCTGCGGAAATCGCCCGTCTGCTGCAGGAAGGGGCGGAGGGTAAGGCAATGGTAGATAACCATCCGCTTTTCCCTGGAGACATTGCTGTGATCGTTCGCAGTCACCGGCAGGCCGGATATATGCAGGAAGCCCTGCGCAACCTGGGCATTCCGAGCGTCCTGCATAGTGATGCGAGCATTTTCGCCACTGCGGAGGCAGCCGAAGTCGGCACGCTTCTGCGCGCCCTCGCCGACCCGGGGAGCGAACCTAAGGTACGGGCAGCCCTGGTAACCGACATCCTGGGGAGGTCAGGAGATGATATTGCCCTGCTCCTGGAGGAAGAGCCGGCTTGGGATGACTGCCTGGAAAAATTCCGTGAGCACCATCAAAGCTGGCGCGACCGCGGTTTTATAGCTATGGCGCAATCCCTGCTGGCCCGGGAAGGGATACGGGGACGGCTCCTTCGCTATCCCGATGGGGAGCGCCGGTTAACCAATCTTCTCCACTGTTTTGAAATCATCCACCGCAAGACGCATGAGCAAAAACTTGGCATCGAAGGGCTTGTCACCTGGTTTAGCGAGCGGATCAGCGCCAAAGATGCGGCCGAGGAATACCAGCTTCGTCTGGAAACCGACGAAAAGGCGGTTAAGATAGTTACCGTTCATGTCAGCAAGGGATTGGAATACCCCATTGTTTTTTGCCCTTTTATGTGGGGCGGCATCAGTGATGATGACGATGTGATCACCTTCCATGAGGGGTTTGCCATGGTGAAGGACTTCGGTTCTCCCAACTATGACCAAAACCGGAAAGCGGCACAAAGGGAAACACTCGCCGAAAATCTCCGCCTCCTCTATGTGGCCCTCACCCGGGCAAAATACCGGTGCTACCTCTGTGCGGGAAAAATTACCAGCAAGAGCAGAAAAAGCAGGCCTGAAACTTCCTCCCTTGCCTATCTTTTCCACGCCACAGCGGGGACCAGTATCTCTGAAGACCCGGTCAACCGGTTGGCAGACGAAGTGGGAAAGCTAACCTTACAAGAAATGCGAGAACAGTTGCAGGCCCTTCAAAAAAAAGGCGAGGGAACGATCGATGTCGTTGAGATACCCGAACCAGGGGCTGCCATGCCCTTTGTCCCAATGCTTGATGACGGGATGCCGCTTGCCGGCCGGAAATTTTCCGGAGTCATCAGCAGTGACTGGCGTGTGGCAAGCTTTACCGCATTTACTTCCCACGAAACAACGGCAAGCGAGCTGCCGGACCGGGATGAGCGCAACACCGGGAAGGAAGTTTCTGGGTCGAAAGATGCCGAAGTTCCGGCTGGTAAAAGTATCTTTACCTTTCCCAGAGGTGCACAGGCCGGGATTTTTTTTCACGAGATATTTGAGGGGCTAAACTTCGCCCAGACCTCAGAGGAGGCTGTCAGTTCCCAGGTGGAGAAGGGGCTGGAAAAGTTCGGCTTTGACAAGGAGTGGCAACCCCATGTCTGCAATATGGTCAACCGCGTCCTGACAACCCCGCTGACAGGGCCGGAAGGGGCCTTTAGTTTGGCTATGTTAAAACCGGGAAGCTGGATCACGGAGCTGGAATTTTATTTTCCGCTCCGATTTATTACCTCCGATCTGCTGACTGCCTGTCTCCGTAAATGGGGGACAGTCCCTGACCATGCCGATCTCGGCAAAGAAGTATGTGCATCCCTGAGGTTCAGGCCGGTGCGAGGCATGGTCAGGGGCTTCATGGACATGGTTTTCGAACAGGGCGGCAGGTACTATCTTATCGACTGGAAATCAAATCATTTGGGTTACCGGATGGAGGACTATGGGCAAGAAACCCTCAAGACAGCGATGGAGCGCAATCTCTATCCGCTCCAGTACCTCCTCTACACAGTGGCCCTCAACAGGTACCTTTCCCTGCGGGTGCGGGGCTATGATTATGCGACCCACTTTGGCGGCATATTTTACGTCTTCCTCCGGGGGGTCAGTCCGGAGCGGGGTGAAGCCTGCGGTTTTTTTCGGGACCTGCCGAGCCTGGAAATGATTGACGAATTGACGAAGCTCTTGATTCAGGGCGGAGGATGGGACTGTGACGATGCTTTTTGAACTAAATGCCATTGATCGCCATTTTGCCGACTTTATCTTCCGGGAGTCGGGAGGAGAATCCCTGCTCCTTAAAGCTGTTGTTTCACTTTTGAGCAATGCCGTGGGGAACGGCAACATCTGCCTGAATCTGGCAGATATTGCCGACAAGGAAATTCGCATCGATGGGGAAGATATCGGTGTTCCCGATCTTGATAAACTGCACGATTCTCTAAAAGGGACGACGGTAGTCGGTCCACCGGGGGAGTTCAAACCTTTGGTCCTCGACGGGAAAGGGCGTCTCTACCTCTATCGTTATTGGAAGTATGAACAGGACCTGGCACAAGTGATTCTGAAAAAGGCAGCAACGACCTGCGATGGGTTGGATGAGGACCTCCTGGGTAAAGGGCTGGCAAGGCTTTTCCCGAGCGTTGCGGAGGAAGACATCGATTGGCAGAAGGCGGCGGCATTAGCCGCCGTAAGGAAAAGTTTTTGCGTCATTTCCGGAGGCCCCGGAACCGGCAAGACTTCCACTGTGGTCAAGATCATCGCACTGCTCCTGGAGCTGGCCGGGGACGAATCATGCCGGATCGCCCTGGCGGCCCCTACCGGCAAATCAGCCGCACGGCTGAAGGGAGCTATTGCCCTGATGAAAGAAGCGCTCAACTGTGACGAATCAATAAAGGGGAATCTCCCGCACGACGTATCGACCATCCACCGACTTCTTGGCCCTATGGCCGGTTCCGTGCACTTCCGCTATTCAGAGAAGAATTCCCTGCCCTACGATGCGGTTATCATCGACGAGGCGTCCATGGTGTCGCTGCCGCTTATGGCCAAGCTGGCAAGGGCGATCAAACAAAATGCCCGCCTTATCATTCTCGGGGACAGGGATCAGCTTGCCTCGGTCGAAGCCGGGGCGGTACTGGGCGATATTTGCGGCGGCGTTCGGCAGGAAATCTTTTCAGCCGAATTTGGCGCTCTCTTTGCCAACCTGACACATGCCATCCTTCCGACCGCGCTGCCCGGCGAGCTGCTGCCTCCGCTTGCCGACTCACTGGTTGTGCTGAAGCGGAATTACCGTTTCCCTGCCGAAAGTGGCATCGGGGCAGCAGGAAAAGCGGTCAACGCCGGAAAGGGAGCGGAAGCCCTCGCCATACTCAAAGATCACACATTTCCCGATATTGCCTGGCACAACGCGCCCGAACCGGATGTTATAAAAAAGGCATTAACGGACGCCGTCCTTGCGGGTTACGGTAACTATCTGGCGGCAGAGACGGCGGCGGAAGCGCTCAGGCTTTTTGACACTTTCCGGGTTCTCTGCGCCCTGCGCCGGGGACCCTATGGCGTGATTGACATCAACACCCTCATCGAGGGAATCCTGACCCAAAAAGGGCTGATCGACCCACAACAACGCTGGTACCAATACCGACCCGTGCTGATCACGGTGAACGATTATAATCTGAAACTGTTCAATGGCGACGTGGGGATCGTCTTCCCCGACCGGGAGGGAGCCGGCAGCCCCCGTGTTTTTTTCCCGGCCCCTGAAGGCGGGGTCCGAAAAATTTCGCCGGTGCGGCTTCCCGCGCATGAAACGGTCTTTGCCATGACAATCCACAAGAGCCAGGGCTCCGAGTTTGACCAAGTGCATATGCTTCTGCCCGCCCAGGATAACGCGCTCCTGACACGGGAGCTGATCTATACCGGCATCACACGGGCGAAGGAGAAAGTCGCCATCTGGGGAAACGAAGAAGTCTTTGTTAGCGCTGTGGCGCGAAGAACAGAAAGAAAGTCCGGGCTAAGAGAGGCGCTTTGGTCCGGGGTTGTCACTCATACGGCAAAAATGTAGATCAGGGATTTAATTCTTTGGAGAGGCGTCCCTATATTCGCAAGCTATCCGGCTAATTTATATGCTGTCCATATGCCAAGAATACCGCCAATAAAGCTTCCCAGCAGTGAGGTCATGGGTGGGGGATCAAGGTTACAACAAGCGGTTTACAACATTTTCTCTGGATTTAATTGACATGTTGGAGAGCCGGTGTGATAATCCGCGCCGTAACAAACCTGACACCGAGTAGCGTAGCTGGAGAATAACCTGGAGAACCGTCCAATGAATACTGTGCATAAAATAGGCGTATTAACCAGTGGGGGCGATGCACCTGGCATGAACGCCTGCCTGAGGGGCTTGGTACGGGCCGCCTTGAACAGGGGCTGGGAAGTTTACGGAATACGCGACGCCTATCAGGGGCTCGTGGAAGGTGGAAACATGATATCCCCTCTAGACTGGGTGGACGTAAGCTGGAATTTCCGGGAAGGAGGCACTTTTCTCGGCTCCGCCCGGTTTGTCGATTTGATAGGCGATTCCGATCGGGCCAGGGGATTGAAACAAAAAGCTCTGCTGAATTTGAAAAGACTTGGAATTTCCGGGGTTGTTGTTATCGGAGGGGACGGCTCAATGACCGGCGCCTACGATCTTTTTGCCTTTCTGAAGCAATATGGGCCACTCATCACGGATTTACAGGGCATGGAACTCTCCGTAGTTGGCATACCCGGCAGTATCGACAATGATATCGCCTACACCGATATGTCCATCGGAGCCGACACTACTCTTAATACCATCGTGGACTGTATCGACAAGCTCCACGATACGGCCATCTCTCATAAGCGCATCAGTATCGTTGAGGTCATGGGCCGTCTGCGGGGTTACCTCGCCGTGATGAGCGGTTTGGCAACGGGAGCCGATCAAATATTCATCCGTGAAGATAAAATAACAAAGGATAAACTCAACAAGATGCTCCACGACTTGACGGCAAGCTTTGCCCATGGGCAAAAGGCCGGCGTAATCGTTCGTTCCGAAGGTGCTGTTATTTCAACCAATTTTATTAAAGAAACTATTGAAATACTTCTTGAGCCAAAAAGAGAGGTGCGGGAGACAGTTTTAGGGCATCTGCAAAGGGGCGGCAACCCCACGGCCTTTGAGAAGACACTGGCAGCACGCATGGGGGTGTACGCGGTGCAGCTGTTGGCGGAGGCTTGCAGTGAACCGCACATGGTTAACATTAATAACGGCAATATCATGTCAATCCCTCTGAACGATTGCCTGAAAAAAATGGGGACGTCTGAATTTCGCGGAGAATTGAGTCAAAATACCAAGAGCGCTTTCCGATTAAACGAAGTGCTGGAACAAACGCCTGCCGCAACGGCCAAAAAGATACGGTACGGCATACTGACCGATGGCAGCAATGTCTCCGGGATGAACATGGCCATCCGGGGGGCAGCCCGATTGGCTATAAACGATGGGATAGAAATTATCGGTATTAAGGGAGGATTCGCAGGCCTTGCACAAGGAGCAGCCAGCGCCTTCCCTCTTGAATGGAGCATGTTGGAAATGAGCAGCATTATGCGCCGGGCCGGAACCCTGCTCGGCGTCTCGGGCAGCGAAGTAACCCTGCACAAACAAGATTTGGCGGCCATGCGGGATCAGGTTGCGTCGCTCAAAATGGACGGGCTTATTGTGATCGGCGATCGGCTGACCTATGAAAATGCCGCTCGTCTGTCAACCGATGTGCGCTTGCCGGTAGTGGGCATTCCTGCCGCTTTGAATTGCAATGTGCCGGGAACGGACTGGGTAATCGGGATGGATTCATCGGTGAACGACTTGGTAAAAGGTATCGATCGTGCGGCTGATGCCGCTCATGTGCTGAAAAAAATATTCCTTATCCATATAGGAGGAAAATGTTGCTCCTGCCTGGTGCGAAACGCCGCCCTCTCAGGGGGAGCGGAAGTAGTTATAATAGATGATGATCCGGAAGATCGCGGGGATATACTTCAAAATGAGATCGATACTAAAGTTCAGGCGTTGAAAAGGATCATCTCCATGGGCAAAAGCTTTGCGACGATCGTCTTTTTTTCCAAACGGCCCGAAAAGGCTGGTTCAACCCTCGACAGGATCATACATGAAATTAAAGCGGCAGGTGTAAAATTGGAAGTATCTTTGATTCCATTGGAGACTTCCCTGGGAGGCATTATTCCCACCGCCTTCGACAGAATTATCGCCCAGCGCCTGGGAGAAAAAGCGCTGGCGACGCTCCAGAAAAACATAGCTGAGAGGAATTATGACCTTCATATGGTGGGCCTTCACCACAAGGAGATCATAGATACGCCCTTTGACAATCACGAAGAAAGGCACAAGGGCACCTGTTCCAAGGCTCTGAACGCCGAGTTTAACCAACATATCGCATTGATGTCAGAACCTAAGACGGCGTGCATTGGGCTGGGCGGTGATCTTTTTTGGACCGATACAAGCGAAGAACGAGATTGGCATGGCCTGTGGACCTGCAAGAAATGTAACCACGAACAAGTGGTCAATTTCGACCAGAAAAAACCGCTTTGCATTTTTTGCGAAACTCCTTCCTGCCATAATTATGGCTATATCAGGAGTTCCCGTCGCTTATAGCGCAACGAAATATTGTCCCTACCCCTGCTATGATTGTGACTGACTCAATACCGGTAGGTTGCGGCCAAACCCGTCGGCCAGTGATTCGATGGTGAGCAAGATGGGGGATAAATAGTTACAACAATATCTCCATATATGATATTGTAGGGAAAAAATCATGGGGAGGGAATGCGAATGTATAAAAGAGTGCTGGTTCCACTTGATGGTTCAAAATTGGCAGAATGCGCGTTATCACACGTGAAGGCCTTGGTAAAAGAGGGATCCATAGGTGAAGTTATTGTTTTAAATGTTCTAGGGGCAGACATTCCGTGGGATGAGATGAACCAGGGAATCGATTTCCATGCATTTAGACAAATGCTGCTTAACACATCCCGGGAATATCTTGCCGATGTTGGCTCCCGGCTTCGCTCTGAGGGCATAAAGGTTCAAACAGAACTTATAGAGGCAAGCAGACCTGCCCATGTTATTGCCGACTATGCCAAGAATAACGACATCGACCTGATTATAATTGCCACTCGCGGCTACACGGGGATACAGAAGTTGTTATTAGGCAGTGTGGCATTTAAGGTTCTTCATGAAGCGCATATTCCTGTTCTATTAATCCGGCCTGAATCTTGCCCTGATTAGCGACACCCTCAGCCATTTCATGGTCACCTGTCTCTCCCGCCAGGAAAAGCGCCTGAGTAAAACGCCCCTGTTTTACTCAGGCGCAGTCTTCAGCATTAAAGGAAACATCTGTTTTGCCTTTTGGGCCGGTTTGTGGTATCCGCATGAGCGATTTTACATAACAGAGCAGGGAGAAGATACCTTATGTCCCGTAAGACGGGCATTGTCACGGATAAACGTTACATGGAGCATGGCGCCGGTCACAACCATCCGGAATCGCCGGCGCGACTGGCAGCGATTTATAATATGTTGGCGGAACCAGGCATGGCCGGGATGTTCGCGTCTATTCCGGCCCGTGCCGCCACCACTGACGAAATAGCCATGATCCACCACCGTTCCTATATCGACATCGTGGCAGATACGGCAGGGCGACGCTATGTCAGCCTTGACCCCGATACCGCAACCACCGCAGGCTCTTACACCGCCGCCCAACTGGCGGTAGGCGGTCTCTTGAATGCCGTGGACAGCGTCTTGTCCGGGAAGCTGGATAATGCTTTCGCTCTGGTCAGACCGCCTGGCCATCATGCCGAAGCCGACCGGGCCATGGGGTTTTGTCTTTTTAACAATGTGGCCATCGCGGCGCTGCACGCTATCAATAATCATCACCTGGAACGGGTGCTTATCGTGGACTGGGACCTCCATCATGGCAACGGCACCCAGCATGCCTTTTACGAAGACGAACGGGTCCTGTATTTTTCCGCCCATCAATACCCCTATTATCCGGGTACGGGCGCCTTGGAAGAAAACGGCCGCGGCGCCGGACTGGGCTATACAATAAACGTCCCTTTGCGTGTGGGAGCCGGCGACAACTGCTATTTCAATATTTTCCGCAAACTTTTGCAGCCGGTGGCCCTGGAATTCAAACCGGAGCTGATACTTGTTTCCGCAGGTTTCGACATTTACGAAGCCGACCCGCTGGGAGGCATGCAGGTAACACCGGCAGGCTTTGCCGTTCTTACGCGGGTGCTGCTCGATATCGCGGATGTATGCTGCGAGGGACATCTCGTGATGACCCTCGAAGGTGGCTACAATATTGCGGGACAGTGCCTGGGGGTCAAGCGGGTATTGCAGGAAATGTCGGATAAAACGAGGGCCGACACGGCGCCATTGCCGGGATTTGAGGAAAACCCGCTGATTGACCGCGTCATTGCCCAAATCAAACCTTACTGGCCAGTGTTTTAAAATTACCTTCGGAGGAGCTGTTTTGAAGATCGAAACAAAAGAAGCGGCATATGTGGCGCATTTAGCCAGGCTGGAGTTTCAGGATGACGAAATGGGAAGATTTACCGCCCAGATGAATGATATTCTTCTTTATATGGAAAAGCTTAACGAGGTGGATACGACCGGGATCGCCCCTTTGACCAGCGCCGTTGCCATTACCAACGCCTTTCGTGAAGACGTCGTCCACAACTCCCTGAATTATGATTTGGCGGTGGCCAATGCCCCGGAGGTGCGGGAGAACTGCTTTATCGTGCCCAAGGTAGTGGAATAGGAACTCTATGGAACTCTTTCGTTTAACCATCCATGAATTGCAGTCGCTGCTGCGGGCGGGAACCGTTACCGCAACCGATGTCGTAGGCGACATGTATCGGCGCATCGATGCCGTAGAGGGCAGTGTGCACGCCTACATCACCCTTACCAGGGAAGCGGCCTTTGCCCAGGCTGAAGCGGCGGATAACCTTATCAAGCAGGGAAACCTCAAAGAACTTACGGGTATCCCTTTAGCTCTGAAAGATATCCTTTGCACCCAGGGCGAGCGAACCACCTGCGGTTCCCGCATGTTAAACAATTTTGTCCCACCCTATGACGCCACTGTCGTGGAGAGGTTGAGACAGGCCGGCGCCATCTTTACCGGCAAGACTAATATGGATGAGTTTGCCATGGGTTCCTCCAACGAGACCTCCTACTTTGGCGCCACAGCCAACCCCTGGGACCTGACCAGAATCCCCGGCGGTTCCAGCGGCGGCTCCGCCGCAGCAGTGGCTGCTGACATGTGCGCGGCGGCCCTTGGCTCCGACACGGGCGGCTCCATCAGGCAACCGGCGGCACTCTGTGGCGTAGTAGGCATGAAACCGACCTATGGACGCGTATCGCGTTTCGGCCTGATTGCCTTTGCCTCATCCCTGGATCAGATCGGCCCCTTCACCAAGGATGTGGAGGACTGCGCGATTTTAATGAACGCCATCGCCGGCCATGACCCCCGTGAATCTACCTCGGCAACTGTGGAAGTACCGGATTACCGCCAGTTTCTCCTCGGCGGGGTGGAAGGCTGGACCATTGGCATCCCCAAAGAATATTTTATCGCCGGGATTGACCCAGAGGTGGAAGCCAGCGTCCAGGAGGCCATCGCAACCTTCGAGAGGCTGGGCGCCAGGTGCCTTCCCATCTCCCTGCCCCACACGGAATATTGCCTGGCCGTCTATTACATTATCGCTCCGGCCGAAGCCAGTTCCAACCTGGCCCGCTACGACGGGGTAAAATACGGCTTCCGGACAGACACTTACCGCGACTTGCTGGATATGTATAAAAAAACCCGCTCTGAAGGGTTTGGCCCGGAGGTGAAACGGCGCATCATGCTTGGCACCTATGTTCTTTCGGCGGGATACTATGATGCCTACTATAAGAAGGCTTCCCAAGTCCGGGGGCTGATAAAACGGGACTTCGATGAGGCTTTCCGCAAATGCGATGTGATCCTGACCCCCACCTCCCCCACCCCGGCCTTCCGGCTGGGAGAAAAGACGGACGACCCAATGCAGATGTATCTTTCGGATATTTTTACTATTTCTGCAAATCTAGCCGGCATCCCCGGCTTATCTATCCCCTGCGGTTTTACGACTGACGGCCTGCCCATCGGCTTGCAGTTGCTGGCCGGACACTTCGACGAAGGAAAGCTGCTTCAGATGGCCTCCGCCTATGAAAAAAGCGCGCCGCAAGAAAAAAGGAGACCTCAGCTCTAATGGAATTAGAACCGGTTATAGGGCTGGAGGTGCATGCCCAACTGCTCACACAAACCAAGATATTTTGCGGTTGCTCCGCCAAGTACGGCGGCGTTCCGAATCATCATACCTGCCCTGTCTGCCTCGGCATGCCCGGCGTCCTGCCTGTCCTGAACAGGCGCGTGGTCGAATTTGCCATGAAGATGGCCCTGGCCACCCATTGCCGAATCAACAATGAGAGTAGTTTTGCCCGGAAAAACTATTTTTATCCCGACCTGCCCAAGGGCTACCAGATTTCTCAATATAATCAGCCTCTGGCAGAACATGGCTGGGTCGATCTGGAGCTTGCCGACAGCCGCAAAAGAATCGGCATCACCAGAATACATCTGGAAGAGGACGCAGGCAAATTAATGCACGCTGCTTTCAACCCCGCAAGCAGCGTCGATTTGAATCGCACCGGTGTTCCTCTCATGGAAATCGTCAGCGAGCCGGATATGAGAAATCCCGAAGAGGCAGCGGACTATCTGAAGCGTCTCCATGAAATTCTGGTTTACCTCGAGGTCTGCGACGGCAATATGGAAGAAGGAAGCTTCCGCTGCGATGCCAATATTTCGCTGCGGCCCCTGGGAACGGAAAAATTCGGCACCCGGACGGAATTGAAAAACATGAATTCCTTCCGAAACGTGCAACGTGCGCTGGAATATGAAATAAAACGGCAGTCCTATCTGCTGGAAAGCGGCAAGTCAGTGATACAAGAGACAAGACTTTGGAATGATGCCCAAGGCGTCACCCAATCCATGCGCGGTAAGGAAGAAGCCCACGATTACAGGTACTTCCCCGATCCTGATCTGGTACCGCTCCTGATTTCGTCAGCGTGGATTGCTGAACTGGAAAAGGGTCTATGCGAACTGCCGCTGGCTAAAAGGGAACGTTTCATCAGCGCCTACGGTCTGTCGCCTTACGATGCCGGGGTCTTGACCAGCTATGCTGCCCTGGCTGATTACTTCGAGACTACGGCGAAACTATCCGGCCAGCCCAAACAAGCCGTCAACTGGATCATGGGCGACTTGCTCCGTTTCCTCAATGAAGACAAAAGGGATATCAAAGATTCGCCCGTGACGCCGACGTTGCTGACGGAACTGCTCAGGCTTGTCGAGACCGGCACGATCAGCGGTAAAATGGGCAAAGAAGTCTTTGCCGTCATGTATCAAAGCGGTAAATCTGCCCAAATGATCATTGCCGAGCAAGGTCTTGTCCAGATTACCGATGAAAGCGAGATTGCCGGTGTCATCGCCGCTGTCGTAAACGCCAATCCCGAGCAACTCGCCCAGTATCGCAGCGGCAGAGATAAGCTTTTCGGATTCTTTGTCGGCCAAGTCATGAAGGCCACCCAGGGCAAGGCCAATCCGCAGATCATCAACGAATTATTAAAAAAGGCATTAAATAGTGGATAATATCAGGCACACCTCACCTAATACTTTAATTATTTTATGATCAGAACCATTTATTGGGACAATGACCATGTTGTCATGATCGATCAAAAGCTGCTGCCGCAGGAAGAGCGGTATGTGGCCTGCCGCGACTATCGCCAGGTTGTGGCTGCCATCAATGACCTGACGGTGCGGGGCGCACCTGCAATTGGCGTGGCCGCTGCTCTGGGCATTGCGCTGGGATGTCTTTCCCTTACTGCCGGATCGCGCAAGGAGTTTGAGCCTGTTTTTCACCGGATCTGTGACGAATTCTCCCGGACCAGGCCCACCGCCCGCAATCTATTCTGGGCAATCGAAAGGATGGAGCGTTGCTGGGCAACCAGCACGGGAACGGTGCCTGACATCCAGAAGGCTCTTGTGGAAGAAGCCTGCCGCATCGTCGAAGAGGATATCGCTATCAACAGGCGGATTGGTAAAAATGGCCACATCCTGCTGGAAGACGGCGACCGCATTCTTACCCATTGCAATGCCGGGGCGCTGGCTACGGCCGGCTACGGCACGGCGCTGGGGATCATTCGGACCGCCTGCGAGAAAGGGAAAAGGCTCCACGTCTTTGTGGACGAAACGCGCCCTGTATTGCAGGGCGCCCGACTCACCGCCTGGGAATTGCAAAAGGAAGGCATCCCGGCGACGTTGATTACGGATAATATGGCCGGCTTCGTCATGTCTCAGGGCAAGATCGATAAGGTCATCGTGGGAGCGGATCGCATTGCCGCGAACGGCGATGTGGCCAACAAAATCGGTACCTACAGCATCGCCGTGCTAGCCAAAGAAAACAGCCTGCCCTTTTATGTGGCCGCCCCTCTTTCCACCATAGATGTCTCATTGCCCCATGGTCAGGATATTCCCATCGAAGAAAGAAAGGGTGCGGAAGTTCTGTCCATGGGCGGAACAAGAACCGCCCCGGCGGGCATGGCAACCTACAACCCGGCCTTCGATATCACCCCGCACCGTTATGTGACAGCCATCGTCACTGAAGCAGGCATTGCCATCCCTCCCTACGAAACAGGCATCAAGGAATTATTTCACATTGGATGAAAAATCTAAAATAGTGACCATTTACACGGACGGCGCCTGCCAGGGCAATCCCGGCCCCGGCGGTTATGGGGTGGTATTGCTTTATGACAGGCACCGCAAGGAGCTCTCCGGAGGCTTTCAGTTGACCTCCAATAATCGCATGGAGCTCATGGGCGCCATCATGGGACTCGCGACGCTCAAAACCTGCTGCCGGGTGAAGCTTTATAGCGACTCCCAATACTTGACCAATGCCATGACCAAGGGCTGGGTGGAAAGATGGCGGGCCAACGGGTGGATGCGCAACAAGAGCGAAAGGGCTCTTAACCATGACCTCTGGGAGCAGCTCCTTACCCAGTGCCGTCGGCATACGGTGGAATTCATCTGGGTGCGCGGCCATGCGGATAATGTGGAAAATGAACGTTGCGACCTCCTCGCCAGAGAAGCCGCCATTCTCCCCAGCCTGCCGCCTGATACGGGCTATAAACCTCCCCTGCCCCCTCCTCCCGCCCACAAATGAACGCGGCAATAACAGGAATTTAAAAATGCGGATACTGGGGATCGATTACGGAGCAAAGCGGATTGGCGTCGCCATCTGCGACGAATTGGGGATCACGGCGCAGGCCCTGGCGGTTATCGAAAGGAAAAATAAAAAGAAGGATTTTGAGGCCATCGGGAACTTTCTGCAAATCTACGGCGTGGAAAAAATCGTCGTCGGTTATCCTCTACGTCTCGACGGCACGGCAGGCATCCAGTGTGAGAAAGTTGATGCTTTCATCCGGAATCTCGCAGCCCTGTTCTCCCTTCCCGTTATCAGATGGGACGAAGTATTGAGCACCAAGGCGGCGGAAGAAATCCTGCGGGAAACCAATATCCGCGTAAAAAAGAGAAAGACCGTGGTTGATAAAATCGCCGCCGGCATGATCCTCCAGGGTTACCTGGATCATCTAGGCAGAATGAAATGAGAGCATATAAACTACCCTATGAAAATATCTAAAATAACCGGAAAAACCCGGACAACCGTCCTCTTTCTTCTACTCCTTGTTCCCCTGCTGGCCTTTTTGTTGCTCCTGGGCTACGCAGCAACGCCTGTGGGCAAAGATCATGACTCTCAGACAGTCGATATTCCCCGTGGGGCAAGCTTCATAGAAATTGTGGATATCCTTGATGGGGCTGGATTGATAAAGCACCGGCTGCTTTTCTGTCTTTTAGCCATTTCTCAACGGGCCAACGGGCATATGAAAGCCGGCGAATATGAATTTACCGAAGCAACAACACCGCTTACGATCATCAGAAAAATGGTGCGGGGGGACATCAAGGGTTATCTCGTCACCTTCCCGGAAGACATAAGCCTGAGCGAAGTGGCAACCCGTCTTGCCGCCTATAACCTGGTGGATGAGAAGCGGTTCATGAGACTTGCCACGGACCAGGAATTTATCAACTCGCTCGGAATAGATTCCACCAGCCTGGAGGGGTATCTCTTCCCCGATACCTATCTGCTTGACCGCTCCATGGAATCACGGGAGGTCATCAAGATTATGGTGAAGAGATTTTGGAAAAAAGTCACCCCACAAATGTTGGAACGCGCGAGAGAATTGGGTTTTACCACACAAAAGTTCGTCACTTTAGCCTCAATAATCGGCAAGGAAACGGCGGATAAAGAGGAAAAAGCGCTGATCTCGGCAGTTTTTCACAACCGCTTGAAAAAGGGCATGAAGCTCCAATGCGATCCCACCGCCGTATATGACGTCAGTAACTTTAGGGGCACGATCACCAAAAGGGACCTGCTTAATGACACCCCGCACAACACTTATCGCATTTACGGTTTGCCGCCGACGCCCATTGCCAACCCCGGCCTCGACTCCCTGCAGGCGGCTCTGAATCCGGCGCCTGTTGGTTATCTTTATTTTGTGTCCAAGAACAACGGCACCCACTCCTTTTCCTCAAACTTTAACGCCCACAACCAGGCAATCTCAAGATACCGGGATAATAAAGAAGAAACAAACCCCGAGTAATAGGATATCATCATGCTTAGATTGCTGTTCTTCGCTATTCTGGGAGTAGCTTTATTAGTCGGCAGCCACTATTTTCTGTACCGTTCCCTGGTTGGACTCTTCAGCCTCACCAATCCCTGGCTGAAAGATGGCCTGTTAATCATTTTTGCTTTCCTCTCAGCGAGTTTTGTCATCGCTTCCATCGTCGCCCATAAGAGCCAAGCCCCCTTTAGCCGTTTTTTTTACTTTAGCGCAGCCGCATGGCTGGGGTTAGCAGTAAATTTAGTGATCGCCGTCTGCTTGATCCGCCTTACGGCCAATTTGGTTGCTTTAGCAAATTGCAGCGTTAGCCTGAGTCATTTAAGCATCGGGATGTTTATTTTAGCGCTGCTTTTTTCCGCCTATGGCTTCCATAACGCCTTCCATCCGCAGATTAAAATAATCGATGTGTCACTGAAAAATCTCCCCGCCGCTTGGAAAGGCAAGAAAATCGTCCAGCTTTCCGACATCCATTTGGGACATATTCACGGCACCGCCAGCTTGCAAGACCTGGTAACGCAAACCAACGCGCAAGACCCTGATTTGATTCTCATCACCGGCGATCTCTTTGACGGCATGGATAGCAACTTGAACGATTTCATCCAGCCCTTGAACAGCCTGCGGGCTGACAAAGGCATTTTTTTTGTGACGGGCAACCACGAAACATATCTCGGCCTGGATAAAACTTTCGCGGTTTTGAACCAAACTCCCGTAAAGGTTTTGAATAACGAGACCGTTGACATTGATGGCTTACAGATAGTCGGCATCAGCTACCCGATTCGGGGAGAAGCAGGCAGCAGCGGCAAATTGCCGAACTACGGAAGCTACATCAGCGCCTTTCGGGACCTTGATCGCACCAAACCAGGCATCTTGATGCATCATGCCCCGACAAGCTTGGACCAGGCGCAGGCAGCGGGGATTGCGCTGCAACTTTCCGGACACACCCATAAAGGGCAGATTTGGCCCTTCAGCCTCATTACCTGGCTGATTTACGGCAAATACCATTATGGTTTGCACGCCAGAGGCGATTTCCAGATCTACACCACCAATGGTGCATGCACCTGGGGGCCGCCCATGAGAACCGGCAACACGCCAGAGATTCCGGTATTTAGATTACAATAGGCAAATGTGCCAATGCGGCGCCGTGGTAAGGCCTCGCCCAAGAATAGTGAAATCGAAGAATAATTTGGCATACAGATTCATAATTTCAAGTTGTTTGAGGTAGGAGATTTTCCCGATAGGTTAGAATATACTTTTTGGCAGTTTGCCGATTTTGACATTCAAAAAATCAAATTGACAGAAGGACAACGACTCGCATGGTTTACAGAAAAAAAACGAAGCTGACGGAACTATCCACAAAACAGCCGGTCAGCCCCTGCCCCGTCAAGCAAATAAAAAAACAATACTTTTTTTGCCTCTTCAGCTATATTCAAGCCCATAGATGAACTGGTAACCGATAATAAAGACGGCAGAGAAGTAGCCATGCTAAACAGAGTACAAAATATTTCTGAACCATTTTTCAAAACACGCTTGAGCGGCCTTGCTGATGAACTGCTCAACCAGGCCAACGCTAAACTAGACAGAAAGCGGAAGTCCGCCATGGGGCAGTTTATGACTCCATCATCAGTAAGTGATTTTATGGCATCTCTGTTCATGAACGTTTCCGGTGATATTGAATTGCTTGATGCGGGGGCGGGGGTGGGGAGTCTGACAGCGGCTCTCATTCAACGCTGTTGTGCTGATAAGAACGGATCGGAATCTATCAAGTCAACTGCCTATGAGATTGAACCGATAATGATTCCCTATCTTCGGAAGATGCTCGACCACTGCCGCGAAGCGTGCGGGGAATCGGGAATCATCTATACGGCGGACATCTGTGAGGAAGATTTCATCAGATCGGGCAGGCATTTTTTGGAGCACAATCTCTTTACCACACATCATAATGGGTTATGTTTTTCCCATGCCATTTTAACCCCCCCCTACAAGAAGATGCGAAGCGATGGCGAACATCGATTGTTGCTTCGCTCTATCGGCATTGAAACTGTCAATCTGTATGCGGCGTTTGTGGCTATTGCTTTGAAAATGCTACGTCCCGGTGGTGAACTCGTTGCTATAACACCTCGCAGTTTCTGTAACGGTCCTTATTTCAAGCCATTTCGCAATCTGCTCTTGGAAACGGCGGCTATCAAACACATCCATGTATTTGAGTCAAGGGATAAGGCTTTTGCCCATGATGCGGTCTTGCAGGAAAACATCATATTTCACCTCGTAAAGGATGCCGTCCAGGGCGAAGTGACTATTTCCTCAACAGAACAGGCGGATTTCTCAAATGGGATTACAGTCCGTCACGCGGATTTCGCCCAGGTCGTCAAAGCTGGCGATCCGGATATGGTGATTCATGTCACACCTGATGAGCGAGCAGTAAGTGTTGAACGACGCATCAAGGCATTACCCTGTACGTTGCGGGAGCTTGGCATCGAAGTATCCACCGGTCCTGTCGTAGATTTCCGCATGAAGGAATATCTGCGCATGGAGCCGGGAGCAGGGACCTTTCCTCTCATTTACGCAGCCCATTGCGAAAATGGCTTTGTACGATGGCCCCAACAGAGCCGCAAACCGAACGCAATAAAAGATGTCAAAGAGACTGCGAAATGTCTTTTTCCGAACGGCTGGTACACTCTGACGCGCCGGTTTTCGAGTAAGGAGGAGAAACGCCGGATTATAGCCACGGTTAATGATCCAGGTCAGGTTCCCGGTAAAAGCATAGGCTTTGAAAATCACCTCAACCTGTTTCATGCCGGACGAAAGGGACTGTCACCAGCCCTGGCGAAAGGCCTGGCACTTTTCCTTAATTCCACCTTGGTGGACGAGTATTTCCGTCAGTTCAGCGGACACACGCAGGTGAATGCAACAGATCTCCGCATGTTCAGATATCCACGTCAGCAAATGCTTGAGGAGTGGGGGCTTACAGTTAAGGATAGATATCCCTCTCAGGAGGAAATAGACAATCTCGTTAAAAAGGAGTTCGCCGATGCATAAGAAACAGCAAAAGCTGCTTGACGAGGCGCTTGCCATCCTCCAGGCCTTGGATTTCCCCAGAGCTCAGCAAAATGAACGCTCCGCCCTTACCTTCCTGGCTTTGCTAAATCTGACTACGCCGAAAACATGGAAAGATGCAGAATCGCCGATGGTCGGCATCCGCTCCATCCTCGATTTTTGCCGCTCAAATTTCGGGAAACCTTATGCCGAGAACACAAGAGAGACCTTCAGAAGGCAAACCATGCACCAGTTCGTGGCTGCGGGGTTGGTCGTTGAGAATGCGGATGAGCCCCAAAGGCCCACTAACAGCCCGAAATGGTGCTACCAGATTGAACCGGGTGCATTACAGCTTTTACGCGATCATTACAAAACAAAAACCTGGAAAAACGAATTGGCAAAACTTTTTGCCACCTGCACCGCCGGATCAGTATATGTGTCCGCTTTTTCCACGCGGGCGAACTTTTCACGCTATCAGATCGAAATATCCTGGGAAACCGAGGTATGGGTCGCGGAGGCACCGTCTCATCTGATTCACTTTAATGGGGAAAAGTTTCTTGGACCGTATGATTTAAAGATGAAAGGAACTCTATGATGGAACAAACCGGCCGCAACGCCCCTTGCCCCTGCGGTAGCGGCAAGAAATACAAGAAGTGTTGTCTGCGGGAGGAAGATGAACTCGCCATCCGCCACCGGGAAGAGGGCACGGCAGTGTCACACGCCCTTGACTGGCTGGCCCAGCAATACCCGCAGCAGGTTGCCGAGGCTCTCGAGGTGGAGTTTTTCGGCGCATTTGAAGATATTGAGCTTGAACGTCTGAACAAAGTGTCACCGAAATTACAGGAAATGGTTCACATCAACTCCTACGAATGGCTAATCAATGACGCCTACATTGAGGTGAAGGGAAAGAGGACTCCCGTACGGAATCTGCTGCTCAGCACCGGCGGAGTACTGCTGGATCCGGCGGGGCGGGCATGGCTCCAGGCCATGGGGGAGAGCCCGTTAAGCCTCTATGAGGTGCGGCAGGTGAAGCCGGGCGAAGGAATGGAACTGGCCGATCTCCTGCGCCCCGAAAATACACCGGTTTGGGTCAACGAGCGAGCGGCTTCGGGGTCACTGGTCCGACTGGATATTTTCGGTACCCGCCTCATCCGGCGCGACGGCGCTTTCGTCATGTCGGGTGCCGCCTACCCTTTTGCCCGTGATAAAGCCCTGGCCTGCCGGGATGATATCCTCGGCGAAATGAAAGGAGTTTCCTGGGACTCTGACCTGGCCCGCGAAATAGTGAGTTGCCATCTTATCGACAGATGGCTTGATGGACTTATTGCCAAACGTCCCCTCGTAAGGATAGTGGACACCTCCACCGGCGAGCCCCTCATGCTGGCTACGGACCATTATCGTGTCAGGGATTGGCAAACACTTGAGGCACTGCTTGCTGCACAGCCCGATGTGGAGGGTACCCGGAAGGAGGGGTGGGTGCGTTTTACCCCCCTGGCCGGGGACATGCAGCGGTCGCGGGCCGCGCTTAATCCCAAAGGAAACGACACCTTGGAGGTCTTCTGCCGCACCCTGAAATTTGCCGATGAGGCGCGCCATTGGCTGGAAAAGCTTGCCGGTAACGTGCTCAGTTACCAAATCAGGGAAATAGTCGATCCTCGCTCCGAGAAGGCCAGGAAGTCTGCCCCCTCGGCGGCACCGCAAGCGGCCATCCCTCCGGAGATCGCCTCCCAGCTCATCCACGACTACCTGAGTAAATATTACACTAACTGGGATGAGGAGGTCATCCCAGCTTTGGGTAACAAGACGCCGCGGCAGGCGATAAAAACGAAAAAAGGACGCCAGGCGGTGATTGATTTGCTTAAGTCCTACGAAAATGGCGAAGCACGCCGCGTCAGGGAACAGGGAGGGGAACCCTTCGATTTTGGATTTCTCAGAGAGCGCCTGGGGTTACCACGAGAATAGACATTCATTTTAGCTTCTCACTGGTTGGAAGAGAAATCTGTAAAATATATAAAAGAGTCAGGGGAGACAATTAGGGGGTAAATTCCTTTTCTATCCGCTGCATAGCCTCTTCCAACCGCTTGTCAGGCACGGTCAGCGAAATGCGGATATAGCCCTCGCCGTATTGGCCGTAAGCAGTGCCCGCCGCCACGACGACCGCCGCTTTTTCAAAAAGACGGTTGGTGAATTCGAGGGAAGTGAGCCCTGCGGGTGTTGGCACCCAGAGGTAAAAGGTCCCCTTCGGCACCGCGAAATTGATGCCGATTTTTTTCAGTGTGGCTAAAACTCGCTCCCGACGTCGGGTATAGGTTCCTAACATGTCGGTAATATTGCCTGTTTCCTCTCGCAGGGCATGGATCGCCGCAAACTGGATAGGATTGAAGATACCGGAATCGGTGTTTTCCTTCACCTTGCTCATGGCGGCAATCAGGACGGGATTGCCCAGGGCCATACCGATGCGCCAGCCCGTCATGTTGTAAGGCTTGGACAGGGAATTCAATTCCACTCCCACCTCTTTCGCACCCGCCGCCATTAAAAAACTTAATCTTTCCTGGCCTTCAAACAGGACCTCGCTGTAAGGATTATCATAGCAGACGGCAATATCATGGGCACGGGCAAAAGCCACCGTACGGTCGAAAAACTCCCGGGTGGCGCAGGCGCCCGTGGGGTTGTTCGGGTAATTAAGAAACATTGCGGTGGCCTGCTTGACGACGTCGGCGGGGATGTCTTCATAGACGGGCAGATAGTCGTTTTTAGCCAGAATCGGCATATTGTAGGGGATGCCGCCGCCCATAAGGATGCTGGAGCGGTAGGCGGGATAGCCGGGGTCAGTCATCAGAACCACCTCACCGGGGTTGACCCGGGCGAGGATAAAGTGATGACACCCTTCTTTGGAGCCGATCAGCCCCAGTACCTCAGCGGCGGCGTTCACGCTGACGCCGTAGCGTTCCTGGTACCAACGGGCCACCTCCTGCCGGAAAGCCAGCATGCCCTTTTCCTCATCCGTGGGATAACGGTGATTTTCCGGGTCCCGCGCCGTGCGGCACAACTCATCAATAATACTGTCCGGCGTCGGCTCCACAGGATCGCCGATTGCCAAACTTATGACATCGATGCCCTCGGCCTTGGCCTTGGCAATTTTTTTTCTCAGTTCCATGAAAAGATAAGGCGGAATCTTCGTCAATCGCTCGGCAGTCTGCAAAATCGCTTCTCCTCTATGATGTTTTTATTGTTTTTTGAATAATTCTTCCCAAAGCATACCTTGGTAAACCACGTTGGCGGCGCCTTCCAGGTAAACATCCCGATAGCCCGCGTCCGCCACGTCGAAATAAATCTTTAATGTCTCGCCACTTTTCACCCGCACCGCAACTGGCGAGGCCACCAGTCCCTTCCGGGACGCAATCAAAGCGCTGGCCACGGAGCCGGTGCCACAGGCCAGGGTTTCGTCCTCCACGCCCCGCTCATAGGTGCGCACCTTGATGGTATGGCGATTCACCACCTGGACAAAATTGGCGTTCGTCCCCGCCGGCTGGTAGTGAGCATGATAACGTAGCCACCGCCCCTTGTGAAAAACATCGAAGTGCTCCAAATCATCGACAAAGGAGACCACGTGGGGAACGCCCGTATTGACGCTGCTCACGATAAGGGAGCCGCCCTCTGTCGGCAGTTGGTAATCCAAGGCCAGTTCCCGGGGGTCCGCCAGGCGCAGCTTGACTGTCTCGCCACTCACCTGGGCATCAATCACCCCCGCCCCCGTTTCAAAGGACATGGCAGCCGGGGCGATGCCCTTGAGAAAGGCAAAGCGGGCGGCGCAACGGCCGCCGTTGCCGCACATATCCACCTCACTGCCGTCGGCGTTAAAAAAGCGCCAGCGGAAATCGGCACGGAGTGATTTTTCGATAATGATCAGGCCATCGGCGCCCACGGAGCCTTTCCGTTCGCAAAGCTCCTGGACAAATTTCACAATATCGGCGACCACCAGCGCCCCATCCCGGTTGTCGATAATGATGAAATCATTGCCGCTACCGCTCATTTTGAAAAATTCGATCACTGAAAATGCCTCCCCTGGCAAGCATTATTTTTTGCGGGTCTGCTTACCAGATTTTACCTCGCCTGTCCATATTAAGGAGCGGGTTTGCCAAGTTGCTCACCGATCATTTCCCCATAGCGTGCCGAGGCGCCGGCATTGGCCGCTACGGCGCAACGTCCCGCCTCCCCCCGGCTGATCAGGGAGGCAGGGTCGGCCAGCAGTTTCAGTATCCCCTCGGCCAGTTCAGCCCCGTTATGCACGGCAATGCCGGCGCCGACGGTTTCCAGCAAGGCTTTCTCCTCCAGGAAATCATCCATGAAGGGACCGTAAAAGATCACCTTGCCCCAGGCGGCGGCCTCCAGAATGTTCTGCCCTCCCCTCGGCACCAGACTTCCCCCGCAAAAAACTACGGTCGCCAGGCTGTAAACCTTGAACAGCTCGCCGATGACATCGACAATTACTATCCTCTCATCCATGCGCTGCCTGCCTCTGGCCAGCTCCGTGACCATGATGGTATCGGTCAAACCGGCCTCCTGTGCCAGACTGAGCACCGCCTGCGCCCTTTCGGTGTGGCGTGGCACGATAATCAGCTTATAATCGGGATCAATCTCAAGCAACTTGCGATATACGTCAAAGACAATTTTCTCCTCGCCTTCATGGGTGCTGCCGGCCACAAGAACATGATCGCCGGATGCGATATTCAGGCGCAAACTGATTTCCTCCCGCAGGACGGCTGAGGTCATGGCGGCCAGGCTGTCGTACTTGGCGTTGCCGATCACCTGCACCCGCTCCGGCGGCATACCGAGGAAGCGGAAGCGCTCGGCATCGGCTGCCGTGATCACGCCGATGCCGTCCAGAGCGGGAAGGATGCTTTTCCAGAAGAAGCGGGTACGCGCATAGCTCCGGAAGGAACGGGGCGAGAGCCTGCCATTCACCATCACAATCTTCAAACCCTGTTTGCGGCAACGACGGATTAAATTCGGCCAAAGTTCCGTTTCCACGGGCACAAAAATATCGGGCCGCAACTGCTCGATGACGCGGCGCACCACAAAAGAAATATCGAGAGGATAATAGAAAAAGGCATGGGCCCCGGTTACGAGACGCCGTGCCATTTCCTGCCCCGTATCGGTGGTCGTGGAAAGAAAAATGGCGGCCTCAGGCACCCGCTCGCGGAGAGAGGCGATAATGGGAGCGGCGGCCGTCACTTCCCCGACGGAGACGGCATGCACCCAAATACGGGGGCTACCAGGCTGGCAATCGAGAATTTCATCCGGCAGGAAGCCGAAT
>Ga0082335_1003791_pt1 | contig 24089 bp, 20 predicted proteins | sample Subgrocontami58m_FD_72375 | JGI IMG/M metagenome (GOLD analysis project Ga0082335, IMG submission 72375) | Subsurface groundwater microbial communities from S. Glens Falls, New York, USA - GMW37 contaminated, 5.8 m (SPADES assembly) (version 2) ...
TTACAACCCCGTTAAATTAACGCCAACAAGAACGAAACTCTGCCTTCGCTCGCCATAACGCGCGCACTTACCGGGTTCGTTCTTATGAGCAGAAGTGGGTTCGTTTAGATGAGCGGCGAGGGATTCAAGTTAAAACTATCCGTGGTGGAGATTGGCAATTTTCTGCGGACAAGTTTGTCGAGGTTCGGATCGATGACAAGAAGCAGATACTAGGTCCGAAGCTTGCTCCCCGGATTCCTCACCTACTGTGCATATTTGTCCTGGCCACCGAGTACGGGAAGGACCGCTTTTTCATTCTTGAATGGGAGCAACTTCAAGATATTGTGGTATTGAGCTGGGCCTCTTTCCGCTCTAGTCCCCAAGTGTGCTAGCTGCGAAACGAGAGCTTCCGCCAGGGTGCTGTGGCCAATTTGAATTGGTTTTTGGCCATCGATAGTTACATCCACATCGCAACGCTTGCAGTGCTTGTCATTGTCGTCAGGACCCGATGGCGAGAAATCGGTAAGTCGCGCATCACGGTTGATCGTTACGCGAAATTTGGTACGGAGCATTTGACCCGTACTGCAGCACGTATTGAATCGGGCCGAACGGAAAACGTGGTGCCGTTCCCACATTTTCCCCACAGCAGCAAGAGACTGGCTTAGCGGAAATAAGCTAAGCGCTTGAATGTAATGGCCACCTGCTACCGAATACCAGCCGGTAACCCGCATGAGTGCTTGATCTACGTTTTTCGGCTTATGAATCTACCCCCAAATCTACCCCCACCAGATCAATGCTGCCCGGTGTTCGGATTCTGAGCCAAGGCGTGCAAAACGCGCGCGAAGCGACAGCAGCATCTTGCCTTAGTAAATGCCAAAATCTCGCTCCGCTTCGCGCTTCTTTTCACTTGCGATTTGCTTATCAAGGCTAGTCGTCATGCGAGCGGCCCAGCGTCGAACGTTCCTGTTCTGGTGCTTTTTCTTCAGAGTATCCAAAGGGGCCAAATATTGCTCCCAGTAGGGAATGAGCGAACCGGACCAAGAAAACGTGTGCATGTTCGCCGCCAATTCCCCGAGAACCCTCTCGTCATCTCCAAAGCGCTGAAGCAGAGCATCGACTAACGGACTCCAGCTTCGCACTCCGTCGGTACCCTCCGCTAGAATTCCGGCAATTCCTAGCAGGAATGCCGCTCCTCCGGTGTATCGCTCACACCATGACATTAGGGTGCTGATTGGAATAATCGAGATCGGATTCTTCGATTCCTGCTCACCCCGCTTCATCCCTCCTCCGAGAACATTTCCCACGTGAAGTCGGAATAGCGCATCGTGGCGCTCTACCGCCTTGGCAAAAATTGGCCACACTTCGTCCAAATGTGTCTGAAGCATGACGGTGACGATCGAGTGCGTCATGTGGCTAAAGTCGTAGGGAAAACGCTTGCGCCTGCAAAATTCGACGACGATACGGGCAAGGTGTCGTGCGGCGGCCGGTCCGCGCTTAGAATCCATCATTAGCCAGTTTGCGATAGATCCGTATTGGTGAACGTCCATGGATCTGCCGCTCTTATCGCTAGAGAATTTCGCAGCTTCAATTATCGCCAAGAAGACATCGACCAATGCATTCCGGCGCTCTGGACTGCCGTGAACGTACATTGCACCAATTTGCAATGCGGTCCATGCGCCACCATCGCCGGCATCAACCAACGCACGCAAAAGTGGTCTTATGTCCTCTGGACTCAGGTGCTTAAGCACAGAACCGTAACTAAGGACACCCACCCGGTTCACCTCCAGCTTCCCTGCCGTGAATAGCGTCATGAGCCGTTGCAGGTCGCGCACCTCAATTGGAATCATTGAAGTGAGGTACGGCAATATGGGAATCAACGCGGCGTCTGCCGATAACTCGTCAAGCGTCTCGTCAACGAGCGGTCGATTCCGATGCGCCAAGCCTCGAAGGAAGGCTGCGTAAACCGCGGAGTTTGCACCAGTGAGGCTCAGGAGTGGTCTCGTTGAATCGATAAACGCTTTCGGCTCTTCCAGGATTTCACCAAGGCGCATTCCAAACTCGAAGAAGTTTCGCTGCTCTCCCCGCATAAGATCGGGTAGGCACGAATAAAGCGTGGCCCTATTTTGCGAACACTCTTCGGCAAGGTCTCGAAGCGCCTTCGCTGCCTTGTCGAGTGGAGTTCCTGTAACACCTTCCTCGTAGGGGAATAGACCCCACGGAAACTCTGACACGAGTAATCTGATTCGATCGCGAAGCGAGATCGGCATCACCTTGTTGCGCAGTACCGCGACCCGCTGGTGATATTCCGGTGGCATCCCGGAGCCCTCGTACTCAAGGGCTTCACTTACCGATTCAAGTGCACTCGGCCAGTAATTACCAGTGGCCATTAGGACACGATTGACCGCCGCTTCAACGGCATCGAGTCGACCGCGGCCGAGCAAGCCGCGAATCCGTCCGGCGAGAAGATTCCTCGCGTTAACGCCTCCCTCGGTTTGCGCTGCTGCACTATCGGCCAGCATTTCAAGTGCCCGGTCCCAGTAACGAGCCAGTTCCAAGCCCGTTGGCTCGTAGTCTTGCATCGTAGGACCACTGCCTTGCTCTTCCGCTCCGGAGGTCCGAGTGTAATGATTTGTTTCAAGAGCATGATCTAGGGCATTAACGATTACTGCTCGCACCACCGGATCCTGCGACCGGATTTCTTCCTCCAATATGGCAGTTCGGTCATCAAGACTAGCCTCGGTTCCAGGAAGATATGCGTGAAACAACTGGAGAAATTGCCCGGTTGCATTGTTGCTCCATCGCTCTGTTTCAGCGGTAGCGAATACCAAGAGCAGCCTAGCAGCGCGAGCAAAAGTTTCTCTCCGAAAGACAAGCCGCTCCAATGCCCATACGATCTCACGTCTACCTTGATCGACGCTTCGCAACTGATCAGTTGAAAGCTTTCCAAACACGCGCTCAAGTGCCTGCAATGTTGCTTCCGGGTTCACTTCGACCAACGCGCGGAAACACCGTGAACCCGATTCAGTGTTTAGTACTTCCGCGCTTCCAAAAGGGGCAGAATCACCACAGAGGTCAGCAGCAATGGCTTTGGCCTTGTCAAGATGACTGAGCAATCGAAGCTGCTCGCACATGCTCTCGACCATTTCGCTGCGAGTTTTATCAATAAGCATCCTTACGTCCCGTGGACTCCTCCCTTTCCACCAATCGCTAGCGAGACGAAGCGCGACCGGAAGCGGCTCGACCCTAATAAAACGCCCTCGACGCTGGATGATCCCGCGCTCCGTAAATCTGACAATCTGATCCTGGAAAGCACGTTTTGGCACGTCGGCAAGTATTGCCGCTGCTTCTAGCTGATATTCGACATCTTCCTCAATCCCGAGACTAGAAAAAACAGAACAGATCTGCAAAACGCGAAGCGACGTGTCGTTTGGCGCGTCCCTCCCCCAAACCATTTTCTTTAGAAGTACGTCGTCGTTGAGCTCAGCGATTGAGCCCTCGCCGCTAAGTACAGCCTGTCCTAACTCAACGGCAATGCGAGGGTATCCCTGAGAAAATCGAATAATCCGATCGAGATCAGCTTTGGCAATGTTGGGGTGGGCGTGCTCTAGAATGCTTCGGATGACTTCGGTTGAAGTTCGCGCCAGCGTGACAACTTGATCCGCATACGAGTGTCTTACCGGGTCGAAGTCCAGCGTCAGAAGCCGAAACCGACTGTCGACATGACGAGCAATTCCCGCCAGCTCTTGATGAAGAGTCGCTTCGCAATCGTCAACCACGAGAAGCGCCGACCATTTCTCGCGGCGCAGCAAATTTGCAAACGTTAGAGCTAAGTGCCTTTGTGCCGCGGCCTTGAGGTAGAGCACGCTCTCGCTTAGAGCCCGTTGCTCTGGGTCTGAAGTTCCGTCTGGCGGAGGGCGAAGTGCTTCGAAGGCGAGTCGCGACTTACCAAGGCCTGATAGTCCGATCAATCGCGCCACGCTACGTGCCGGCCGCATAAGCACCTTAAGTCCATCGACCTGTTTTGCAATTACCGCGTCGGCAATAAAAGGTCCGGTCGCGATGTCAGAATTCCCTTCCCAGTCCTCCGATGTCTGGATGTATGACCAATCCCCACGTCCGCTTTGCTCCAAAACCCAGAATATTGCGGTGGGATATCGGTTGACCCAATTAGCGATTTTGTTCGCGTCGTAAAAATCAACACACGCGCGGGCGTGGTCAGTGCGACCGGCCGCCTCAAGCGCATCGCGCATACCTGTCACGCGATCTGTATGCATCTTTCCTTCTGCCGGTCGATTGCAGAAAATTACATACGCACCGCCGGATGTGTCCAAGACCGCAGAGATCTCAGGCTTTAGACGCAGTTTCTTCGGTGCCTTCCTCGCCTTCTGTTTAGAAGGTTTGGTAGCAGTGGTCTGCTTTCCAGGAGACGCGCGATCAGCCATCAGCATCTCGCTGTAGCATTTCTTTTTAGGCATGGCATCCGCCTTGCACTGGAACGCCGTTGCTCGTCCCTTGAAGAAATCTGTTCGATCTGGTCCTAAAGACCACTCAATCTTCCCATCGCGCCCACCGTCTGCAACCGTAATGCGGGCAGGATCAGTCCCGTGGACACCGCTAAGGGGAATGCCGTGGTAAAGCGCTTCAAGGTGCAGAAGCTTGTTTAGCAGATACTGGAGCTGGCCCGCGTCTAACGCCGCGATGTGCTCCACGCGTGCCTGTAGTTGGCTCGACATATCTAACCCCCCTAGGGTTACAACCATGTAATGTATTTCTGATACCCGTTCTGAAATTACCGCGAATCCACTGAAAAGATACCCCGGACATTGCGCGTCATCCCACTGGCTGTCAATTGGACGAATGCTGAAATGCGGAAGGGAAGCTGATGTGCGCGTGTACTACGCTAATAGCACAGAGGGATATCGCAAAATGCGAATCAACAAATGATACGGACGCCCACGTTATTCGTTTTTGGCGCTGGTGCCAGCGTTAGGTCTGTAGCATTGGCTAGTCGCGGGTAGACACGTCCAGTCGGTCTACTGTATCAATCTCCCATGCCGCCGCGACACGGATTAGCAATCGCAGGCGCATGCGCGGGTTATGGGCGGATACTGAGCTAGTGCAGCCGTTAAATCTCTGGTAATAGTGAGCGACCCGCTTCAAGGTAGCACCGCGTAGAAAGGAACACTCATGCCTAAAGTTGTACCTAGTCAAGTAGTCAGCCTAATAGATCAATCCTACGGATTTCCTCCGCTCAAGGAGGACTATGAGAATTTGGATTTGAATCATGCGCCAACACTTCAAGCTATCGGAGATTTAATCGACCAAATACCAGTGGAACTAATTACGCTGCAAGCCGCGGATTACAACGCGCTCAGTGTTTGCCGCGCTTCAATGAAGTATTGGGTATCGAATTGGATGATACGCGGAACCTCAGGAGTATTGAGAAGCGTAAAGGGATATCAGGGCAAGCACATTCTCGCGTTGGTTCGCAGTTTGTTGGAGAAATGTCCTGACGAGGCACCCGCACCGCAAACAGTTGGATTGGAGTTTATTGCTGATTTGGAGTATCGAGAGCAACTGCGCACCGATATCAGCACTGCGTTTGCGGCTGAGCGTAATGGCGAATGGAAATCCGCGACGGTAATTGCCGGATCAGTCGTAGAATCTTTGTTGCTTTGGGCGCTACAAGAACTAGATCGTCAACAACTCATAGTAGCGGTGAGTAAAGCGCGCGGCGAAGGGTTCCAGATAAATGCCGCTTCCTCCCCGGAAAATTGGACGCTTGCGCAATACATCGAAATAGCCAAGCGGCTGAAATTGATAAACGAGGACACTGTAGCGCAGGCTAAGCTGACGCAGGACTTTAGAAATCTTATCCATCCTGGTCGCGCAATCCGATTGGGGCAGAAATGCAATCGCGCGACAGCATTGTCGGCATTGGCGGGAATAGAACACGTTGTTAATGACCTACGTTAGATTGCGTCGGCATTTGTGCCCTGAATTGGAAAAGATTAGCTTACGCCCTCGCTTTGCTTTCTGCAGTCCATGCCGCGACGACGGGCTAACTCTCGCAGGCGCGTGCGCGTTATGGGGGGCGATGATATGAAAAATAGTCTCATATCCGGCAGGCAAGGGTGGAGTAGCTTGCTCGAGTATGTGTACCTCGCAGACGTGCGCCCAATGGAGCACGGATAGCCAGTCGGGCGAATCCATTTTCGGCATGTTGGTATTGTCTTGTCTAGCGTCGTGCGCTAGATTGCCAGGTAGTTAATCAGCAATACGCCAAAAAACACATCTAAGACCCGCGGCCCTCCCAGGGAGGAGGCAGCAAAATGAACATAAGACAAGATATGCGCACCCGGGCCACCGCCTGCATGCGCGCGTGCGCTCGTTTGCGCTCGGGAGGCCGCACGATGGCCGGATTCATTTTCCTATCGCTCATCTACACGCACAAATAGGATGGAAGATGTGTGGATAGACAGGTAAAGGACGTCTGGGGGCGGGGAGCGTCATGCGCCTTCGCCTGTGTCTTCTGAGAAAAAGTCAGAGCAACTGTTTGCCGGGGCGATTGCCCTCAACGTGTAGCAGCCCATTCTTGAAGAGGAGGTCACACCGATGCGAAATCTTTTGCCATTGCTTGCGGGCTTTGCCGTGTGTGCACAACTCGCGTCGCCAGCAGGCGCGCAGGATTACCCGACCAAGCCGATCCGATTGATCATCCCGTATTCTCCAGGTGGCGCGTCGGACAACATCGCGCGGCTTGTCATGCCGCGGGTCAGCGAAGCGTTGGGACAGCCCATCGTCCTCGAAAACCGTCCGGGCGCATCAGGTGCCATCGGACGCGACCTCGTCGCCAAGGCTGCGCCCGACGGCTACACGCTGCTCTCGACCGATGCCCCGCATGCGATCAACCCGCATATGGTGCGCAGCCTGCCCTTCGACTCGCTGCGGGATTTTTCGATGATCACCACGACCGTCACATCGCCGATGGGCATGGTCGTACACGCAAATTTCCCGGCAAAAACGGTGGAAGAATTCCTGAAGCTCGCCAAAGCGCAACCGGGCAAGCTCAATTTCGGTTCGGGCGGCACTGGTGCAATTACGCAAATGACAGGTGAACTTCTCAAGCTCACTACCGGCATCAACATCGTTCACGTTCCGTACAAGAGTTTCGGCTACGCGATGACCGATCTCTTGGGAGAACAAGTCCAAGTCGTGTTCACTAGTCCCGCCACGGCCAGCAGCCACGTAAAGGCCGGCAAAGTGCGTGTGCTGGCAGTGGCCGCCACGAAGCGTCTGGCCGCATTTCCGGACCTGCCTACGTTCGAGGAGGCCGGCGTGCCGGGTTTGGTGGTTGCCAACTGGTTTGGCATCATGGGGCCGGCCAAACTGCCGCCTAGAATCGTGCAGCGCATGAATACCGAAATTCACAAGGCCGTGCGTTCGCGCGATATTGCGGAGCGATTCGCTGCCATCAACATGGAACCGATGCTCATTACGCCGCAGGAATTCCAATCCATGCTCGAAGCGGAAACGGTGCGCTGGGGCAAGGTGATCAAGGCCGCAGGCATCCAACCGGAGTAGAAGGCAGGAACATCGGGCCAGAGGAATCTCTAGATATGCCGATTGCAGATTCCAACCTAGGTATGCGGTATAGACAGCTTTTCATTCGGCTAGCGGGGCTGCATGGTTGTGACTGTACGTCGGAAGCAGGCGCGATGAGCTTCGGCCTCTGCCGCGCGAGCCTATGGCCTGTACAGAAGCGCGCGCCGTGCAATAAGATACGCCTATGAAAATCGGAATCGTCGGCGTCAGCGGGTACGGTGGCAGCGAACTGTTGCGCCTTTGCTCGGAGCATCCGGCCTTCGAGCTTGTATATGCGGGCGCCGACAGCACTGCGGGACAGGCGCTTTCGCAGCGCTTCCCGGCGCTTGCCGGACGGCGCGAGGGCGCGCTCGTCATTCAGCGCTTCGTCCCGGAAGAAGTGGGGGAACTCGACCTGCTCTTCGCCTCGCTGCCGACTGGCGTTTCGCGGGATCTGCTCGCACGTCTGCCTCAGTCGATTAAGATTGTAGACGTGGGCGGCGACCACCGTTTCCTCGAAGGCTGGACGTACGGGCTGACTGAATTGCCGGGCCAGCGTAGCAAAATTGCAGCCACGAAGCGGCTCGCGAATCCTGGCTGCTATCCGGCAGCGACCTTGCTCGCGCTCGCGCCCCTCGTCAAGGAAGGTCTCATCGAGTCGGAGAACATTGTGATCGACGCGAAAAGCGGCATCACCGGGACCGGTCGCGGCGGTGGCAGCGACTACGGCTATGTCGAGACGAACGAAGATGTATTTGCCTACGGCCTCGAATCGCACCCGCACGTCCCGGAAATTGAACGGGCGCTTGAGCAGGTCGGCGGACGAAAGGCCACGGTGGCCTTTACGGCTCATCTCGTGCCGATGTCGCGCGGGATTCTCGCGACTTGCTATGCGCGTCCGCGCGGCGCAGTGAAGGCGGCGCGTCTCTACGAGGCAGCACTCTCTTGCTATGACGGCGAGCCCTTCGTCAAGGTTGTGGCCGCCAAGAACGGACGCAGTCCCCACACTGGCTGGGCCACCGGCTCGAACCTCGCATTCCTCTCCTACGCAGTCAACCAGCGGACCGGCCTAGTAGTCGCGTTTGGGGCGATCGACAATCTCGGTAAGGGGGCCGCAGCGCAAGCTCTGCAGAACGCGAATCTCATGACTGGCCAGCCGGAGAACGCAGGACTTCGCGGCCTGGCGCTTCTGACGTAGGCAACGGCTGTTTTGGAGCAAGTCGACCGGCCGGTATCGGCGAGCTTCCAGCGAATCCCATAGCACTGCGGAAATTGCAAAAGAAAAGGCCGATGGTGGTCTTGACGCGCCATCGGCCTAAGTCGGGATTTCAAAAGGGAGGAGGAGGAGAAACCCCGTATTTGTATAATATACTAATTCAGTCGGGTACTGCAACAGGTTTTTCTTAATAACTACGTTCGACCGCGTGCGCCTCCAGGTGTTACCTGCCCGGCCAATGAAAGCGAGTCACCACCGATTTTAGGCTGCTACTCGCCACTCCCAATCCAGTTTCCCCAGCGAAGCGTCAAGAGTGGTTCCCCCTGGGGACGCCAGTTAAATCAAGCGGTTAATGTGCAATTGGCGCGAGGTTGCAGCGTCATGCCAAACTGGCCGTCGGGCTAGGCGCTGCTTTTCCGAGACACCATATCGGGCAGGATGAAAAGCTACGCAACCAGCTTGATTGCGGCTGCTTTCTGTTTGTGCTTCTCCGCCGGTTTCACCGCGAGCCGCAGTCCGGTTGCGGCAAGCACTGCGGTAAGGCTGCTCAGTGCGGGATTGCCGACCTTCGACAGCATCTTGTAGGTGGCCTCGCGTGTGAGTTTGGCACGGCGCGCGACCACGGCGACACCGCCTTGCGCCTGCGCGACATGGCGGAGGGCAAGCATGATTGCGCCTTGGTCGCCCTCATCAATGGCGGCTTCCAGGTACGCGGCAGCTTCGGCTGGATTCTTCAGCTGTTCAATTAGCCAGTCTTCATAGGGAAGACTAGGCGCTGCGGCCCGGCTTTTTCGTTGCGCGCGCTTTGTAGTCTTCGAAATAGCTCTTGGCACGTTTGATGTCCTTTTGCTTACTTCTTCTTACAAGTTGTTACATTGGCCGCCAGTTCTGCTTGCTATATTGCCTCTATTCGGTCACTCGTTCGAGAGGGTGATATAGCCGAGGTAATACAACCAACTTCGGGAGTTCAACATCATGATATTGGGTGAAGTCCATGTCGCCCTGATCAGGGCAAGAATTCGACGATCGCTTACGGTCCGCATGCAGCTCTGGATTGCCCTGCTTTCCAGCTTGTTGCTCGCAGCATGCGCATCCTATAGCGGGAGCAGCCTGCAACCTGGCCAAGCACGGCTAGAGGATGTACAAGGCATCATGGGGCCGCCGGCGATGCGCTGGCAGGATGCTGACGGTTCGGTCCAGCTCGCGTATCCGCGCGGTCCTTTTGGGTATCACACCTTCATGGCAAGGCTGGGACCGGACGGCCGCCTGCAAAGCATGGCCAATGTTCTCGAGCCGGCTACTTTCGCCCGCATTCGCCCCGGAATAACGAAGGACGAAGTGCTGCGCGTTCTCGGGCCGCCAGACCCTGCCCTTACCGTCTATTTTGAGGCGCGCGACGAGTTGGTGTGGGACTGGCGCTTCTGCTCCGATTTCGGAGTGGCGTCGCGATTTCAAGTGCTGTTTGATAATACAGTGGGCACGGTACGCTCGACCATGAGTCAGGATGACGTTCCCCTGATGGGCATGCCCGGCGCCAATCGGAGGACAGCCTGTAGTCGTTAAATCTGCCAGCGGCTGCCGCCATCGCAATCAATTGCGACCGCCGCGCAAATTTCCAGGGCGCATTGCAGGCCGTGCAGGTGCGTGACTGTGAGCCAACAAGAAGCTGCCGCGGCGGGCGGGGCCGCGCGCAAGCATTCTGACTTCCTGTCACGCACTGGCCAGGTGCGCAGCAAAATAGCCGCCGATTGCGCCGGCGCCGACGATGCCGATCTTCATGCTGCGCTATTCGATGGTGATGTTGTTTCGCTTGATGACCTCGGTCCAGCGCCGGGATTCAGTTTGCACCCACTGGCGGTATTCCTGCGGTGTGGAGGGGCTCGCAATGGCGGCCTGTTGGGCATACTTTTCCATCACATCCTTGGCGCGCACCGCGGCTGCCGCTGCTTGCTGGATGCGGTCCTTGATGGACTGTGGCGTCTTCGCCGCCACCGCGAGCCCATAGACATCCTCGGTTACCAAGCTAGGATAGCCCAGTTCAATCATCGTCGGCACGTCGGGCAGCAGCGGTGAACGCTTGGGGCTGGTGATGGCAAGCGCCTTGAGCTGCCCACCCTTGATCTGGCCCATCGCCACATTGGCGTTGGCCACGAGGATCTGGATCTGGCCCCCGACCAGGTCGTTCAGCGCCGGCGCCACGCCTTTGTAGGGCACATGCACCAGCTGGATCTTGAGTTCCTGCGCCAGCAGCGCGCCGCCTAGATGCAGCGTGCCGCCGCTGCCGGCGGAGCCGTAGTTGAGCTTGCCCGGCTCTGCACGCGCCGCTTTGATCAAATCGTCCAGCGTGTTGATGCCCAGCTTGCCGTTGACGGTGACCAGGTTGGGCACGCGCGAGATGGTGGTCAGCAGGGCCAGGTCATTTTCAATCGAGTAGGGCACCTTGGTCAGGTGAGGAAGTATCGTGAGCGACGAAGGCCCGGCCATGACGATGGTATAACCGTCGGGCGTTGCTTTTGCCGCATAGTCCACCCCGGTCATGCCCGAGGCGCCCGGATGGGCTTCGACCACCACGGTTTGTCCCAGGATTTCGCTCATTTTCGGCGCGATGAGGCGCGCAAAAAAATCCACCGATCCCCCTGCGGCGAAGGGATTGATCAGTCGGATCGGTCTTTGCGGCCAGGTCTGAGCGAGAGCTTGGGCCGAGATACCCAGCGATAACAGCAACAGCAGAAATAGACGTTTCATGGCTTGCTCCTTTTAGAAGGGTCCGGGACCGCTGACGCGCTGCCTCCCAGCTATCAACCCGCGCCCGCAGGGTATGGTAAGTCAAGCGCCGCGCGCGTGTCGCTCAACTTTCGCACAGAAGATCATGCGCGGGTGCCAGTCTTTTGTGGTTTTGAGCTCCAATGCTACACATCACACAGGAGAGACGACAGCGCAATCCATAGGGGAATCAGTCGTCGCACCGAGGTGGCCGCCTCGCAATGCCCGCATACCGGAGGAGCAGAAACGCGCGCGACTTCAAGCGGAGGCGCACCTTATAATCAGCCCGTGCACGATCTTTCCGCAATCGTAATGCTCGCTGGCGCACTCGGAGTTGCGCTCGCATTCGGCTGGGCGACTCAACGCCTCGGGCTTTCGACCCTGGTGGGCTATCTGCTCGCGGGCGTGGTCGTCGGGCCGCAGACGCCGGGGTTCGTCGCCGACGCCCAGCTCGCCTCGCAAATGGCGGAGATCGGCGTCATTCTGCTGATGTTCGGCGTGGGCATGCACTTCCATCCCGAACAACTGCTGCGCGTATGGCGCATTGCAGTCCCCGGAGCGATCGCGCAAAGCACAATCGCGGGGGTGTTCGGCTGGGCTGCGGCACGCGCGTTCGGATGGAGCCACGTTGCGGGCATCGTGTTCGGAATGGCGCTTGCGGTCGCCAGCACCGTGGTGCTGATGCGCATGCTGGTCGAGCAGGATCGCCTGAGCACGCGCGACGGCCACGTGGCGGTCGGCTGGCTCATCGTCGAAGACCTGTTCACCGTGGTCGCCCTGGTGATCCTGCCGGCGATGGCCGCGGAGCACACGAGTGTACCGGCTGCGGCGGTCACGCTCGGTGTCGCAATTGCCAAGGTGGCCGTGTTCGCGGCCATCGTCTGGGCACTGGGGACCCGCCTGGTGGCGCCCATCATGGAACGCATCGCGAGGACGCGCTCGGCCGAGCTGTTCACGCTGATGGTCTTCGTAATCGCCCTGGGCATCGCTAGCCTCGCCTCCGAGGTGTTTCAAATTTCAGTGGCGCTGGGCGCGTTCTTCGCCGGCCTCGTGGTTGGACAGTCGCGCTTCGGGACACAGGCCGCGGCCGACATGACGCCGTTCCGCGACGTGTTCTCGGCCCTGTTCTTCGTGTCCGTGGGCATGCTGTTCAATCCGGGGTTCGTGCTCTCCCAACCACTTATCGTACTGGCGGCGCTGGCCGTCGTGCTGCTGGTCAAGCCGCTCGTGGCGCTCGCCATCGTGATGATCCTGCGCGATACCACACGCACGGCGCTGACCGTTTCCGTGGGGCTCGCACAGATCGGCGAGTTCTCGTTCATTCTCGCCGCGCTCGGCTCGTCGCTAAAGATACTGCCGCCTGAAGGCATGGATGCGCTGGTTGCCGTGGCCTTGGTGTCGATCGCCTTGAACCCCGTGCTGTTCCGGGCGGCGCGCGTGCTGGAACGGCGACTCGCGCCGACTTTCGCCGACGAAGCGCAAACGGCGGCTGCGTCGACACACGCATCGGACGGATCCCCCCGGGCCATTCCAGTCATCATCACTGGCCTGGGCGAACTGGGGCGGCGGCTGGCGCGGCGTTGCGCCGCGAGCGGTGTGCAGGTGTGCATCATCGACGACCGGGACGAAGCGCTGGATGAGTTTCGCCGCCGCGGCGTCGCAACCGTAAGCGGCGATCCCGGCGACGAGAAGGTCCTGCGCGAAGGCGGCGTAGCGGACGCGCGCATCCTGGTCGTGACTAGCGCATCGCTCGCCACGAAGATGCGCGTCTGCATCGCCGCCCGCGCCATCAATCCGCGCATCGCCATCGTTGCCACCTCGGAAAGCGCGGCGGAGCGCGCTTGGCTGGAAGAGTTTGGCGCGGCCTATGTTTGCGATGCCCTCGATGAAATGAGCGACGCCATGTTGCGCGCCATTCGGAGCGGCGTGTGAGCAAAGCTGGCTATATGCATGCCTTGCATTTCGCGACGCCCTCGGGGACTGCTTGCGTGGAAGTAACCGCGCATGACCTAGAGCCGATATCGAATTGGCTGCGCAGGCTTTCCATCCTGTGCCTTAGCATGGGTGCGTTGACGTCCACGGCGCCGTCTTTTGCGCAGCAAGCATATCCAGTGAAGCCGGTCCGAGTTGTGCTCTCACAGGGGCCTGGTGGTACTGCAGATATAACGATACGCGCGGTAGGCCAAAAACTTGCAGAGCGAACTGGCCAACCAGTTCTCATCGAGAATAGGCCAGGCGCGGGCGGCATATCCGCCTTGCAGCTTGTGTCATCTGCCGCGCCTGATGGCTACACTTTACTGCTGATGGTCACTGCCCATCCGATCTCGAAATCTCTGCTGAAGTCAATGCCGGTCGATCTAGAAAAGGATTTCGTTCCGATCAGCAGTCTGGCTCTGTTTGACCTTGTGCTGCTGGCTAAGAATGGCACCCCGTTGAAGACCATAGCTGATCTGGACAGGCTGTCGCGCACGAAACCAGGCGGCATCTTCATCGGCACAACCAGCGTCGGCAGCATACAGAACCTTGGCGCCCACCTTTTCAATGCGCTAACCGGCTTTAAGTCGACGATCATTACTTACAAGACCTCCGCGGATATCTTACTCGGCATCCGACGCGGCGACCTCGACGTCGGTTTCGACAGCTATTCGGGTCTTAAAGGAGGCATTGATAGTCGCCAAGTGGACACCATCGCGGTTACGGGGCCCAAACGCTCCACAACCCAGCCTGATGTCCCGACTATGAAGGAGATCGGCCTTCCAAACTACGAAGTAACGGGTTTCAACTCTTTGTTCGCACCCGCCGGCACTCCTGCAGAAGTGATTTCCCTGCTCAACCGACATGTAAACGAAATCATCGCGAGCAAAGAAATACGCGAACGCTTTCGTCAGCTGGGAATAGAGCCAAAGGCCAGTACGCCCAATGAAATGGGGCTGATGCTGAAGCACGACATGGAAAAATGGGCGCAAGTGATAAAGCGCGCCGGAATTGAAAAGCAGTGATGCATTTCCTTGTGGCAACATACCTAAGTGCTTTGACGCATGTCAATGAAATGCACGCGCTGGCGTAGTGCCCGGACGGATTGGCGCTGTTGCGCCGGTTCGGATCCTGCAAATTGAACGCCGGAATCTCATGCTGAATGCCGCCATCGTCGGTCCGGGCCGCTGGGGTCAGCGGCTGGTCGATGCCGTTTCCACCCCGCCGAGCGAAAACATTCGCTTTACTCGCGCCGTGGCGCGCAATCCGGACACGGTGCGCGAATTCTGCGCGGCGCGGGGGCTGTCGGTCTCCGCGGACTTCGCCGCAACCCTCGCGGACCCCGCAATCGATGCCTTCGTGTTGGCAACGCCGCATAGCCAGCACGCCGCACAGATCATCGCTGCAGCCAGGGCGGGGAAGCACGTGTTCGTGGAAAAGCCGTTTACGCTGGATGTCGAGAGCGCTCAGGCAGCGGCGCGCGCTTGCCGCGACGCTGGGGTCGTGCTTGCGCTCGGCCACAATCGCCGTTTCCTTCCGGCGATCGCCGAAATGAAACGCAGGATCGCCTCCGGGGCGCTCGGCGAGATACTGCATCTTGAAGGCAATTTCTCGGGCAGTTTCGGGCTTGGCTACCAGCCGGGAATCTGGCGTGCGACGCAGGCGGAAAGCCCCGCCGGCGGGATGACGGCCATGGGCATACACATCATCGACGCGTTCATTCACCTTGCCGGACAGATCACTGCGGTTCGCTGCGAGAGCCAGCGCAAGGTGCTCGCGGTCGACCTGGATGACACCACCTCGATGTTCGCCCGGTTCGAAAACGGCGCAACCGGTACTCTCTCCACCCTCACCGCGACCGGGCGCGTCGTCCGCGTCCAGGTGTTCGGCACGCGCGGCTGGCTGCACCTGCTCGACCACCACATCCTGGAAGAATGCGACATTGACGGCAATGTGCGCCGCAACGAATATGCGAAAGTCGACATCGAGCGGGCAGAGCTCGAGTCATTCGCCGAGGCAGTTTCAGGAAAGGCCCCATATCCGGTTCCGGTGGAGGACGCGATCCACGGCGTGGCCGTGATGCACGCCGCAATACTCTCGGCTAGGAGCAACGGCGAACGCTTCTCGGTGGATACCGGCAGGCAGGCCTGATATCAGGCGCCATAGCGTCGTCCTTGTTGACGCGCAGATTCAATGCCAAGTAACGGACGGCCAGGAGCGGATTTGCGCAAATAGGAATCTTGTGAAAAGACAACTCTCTCGGCAGTTTGGGCAAAATTTGGATGATCCGCCGATTCGCGTCCACTCTGTGTTCTCCTGCAAATGCAGGTGATCTTGCGGAGAACCGCGTAGGTTCAAGCTAGCACGGCTCACCAACGATCTCATCAGAATTTCCCTATTGTCACCAAATTCTCCGCCAAGACTGTCTAGGGTTAACGCAAGGCGAGGGGCCGGCGTGTAGACTGTACGGGTACGTGAAAGCGATGGCTGACTGGCTTGGCTATTGCGGTGTGGATAACTAACCTTGAGCTTGGAGCCACCATAATGAAGATTTGCACCACCCTGGCGCAGCTGGTAACCGTCGGCGTTCTGATGGCTGTTGCAAGCTCCGCCACCGCCCAACGGGCTTATCCCAGCAAGCCGATCCGCTTTATCGTTCCCTACGCACAGGGGGCCACCACCACCGAATTAGCCCACCTGCTCGGCCAGAAGTTGACGGAAAGCTGGGGCCAACCAGTGATCGTCGACAACCGCCCCGGAGGCAACACTGTGATCGGCTCGGAAGCCTTGGTCAAATCTACACCCGATGGCTACACTATCCTGTTGGTAACCACTGCGCATGTTATTAACCCTAACCTGTTCCCTACTCCATACGATGCCATAAAAGACTTCGCTCCGGTCGCCACTGTCGTGCGCGCTGCGCTGGTTCTGGTGCTCAGTCCATCGGTACCGGCCAATAACTTGCAGGAGTTCATTGCCCTGGCCAAATCCAACCCAGGACAACTCAATCACGCCTCGGCGGGGATCGGGGGAACGACCCATCTGGCGCTTGAATTCTTTAACATCGTGGCGGGGGTCAAAATACAACACATCTCCTACAAAGGAGGAGGGCAGGCTCTTTCCGACCTTATCGGTGGTCATGTACAGCTGGCCTTCGCTGTGCCCGATACTGTCATCGCTCACATCAAGAGCGGCAGACTCAGGGCCATTGCCACTTCCGGTGAGACCCGCTCCTCGGCCCTGCCTCAAGTGCCCACTTTCACGGAGGCCGGGCTACCAGGATTCGACGCGAAGATCTGGTATGGGGTGCTTGCTCCAGCCGCTATCCCGAAGGAAATCGTCGATAAGCTGTCGACAGAGATTGCAAGAATTCTGACCGTGCCCGAGTTCAAGGAAAAGCTGATCAGCCAAGCGCTAGAAGCCTTTATATCCACCCCTGACCAGTTCGCCGCGCTGATGAAGGCGGATATGTCCAAGTTCGCCAAAGTCATAAAGACCGCCAATATTAAGATCGAGAATTGATCTCTTTGCTTAGCATGCCAACCCGCCAGGACCACCGGCGTTGGCTGGCAAGCGCAAAATGAGAAAGCCTGAATCCATCGACCAAAGCCCATTACGTTTCTTGATCGTAGTCTGACTTGCCGGTCTTGGGTGTGAAGAAGGATCGGGTATGAGCCGTCCCAAAATTCCTCAGTATTAGGAGCGTAACGATGAGCCAAAGTAACCTTGATCTTGTTTCGGCCACGATTACCGGAATGAGCCAAGCACTACGCAAGCGCGAGATCTCCCCGGTTGAGGTGGTCAAAGCCACGCTGGAGCGAATTGAGGCCCTGCAGCCGCGCTTGCAGTGCTTCACCACGCTGACGCCTGAGTACGCCCTGCAACAAGCGCGTGCGGCCGAGCACGAGATCACCCAAGGCAGGTATCGCGGCCCCCTGCACGGCATTCCCTACACACTCAAGGACGTGGTGGCTACCCAAGGCATTCGCACCACCTTTGGTGACCCCAAAGGTGTGGACTACCGACCTAAAGAAAGCGCCACGCTGCACACCCTGCTAGAGGACGCCGGCGGCATTCTGTTGGGTAAGGTAGTCTCAGAAATTGGGAGAAGCATGACTGGTCCGGTAGGCTGCCGCAATGCCTGGGACACAACACGCAGCCCGGGCACATCAAGCAGTGGGTCCGCCTCCGCCGTGGCTGCGTCATTGGGATTCGCCTCGATCGGCACGGATACCGGGGGTTCGGTCCGCCATCCCGCCAGCAATAGCAGTCTGGTGGGAATGAAGGCGAGCTTCGGCCGCATCAGCCGCTTTGGTGTGTGGGCTTCATCGTGGATGTCGGACCAGGCCGGACCGCTGACCAGGACGGTAGAGGACAATGCCCTGATGCTTGAAATCCTAGGAGTGTACGACCCAAGGGACCCTGTGAGCCTGAACCTGCCTCGTGAGACTTACCGGGCTGGCTTGCGGGATGGTATCAGGGGGATCCGCATAGGCGTGCCGGTGGATGATTGGATCTGGAAAGAATGGCTGAGTGAGGAAGAGGAAGAGGTAGTACGGCGTGCCATTGGTGTACTGGAAACGCTGGGCGCCTCGCTGACCGAAGTCCGTCTGCCGCGTTCCGCGACGGGGCGCGCTACTTTGCAATCGCTGCATGATTCTGAGGCGCAGACCTATTTTGAGGACCACTACACCCCGGAACAGATCGCTGCCTGGCCGGAATGGCAGCCGAGACTGGAGCGAGGGCGGTCCCTGTCGTTTGCCGACTACTTGCACGCCCAACACACGCGGGCGCTGATCTGTCAGGAGCTCACTGCGGTGCTGCGCCATGTGGACGTGATCGCCATGCCCACTGGCAGCAGCTTTGGTGATGCCTGGAATGCCGAGACTGCCGTCATTCGTGGCCGCGAGGTACCAGCCCGCTCGCGGGCCGTGTATCGCAATGCCATGGCATCGCTATCAGGGCATCCGGAGGTGTCGGTGCCATGTGGCTTTGGCTTGGGAGACACTTTTCCCATTGGCCTGATGCTGCATGGACGCCCACATGACGAGGCGCTGCTGTACCGTGTGGGCTATGCGTACGAGCAGGCCACGGAATGGCATAAGCGGCATCCGCCACTGTAGGGGCGATCGCATCGGGTACGCACCGGGGGAACATACTGGCAGGCATTTATGGACGCTCGCGCCTCGTCCTCACCATAGTGCTTGGCAAGCCGGGGCCGAGCATGTAGCCTTCACCGAAGAAATGAGGCACTGACGCCATGGCCGACTGCATTCGCCGGTGCAGAGTCAATGTCTAGCTTCCAGCTGAGGGGGTTCGCATGATCAAACGGTTCGCTGCTGTGGCTTGGATACTGACCGCGGTCGCGATGATGGTTTTTTCGGGCCCCGCCGCCACCCAGCAGGCTTATCCCAGCAAGGCGATTCGAATTATCGTTCCGTACCCCGCGGGAGGTGGCATTAGCATATTGGCTCGGCTAATCGGTCAGAAGTTGACGGAAAGCTGGGGTCAGCAAGTGCTTGTGGATAACCGCCCCGGGGGCAACACTGTTATCGCCTCGGAAGCCTTGCTCAAAGCGCCACTCGATGGCTACACGCTTCTGTTCGTGACCAGTGCTCATGTCATAAATCCGGGTCTGCTCTCCACTTCCTATGACGCCATCAGGGACTTTGCTGCGGTCGCGACGGTCAGCAGGAGTGAATTCATCTTGATGCTCCATCCTTCGCTACCGGCCAACAATTTGAAGGAGTTCATTGCGCTCGCCAAGTCAAGGCCCGGACAGCTGAATTACGCCTCGTCCGGCAATGGGACTACAAACCATCTGGCGAGTGAGTTCTTCAAGATCCTGGCGGGAATCGATATGCAGCACATTCCCTACAAAGGAGGGGCGCAGTCACTGGCCGACCTTCTCGGCGGTCAGGTGCATGTATCCATCAACACTCCGCCTACGTACATTCCACACATCAAGAGTGGGAGAATCAAGGCCATCGCGGTCTCAGGTGCAGCGCGTATGTTGAGCCTGCCTCAGGTGCCGACTTTCTCCGAGGCGGGCCTGCCGGGGTTCGAGTTGGGTTACTGGAATGGAATCCTTGCGGCAGCCGGCACGCCGAAAGAAGTCATTGACAAACTCTCGGCTGAGATCGGAAAGATTCTGGCCATGCCCGATATCAAGGAGAAACTTGTCAGCGAAGGCGCGGATCCCTTCATCTCCACCGCCGACCAGTTTTCCACCTTAATGAGATTAGACTTGGCCAAATACGGCAAGATCATCAAGGCAGCCAATATCAAGCTCGAGCAGTAGTCTTCCTTACAAGCCTCCTGGCGGATTTGCGTCGCGTTCATTTTGGCACGCTACCTAAACGGTCTGCTTAATAGCAGCGATGCGCTCCTGCTGAGGTGCCCCCATCATTAGTAGCAGCGTAACGGAGAGTCACATCTGCCACTCCACATGTTCGTACCTAGGCGTACCTGTGAGCCATCGCATCTCGGCCAGCAGACTGCCCAAACGCTATCGTCGCTGCGGCAATTCTCGCACATGTCCGGTTTCGAAGATGCCGTAGTCACTCCCGGAGTGATCTCTCGGTTCCGCCGCCGTCGCTCACCCCTACAGGCGTCACAGAGGAATATAGGACAAACTCCGCTGCAATGCGGCGCGCCGTTTCACGAAGCATAAGCTTCACGGCGTCGATCCGCGCCCGCGAAAATTCGCCGAGCGGCCCGCTGACGCCCAGCGCCGCGAATGGCTGCCCTTTTGCATCGAGGGCTCGATGCGATTACAAATCTATTTCGAGGCGGCCAAAATCGCTGCAAGTATGCCCAGACCAATCGTGATAGCCGCAGAACGCACGCCATTTTCGTCACTGACCTCTACACCTTGCATCCGCAGCCGTTCAGCGAACGGGTCTGCCTCCCGCAAGATGTCACTGGGCGCGATGCCCAGTTGTCGCCCAATTACTCGAAGCTGCGAGATACAGGTCGTGTGGCAGATCAAACTAAGACGGTCTGATCCGGTGGAGATTGGAGGCGCGAGCGGGAATCGAACCCACGTACGAGGTTTTGCAGACCTCTGCCTAACCATTCGGCCATCGCGCCAGCTTAAATTACGATGCTCACAGCGACTGCTACCTTTGCAGGCCGCTGCCGTCATAATTAAATCAACGCGTTACAGCACGTAATCACCCGAAAATCGTAAATATTCGGTGAACCCGTAGTCTTCCCTGCGGGACGCGAGAAAGTGCTGGACACGTTTTGCGTTTTGCGGTACGTTTGCGAGCATGGAGGTGTTGGAACTTCTGTGTTCGAGTACGGCTAGCGTCGGAGCCAAGTCGGGGCCGTACGCCGACGTGTTCGTGACGCTGTCCAAGCAAGAGCACATTGCGCTTGTGTGTGCGGCGAACTACTGGAAGCTGGAGCATCGGCGGGCGGCTGAGCGCGCTTTGAGCATTGAGGCTGGCTACCAGGAGCGATTGCGGCAGGCGGCGCAAGGCGCCCAGGAGCGTGAGGCGGTACTGTTACGCGAGCTGGAGGCGGCCCACGCCAAGATCCGGGATCTGGAGCAACGCCTGTTTGGCCGCAAGAGCGAGCGCGGTTGGGCGATCGATGATCAGCATCGGCGCGCCGCAGGTGGGCCACGGCGACGAGGACAACAGCTTGGAGCCGCCGGTCATGGCCGCACGCGGGTGGAGCAGTTGCCGGTGCGCACTGAGGATATCGAACTCGAATCGCCGGTGTGTCCGGTCTGCGGCGAGCCGCTGTGCCCCTTTCCGGGTACTGACGACTGCGAAGTGCTGGAAGTTGAGGTCCGTGCGTATCGGCGGTTGATCCGGCGGCGGCGGTATCGGCGCATGTGCCATTGCGAGGAGGTGGCGGGCATTGTCACAGCAGCCCCGCCGGGGCGACTGATTGCGCGCGGTAAATTCGGTATCTCGGTGTGGGTGAGTGTGCTGTTGGACAAATTCTTGTACGGGCGGCCCAGTTACCGCCTGGTGCAGGATCTGGCCGATCAGGGATTGAGCCTGTCGATGGGCTCGCTCACCGGGGGGTTGCAGGCCATCGCCCCGTTGTTTGCGCCCCTCACTGAGACGCTGCTGGGCAAGCTGCGCGGCGAGCGGCACTGGCATGCCGATGAGACGCGCTGGGAGGTGTTCGTCGAACTCGAGGGCAAGAGCGGCCATCGCTGGTACCTGTGGGTGTTTCAGTCGCGTAGCGTGGCCTACTACAAGCTCGACGCGTCGCGCTCGGCGGCGGTTCCGAGCGCGGTGCTCGCCGGGGTGAAGGGCGGCTGCATCAGTTGCGACCGGCATGGAGCCTATAAGAAGTTTGCCCGGCTGCATCCGGGCTTCACCCTGTCGTTTTGTTGGGCCCACCAACGCCGCGACCTGCTCAATCTGGCCAACGACTATCCCGAACTGGCGCCGTGGGCGCTGGCGTGGGTGCAGTGCATCGGCGATCTGTTTGCATTGCACGCACAGCGCCATGAAGTCTCCTGCGGCGGCCGTCAGCGCGCCCAACTGGATCGATGCCTGCGTGCGACGGTTCAGGAGATGGCCGACAAGCGCGAAGCGGCGCTGGCCGATCCGACGCTGCCGGCCTCGGCGGCCAAGGTGCTCAACAGCATGCGCGAGCACTGGACCGGATTGACGGCGTTCCTGGAGCAGCCGGGACTGCCGCTGGACAACAATGCGGCTGAACGTGCCCTGCGCCCAGCAGTGGTCGGGCGCAAAAACTTCTACGGTTCGGGCAGTCAGTGGTCGGGGGAACTGGCCGCCACGATGTTCAGTGTACTGATGACGATGCGCCGCTGGCAGATCAATCCGCGCACCTGGCTCAGCGCCTACCTGCAAGCCTGTGCCGAACACGGTAACCGAGCACCGCCGGACCTCGGTGGATTTGTGCCCTGGACTATGGATGCCGCGCGACTCAGCGCGATGCGCGCACCAGCGTTGAGCCACCCAGCCAGAGTCGATACCTCGTGAGCATCTATTGCGCTCGGCACTTCACCGGAGATGATCTACAGACGATCCAAAAGCTCATCGCCCACACCCCAGGGCTTAAGCGTACTCCACTGTCGCGCATGATCTGCGAGCTGCTGGACTGGAGAAAGCCCAACGGCGAACTCAAGGACATGACCTGCCGGGTTGCGCTGCTGCGCATGCAGGCCGATGGTCTGATCCGGCTGCCCCCCTCCCAGATCCCCAAGCCGCGGCGGGCTGCACAGTTCCTCGCCTCGGCGGCCACCGATGCCCAGCCCCCGGTGTTTGAGCCCGTGCATGCCCTGCCACCCCTGAGGCTTGAGCAGGTCGCTGGCACCAGCAGCTCGCGTCTGTGGAACGAGTACATCGCGCGCTACCACTACCTGGGATACACGCCGCTGGCCGGCAGCCAGATGCGCTACAACATCTTCGCCGGCGGTCAGTTGGTCGCCTTGATCAGCTTCGGGGCCAGCGCCTGGAAACTCGCCGCCCGCGATCGCTTCATCGGTTGGGATCAACCCCAGCGCCACCGCAACCTGCAACTGGTCGTCAACAATGCCCGCTTCCTGATCCTGCCCTGGATCCAGTCCAAGGGGCTTGCCTCAAAGATCCTCTCCATGCTCGCGCGCCAACTGCCCCTCGATTGGTCCGCACGCTACGGCTTCCGTCCAGTGCTCCTCGAGACCTTCGTCGAAACCCCGCGTCATCGCGGCACTTGCTACAAGGCCGCCAACTGGATCCACGTCGGGCAAACCGTCGGGCGCGGCAAGAAATCGCGCGTGCACGAACAGATCATCCCCATCAAGAACATCTGGCTCTATCCGCTACGCAAGGAATTCCGCTCGCTCCTCGCCCGGTAACATCGCCACACGGGTTCACCGAATATTTACCGAAAATCACCCGGCCTCGAGATTTTCATATTGCTGCAACCTTCAACGCAGACCGCCTCACGCCGTGTTGCGCAATTCTATCGGCAATGCTGACAAGCTTCAGCCTGCAATCTGGGCGGACTGGCTAAGCTCGTTTACGACCGACGCATCGTGGATCACGTTCCGCGAATTCGGTTCAACTCGTAGGCCAGCGCGATACGTTCGACGATCTCGGCGATGCTGTTGTTGATCTTGACGGACTTCGGATCGATCGAACGATCTGCCTCGATTCCATCGAGAAAGCGATTAAGATCTTCGGCGATCCTGCCGGCCACCGGAATGCGAACGTCCGGCGCAAGCAACTGCGACAGGCGCAACACGTCGTTGGCGTGTTTGCGAATGTTCTTGGTATCGACCTTCTCGCCTTTCGCTTGGCGCTCACCAAGATCCAACCAGGCGCTGGCCTTGAGAGGAATGAGCCTGTCCTCGCCAACCCACGGCAAGCCGTCAACCTCCCGGCGACCCGCGAGGATGAATTCGTAGTAGGTGTCATCAAGCAGGATCGCGGACAGACTTGCCACGGCCTCGTCGATAGGGATCGGCGTGAGGTGCACGGTAAATTTGCGCTCAAGTGACTTTACGCTGTGGTTGGGGCGGTTGCTGTGTTTTTTGTCATGCGTAAGTAATCGAAGACGAGACGGGTACGAAAGCAGAGCCTGCGCATCAACTCGG
>Ga0082335_1003792_pt1 | contig 24076 bp, 2 predicted proteins | sample Subgrocontami58m_FD_72375 | JGI IMG/M metagenome (GOLD analysis project Ga0082335, IMG submission 72375) | Subsurface groundwater microbial communities from S. Glens Falls, New York, USA - GMW37 contaminated, 5.8 m (SPADES assembly) (version 2) ...
TGCGCGCGGTGACCGGGCTGGTGGGCAAACGCAACCGCGACGCGGTGAACATCGCGACCACCACGGCCACCATCGGCATCCGCGGCACGCACTTCGGCGCGCTGATCTGCCAGAACGACTGTGGCGGCGTCCCCACCGTCACCGGCAAGCCGCCGGAGAACGGGCTGCATCTGGATGTGGCCGACGGCGCCATCGTGGTCAGGAACGCGGCGGGCCAGCAGGTGATCACGAGCGGCCAGTTCGGTTTCGTGCAAAGCGCCACCACGGCGCCGGTGATCGTGCCCCCGGCGCAGGGCATACAGGTGACGATGCCGACCAGCATCAGCCAGAACAGTTCCTCCGGCCGCGGGGTGGGCAAGGCCAAAGAAGGCGAGTGCGCGGTGCAGTAGCTTAGGCGATTTGGGAGCGAACTCGCTCCCGCGGCAACGCGTTCCCGCAAGCTTATCGAAGATCTGCCGCCCTTGACGAGACTGTTATTCCTATTGACCGAATTGCTTTGACCGCAATCGGCGCGGTATCGGCCATTACCCCCTGGCGTCTGCCTGGGGGATCGACTCGCGCCTGCGGCAGTTGCGCCCCGATCGCTCCAAGGCCGAGCCCGAAATCCACGGCAAAAAAGGCAGTTGTACGGCCAAAACTTGTCATTCCCGAGGGCGCTTACGGCCATCAAAAACAATTTTGATCAAAACGGTGAATATTACCCATTTTCCCGCTATGGTTTTGTCTGGAATTTGACTAGAATGATCTATTAGGAGGGCAAGGCGCATTGCATTGCACTGGCAACGAGCGGGATTGCGCACCGCGCGCTCCCCGCGCGAATGAAAAGGATGAATTACCCAATAAAGAGACGACCGACCGCATTGGCCGGTGTAGGACGAAAATCCTTCGCCGCAAGACGATGGGGGTAGATCATGCCCAATGAAACGAGTACCCGTTTCTTAGCCCGCAAGCGCCTGATCGTTACCGCGATCGCTGCTTGCTTCGCCAGCGCCCCGGCCTGGGGGAATCCGACCGCGCCCCAGGTGGTCAACGGCAGTGCGAGCTTCAATCAGGCGGGGAAGCTCCTGACCGTAACCAACAGCAACGGCGCCATCATCAACTGGAATACGTTCTCCGTCGGCGCCGGCGAAACCACGCGCTTCAACCAGGCATCCACCAATAGCAGCGTCCTCAATCGCGTCATCGCCAACGACCCCTCGGCGCTGCTCGGGACGCTGAGTTCCAACGGCAAGGTGTGGCTAGTCAACCCGGCAGGTATCATGGTGGGCCAGGGCGCGAAGATCGACGTGGGAGGGTTCATCGCCAGCACCCTCAACGTGCGCAACGAAGACTTTCTCGCCGGGCGGCTGAACTTCGGCGCCACGCCGAATGCGGGCAGGATCGAGAACCGCGGCCAGATCACGACGCCTAGCGGCGGCAGCGTGTATCTGGTCGCGCCGGCGGTGGAGAACCACGGCATCATCAACGCGCCCAATGGCGAGGTGATCCTGGCGGCGGGACAGACGGTGCAACTCGTCGACACCGGCACGCCCGGGGTCAAGGTGGATATCAAGGGCGCGGAAGGCAAGGCCACGAATCTGGGGGAAATCATCGCCGAAGCGGGCCGCATCGGTATGGCCGGGGTGTTGGTGAAGAACAGCGGCACGCTGAATGCCTCCAGCCTGGTGAAGGAAGGCGGGCGGATTTTCCTCAAGGCGAGCAAGGACGCCTATGTCGATGGACCAGGCCACATCGTCGCCACCGGCACCAGGGGCGGCAGCATCGAAGTGCTCGGCAACCGCGTCGCGGTGATGGACCGGGCGCAGCTTGACGCTTCGGGGGAGACAGGGGGCGGGACGGTGCTCGTCGGCGGCGACTACCAGGGCAGGAATCCCGAGGTGCTGAACGCCGGCGTCACCTATGTCGGCTCGCAGGCATCCATCAAGGCGAACGCGATTCAGAACGGCGACGGCGGCAAGGTAATCGTCTGGGCAGATGACACCACCCGCGCCCACGGCAACCTCTCGGCCAAAGGTGGCGTGAATGGCGGCAATGGCGGCTTCATCGAAACCTCAGCGCATCACCTCGATGTGGCGGGCGTCTCGGTGAATGCGCAAGCGCCGAAAGGTACAGCCGGACGCTGGCTGCTCGACCCGATCGATGTGACGATCGCCGCGACAGTGGATACGGGCGGTGCGCTTGCGGGCACTGCGCCAAGCATTTGGACACCCAGCGCCACGGGTTCGACGATTACCAACACCACCATCCAAACTGCACTGAATGCCGACACCAGCGTCACCATCACCACCACGGGTGCGCTTTCGCAAGCGGGCGACATCAACGTCAATGCACCTATTGCCAAAACCGCTGGCGCGGCGGCTACGCTGACATTACAGGCGGATAACAACATCAACATCAACCAGAGTATCAACTCCACGGTTGGCGCGCTCAATCTCAATCTTATTTCCAGGTCAGGGGCCACCAATTTAGGTGCGACTACTATCACGCTGAATGGCGGCACGATGACTTCGGCTTTTGGTGCGGGGGTTAACACGGGTGTTGTCAATCTGACTGCGGGCACCGCGACATTGAATGCTGAAGCGACTATCAGCAAGTTGAATTTGACTGGTGGCACGCTGGCTGGGTCGTTCACCAACAACGGCACGGTGACGGTTAGCGGAGGCACGGGCACGATCACGGGCGCGTTCACCAATGCGGCGAGCGGGACGATCAACATAACCAGTGCGGTCGAGCTGGACCAGACGCTGAGCGTGCCGAACGGCATGGGCAATGCGGGGACGATCAACCTTGGCAATGCGTGGCAGAACAGCTGGAGCACCCACACCAGCGCGCTGACGGTGGGCGGGACGGGTCTGGCGAACAGCGGCAGCATCAACAGCATCGGGACGTCGGGATTGCGCAGCCTCACGGCGAACATCCTGAACAACACCGGCAGCATCAATGTCACGTCTGCGCCGGTGCTGAACATTGTGAACAACGGCAACACACTGGATAGCAGCGCGGGCACGCTGAATGCGGCGGCTGGCAGCATCCTGCGCATACTGGGCGGCACCACCGTACTGGGCGCTGGCAGCGTGATGGGGGCAGGCGGCGGCACCGTGGACTTCGCCAACTCGACCACCTTGCCGGTGATCAACGTGGCGAGCAACTTCACTCACCCGGCCAACACCGTACCGGCGCCGAAAACCCAGCTCACCTTCGGCGGCGATGTTACCGTGAACGGCTCCGGCACTTTCATCAACAATGGTTCACTGAACATCACGAGCGACACCCTTGCTGGGCCATTCACCAACAACGGTACGATCAGTGTCGGTGGCGGCACGGGCACGATCGCGGGCGCGTTCACCAATGCGGCGGGCGGGACAATCAACATAACCAGTGGCGTCGAGCTGGACCAGACGCTGAGCGTGACTGGCACGCTGACCAGCAACGGAGCGATCAACCTGGGCAATGCGTGGCAGAACAGCTGGAGCACCCACACCAGCGCGCTGAGCACGGATGCCGTGGGCGTGATCGTCAATGCGTCGGGCGGCAGCATCAATACCACAGGCACGTCGGGCATCCGTGCGATAGCGGGCAACCTGACCAACAGCGCAGGCACGTTGAACGTAGCGATGGGAACACCCAACCTGAACATCAACGGCAACGGCTTCCTGTTCGATGGCACGGGCGGCACGATCAATGTTGGATCGGCGAACGCGCTGAACGTGAACGGTGGTGTCACTCAATTCGGTTTAGGCACAACCATAACCGGTGCGGGCGTAATCAACTTCCTGACGGCTGGCGCGACCAATCCCACGCTCAATTTACCCAGCAATTTCACCAATGGCGGCAACATCGTGATGCGCAACACCACCGTGAACGGGCCGGGCACATTGATCAACGGTGTGACGGGCACGCTGGACATCATCACCAATACGCTGGCTTCACCGTTCACCAACAACGGTACGATCAGTGTCGGTGGTGGCACGGGCACGATCACGGGCGCGTTCACCAATGCGGCGAGCGGGACGATCAACATAACCAGTGCGGTCGAGCTGGACCAGACGCTGAGCGTGCCGAACGGCATGGGCAATGCGGGGACGATCAACCTTGGCAATGCGTGGCAGAACAGCTGGAGCACCCACACCAGCGCGCTGACGGTGGGCGGGACGGGTCTGGCGAACAGCGGCAGCATCAACAGCATCGGGACGTCGGGATTGCGCAGCCTCACGGCGAACACCCTGAACAATACCGGCAGCATCAACGTGAATTATGGAACGCTAGGAGTGACGGGCACTCTCATCCAGTCGGGAACGATTAACGTTGCAACGGGTATGACCTTTAGCGAAACGGCTGGTTTCACCAATAACGGCACGTTGACCGGCAAGGGAACGATTTCAGTAGGTGTCGGCGCGGCAGGTTTGACCAACCAAGGCATCATCAATCCAGGTGGTGACGGGACGCCGGGCACGCTGGCGATCAGCGGCGATCTGATCATGGCGGCGGGCAGCAAGGTGAATGTGGATTTGATGGCGCCGACGGCGGGGAATTACGACGTGTTGAATGTTTCCGGCACGGCGACGCTGTCCAATGGCACGTTGAATCTGAAAGGCGTGGGCGGGGCGGGAGCCTATCCTGTGCTCACCGCAACGGGCGGCTTTGGCGCGACGACCTTCGGCACGATTGACTCGGGCACATTTACCCAGACTCCAGCTTACGCGGCGACCAGCCTGACGCTGAATACCACGGCCAACGCGCTTGCCGGTTCGATTTACTGGACGGGCAGCGCAGCAACCGGCAACTGGGCCGATGCGCTGAACTGGAGCAACAGCCTTGCCCCGACATCCGCCAACAGTTTATACATCGGTGCAGGTGCGGGAACGGTATCGGTCGCCACCTTGGCGCAAGCCGCCAATTCGTTGTATAGCGATGCCAGCCTGACCTTGGCAACCGGCGGCGCGCTGACCTTGACGACCGCTTCCACCATCAACGGTACGCTGGCCATGAGTGGCGGCACGCTGACCGCCAATGCCGGTTTGACGGCGGCGAACTATACCCAAAACGGCGGCACGCTGAATATCGGCGGCGCCACGCTGCTGAAATCCACCGGCAGCATGGCCGTCAATGGCGCGATTGCCAGCAACGTGGGCGGCTCGCTGACGCTGCAAGCGGTGAATAACATTGCGCTGGGCACGGGTGGCTCGATTGCGGCCACGGTTGCGCCGCTGAATGTGGTTTTGAATTCCAACTCGACCGGAACCGACGGCGCGATCTCGATGGCGAGCGGCTCGTCCATCACCAGCAACGGCGGCAACATCACGCTGGGCGGCGGCACGGCGGGCAACGGCACAGGCAATGCCATCGGCAATGCGAGCTACACTGAGGGCATCTACGTTACCGGCGCAACGCTCGATGCAGGTGGCGGCAACATCGCTTTGAACGGTACCGGCTTTGCCGGCACTTCATCGGCTGACGGTATCTACGTCACGGGCACGAGCCTCATTCAAACCAGCGGGGCTGGCACGATCGCTCTGAACGGCACCGGCGGTGCAGGGACAGATTCGAACGCAGGTGTTCGCTTAGGTACGAGCGCATCGATATCCTCGGTGGATGGAGCCATCTCCATCACTGGCCAGGGGGCCGGGAGCGGCGTGTGGAATTACGGCCTATACGTGCATGACGGCGCCACAATCGGCGCCACTGGCGCGGGAACGATCACGCTTAATGGAACGGGATCGGCAGCCGGTACGACCTCGAATAGCGGTGTCCGAATTTCCGCCTCGGGTGGCGCTACGCAGGTCACGTCCGCAAGCGGCAACATCTCCATTACCGGCATTGGCGGCGGTGACGGCGACGGATTGCAGGTGTCCAGCGGCGCCGTGGTGCAAAGCAATACGGGCGGGATCACGCTCAGCGGAACGAGCGGTACCGGGACGACCCCGAATTGGGGCGATTACGGCGTCTTCATCGGCGGGCCCGTGACCAGTCTCGGCGGAGGGAACATCCAGGTCACCGGCACGAGCACGAACGTCAACCCGGGAACGAACAGCAACCACGGGATACGACTCAATTCGGGTGCACAAGTCGTAGCGACGGGCGCGGGCACCATCACCATGACCGGACAGGGAGCAAGGGATGGCAGTGGTTTGAAGGCGACGAACGCAGCGCTGATTCAATCCGCAACAGGCGCCATCACACTGACCGGCACGGGCGGCGCGGGAACGAGCGACAACCTCGGCGTGTATCTGGACACGAGCGCCCAGGTCTCCACCGTGGACGGAGCCGTCACCCTCACCGGCCATGGCGGTGCCGCAACGGGCGCCTCCAATTACGGCGTGTACCTCACCGGCGGGGGTTCCACGTCCGGCTCCAGCATCACTTCGACTGGCACGGGAACGATCACGCTGGACGGCACGGGCGGCGGCGGAACGGACTCGAACTACGGCGTTCGTCTCAGCACCGGCATGCACATAACGTCCACGACCGGCGACATACTCATCAAGGGACAGGGCGGAGGAACTGGAGCAGGAACGAATAACTATGGGATCATCCTTACGGGCGCGAGCGGCGCCGCGATCACTTCCAACGGCTCTGCCAACATCACCCTCGATGGCAGAGGCAAAGGAGGCGCGGCAGGTGTCAACACGAACGCGATCAACGGATCGCACACAACCGGCAACGTCACGCTGATCGCCGATACCGACTCGGGGACGGACAGTATTATCCTGACCGGTCCCATTTCAGGCACGGGTGCTCTCCTGCTTGAGCCACTCGACGCGGCAACCACCATAGGCATTGCGGGAGGCGCAGGCGCATTTAATCTTTCATCTGCCGATCTCAACACCATCCAGCCCGGCTTCGCATCGCTCACCGTCGGCAGGACAAACGGCACCGGGCCGATCAGCTTTGGCAACGGTGGCGCGGGATACACCTTCAATGCCAACACGGTGATACGGAATCCCGGATTAGGAAGCGGCGGCATTACCGTGACCGGGCCGATCAGCGCAGGGGCTAGTGGTTTGACGCTCAATTCAGGCTCGACCATCGATCTTGGCGCCACCGCGCTCGCCAATCTGGGTGGCGCGCTGACGCTCACCTCCGGGGGCGACATCCAGATGCGTGGCGATTTGAGCACCACGGCTACCGGTTTGTCCGCCGCCCAAAACGCCATCAACATTCAGGCTGCAGGGCGTTTCATCTTCTCCGGGAGCGGCGGCATCAGCGCCGATTCGGGTTCGATCGCGATCAGTGGCGCGAACGGGGTGGAGTTGGATAACGGCGACTGGGGCACGATTGCCTATACTGCCCTTGCCGGGGATGTGACGATCTCCAGCACAAATGGTGATGTGTCGGCGGTGGGCGGGGCGAATATCACCGGCCAAAATGTCAGCCTTTCCGCTGCCAACGGGATGGTGCAGCTTTACGGTTACGACGGCGGCAATGTTCACGCCACCGTCGGTAACGCCACGATCACCAGCGGCGGTGGTGGAGTGGATTTGGGAACAGGATTTGTGCCAGGTGTCGGAAATATTTTTAGTATCACCGCAGCAGGCATCGCAACGATCAACTCTGGCGGGGCCATTACCAATAGCGGCGGCAATGGGTCAATGGTTACCGCCAATACCTTGGGTGCCACTGCAGTGGGAGGGATAGAGCTCACCACGCAAGTGGCCAACCTCGACACCAGCAACACCGGCGCGGGCAATACGCTGATCAACAACACCGGCACACTGACGGTCAACGGGATGACCGACGCATCCGGCAGCATTACGCTGAACAACGCAGGGAGCATGACCTTGAGTGGCATGGGAATGTCCGCAAACGGGATTTTCTTGACCGCAAGCGGGGCCGCGTCCGACATCGTCGTGAACAGTGAGCTAGAATCTACCAACGGCATGACGGTTGACGCAGGGCGCGATCTTTCTGTTGGTCCGTTCTACGGCAAATTGATCGCCTTCGCCGGCACCCAGACGATCAATGTGGGCCGTGACATGAGCGTGATCCAAGACAATGGCAGCGCTTATGTGGAAAGCGGGAGTGGTCTGCAAACCATAACGGTTGGAAGGGATCTGCTGGTTCAAGTGAATAATACTTCCGGGCTTGAGGCGCATATTGAATCATCGGGAGGTCAGACTATTTCGGTGGGGCGCGATCTGACCATGAATGCCCTGGATAGCGATCAAACCCGAATCAACGCCTATGGCGGTAATCAGCTCATTACCGTGGGTGGCAATATGACGCTCAACGCCGCCAGCGACATTGCGCATGTGCAAAGCACCGCAGGAAGCCAAACCATCAATGTGACGGGCAATCTGTCCATGTCCGGGAGTTCGAGTTGGGACAATGCGTACCTGTTTGGCGCAACCGGGCAGAGCATTAGTGTGGGTGGCAATTTTTCCATGCAGGGCGGAACCGGCGCCGCGGATATCGTGAGCAATGGCAGCATCAGCGTTGCGGCTCTCAGCTTGCATTTGGACGGTGGCATTTCTGCCGGGGAGGCGGGACGCTGGTTGATTTATGCGCCCAATCCAGGCAGCGTAACCAAGGGCGGCCTGGTTCCGACGCTCTATCAATACAATACTGCTTATGGCGGAACAGTGGCGTCCGCGGGCAGCGGTTTCGTCTACGCTTCTCAAGTCCGTGTCGACGCCAACTTATCAGGGACCTTGGCCAGCACCTTTGGCTCGAGTCCGACGGCGACACCCGGATACCTTCTGCGCGGGCTGGACAGCGACGATACATTGACGCCGGCGGCGATCGCCGGCACCGCCGCATTTTCGAACTGGCCGATCACCACATCGACTGCGGCGGGATCCTATTCCCTGCACTATACAAGCGGCTTGTCTGCACCGTCGTTGCCGTATACCTTGACGCTCGCGCAGGGAACATCGCAGACCTATACGGTCGATCCGGCGGCGGTCAGCATCGTTGCCATAGACGCCTCGCTCACCGGGACGGCGAGCAAGGTTTATGACGGCACTCCCACGGCGACGCTGACGTCGGGCAACTTCGCGCTCACGGGCTTCGTCAACAGCGATTCTGCGAGCGTGACCAAGACGAGTGGCACCTACGCCAGCAAGAACGTCGGCAGCAACATCCTCGTGAGCACTACCTTGACTTCCGGCGATTTCAGTCCGCTTGGTTCCACGAACCTTTCCAACTACACCCTGCCCACCAGCGCCAGCGGCAATATCGGCGTGATCACTCCTGCGAGCCTGACGGTGAGCGGCGTCACGGCGCAGAACAAGGTCTACGATGCGACGACCGCCGCCACGATTGCCGGAACGGCGGCCTTGAGCGGCGTCATCGGTACGGACGCGGTTACGCTCGGAGGCAGCGCTAGCGGCAGCTTTGCCGACAAGAACGTCGGTGTTGCCAAACCGGTGACAGTGACCGGCCTGAGCCTGAGCGGCGCCGATGCCGGCAACTACGTGCTGAGCACTACGGGCGCAAGCACCAAGGCCGACATCACGCCGGCGAGCCTGACCGTGAGCGGACTGACAGCGCAGAACAAGGTGTATGACGCGACGAAGGTCGCCACGATTACCGGGACGGCGGCGTTATCCGGCATCCTCGGCGCCGACGTGGTCGCCCTGGGCGGCAGTGCCAGCGCCACCTTCGATAACAAGAATGTCGGCAGCGCCAAGCCGGTGACCGTGACCGGCCTTACCCTTGCGGGTGCGGATGCCGGCAACTACACGCTCAGCAATGCCACCGCGGCGACCAGCGCCGACATCACCGCGCGGGCCTTGAATGTCACGGCGAAGGGCGTGGCCAAGGTATATGACGGCCAGACGAGCGCGACGGTAAGCTACGCTGACAACCGCATGACGGGCGATGTGCTCACCACCGGCGGCAGCGCGAAGTTCTTCGACAAGAACGTGGGCATAGCCAAGCCGGTCAATGTCAGCGGCATCACGCTGACGGGCACGGACGCGGGCAACTATACATTCAACACCACCGCGGCGACGACTGCCGACATCACGGTACGCCCGCTCTCGACCTGGAAGGGCGGGGCGAGCGGGAACTGGTCTGAGGCTGCGAACTGGGATGCGCTGCCCGATCTGTCGAACGTGCTGGCGGTGTCTGTGCCGGTGGGCAGCGTGACCTACGACGCGGCGGCGGGGAGCACCAACCTCGCATCGCTGACGGCCGCCGGGCTCGCCATCGCCGGCGGCAGCCTGAATATCGCCAACAGCCTGACGGTGAGCTCGAGCTTCAGCCAGAGCGGGGGCGCGCTCGGCTTCGAGGGCAGCGCCAGCGCGAGCATCACCCAGGCGAGCGGCAACCTGAATCTGCCGGCGCTCACGCTGGCTAATCTGAGCCTGGCCGCGCCGGCTGGCGCGATCACGCAAAGCGGAGCCCTCGTCGCTGCGGCGCTCAACACCCAGTCGCAAACCGGTACGACGCTGACCGATGCCGGCAACAAGATCGCAAGCTTCACCGCCGCCAACAGCGGCAGCGGCAACGTGGCGCTGACCAACACCGGCGCCCTCACCATCACCGGCATCAGCAACAGCGGCGGCAACATTACGCTCGACAATACGGGTGCGGTTACCACGGTGGGTGCGGTGAGTGCGCCTGCGGGCGCGGTCTTGATCCTCGCCCACAGCCCGCTTAACATCGGCGCCGCTGGCGTATCGGCCGCGGGCAGCATTGCCTTGACCGCTGGTGCGACAGCCGGTTCCGGCGATACGCTCACGCTTACCGGGCCGATCAGCAGCACCGGCAGCTCGATTGCACTGTTTGCCGGTGACGATCTGGTACAGAACGCGAACGTGACGACCAACGGCGGCTCGGTCAGCGCGCTCTCGCAAACAGGCAATATCAGCATGGCCCTGGGCACGACCACCAGCACCGGCGGCGGCAGCATCGGCTATACGGCGTCCTCCGGCAATGTCGTTCTCACCAGCCTCGATGCAGGCAGCGGCGCGATCGCGCTGAACGCGGGCAAGAGCATCCAGCCGGCGGCGGGATTTGCCGGCGCCAATTTGACCGGTGGCAGCGCGGTCATCGCGGCCGGAGGCAGCGCCAATCTGAGCACCCAGGTTCGCTTGCTCGATGTGACGATCGAGGGCAAGTTCTCCGTTACAGATGTCCTGACCGGCAGCGCCATCACCGACGCACCGGTTGCCGCACCTGTGCCGACGAGCACCGTGCCGGTCTTCAATCAGGTGTTGAGCACGGTCGTGGCCACGACGCAGCAGCAGCCGACGCTGGCGACAAGCCAGACGACGACGCCGGTGGCCGTGCCGCCCCCGGTGCTTGCGAGCGCATCGGGCAGCTCGGGTCTGCTACTGCTCGCCAACACCACGCAGACCATCGGCGGCACGGCGAATTCGTTTGGCAGTAGTTCTGTTGTGGATTCATTGCCCGCGACTTCCGCCGGTAGTAGCCTCAGTGCTCCGGCGAGTAGTGGTACTGCCGCAGGCGGCGCCCCCGCTGGTTCTTCTGGCGTAGCGTCAAGCGTTAGCGGCAGCTCCGGTAGTACGTCTGGTACTGCCTCGGGCAGTGGTGGCGACAAACCCGCCGCGGACAAACCGGCAGCCGACAAACCCTTTGCAGCGAAGCAGGAAGACGATAAGTCGGCGGGCGCGAAAAAGGACGACACCAAGGCCGAGGACAAGAAAGAGGACAAGAAGAAAGACGAAGAGACTCCGGCCAAGAAAGCCGAAGGCAAGCCGGCGGCGAAGAAGCTCGCCACCTGCAGCTAACCGGGGAAATGACCATGCGTAAAACCGCACTCAAGCTCTCCGTGCTGCTCGTTGCGGCCGCCGGCGCTCTGCCCTGTGTGGTTCAGGCGGCGAACCCGGTGGGGCAGGTGACGCACCTCTCGGGCACGCTCATCGCCAAGCGCGCCGATGGCAGCACCAAGCTGTTCTCGACCAAGTCCGAAGTGCAGGAAGGCGACACGCTCTCCACCGAGCAGGAGACCTACGCGCGGATCAAATTCGCCGACGGTGGTGAAGTGGTGCTGCGGCCGGGATCGCAGTTGAAGGTCGCGGCTTATGCGTACGACCAGACCAAGCCCGAGTCGGACAATATCCTGCTCAACATGTTGAAGGGGGGCCTGCGCGCGGTGACCGGGCTGGTGGGCAAACGCAACCGCGACGCGGTGAACATCGCGACCACCACGGCCACCATCGGCATCCGCGGCACGCACTTCGGCGCGCTGATCTGCCAGAACGACTGTGGCGGCGTCCCCACCGTCACCGGCAAGCCGCCGGAGAACGGGCTGCATCTGGATGTGGCCGACGGCGCCATCGTGGTCAGGAACGCGGCGGGCCAGCAGGTGATCACGAGCGGCCAGTTCGGTTTCGTGCAAAGCGCCACCACGGCGCCGGTGATCGTGCCCCCGGCGCAGGGCATACAGGTGACGATGCCGACCAGCATCAGCCAGAACAGTTCCTCCGGCCGCGGGGTGGGCAAGGCCAAAGAAGGCGAGTGCGCGGTGCAGTAGCTTAGGCGATTTGGGAGCGAACTCGCTCCCGCGGCAACGCGTTCCCGCAAGCTTATCGAAGATCTGCCGCCCTTGACGAGACTGTTATTCCTATTGACCGAATTGCTTTGACCGCAATCGGCGCGGTATCGGCCATTACCCCCTGGCGTCTGCCTGGGGGATCGACTCGCGCCTGCGGCAGTTGCGCCCCGATCGCTCCAAGGCCGAGCCCGAAATCCACGGCAAAAAAGGCAGTTGTACGGCCAAAACTTGTCATTCCCGAGGGCGCTTACGGCCATCAAAAACAATTTTGATCAAAACGGTGAATATTACCCATTTTCCCGCTATGGTTTTGTCTGGAATTTGACTAGAATGATCTATTAGGAGGGCAAGGCGCATTGCATTGCACTGGCAACGAGCGGGATTGCGCACCGCGCGCTCCCCGCGCGAATGAAAAGGATGAATTACCCAATAAAGAGACGACCGACCGCATTGGCCGGTGTAGGACGAAAATCCTTCGCCGCAAGACGATGGGGGTAGATCATGCCCAATGAAACGAGTACCCGTTTCTTAGCCCGCAAGCGCCTGATCGTTACCGCGATCGCTGCTTGCTTCGCCAGCGCCCCGGCCTGGGGGAATCCGACCGCGCCCCAGGTGGTCAACGGCAGTGCGAGCTTCAATCAGGCGGGGAAGCTCCTGACCGTAACCAACAGCAACGGCGCCATCATCAACTGGAATACGTTCTCCGTCGGCGCCGGCGAAACCACGCGCTTCAACCAGGCATCCACCAATAGCAGCGTCCTCAATCGCGTCATCGCCAACGACCCCTCGGCGCTGCTCGGGACGCTGAGTTCCAACGGCAAGGTGTGGCTAGTCAACCCGGCAGGTATCATGGTGGGCCAGGGCGCGAAGATCGACGTGGGAGGGTTCATCGCCAGCACCCTCAACGTGCGCAACGAAGACTTTCTCGCCGGGCGGCTGAACTTCGGCGCCACGCCGAATGCGGGCAGGATCGAGAACCGCGGCCAGATCACGACGCCTAGCGGCGGCAGCGTGTATCTGGTCGCGCCGGCGGTGGAGAACCACGGCATCATCAACGCGCCCAATGGCGAGGTGATCCTGGCGGCGGGACAGACGGTGCAACTCGTCGACACCGGCACGCCCGGGGTCAAGGTGGATATCAAGGGCGCGGAAGGCAAGGCCACGAATCTGGGGGAAATCATCGCCGAAGCGGGCCGCATCGGTATGGCCGGGGTGTTGGTGAAGAACAGCGGCACGCTGAATGCCTCCAGCCTGGTGAAGGAAGGCGGGCGGATTTTCCTCAAGGCGAGCAAGGACGCCTATGTCGATGGACCAGGCCACATCGTCGCCACCGGCACCAGGGGCGGCAGCATCGAAGTGCTCGGCAACCGCGTCGCGGTGATGGACCGGGCGCAGCTTGACGCTTCGGGGGAGACAGGGGGCGGGACGGTGCTCGTCGGCGGCGACTACCAGGGCAGGAATCCCGAGGTGCTGAACGCCGGCGTCACCTATGTCGGCTCGCAGGCATCCATCAAGGCGAACGCGATTCAGAACGGCGACGGCGGCAAGGTAATCGTCTGGGCAGATGACACCACCCGCGCCCACGGCAACCTCTCGGCCAAAGGTGGCGTGAATGGCGGCAATGGCGGCTTCATCGAAACCTCAGCGCATCACCTCGATGTGGCGGGCGTCTCGGTGAATGCGCAAGCGCCGAAAGGTACAGCCGGACGCTGGCTGCTCGACCCGATCGATGTGACGATCGCCGCGACAGTGGATACGGGCGGTGCGCTTGCGGGCACTGCGCCAAGCATTTGGACACCCAGCGCCACGGGTTCGACGATTACCAACACCACCATCCAAACTGCACTGAATGCCGACACCAGCGTCACCATCACCACCACGGGTGCGCTTTCGCAAGCGGGCGACATCAACGTCAATGCACCTATTGCCAAAACCGCTGGCGCGGCGGCTACGCTGACATTACAGGCGGATAACAACATCAACATCAACCAGAGTATCAACTCCACGGTTGGCGCGCTCAATCTCAATCTTATTTCCAGGTCAGGGGCCACCAATTTAGGTGCGACTACTATCACGCTGAATGGCGGCACGATGACTTCGGCTTTTGGTGCGGGGGTTAACACGGGTGTTGTCAATCTGACTGCGGGCACCGCGACATTGAATGCTGAAGCGACTATCAGCAAGTTGAATTTGACTGGTGGCACGCTGGCTGGGTCGTTCACCAACAACGGCACGGTGACGGTTAGCGGAGGCACGGGCACGATCACGGGCGCGTTCACCAATGCGGCGAGCGGGACGATCAACATAACCAGTGCGGTCGAGCTGGACCAGACGCTGAGCGTGCCGAACGGCATGGGCAATGCGGGGACGATCAACCTTGGCAATGCGTGGCAGAACAGCTGGAGCACCCACACCAGCGCGCTGACGGTGGGCGGGACGGGTCTGGCGAACAGCGGCAGCATCAACAGCATCGGGACGTCGGGATTGCGCAGCCTCACGGCGAACATCCTGAACAACACCGGCAGCATCAATGTCACGTCTGCGCCGGTGCTGAACATTGTGAACAACGGCAACACACTGGATAGCAGCGCGGGCACGCTGAATGCGGCGGCTGGCAGCATCCTGCGCATACTGGGCGGCACCACCGTACTGGGCGCTGGCAGCGTGATGGGGGCAGGCGGCGGCACCGTGGACTTCGCCAACTCGACCACCTTGCCGGTGATCAACGTGGCGAGCAACTTCACTCACCCGGCCAACACCGTACCGGCGCCGAAAACCCAGCTCACCTTCGGCGGCGATGTTACCGTGAACGGCTCCGGCACTTTCATCAACAATGGTTCACTGAACATCACGAGCGACACCCTTGCTGGGCCATTCACCAACAACGGTACGATCAGTGTCGGTGGCGGCACGGGCACGATCGCGGGCGCGTTCACCAATGCGGCGGGCGGGACAATCAACATAACCAGTGGCGTCGAGCTGGACCAGACGCTGAGCGTGACTGGCACGCTGACCAGCAACGGAGCGATCAACCTGGGCAATGCGTGGCAGAACAGCTGGAGCACCCACACCAGCGCGCTGAGCACGGATGCCGTGGGCGTGATCGTCAATGCGTCGGGCGGCAGCATCAATACCACAGGCACGTCGGGCATCCGTGCGATAGCGGGCAACCTGACCAACAGCGCAGGCACGTTGAACGTAGCGATGGGAACACCCAACCTGAACATCAACGGCAACGGCTTCCTGTTCGATGGCACGGGCGGCACGATCAATGTTGGATCGGCGAACGCGCTGAACGTGAACGGTGGTGTCACTCAATTCGGTTTAGGCACAACCATAACCGGTGCGGGCGTAATCAACTTCCTGACGGCTGGCGCGACCAATCCCACGCTCAATTTACCCAGCAATTTCACCAATGGCGGCAACATCGTGATGCGCAACACCACCGTGAACGGGCCGGGCACATTGATCAACGGTGTGACGGGCACGCTGGACATCATCACCAATACGCTGGCTTCACCGTTCACCAACAACGGTACGATCAGTGTCGGTGGTGGCACGGGCACGATCACGGGCGCGTTCACCAATGCGGCGAGCGGGACGATCAACATAACCAGTGCGGTCGAGCTGGACCAGACGCTGAGCGTGCCGAACGGCATGGGCAATGCGGGGACGATCAACCTTGGCAATGCGTGGCAGAACAGCTGGAGCACCCACACCAGCGCGCTGACGGTGGGCGGGACGGGTCTGGCGAACAGCGGCAGCATCAACAGCATCGGGACGTCGGGATTGCGCAGCCTCACGGCGAACACCCTGAACAATACCGGCAGCATCAACGTGAATTATGGAACGCTAGGAGTGACGGGCACTCTCATCCAGTCGGGAACGATTAACGTTGCAACGGGTATGACCTTTAGCGAAACGGCTGGTTTCACCAATAACGGCACGTTGACCGGCAAGGGAACGATTTCAGTAGGTGTCGGCGCGGCAGGTTTGACCAACCAAGGCATCATCAATCCAGGTGGTGACGGGACGCCGGGCACGCTGGCGATCAGCGGCGATCTGATCATGGCGGCGGGCAGCAAGGTGAATGTGGATTTGATGGCGCCGACGGCGGGGAATTACGACGTGTTGAATGTTTCCGGCACGGCGACGCTGTCCAATGGCACGTTGAATCTGAAAGGCGTGGGCGGGGCGGGAGCCTATCCTGTGCTCACCGCAACGGGCGGCTTTGGCGCGACGACCTTCGGCACGATTGACTCGGGCACATTTACCCAGACTCCAGCTTACGCGGCGACCAGCCTGACGCTGAATACCACGGCCAACGCGCTTGCCGGTTCGATTTACTGGACGGGCAGCGCAGCAACCGGCAACTGGGCCGATGCGCTGAACTGGAGCAACAGCCTTGCCCCGACATCCGCCAACAGTTTATACATCGGTGCAGGTGCGGGAACGGTATCGGTCGCCACCTTGGCGCAAGCCGCCAATTCGTTGTATAGCGATGCCAGCCTGACCTTGGCAACCGGCGGCGCGCTGACCTTGACGACCGCTTCCACCATCAACGGTACGCTGGCCATGAGTGGCGGCACGCTGACCGCCAATGCCGGTTTGACGGCGGCGAACTATACCCAAAACGGCGGCACGCTGAATATCGGCGGCGCCACGCTGCTGAAATCCACCGGCAGCATGGCCGTCAATGGCGCGATTGCCAGCAACGTGGGCGGCTCGCTGACGCTGCAAGCGGTGAATAACATTGCGCTGGGCACGGGTGGCTCGATTGCGGCCACGGTTGCGCCGCTGAATGTGGTTTTGAATTCCAACTCGACCGGAACCGACGGCGCGATCTCGATGGCGAGCGGCTCGTCCATCACCAGCAACGGCGGCAACATCACGCTGGGCGGCGGCACGGCGGGCAACGGCACAGGCAATGCCATCGGCAATGCGAGCTACACTGAGGGCATCTACGTTACCGGCGCAACGCTCGATGCAGGTGGCGGCAACATCGCTTTGAACGGTACCGGCTTTGCCGGCACTTCATCGGCTGACGGTATCTACGTCACGGGCACGAGCCTCATTCAAACCAGCGGGGCTGGCACGATCGCTCTGAACGGCACCGGCGGTGCAGGGACAGATTCGAACGCAGGTGTTCGCTTAGGTACGAGCGCATCGATATCCTCGGTGGATGGAGCCATCTCCATCACTGGCCAGGGGGCCGGGAGCGGCGTGTGGAATTACGGCCTATACGTGCATGACGGCGCCACAATCGGCGCCACTGGCGCGGGAACGATCACGCTTAATGGAACGGGATCGGCAGCCGGTACGACCTCGAATAGCGGTGTCCGAATTTCCGCCTCGGGTGGCGCTACGCAGGTCACGTCCGCAAGCGGCAACATCTCCATTACCGGCATTGGCGGCGGTGACGGCGACGGATTGCAGGTGTCCAGCGGCGCCGTGGTGCAAAGCAATACGGGCGGGATCACGCTCAGCGGAACGAGCGGTACCGGGACGACCCCGAATTGGGGCGATTACGGCGTCTTCATCGGCGGGCCCGTGACCAGTCTCGGCGGAGGGAACATCCAGGTCACCGGCACGAGCACGAACGTCAACCCGGGAACGAACAGCAACCACGGGATACGACTCAATTCGGGTGCACAAGTCGTAGCGACGGGCGCGGGCACCATCACCATGACCGGACAGGGAGCAAGGGATGGCAGTGGTTTGAAGGCGACGAACGCAGCGCTGATTCAATCCGCAACAGGCGCCATCACACTGACCGGCACGGGCGGCGCGGGAACGAGCGACAACCTCGGCGTGTATCTGGACACGAGCGCCCAGGTCTCCACCGTGGACGGAGCCGTCACCCTCACCGGCCATGGCGGTGCCGCAACGGGCGCCTCCAATTACGGCGTGTACCTCACCGGCGGGGGTTCCACGTCCGGCTCCAGCATCACTTCGACTGGCACGGGAACGATCACGCTGGACGGCACGGGCGGCGGCGGAACGGACTCGAACTACGGCGTTCGTCTCAGCACCGGCATGCACATAACGTCCACGACCGGCGACATACTCATCAAGGGACAGGGCGGAGGAACTGGAGCAGGAACGAATAACTATGGGATCATCCTTACGGGCGCGAGCGGCGCCGCGATCACTTCCAACGGCTCTGCCAACATCACCCTCGATGGCAGAGGCAAAGGAGGCGCGGCAGGTGTCAACACGAACGCGATCAACGGATCGCACACAACCGGCAACGTCACGCTGATCGCCGATACCGACTCGGGGACGGACAGTATTATCCTGACCGGTCCCATTTCAGGCACGGGTGCTCTCCTGCTTGAGCCACTCGACGCGGCAACCACCATAGGCATTGCGGGAGGCGCAGGCGCATTTAATCTTTCATCTGCCGATCTCAACACCATCCAGCCCGGCTTCGCATCGCTCACCGTCGGCAGGACAAACGGCACCGGGCCGATCAGCTTTGGCAACGGTGGCGCGGGATACACCTTCAATGCCAACACGGTGATACGGAATCCCGGATTAGGAAGCGGCGGCATTACCGTGACCGGGCCGATCAGCGCAGGGGCTAGTGGTTTGACGCTCAATTCAGGCTCGACCATCGATCTTGGCGCCACCGCGCTCGCCAATCTGGGTGGCGCGCTGACGCTCACCTCCGGGGGCGACATCCAGATGCGTGGCGATTTGAGCACCACGGCTACCGGTTTGTCCGCCGCCCAAAACGCCATCAACATTCAGGCTGCAGGGCGTTTCATCTTCTCCGGGAGCGGCGGCATCAGCGCCGATTCGGGTTCGATCGCGATCAGTGGCGCGAACGGGGTGGAGTTGGATAACGGCGACTGGGGCACGATTGCCTATACTGCCCTTGCCGGGGATGTGACGATCTCCAGCACAAATGGTGATGTGTCGGCGGTGGGCGGGGCGAATATCACCGGCCAAAATGTCAGCCTTTCCGCTGCCAACGGGATGGTGCAGCTTTACGGTTACGACGGCGGCAATGTTCACGCCACCGTCGGTAACGCCACGATCACCAGCGGCGGTGGTGGAGTGGATTTGGGAACAGGATTTGTGCCAGGTGTCGGAAATATTTTTAGTATCACCGCAGCAGGCATCGCAACGATCAACTCTGGCGGGGCCATTACCAATAGCGGCGGCAATGGGTCAATGGTTACCGCCAATACCTTGGGTGCCACTGCAGTGGGAGGGATAGAGCTCACCACGCAAGTGGCCAACCTCGACACCAGCAACACCGGCGCGGGCAATACGCTGATCAACAACACCGGCACACTGACGGTCAACGGGATGACCGACGCATCCGGCAGCATTACGCTGAACAACGCAGGGAGCATGACCTTGAGTGGCATGGGAATGTCCGCAAACGGGATTTTCTTGACCGCAAGCGGGGCCGCGTCCGACATCGTCGTGAACAGTGAGCTAGAATCTACCAACGGCATGACGGTTGACGCAGGGCGCGATCTTTCTGTTGGTCCGTTCTACGGCAAATTGATCGCCTTCGCCGGCACCCAGACGATCAATGTGGGCCGTGACATGAGCGTGATCCAAGACAATGGCAGCGCTTATGTGGAAAGCGGGAGTGGTCTGCAAACCATAACGGTTGGAAGGGATCTGCTGGTTCAAGTGAATAATACTTCCGGGCTTGAGGCGCATATTGAATCATCGGGAGGTCAGACTATTTCGGTGGGGCGCGATCTGACCATGAATGCCCTGGATAGCGATCAAACCCGAATCAACGCCTATGGCGGTAATCAGCTCATTACCGTGGGTGGCAATATGACGCTCAACGCCGCCAGCGACATTGCGCATGTGCAAAGCACCGCAGGAAGCCAAACCATCAATGTGACGGGCAATCTGTCCATGTCCGGGAGTTCGAGTTGGGACAATGCGTACCTGTTTGGCGCAACCGGGCAGAGCATTAGTGTGGGTGGCAATTTTTCCATGCAGGGCGGAACCGGCGCCGCGGATATCGTGAGCAATGGCAGCATCAGCGTTGCGGCTCTCAGCTTGCATTTGGACGGTGGCATTTCTGCCGGGGAGGCGGGACGCTGGTTGATTTATGCGCCCAATCCAGGCAGCGTAACCAAGGGCGGCCTGGTTCCGACGCTCTATCAATACAATACTGCTTATGGCGGAACAGTGGCGTCCGCGGGCAGCGGTTTCGTCTACGCTTCTCAAGTCCGTGTCGACGCCAACTTATCAGGGACCTTGGCCAGCACCTTTGGCTCGAGTCCGACGGCGACACCCGGATACCTTCTGCGCGGGCTGGACAGCGACGATACATTGACGCCGGCGGCGATCGCCGGCACCGCCGCATTTTCGAACTGGCCGATCACCACATCGACTGCGGCGGGATCCTATTCCCTGCACTATACAAGCGGCTTGTCTGCACCGTCGTTGCCGTATACCTTGACGCTCGCGCAGGGAACATCGCAGACCTATACGGTCGATCCGGCGGCGGTCAGCATCGTTGCCATAGACGCCTCGCTCACCGGGACGGCGAGCAAGGTTTATGACGGCACTCCCACGGCGACGCTGACGTCGGGCAACTTCGCGCTCACGGGCTTCGTCAACAGCGATTCTGCGAGCGTGACCAAGACGAGTGGCACCTACGCCAGCAAGAACGTCGGCAGCAACATCCTCGTGAGCACTACCTTGACTTCCGGCGATTTCAGTCCGCTTGGTTCCACGAACCTTTCCAACTACACCCTGCCCACCAGCGCCAGCGGCAATATCGGCGTGATCACTCCTGCGAGCCTGACGGTGAGCGGCGTCACGGCGCAGAACAAGGTCTACGATGCGACGACCGCCGCCACGATTGCCGGAACGGCGGCCTTGAGCGGCGTCATCGGTACGGACGCGGTTACGCTCGGAGGCAGCGCTAGCGGCAGCTTTGCCGACAAGAACGTCGGTGTTGCCAAACCGGTGACAGTGACCGGCCTGAGCCTGAGCGGCGCCGATGCCGGCAACTACGTGCTGAGCACTACGGGCGCAAGCACCAAGGCCGACATCACGCCGGCGAGCCTGACCGTGAGCGGACTGACAGCGCAGAACAAGGTGTATGACGCGACGAAGGTCGCCACGATTACCGGGACGGCGGCGTTATCCGGCATCCTCGGCGCCGACGTGGTCGCCCTGGGCGGCAGTGCCAGCGCCACCTTCGATAACAAGAATGTCGGCAGCGCCAAGCCGGTGACCGTGACCGGCCTTACCCTTGCGGGTGCGGATGCCGGCAACTACACGCTCAGCAATGCCACCGCGGCGACCAGCGCCGACATCACCGCGCGGGCCTTGAATGTCACGGCGAAGGGCGTGGCCAAGGTATATGACGGCCAGACGAGCGCGACGGTAAGCTACGCTGACAACCGCATGACGGGCGATGTGCTCACCACCGGCGGCAGCGCGAAGTTCTTCGACAAGAACGTGGGCATAGCCAAGCCGGTCAATGTCAGCGGCATCACGCTGACGGGCACGGACGCGGGCAACTATACATTCAACACCACCGCGGCGACGACTGCCGACATCACGGTACGCCCGCTCTCGACCTGGAAGGGCGGGGCGAGCGGGAACTGGTCTGAGGCTGCGAACTGGGATGCGCTGCCCGATCTGTCGAACGTGCTGGCGGTGTCTGTGCCGGTGGGCAGCGTGACCTACGACGCGGCGGCGGGGAGCACCAACCTCGCATCGCTGACGGCCGCCGGGCTCGCCATCGCCGGCGGCAGCCTGAATATCGCCAACAGCCTGACGGTGAGCTCGAGCTTCAGCCAGAGCGGGGGCGCGCTCGGCTTCGAGGGCAGCGCCAGCGCGAGCATCACCCAGGCGAGCGGCAACCTGAATCTGCCGGCGCTCACGCTGGCTAATCTGAGCCTGGCCGCGCCGGCTGGCGCGATCACGCAAAGCGGAGCCCTCGTCGCTGCGGCGCTCAACACCCAGTCGCAAACCGGTACGACGCTGACCGATGCCGGCAACAAGATCGCAAGCTTCACCGCCGCCAACAGCGGCAGCGGCAACGTGGCGCTGACCAACACCGGCGCCCTCACCATCACCGGCATCAGCAACAGCGGCGGCAACATTACGCTCGACAATACGGGTGCGGTTACCACGGTGGGTGCGGTGAGTGCGCCTGCGGGCGCGGTCTTGATCCTCGCCCACAGCCCGCTTAACATCGGCGCCGCTGGCGTATCGGCCGCGGGCAGCATTGCCTTGACCGCTGGTGCGACAGCCGGTTCCGGCGATACGCTCACGCTTACCGGGCCGATCAGCAGCACCGGCAGCTCGATTGCACTGTTTGCCGGTGACGATCTGGTACAGAACGCGAACGTGACGACCAACGGCGGCTCGGTCAGCGCGCTCTCGCAAACAGGCAATATCAGCATGGCCCTGGGCACGACCACCAGCACCGGCGGCGGCAGCATCGGCTATACGGCGTCCTCCGGCAATGTCGTTCTCACCAGCCTCGATGCAGGCAGCGGCGCGATCGCGCTGAACGCGGGCAAGAGCATCCAGCCGGCGGCGGGATTTGCCGGCGCCAATTTGACCGGTGGCAGCGCGGTCATCGCGGCCGGAGGCAGCGCCAATCTGAGCACCCAGGTTCGCTTGCTCGATGTGACGATCGAGGGCAAGTTCTCCGTTACAGATGTCCTGACCGGCAGCGCCATCACCGACGCACCGGTTGCCGCACCTGTGCCGACGAGCACCGTGCCGGTCTTCAATCAGGTGTTGAGCACGGTCGTGGCCACGACGCAGCAGCAGCCGACGCTGGCGACAAGCCAGACGACGACGCCGGTGGCCGTGCCGCCCCCGGTGCTTGCGAGCGCATCGGGCAGCTCGGGTCTGCTACTGCTCGCCAACACCACGCAGACCATCGGCGGCACGGCGAATTCGTTTGGCAGTAGTTCTGTTGTGGATTCATTGCCCGCGACTTCCGCCGGTAGTAGCCTCAGTGCTCCGGCGAGTAGTGGTACTGCCGCAGGCGGCGCCCCCGCTGGTTCTTCTGGCGTAGCGTCAAGCGTTAGCGGCAGCTCCGGTAGTACGTCTGGTACTGCCTCGGGCAGTGGTGGCGACAAACCCGCCGCGGACAAACCGGCAGCCGACAAACCCTTTGCAGCGAAGCAGGAAGACGATAAGTCGGCGGGCGCGAAAAAGGACGACACCAAGGCCGAGGACAAGAAAGAGGACAAGAAGAAAGACGAAGAGACTCCGGCCAAGAAAGCCGAAGGCAAGCCGGCGGCGAAGAAGCTCGCCACCTGCAGCTAACCGGGGAAATGACCATGCGTAAAACCGCACTCAAGCTCTCCGTGCTGCTCGTTGCGGCCGCCGGCGCTCTGCCCTGTGTGGTTCAGGCGGCGAACCCGGTGGGGCAGGTGACGCACCTCTCGGGCACGCTCATCGCCAAGCGCGCCGATGGCAGCACCAAGCTGTTCTCGACCAAGTCCGAAGTGCAGGAAGGCGACACGCTCTCCACCGAGCAGGAGACCTACGCGCGGATCAAATTCGCCGACGGTGGTGAAGTGGTGCTGCGGCCGGGATCGCAGTTGAAGGTCGCGGCTTATGCGTACGACCAGACCAAGCCCGAGTCGGACA
>Ga0082335_1003793_pt1 | contig 24075 bp, 20 predicted proteins | sample Subgrocontami58m_FD_72375 | JGI IMG/M metagenome (GOLD analysis project Ga0082335, IMG submission 72375) | Subsurface groundwater microbial communities from S. Glens Falls, New York, USA - GMW37 contaminated, 5.8 m (SPADES assembly) (version 2) ...
AGATGTGCAAAGGTGTCTGAGGTTCTCATGATATCAGGCGACGGATCCATAATGTCTCTTACTTTCATAGTTAGAGCTCCTATAATTAAATTAGGTTTTCGGCAACTTTTTCAATGTAGCGCGAACTTCAGTTCGCTTACATCCTATGCGAACTAAAGTTCGCACTACAACTGCAAATTTTAAATTCCTGAGCATTAAAGAATGGTAGGGGCAGGTTTGAAACCTGCCCCTACTATTCTACAAATAAACAACATCTTCGGGATGGTACATGCAAAGAAACAAGAGCATGTAATCCTTCAAATGGCGGGTAAGGAGAAAATTGTGCCTGACGTGCTCACGGCCATTTTCACCCAGTCTTTTCGCATAGTCAGGGCTGTTTAATAATTGTTTGATGGCGAAAGCAGCGCCGGAAATGCTGTGGCACAGGAGGCCGCTGTATTTGTGTTTGACCTGCAACGGAATCCCACCCGTGCTGGATGCGACAATTGGTTTTGCCTTCCATAATGCCTCAGTTACAGTAAGCCCAAATCCCTCTCGCAATGATTTTTGCACGATGACCGTCGATGCCCTCTGAAGCGCATTGATTTCTATATCGCTGCCGGAAGGAATGGGGAGGATATATATGTCATGGTCATTTCCTGCCGCTTCCTTTGTTTCTGCAAAGACTTTCGTTGATTCCGGATCATCCGTTGCGGTACCGCCGGCAATAATGAGCTGGCAGTCAATGCGCTTTTTTACCAGGCGGTATGCCTCGATAACGCCAACAGGGTCTTTCAAATAGTCAAACCGCGATATCTGGGTAATAATGGGTTTGTCTTTTGGAATGTGATATTTTTCCAATACTTTATCTATTGTTTCCTGGGGTAAATCTTTGTTTTTATCGCTTAAAGGATCGATAGAGGGCGATATCAGGAATTGCCGGATGAGCAAGGGTTGTGAAAAGCCCGGGGCAGAAAAGACGGCGCCATCATATTGATGAATAAACGGCGTCAAAAAGTCCCATACCTGTTTGTTGGGAGTAGAGACGTCTATGTGGCATCGCCAGATCCATTTGCTGTCCGGCATCGAAGCCTTCTTTTTGATCAGGACAATAGGTTGAGGGTCATGGATAAACATGACGTCACCATAAATCTTGACTTCGTCAATATTCCTCTGGCTTGTCTCCATGAAGATTTCAAACATCTGCGGCGTAATTTCCTCAGACTTTCCATGGAGTGCGTTGTGAAATTTCTTTGTAGCGTTGAAGAAACTCTCACCACCCTTGATAAAATCCCATCGGGCATCCACCCCCAGTTCCTGCAATAAGGGCACCATGCGATTGAGAATCTCTGCCACACCTCCACCCACAGCCGTTGAATTAATATTCTGAATCACCTTTCCCTGAAGTTTGCCTGCTAATATTCGCAATTCTTCAATGGTATGGGAACCAACGATAGGTTCGTAGTCCGTTATTTTTGGCATAATTTCTTTATTTCTAACTCTTATGGTTTAGGAAATGCCAACTCAGCCTCAGAAGGTTTTTCCATAGACTCAACAATCCGTTTTTCTATTAATTTTATAAGGGTGACCCGTAGATTTTCCATAGTATGGGTATACGGATCAAGGGAGGCAATTTTATTAGCCAGTTTCTTCTCTGAAAGGCTGTCTTCGAGCCAGTTGGAAAAATCATTAGTGCCTTGCCCTATACGAAGCCTTGCCTCAAACATGTGAAAGTATATTGAATTAATAGTCACCCGTTGTAATACCGCTTGAAATTCTTTAAGGTCTGAGGCTGTATAGGGTGTCTGGAAGATAAAGCTAACCGATTTTACAAAATGGAATTCTTCTCCGGGTGTTGCAAACTTATGAAGTGATCTTGGGTGTTGTACAATATAATTCTCAATGGTACGTACGATTTCATCGCGAAGTTCAAGAATCGTTGTATATTGAATGGTATCGATACTATACAACGCCTCCCCAAGTTCCTCTTCACCCAAAATACCCGTAATCCAATATGCAAAGTCATTCGGGGGTTCCGGTGAGAGGTATTGATGCTGCTGGAGAAAACGGTGGGTATGATGATAAATAACCGAACCCGGAACGGTTTTAATGAGGTCCAGCAACTCTTGCAGATTGGCTGCCTCTAACCCGGTAAGTTCGGGCATATGGAGTTGTGTGTAAAATTTAAAAGGCTCTTTTGCTTTATTGAGGGCATTCACTATGGACCTCGCGCTTTTGTTCGTAAAGATGTTCTAAAAATACCTTTACCTCCTCTGGAGAGTGGACATAGTATTCCGCTGTGGACGTATCCAACGGATTTCCCACAAAGATCGTTAGTCCTTTTCCCCTTAAACTATCAAATACCTCAATATCTGCCTTATCATCGCCTAAATAAACAAGAAGGGCATTTTCGCCGAATTCTAACGGAAAATAATTGGTCAATAACCATTGAATTGTAATGGCCTTATTCCATTTTACCGGGGGGCGTATTTCGTAAACCATCTTTCCCGTACTTAGAGACAGTATTTTTCCCTCTATATAAGGTTTTGTAATATTGGTAATACTATTCGCTATGAACTCCACATCTTTTGCCTTTTTGACCAAACGATAATGCACACTAATGGTATATCCTTTATCCTCTAAATATACTCCCTCAATATGTCTAAAGGATTTAAAGAACCTCATATAAATGTGCCAAAGGATGTAGCGTGCCTTCCTGGCTTCTTTACTAACATAATGTATTCCAGGACCTTCTATCTCTATTCCATGATTGGCAACATATAATATTTCCGGAATATTAACCAGTTTTTTTATCTGCTTCAGGGAACGCCCGGTTATTATACCTAAAAATATCGCTTTATCCTGAGTAAATTTTATTAAAGTTTGCCGTATTTCTTCAGAAAGGGCAGCGAGGTCGGGGTGTTTCCGTATGGGCGTTAACGTGCCGTCAAAATCTGTTAAAAGAATGGTCTTTTCTCTGGCCTTGAGAAGTGCATCAACCGTCTGAATATTTTCAAACAAGTATTTCATTGTAATTTAATGTTTAGGGGAATTTCAAACCGCCCACGGTTGAGATGCTTCACGGAGTTTACCCTGAGCAAAAACAAGATTCTTCACTTCGTTCAGAATGACATATGCGAAGGATCCAGAATGACAGTGTTTGTCATTCTGAGTGATGCGAAGAATCTAACTTGACTAATTCGTTCACAATGCTTTGACCCCAGTTGTATACATTATGTTCGTGTACCTGTTCCCTGAGGCGTTGCATCCTTTTTATCTTTTCATCAGGGGGCATTTCAATAGCAGTCTTTATAGCTTCCGCAAAGGTATCTATGGCGTAAGGATTGATCTGAATACATCCCGTGAGTTCTTCGGAAGCGCCAGTGAACCGGCTGAGTAACAATACGCCGGATTCATCAAAGCGTGAGGCAAGAAACTCCTTGGCAACCAGATTCATCCCATCATGCAACGAGCTGACGATACAGAAATCCGACAGGCGATATAAGGCTTGAACGCTTACCCGATTAAAGTGCGATTTCAATAAACGTATGGGCGTCCATCTGCCATCACGGTATTTGTGATTAATCTCAACCATGAGGTCGTATATCTTGTCGTTATAATCACGGTAGTCATCAATGTGGATACGGCTTAAATTGCCTGCCTGCACAAAGGTAATTTTGTTTCTGTATTCAGGATATTTTTCAAGAAATCTGCCGATGGCCATAAACCGTTCGGGAATACCTTTCGTATAATCAACTCTGTCTAACCCAACACCTATGATCTGACCTTTCAAACCAAGTTCTCGTTTAATACGAGCCGTTTCATTTTCGACGTCTTTTCCCTGGGATGAAAGATTTAATTCTTCAAAATCAATACTGATAGGAAATGGACGGACGTGTGTGGTTTTGCCTCCCTTCGTGGCAGAAAATTTACTATAATCCACCCTTGATTCTAAATTTCGGTCTACCGTATCGAGGAAGTTGTTGCAATGGTACTGAACATGGAATCCCAGGAGATCGTTTCCCAAAAGACCTTCCAGAATTTCCTGACCCCAGGGGCATATACGGAATGCCTCCCTGTTTGGCCAGGGAATATGCCAAAACTGCGCTACAAGCAGATCGGGTCTGCTTTCTTTCAGCATCCTGGGAAGCAAAGTAAAATGATAATCCTGGATGAAAATAAATGCCTTATCATTTCCAACTTCTTCTAATACAACGTTGGCAAATTTCTGATTAACGGATTTATACACCTGCCAATCTGCTTCATTAAACTTAGGTTTTACATACACAATATGGCAAAGAGGCCACAACGCTTCGTTGGAAAAACCGTAATAAAACCTTTCTTCCTCTTCGTGAGTAAGCCAAACTCTTCTGAGTGTGTATTGTGGGTTATCAGGTGGAACGGCAATATGTCCTTTGCTGTCTACAACCTCCTTATCGGCATCGCCACTGCCATAGGCAATCCATGTGCCTCCCTCTGCCCGAATAATGGGGCCAAGGGCTGTAACCATACCGCTGGCAGGGATAATATATTTGATTTCTTCGCCTGCATAGTTGTGTATGTATGGCTCACGGTTGGATACAATAATTAGCTTGTAATCCTTAAGCTTGCTCGAAATAAGTTCTTTTAATGATTCTTTTGTATAAGTCATAATTTTCTTAGTCTAGATTGCGGCTTCTCCGGACTCTTTTGTACGAATACGATACACGTTTTCCACATTTAAAATGAATACCTTGCCATCGCCAATACTTCCTGTTTGAGTCTCGCTGATAATCGTATTTACAATCTTTTCCACTTCTGTATCTTTAACGGTAATTTCAATTTTTATCTTCGATAACAGATCAACCCGATATTTTGTTCCACGCCATAGCTCGCTGACGCCTTTTTGATTGCCGTGTCCCTTTACTTCCGTAACGGTCATCCCCGGATAACCCAATTCTGATAAGGCATCCTTGATAATATCAAGCTTTTCCGGTCCGATAACAGCTTCTATCATTTTCATGAAAATTCTCCTTATTATAATATAATTCACGAAAATCACAATGTTCGTCTTGAGCACAATAACAGGATTACTAAAAAACCTTTGCCATGAAGAAAAATATCATAAATACTACCATGAGCAGTATGAGAACGTCTGGTGTTCTGATTGCCATTGGATGGTCGGGTAAACTGGTCTTATTAATCTCATGTATATTTTCAGCAGTGTATGTGACAGTAGAGCCAAAAATAGTATGAGAAGTTTTTTGCAAAAGTATGGATTCAAGAAAAGGGCCAAGGGCATGTTCCCCTGTTCTTTCGTGGTCTGCAGCTTCAAAACTTTGTAAACAAGGTTCTTCAAATTTATGTGCTCCGTTGGTAACCGCCAACTGTGATTGTATGTCTTCATCTTTATTCTTAACGGGAAGATTACTGGTAAAAAATAGTATTGCTATAAGAATTGCAAGAGAGATAAATACCATGAATTTTCTTTTCATATATTTCGCCTCTTCTGTAATTTTGCGGATTCATACGCTATGTTAACTATCGTTAACATAATGTTGCATTATTATAACCCACGATGTATAATTCGTTCAAGTAAATTATTCCATTTCTATAAGAGGTGATACTATGCAAATGAGACGGCGCACCACAATCAGAAGGCAGCAGATTGTAGATATTATCCGAAATATCATTTCTTCCAAAGGTATCGAATATGTCACCATAAGCGAAATCGCAACGAGAATAGGCACTTCCAAAACGGCTATCTATCGCCATTTTAAAAGCAAGCAGGATATATTAAGTTTGTTAATCGATAATATCGAGGAAACCCTTATGGAAGCCCTGGACAAGGCAATAGTGACTGACGACCCTGTTCAAAATTTAAAGAACGTACTCCTGGCGCATCTAACCTATGCAAGAGAGCGACGCGAGACATCGTTTATTGTCATCATGGGGGTTATGCAATTCAGCGATGCTTTTATACGCAAGAAAATTTCTCGGCTCATTGAGAAATATTTACGGAAGATAGAAAAGATACTTACATGCGCTACAAAGTTAGGATTAATAAGAAAAGATATAAATCTCAGGATATCTGCCATTGCCTTTTTGGGTCTCATCCAGTCCACCGTCACTGTATGGTCTTACAAAAATTTTAACTTTGTGCCCCAAAAAATACATGCACAATTGTGGAATATTTACAGAAGGGGGTTAGGAGCTTAATCGAACAAGCTGTATGAATCAAAATGAAATAATCAAATCTGAAATCAGGAATTTAAGGGTGGGGACATTGTTAACGTTTATCGCTATCAACCTAAGGTTTGTTTCCGGAAACATCCTTAACGCCCTCATTTTTTTTAATATCTTGCAGTCAAAAAACCCTGACCGCAGGTTTGACATACATGCGCCAAGCACACCGGATATATGGTGTGACGTGGTGATGATTATAGTGTTAACCGTTGCATACCTATTTATTACATCAAATCAAATAAAAAACGTACGCACGAGTGAATTCCTTAATATACATGAAATGAGTAATCAAAAGTTATCAACCATCAGACGACTTAAGGATTGTATTTACCAATCTATGGGGATATTTTATGCAGCCGTTACAGGAGTTGGCATGTATCTTTTCTCAAGATATATTTTATCTATCGGGTTAGAAGTTTCTTTTATTGAGAATACGACAGGCACATTCTTTGTTTTGAATAAGTTAAACGATATTCTGCGATTATGTTCTCCTCTTATAATTGTCTATGCTTATTGTAAGTACCTTTCCATAAACAAGTACATTATGTTCATACTTTACCTATTCTTCATTATAAGAAATCTTTTTGCAACAAATATGCTGGGGCTAATATCTGAGTATGACTTGCATGTGGGTGCCCCTTTTTTAGATATATTATCACCCATTATCATCATTTACTCCGCTACTTACTTTATCACTAACTTTAAGGCTATACTATGCAAGGAACAAAAACTTTTACATGCCTTAAAACAAGATAAAACAAAAGAACATTCGGCACAATCCGGCAAGAAGTATCGAAATGCCTTTGAGGCTCATGTTGCACAGAAAGTAGTTCTGTAAGCAACGAATGCTATTATGAAATGTATTGAGACGGATTGCTTATGGATAACCCTTTTAGATTTTTACCCGGCGGGTTTTTCGCGGTCTTTTGCACAGTCGCTGACTTTGCCTTTAATAAGACCGATGGTGTGGGGAATGACGGGTGTGCTTACTCCCAGGGAAAAAGTTGCCATTATCATCTTACTACTGATCAAGCTGGGCAAGAAATTGGGATTACCACTTGGCGAAATGGATAATCAAGGCAATTATATTGTTTCAATAAGCAAGTTGACAAAGATTTTTTATGTGTCTTTATATCTTATATATATAAAAAGTAGGCACTCACTATAGAAAAAGACCTATTGCTATGATGTGCCGTACGGTTGGCAAGTAATTTGCTTTTAAAATAGGCAGTAACACAAAGACCAACAAATGATAAAAATGTGCTAATTCAAAATTCTTTCCTGAAGGGAGGTGGATTTTGAGTAACCTGATGTAAACTGTGATATTATTTCTTAAGAAACCTTAAAATAGAGACACGATAAAAGAGGAGGTATAGTTTATCATGAAAAGTATATTTTATTTCAGTTCTAATAAAAATAAGTTTTGCTTTTTCTCCAATGTCGTGATTTTATCATTTTTGTTTGTATTTTTTGGATCAACAACCACTAATATAGTATTAGCATCAACAGAACCACAGATCTCCGTCGAGAATGTTAACAGTCTCGCCCTAAAGTCTGATGGTACAGTTTGGGCGTGGGGGCGAAACAAGAGTGGACAATTGGGTGACGGGACTAACAGAAGTAAAAATATCCCTGTCCAGGTGAGTACGCTTAGTGATATTATTGCCATTGCTGTTGGGCGTAATCATAGTCTTGCCCTGAAGTCAGACGGTACCGTCTTCGCGTGGGGAAATAATATCGTTGGTCAACTAGGAGACGGATCTAATAAGAGTAGTAATGAACCGGTAGAGGTAACCGGACTGAGTAATGTTATTTCTATTGCTGCGGGTGTCGGTAAGAGTTTTGCCTTAAAGTCTGATGGCACACTCTGGGCATGGGGATTTAATGGAAATGGACAGTTGGGAGACGGAACGAATACGAATAGAAGTGAACCTGTCCAGGTGACTGGGCTTAATGATATTATTGACATTGCTATTGGACGTTACCATAGTCTTGCTCTGAAATCTGACGGTACAATCTGGGCATGGGGAAAGAATGGTTCCGGACAGTTGGGAGACGGAACAAACACCAATAGTAACGTCCCGGTGCAGGTAAAAAACCTTAACTTAAATGTTACTCCGACACCGACGGTTACAGTAACACCAACACCAATACCAACACCTTGAACTTAATTGATGTTATGCAAGCGTTACCATGATTTTTAGTCTTAAAATTGAGTAATAGAGTTTTGCAATTTTTACATAAAGCGTAAATAGCAATAAATTACCGTCATTTACACTTTATGGAAGGAAGCCTCATGCAACAGTGGGTAAGAAAATAACAGTGTTTTATTACGTTCAACGATGCATGATGTGATTTTCTAAAAAGCAACTTTTATAAATAGCAATGGACATTGGAAGAATGGAGAGGTAGGATATTTGATATTATAGACTGTAAGCGCGTAAAAGAGAAACGCAGACGTCTTGCAACTATAGTATAGATTTAAAAACTTTCTATCGTAACGCTGACCACATTTACGAAACTCATAAATTGTACAAAAATGGTATTTCCTATTTTCATTGGAAATTTTCCTATCTTTCATTCAGCCTTGATTTTTGTTGCATACTTCTCTCTTTTTTTGGTATATTCTTTGTTGAAAAGACGATTCTCTATAGATATTTAATTCTTCTTTAACCCTTCAATTAATCAGAAATTTTAACCTTTTCTGCCCTATCCCGGAATCAAAGAAAAATTCGATTCCACAATCGTACAATAAAAATAACAAATTATAGACGAATCATATGGCACACTATAAAACAAAATGCCAATGGTTGTTTATTTTCGTGTTGTTCTTTTTTGTTTGTTGCCTGTTCATTTATGAATCAGTAGTTCAGGCGACAGAGGTAACTATTGATAGTACGGTTCATACAAGCGGTGGCTCTCATCTCGGTAGTACACCAACAACAGTTTTTATTTCCGATCAGACCGGGTACACGTTTTACCGGGACGCAGACGGTACCTGCGTTTACAGGAAGACCACCGATGGTGGAGCAAGCTGGGGTTCGCCTGTTACCGTTGATAGCCAAACAGACTGTCTCGGTGTAGGAATCTGGTACGACCGATGGACTCCCGGTGATTTTACCGGAACGTATATACACATTGTAACCTTTGATTCTGGTAACAGTGATCTCTGGTATACCCGTCTTGATACCAACAGTGATACACTAACTGCAACGGTTAATGCGACAGGCGCCAATCAAGATGGTGTGTTTACCATTGGGGCTAACTTTCCCTCAGTCACCAAAGGTACTGACGGTATTCTTTATATGGGAATTCAGGACGGTACCGATTCTTTTGTTATTAAAAGCATCGATGGAGGAGTTAATTGGACAGAGGCGGGAACTAATCCTTTTGACCTTGCTGATGATTTTCTCATCCTGATGCCACTTTCGGGAGGAAATATTATAGCAATACGATGGGATATTTCAGCCGATGATATCCAGTCAAAGGTATTTAATGGAAGTTCCTGGGATACCAACTGGACGGATATCGATACCAATGCCACTGAAAATAGCACCGTTGACTGTGCATTTGGAGCAACCATTGATAAAACGACTGGCAAAATTTATCTTGCTTATGCAGCGGATGTCGCTACGTTAGGTACAGATGATGATATTCGAACTGCTGTCTATTCCGGGGGAGTATGGAGTTCAAAAACGGATGTTTTAACCAATGATTCCAAAGGCATTACTGGCGTCAAAATTTCTATAGATGAAAATAATAGTTATCTGTATGTCGTATACACCGCCCAAATTGCTGCCAATAACGGCAATGTCTACTGGAAAAAATCGACAGACGGCATGAATACCTGGGGTGCAGAGCAGGGACCGATCAACACCACTTCCGCCAACATTGGCGGTCCAAGAGTTAATATAATGTCCAACGAACGTATTTATACCCCATGGTATATTAGCTCATCAGATTCTCTTTTGGGCAATACGGTTGCGGATATATCCCCACCCTCCCCTCCGGAAGATTTTCCAAAGGAAACCTTGCAGGTAAATTCCACAAGCCCGTCTGACAACGCCACGGGCGTAACTGTTAACACGATTGTCTCCGTTACTTTTTCATTATTAATGAATGGTTCCACTCTTACTACGGAAACATTTAAACTCAGCAATGGCAGTAGCGAAGTAACTGGTTCCGTTACTACCAATGGTAAAACTGCTACAGTCACCCCATCGGAAAATCTTGCCTATACGACAACATATACAGCAAGGGTCACAACAAAAGCACAGGCTGCAAATTGGGCAGGGACAACACTGGACAACGATTATGTATGGAGCTTTACCACAGCAGAATACACCCCGCCAACGATTATTTCCACAAATCCTGCCAGCGGAGCTACCGGAGTGGCTGTGAATGGCACAATCACAGCCACATTCAGCGAGGAAATGGATGCATCCACCATTACTCCGGACACATTCTTTATAAGCGATGACAACCATACAATCGAAGGAACTATTTCTTATTCTCAGAATGATAAAACTGTCACTTTTACACCAATTAATTCCCTATCCTCTTTTACCACATATACGGCGACAACTACAACGGAGGTGAGGGATATAGATGGTGATGCAATGGCCTCCGATTATACCTGGAGCTTTACCACAACCGATGTTACTGTACCAGCAATAATTTCCACAAACCCTGCCAATGACGCTTCTGGCGTAGGTTTGAATAGCACTATTACCGCTACATTCAATGAGGAGATGGATGCCTCCACCGTCACTACGGATACTTTTACGGTAAGCGACGGTACTGCTAAGATCAAAGGAGACATCTCTTACAGTAACATGACGGCCACATTTACGCCGTTGAGACCCTTTTCTTATTCCACCACGTACACTGTTACAATTACCACAGGGGTTAAAGATTTAGCGGGTAATGCAATGGTTGATGATTATATATGGGGTTTTGCCACAGTTGACATTATACCGCCTCTCGTTATTTCCACAAATCCTGCCAATGGTGCTTCCATTGTGGCTGTGAATAGTATTATCACCGTTACATTCAATGAGGAGATTGACAGTTCCACCATTACTACAGGAACATTCCTTATAAACGATGGTAATCATAATATCGTAGGAACGGTTTCTTATAACGGTAAAGCCGCTACTTTCAAACCATCAGGCAACCTATTATATTCCACTTCTTATACGGCAAAGATTACCTCAGGTGTCAAGGATTTAGCAAGCAATGCACTGGCCAGTGATTACACCTGGAGCTTCACCACCGATTCTGCACCAGATATTACCCCTCTGACCGTGGTTTCCACGAGTCCTGCTAATGGCGCTGCAAATGTATCTATCCATAGTGTCATCAATGCTACTTTCAGCGAGGAGGTGGATGCCGCTACCATTACTACCGATACATTTACCATAAACGACGGCACTGGTAATATAAATGGAATCGTTTCCTATGGGGATACAACCGCAACATTTACACCATCGAATCCCCTCTCCTCTTCCAAAATCTATACAGCAAAGATTACTGCCGGAGTCAAGGATTTAGCAGGCAACGCACTCTCCGCTGACTACACCTGGAGCTTTACTCCAGATACCGCTCCTCCGAGCGTGATTTTCACAAGTCCCGCCAACGGCGACGCGAATGTATCTCTTACCAGGATTGTCAATGCAACATTCAATGAGGAGATGGATGCCTCTACCATACTTGCCGATACCTTTACGCTAAGCGACGATACCGGCAAGATCAGCGGAGATATTTCTTATAGTAATAGGACGGCCACATATACACCGTCAAGCAATCTGTCTTCTTCCACCACCTACACGGCAAAGATTACACCGGGTGTGAGGGATATTGCTGGCAATGCAATTGTCTCTGCTTACACCTGGAGCTTTGCTACTATTCAAGGGACTGTTTCACTCACCATAGTTTCACCGAATCCCGCTAATGGTGATGCGAATGTATCTCTTAACAGCGTTATCACTGCTACATTCAGTGAGGAGATGGATGCTTCTACCATTACTACCGATACCTTTACGGTAAGCGACGATATCGGCAAGGTCAGCGGGAGTATCTCTTATAGTAACATGACGGCCACATTTACACCATCAAGCAATCTGTCTTCTTCCACCACCTACACGGCAAAGATTACACCGGGTGTAAGCAATGCTGCCGGCAACGCGCTCGTTTCCACCTACACATGGAGTTTTACAACAATTGCATTGCCATTAACGCCCACACCAACAGTAATTCCAACGCTTACGCTGACACCAGTGGTCAGTCCAGTAAAAACAGGTGTTATTTTTGGGTATGTGTTTAGTCCTGATGGAGAGCCACTGGAAGGCGTTAATGTAACCTTTGCTGATAGTGATTTTTCAAACAGTATCGAAACAGACGAAAAGGGTTATTATGAGTTCGGAGGTATCGCTGCGGGAGTTTACACGATTACATATGAGAAAGAAGACTATCAGAACCAGACCATGAATATAGAACTCGAAAAAGGGCGGGAACTCGATCTTGAAACAATTACTTTGGAACTGCTGGGAAAGGGCAAGCTATTTGTCTCTGTAATAGACAGAAATGGTAAGCCTATCGGATCGGCAGAAGTACGGCTTAAAGGAGAAAAAACACGCTTATCAAAGATCGAACTCACGGACGCAAATGGATTTCTTGACTTTGAAGACCTTGATGCCAATACCTATATTCTTGTTGCTAAGAAGAAAGGGTATAAGAAATATAAGCGAACGATAAAACTTAAAAATAATGAAACTAAGGAAATTGAAATAGTATTGAAAAAAATATCCACTTCGTTTTCTAATGAAGTTCTCAAAACGAAATGGTTTGTAAAAATGTATTACGTACGATAGATTGCTTTCTGATAGACCATTGTGACAGCCCTTTTAGACCTTTACGCTGTGTGTTTTTCACGGTCTTTTGCACAGTCGCTGACTTTGCCTTTAATAAGACCGATGGTGTGGGGAATGACAGGAAGAACAACCGCCAGGTTTTCGGCAACACCCTTTGGACTTCCAGGAAGGTTGATAATGAGTGTTTGTTTGTAAATCCCGGCAACAGCCCTTGACCCCATAGCCCTGGGGGTATGTTTGAGACCTTCTATCCGCATGGCCTCGGCAAAACCCGGCAATTCCTTTTCGATAACTGCCCGCGTTGCCTCCGGCGTAACGTCTCGGGGACTTACACCCGTACCACCTGTGGTGACAATGAGATCGGCCTTTTCGGCGAATTCGAAGAGTTTTTTTGTGATAAGGTCTTTTTCATCAGGAATAACTTCGTAGTCTGTGATAACCGCATCAATTCCTGCAAGCATATTGCGGATAACCTCGCCGCTCTTGTCCTCTCGTTCACCCCTTGAACCCTTATCGCTTAATGTCAAGATAGCCGCCCGAATCATGTTTTTACTCCAGAGTCCTTTCCAACTATCGTAATTTCATCTCCTGCTTTAATGGCGCCACCGGTAAGAATTTCTGCAAAAATACCCTCCCGAGGCATAATACAATCGCCTGCTTTATAATAAATAGCGCACCGGTCATGGCACAGTTTGCCAATTTGGGTCACCCGAATGATTATGCCGTCACCGATTTTTAAAACGGTCCCGATGGGAAGGGATTTTAATTCAATGCCCTCTGTTACAATATTTTCTCCAAAATCACCGTCTTTGATGTTTAGTCCCTTTTCGCGCATAATATCTGCACTTTCTCTCGCCAGTAAACTAACCTGACGATGCCATTTCCCGGCATGGGCATCCCCTTCCAGGCCAAAATGTTCAATTAACTTGCATGTTCGAACATCTCGTTTTTGGATCCCTTTCTTTTCACTAATACAGACGGCAACAACCTTTCCCATAATCATCTCATTAGAAATATTTTTCATAAAATTTTAGAACTCGAATCGAAGTTTAGCACGATATGTTTATAGTGTCAAGTAGGAACCCATATACCCAGGGCTAAGTCAAAAACAGAAGAACGATCTCCATGAGACGAACTGATGCGCCAATACCATTATCTTGGTTCGCCGCAACTGTGACGTTACCCTGGACACTGACAGGCGATACTTGACATTCAAGATATAAAAGAATATATTTACACTACTATAAAGTTACAGCAAATTTCATTAGGAAAGGGATAAGCAGTGTGGGATTATTCTGAGAAGGTTAAAGACCATTTTTTTCGCCCCAGAAATGTCGGTGAAATTGAAAATCCAGATGCCGTAGGCGAGGTGGGTAGTTTGGCATGCGGCGACTCATTAAAGTTAATGCTAAAACTGGACAAATCCGGTCGTATTGTGGACGTAAAATTCAAGACGTTCGGGTGCGGTAGCGCCATCGCCTCTGCGAGCGCCTTGACAGAGATGGTTAACGGGAAGACGCTCGATGAGGTCGCAAAGATTACCGACAACGATATTGCAGATTATCTGGATGGGCTACCGGAGCAAAAGATGCACTGTTCTGTGATGGGCCGAGAGGCATTGGAAGCGGCCATAGCAAGTTATCGGGGAATAAAAATTGAAAAACCCGTAGAGGAAGGAACGATTGTCTGCAAGTGTTTTGGCGTAACAGATAATAAAATTGTTCACGAAGTGAGAGAGCATAAATTAACTACGATTGAGCAGGTCACAAATTACTGTAAGGCAGGCGGCGGGTGCCGTTCATGTCATCCCCAAATCCAGGCAATCATAGATGAAGTATGGCAGAAAGAAAAAGAAAAGGCAATCATCGAAAGCGCCAGAAAACCGATTAAAAAGTTGACAAATATTCAGAAAATGAAGTTGATACAGGAGACAATAGAAAGGGATATCCGCCCTGCCCTCCAATCTGACGGAGGCGACATCGAATTGATTGATATAGACGGTGACCGGGTCATGGTTTCCTTTCGGGGTAGTTGTGTGGAGTGCCCCAGTTCAAAGGTTACATTAAAATCTACCGTAGAGGCGAAACTGCAGGAATTTGTGGCTGATACAATTATCGTCGAGGAGGTGGCTTCATGAAGGTAGTATATACAGATAATAACGCTACAACGATGGTCGCACCAGAAGTTATAGAGGCTATGCTGCCTTATTTTACAGAGCATTACGGCAATCCATCGAGTATGCATTCCTTCGGCGGACAGGTAGCCAAAAAGATTGATAGTGCGCGGCAGCAGGTGGCAGACATTCTCGGCGCCGACCCTTCAGAGATTGTATTTACAAGCTGTGGCACAGAGAGTGACAATGCGGCGATTTGGGGAATACTTAGGGCAAACCCGCATAAGAGGCATATTGTGACGTCAAGAGTAGAGCATCCAGCCGTTTATAATTTAGGCAAATATTTAGCTCAAAGTGGTTATCACGTAACGGAGCTTGGCGTGGACAGCAATGGGATGCTTAACCTCAATGAATTAGCCGATGCGGTAAGAGAAGATACGGCAATCGTGTCTATTATGTATGCAAATAATGAGACCGGCGTGATATTCCCCATCGAGGAGATTGGCGCTATTGTGAAACAAAAAGGTTCTGTTTTACATACTGATGCAGTCCAGGCTGTAGGGAAAATACCTTTAGACCTTTCAAAAAGCACTATTGACTTATTGACCCTGTCCGGGCATAAATTACATGCCCCTAAAGGAGTTGGCGCATTGTTTGTCAGGAAGGGAATAACGTTTTCGCCTTTTATCATCGGGGGGCATCAGGAAAAGAATAGACGCGGCGGCACGGAAAACGTTCCATCAATTATCGGGCTTGGCAAGGCATGTGAATTGGCAAAGAAATTTATGAGCGAGGAAACTACACGGGTAAAACAACTGAGGGACAAGCTGGAGGACGAAATACTGAAAAAAGCGCCGGATCCCAGAGTGAATGGACATAGAACACAGCGCCTTCCAAACACCACCAACCTGAGCTTTGAATTTGTGGAAGGAGAGGCCATTTTGTTGCTCCTGAATGAAAAGGGCATTTGCGCCTCATCCGGTTCTGCATGCACCTCTGGTTCTTTGGAACCTTCGCACGTACTGAGAGCTATGGGTGTTCCTTTTACAGCGGTGCACGGTTCTGTAAGGCTGAGTTTAAGCCGGTATAACACCATGGAAGATGTTGATTACATAATCGAACACCTTCCCCCCATTATCAGGAGGCTAAGAGAAATATCACCTTACGGAAGGGAAACAAAGGTAAAGGAACAAACTACGCGGATTTCGGCAAGGATTTAAAGCATACGAAATATTTATAATTCATTTGCACAAAAAGTAATAAAAAATCCCCCTTTTCCTAAAATGGATAAAGGGGGATTTTTTTCAGGTTAACTATATTATTTACTTTCCCGCAAGGCTGGTTCAATCTTGTAGATTGAACCACACGTTTAGAATTGACCTGTAAGCCTTGGATTGGTGTCAGGTACATGGAACACGCCAAACGTTTCGGTTCAATCGAGGACGATTGAACCAGCCCTGAGGTTAATTATAGTATTTAATTTCCCTTATTTTTCCTTTGTCTTGATAATAACATATCGGGAAAAGTCACCGCGTTTTACCAGCATGAGGATGCCTTTTTCCTTATCTCCCTCATTTAATGCCTTTTTGAATTCCGCTACATTGCTGATTTTCTTTCGGTTTACCTCTTTAATGAGGTCGCCTTCCCGTATTTCCGACACGGCAGCAGGGCTACCAGGCTGAACCTCAGAGACAATTACTCCGCTATCTTCTTCTATACCCAAACTCTTTGCCAGTTCTTTTGTGAGATCTTGCACGGTCATTCCGAGGTCTTTTCCTGATGGTGCTGCGCCAGGCCCCGCGGCGAATAAATCGGCAGGTTGTTCTCCGATCTTGACCAGTAATTCTTTCTCTTTACCCTCTCTCAGGACTTTGACCTTTGGTTTTTTACCAATTTCCGTTTGTGCGACAACATTCCGAAGGTGATTGACGTCCCGGATGGATTTTCCGTCATATTCAACCACAATATCACCGCGTTCAAAACCAGCCTCTTTTGCCGGAGAATTTTCCTGGATCTCGCTTACAAGGACGCCTTCTGTTACCGCGACATTAAATGACTTTGCCAGATCAGGGGTAATATCCTGGATTACGACTCCCAGCCAGCCTCGTGTAACCTTGCCTTTTTCTACAAGGTCTTTCATAATTGTCTTTACCATATTGACAGGGATGGCAAATCCTATACCTTGATAACCACCGCTTCTGGTAAATATAGCGGTATTGATACCAATAATCTCTCCCCGTATGTTGACGAGCGGTCCGCCACTGTTGCCGGGGTTAATGGCGGCGTCAGTCTGTATCATGTCTTCGTATTGCGCAACTCCTACATTGGCTCTTCCTGTGGCGCTAATGACGCCAATGGACACTGTCTGTGATAAACCAAAAGGGTTTCCTATGGCAATTGCCCATTGCCCTACCCGAATCGTGTCTGAATCGCCCAATTTTGCCGAGGGCAGGTTTTTCCCTTCTATTTTCACTACGGCAATATCTGTTTGAGGATCGGTACCAACAACCTTTCCATCAAATTCCCTTCTATCTCCCAGGGTAATTTTGAGTTCATCTGCATCTTCAACTACATGATTATTTGTTATAATATAGCCTTTTTCACTGTCTATGATTACACCTGAACCAAGTCCCTGCACCTTATATTCGCCCTCAGGAGACCTCTGTTTGAAAAATTTGTCAAAAAAATCATCGCCAAAGAAATCCCTGAAGTCCCGGAGTGGGTCTTGTTCCTGTTCCTGATCTGGGCCAGGCCTGGGTTGGGAATGGTATTGGTCGTTGGGCATCTTCCGTTGTTTTTGCTGGGTGGGTTTGATGACTTTTACGGAAGTAATAGAGACAACGGCAGGTTTAACTTGGTCAACCACCTGCTCGAACACCTTCTCGAAACGTTGTGCAACGGCAACGTCATCGGTATCGGCAACCTGCTTGTTTGCAGCATATAGCGTTGTTTTACCAGGGGAACAAATACTGGTTGCAACACAAAAACCCGAAACTAAAAAAAAATAAAGATAAAACCTTCCCGCCTTATTAAACATATCAAACTCCTTCAACATAAAAGTTTAGATTCTTACATACCTTAGCGCATTTTATTCCAGGCAGAATTTTTTGTCAATAGAATTCAGTAGCTGCCTGATCCTTCTATAATGCTTGCATTCTTTCGGTAGCATGATAAAATAGAAAAACGTGATAACCATAACAAGAATCAACCAGTATTTGTTCCATAGACAAAGAAGAGAAGAGACATTGTGAAAAGGGAAATTATGAGGTGGAAAAGGGTCTATATTTCTGTGATTTTGGGAATCCTGGGTATGTTTTTATTTGTACCTGGAAGGGCGTTTTCTTCAGAGGCGTATTTTACGCCCATGGAAATAAAAGGTCAAATTCTGCGTGCAATCGAGGAGTGCAAAGAGTCTATTGATATAGCAGTTTTAGATATTACCTCAAAGGATATGGTAAATGCCCTTATGAAAGCACAGGAACGGGGCGTTCGTGTCAGGATTGTCGTTGACAGAAAACGTGCTTTAAGGAAAGGATTATTATCGAATCAAGATAAGAATAAGGAGTTTGTAATAAAGGTGCTGATTCAAAAAGGGATTATGCATAATAATTTTGCTATTTTTGATTGCAAATTACTGACAACCGGGTCGTATTACTGGAATGAAAATGTAGGTAAGTTTAGCCGGGATAACGCCATTTTTACCGATGAAACACCGTTGTTGGTGAAGTATCAAAGGGAATTTGACCGTTTATTTCACGAGGGGATAACTCCGGATGTTAAAAAGCCTGTTTCCATTGCTGAAGAGAACGCTGAGAAGATGGATGAGAAACCAACAGTGAATATTTCAAAGGGCGTAGCTACAGGTGAACGTTCGGTTGTATCGAATTATGGAGTTGTTATAACGGAGACTTCCGATGGTTATATCAATATGAATTTTGAAGAGTTTAATACTATCTTTGGAGTTGCAAGCGATTTAACCGAAGAACAAAGAGAGGCCATGTGGAATCGATGTATGGGCAAAAGGGTTAAATGGTGTGGAAAGGTAAATTATATTGGATGGGGTCTGGCGACGGGATGGATGCTTGGTGTAACGCACGGTGATACAAGCGCTGAGATAAAGCTAAATTCTGATAACAAATCCCATTTTTCCGACGTGAAATATGGCGATACCGTAACCTATACGGGGAAGCTCGATTCGCGGGTGACAAGGATATTTCCTTACAAACTCAACGATGGAGATATACTCAAACATGAGAACACAACTCTTCCAAAACCATTAAACACAAGTGAGTTGGCTGCCAATCCTTATATAATGCCCGTTTCCCAGGGACCAAAAAAAATATTTCTGGTAGAGACTTTTGAGGATATTGACAATATTTTTGGTAAGGGGAGTAATCTATCAGATGCACAAAAGGACGAGGCATGGGGAAAATATAAAGGGAAGTATGTCAGCTGGATGGGTCAAATTGTCTATAAAAATATAAATGTTGCATCTGGTATGCGAATAGGAATAATGCAAAAAGAAAGGGGAGACGTGGAGGTAAAGGTCGGTGTGGCGAAAAAGAATAAGATATTAAAATTCCAGGAAGGCGAAATGATGCTCTATACAGGGAGACTGACAGAAAGGTGCGGAGGCAATTCTCCCTATATTTTAGAAGACGGCGATATCATAACAATTAAATAAATGATAGAAGATAAAGTTAAGGGATGTTTTGTGGGTGGGTTGCTAGCCATATTTCGCTTGAAGCGGAAGGAGGTAGCCATGATGAAAAGAGTGGTAATTATACAGAGTATTGTTTTTATAACGCTCGTCGGGTTAAAAGGAATAGTAATCGCTGCGGAAGATTATGAGGCGGCAATTAACAAAGGAAACGTCTGTGTTCGTAAGCAGATGTATCAGGAGGCGCTGGATGCCTATGAGCGCGCCATTCAGTTAAAACCGGAGGCCCCTGAGGTTTGGTACAACAAAGCGGTTGTGCTTGATTATTTGGGAAAATATACTGAGGCGGTCAATTCATTTGAAAAGGCGACCCAAAGTAAACCGGATTATTATGAAGCCTGGTATATGAAGGGAAGGACTTTGGATCATGCGGCCAGGTACGAAGAGGCAATCAAAGCCTTTGATAAGGCCCTGGAAATAAAATCCGATTATATTGCCGCATTGTATAATAAGGGGAATGTGCTTGACCATATTGGGAACGTCGATGCGGCAGTCGAAACCTACGATCACATTATAAAGTTAAAACCGGATGCATATGAGGCATGGAATAATAAAGGCCTGGCTTTGGCAAAGATTCCTGATCGGCGAAATGAAGCATTAGAGGCATACGACAAGGCGATTGCGATTAATCCAAAATATTATGAGGCATGGATTAATAAGGGCAATTGTTTTGTGAGGATACGCAAATACCAGGAGGCAATTGATGCGTATGATAAGGCCATTGAAATAAAACCCACAGAACATGCTTCCTGGGCTGATAAGGGGTTTACCCTTGCGGATCTCGGCAGACACACGGATGCCGTTAATGCCTTCAATAAGGCGATAGAACTGAAACCGGATTCATATGCTGCCTGGAATGGGAAGGGGCTTGCCCTGGACGCCCTGGGCCGGTATGAAGACGCCCTTGCTGCATACGAGAAAACGATAGAGATACAACCAGATTCTTATGGGGCGTGGACGAATAAGGGGTTGGCATTGGCTCGCCTCGGAAAGCATGCAGAGGCCGTTGCGGCTTATGAAAGGGCGCTGCAGATTCAGCCTGATTCTTATGAAACCATAACGAATAAAGGAGGTTCGTTGTTCCAGTTAGGAAGGTACGAAGAAGCTATAAAAGCTTTTGATGGCGCTATAAAACTAAGACCTGATTATCCGCAGGTATGGAATAACAAAGGATATGCATTGTTGCGGTTAGGGAAGTTTATGGAGGCGGTAAAGTCTTTTGATAAGGTAGCACAAATTATTACCGATGAGGAAGCTGCTAATATTCCGAGGCAGGCGAAAATTAAATATGAGGCGTTGAGTAATAAAGGTCTTGCTTTAGTTCAGCTTCAGAATTATGAAGAGGCCGTGAAGGTATTTGACAGGGCGATAAGTATAAAGTCGGATGTTTTTAGTTTATGGATAAATAAAGGGCTTGCCCTTGTCCCATTGAAAAAATATACAGAGGCATTGGATGCCTTTAGTAAGGCAACAACACTGAGTGGCAATGTGTATGAAGCATGGAATTACAAGGGGTGTGTATTTGAGGAAATGGGGAAACAGCAAGAGGCACTGGATGCCTATGATAAAGCTATTCAAATGAAACCGGATTTTTTTGTGACATTAAATAATAAAGGCCTTTTGCTGGACGCCATGGGAAGTCATACGGAGGCGATAGAGACATACGATACGGCCTTAAAAATAAAACCCGATTTCGAGGCAGTATGGTTTAACAAGGCGTGCGCACAGGCATTGCTCTCAAGAAAGGAAGATGCCCTGAATTCGCTGAAGAAGGCCATCGAGTTAAATCCCGGGTATAAAAGCGTGGCAAAGAATAATCCTGATTTCTCAAAGTTTGCAGGAGATGCGGAATTTCTCAAAATGGTAGGTGAATAGTTTCTTACTGGATTCTTTGGAAGGTTAGTTTTAAAATCTTCTTGGTATTAGGGGTCACCTTCACCCTATTGTCCATGCATATTCCTATAACCCAAATAGGCTGATTATTCATTACTACGATCGGGACACTATCGCGTTCTTTTAAAGGGATTTTTTTATCAATCAGGAGGTCTTTAATTTTTTTGGCCCCCCGGATACCTAAAGGTGAAATGGTATCTCCCTCTTTTCTCCTCCTCACAGCAATAGGCATCGTGATACTTTGCAGGTCAAAGATTTCTTCGCCAGAAGTCTTTGTTTTTTTGTATACGTCTAATGATAAGTCCTTGATGTCTAAAATTTCAGATACCAATTTTCCTAAAGGATATATTGGTGTTGTACCGGGTATTTGGATTGGAATTTCAGATAATAATGGTATGCAGGGTTGGGGGAGTAAGTCTTTTTTAAAATAAAGCATCCCATGTTCGTGCCATAAATAGAGTTTTCCCGGTAATTGGAAGTGTCGGCCTCTTCCTTTTTTGGCTATTTCATTTAATATCTTTGTATAGTGCTCGTAGGTAATCTCTTTTAATGGAATCTCCATAATATTCAAGATTTCTTGAAATACTAAATGTTGTAATATCTTTGGTTGCTTTGTTAAAAAATGGGTATTGATGGTATATGAACCTTCAGTGCTTTCTATCGTAGAGTCTTTTAATATTTTTTTTGCTTCCGGGGATAAATATTCATTATTTGCAGAGAAAATTTGGCATAGTTGTACAAGGGTATTTTTGATATTTGGATTGAATTGTTTTTCTAATAATGGAATTAATTCGAGTCGGATTTTGTTTCGAAAGTATGTCGTTTCGTAATTGGAAACATCTGTTCTATAGTTTTGTTGTTCTTTTCCAAGATAATCGATAATTTCTCTTCTCCAGGTGAAGAGGAGTGGGCGAACAATTTGTATTGCGGAATCTGTGGTTAATGAACGATTTATAGGGATTCCTTCAAGACCTAATATTCCCGTTCCCCTGATTATACGATGAAGAATGGTTTCTGCGTTGTCGTCTGCCGTATGCCCGAGTGCTACCGCAGAGGCATTATACTTTTGTGACGATTCCGTAAAAAATTTGTATCTCTCTATGCGCGCCGCTTCTTCGATGGAACGTTTTGTTTGAGCTGCAATTTCTTGAATAGTTACATTTTTTAGAATAAAAGGCAGGGAGAGTTCTTTTGATAAATTTTCGGCAAATTGGGCATCCTCTTCTGAAGATTTTCCACGGAGTTGATGGTTAAGATGGGCTACATAAAAGCGCAAGTGAAGGTTTTTGGCAGAGTTAATTGAATGGAGAATCCTTATGAGAGCGACAGAATCAGGTCCTCCGGACACTCCAACGATGATAGAATTATTGGATTTCATGAGGCTGTATTTGTTTATGATTTTGAATACCTCGAAGGGTAGTTTGTCTAATCGCATAGTAAGAACTATATCTTTTTGGCCTGAGTAAATCAAGTTTAGAAATAGGTTGACTTTAGTTTCTGGGTTCGTAAAATATTCCCTATAGTATTACCCTGTAAAAACTTCTTTTCCCCATTCCCCGCTTTTGCGAGGACAAGTTTTATGAGGACAAGTTTGTGTAAGTTTTTAGACTTCGTCGTGAGCTCAGTCGAACGAAATAGTGACGTGTGTCGAATGACGAGTGACGAGTAAAACGTCACCCGCCACTTGTCTTCACTTACAATAAATTTAGTTAAGACGTACACAGAAAATATGACGTAGTATGAAGAATAAATTGAAACCTATTTTCCTTTTGATGATACTTGTTTGTGCGGGTTTGTTATACAATGATTTTCGGGGCGTATGTTGTGGAGCGCCAAAGAGAAATAAAGTTTTACCTATAAATGTTGCTGGAATCGAATTGGAAGTAGAATTGGCAACTACTTTTGAGGAGCATCTTTTAGGTTTAATGTACCGAGATAAGTTGGAAGAAAATGACGGTATGCTGTTTGTTTTTCCCAGGGAGAAGGTTCTCTCTTTTTGGATGAAGGATACCCGCATTCCCCTTTCAATAGCCTTTATCAAGGAGGATGGCCGGATTATACAGATAGAATCTATGAAGCCCTATAGTTTGGATACGCATGTTTCTAAGGAAAAGGCCAGATATGCATTAGAGATGAATGAGGGATGGTTCAGGGTACATAATGTAAGAGAAGGCGATACCGTGAAGATACCGTTGACTATGTATGAAAAGACTAAAGACTAAGACTATATTTATGATACTTGTTTATGAAAAGAGGCATATTACGTGAATACA
>Ga0082335_1003794_pt1 | contig 24067 bp, 22 predicted proteins | sample Subgrocontami58m_FD_72375 | JGI IMG/M metagenome (GOLD analysis project Ga0082335, IMG submission 72375) | Subsurface groundwater microbial communities from S. Glens Falls, New York, USA - GMW37 contaminated, 5.8 m (SPADES assembly) (version 2) ...
AATTTCCTTTTTGTCATTCCCCGGCTTGACCGGGGAATCCATAAGAAATACTACGAAATAATTGCTGGATTGTCCAATCAAGTTGGACAATGACAGTTCGCACCGTAGGGGCGTTAATTTATTTCATAATATATCAAATTTTACCCATCATGTCAAATTATTATTCTGGCAGATATCCTTTTACCCTATCATGCACCTCTTTCAAGGACTTTTCCCTGCCTTCACGAATCTCCCAGATAGATACTATGGGGAATAACTTGGTAAATAGTATATAGAGCAGAATAAACGTCGCAAGGAAGCCTAAAGTCAACGACCATTCAACCCATGTTGGACAATAGTTACCTGCATTTACAGGAAGCCGTGGTCTGGAAAGAGAAGGCACTACAATCGTAAAACGTTCAAGCCACATCCCGATATTCACTGAGATTGAGGCAAACACTGTCCCTGCTACAGTGCGTGTCTTCTTCCTGCAAAGGATTGTAAATGGTACAATAAAACATAAGATGACCATTCCCCAGAATGGCATTGCATACCTGCCTGTGACTTTTGAATAGAAGATTTCCATGTGCATCGGCTCTCCGCCATAAAATGTAGTAAGATATTCAGAAAATGTAAAATAGAACCAGAGCAGAGTCATAACAAATAGGAGTATACCAAGGTTGTTAAAATGTATCGGCTTGAGATAGTTTTCAAGATGATATGCCTTTCGTATGAGTGCCATAGCAATAATAATCGCTGCTATACCTGAGAATATTGCACCCACTACAAAATACGGACCAAAGATAGTTGAATGCCACATGGGCTGTGTAGTCATACCAAAGACCCATGAAACGACTGTGTGAACAGATATTGCTATAGGTATAACGAGAATCGCCATGATAGAAATTGCCTTATTTAGCATACGCTCCTGTCTTTCTGTCCCATTCCAGCCCAATGCAAGGACTCTATAGAACCATCTTCTCCTCGGCAATGCATCCCTCAATATCGCAATATCAGGGATAAGGGGCAGGTAGAGATATATGGTGCTTGCAATAAGATATACTGTAATGCTTGTCACATCCCATAAAAGGGGTGACCTGAAATTTGCATGGAGTATTACATTTAGCGCCCTGTCTGGCCTGCCTAAGTCAAGAATGACGTTACCTGCTCCAAAGAAGAGGACCAGGACAGTTATAACCTCTGCAGCCCTTGTTATTGCCCTTCTCCATTCTGCCTGGCATAATCTTAAGATAGCAGAGATTAGTGTCCCTGCGTGGCTTATACCTATGAAGAATACAAAGTTGGTGATGTATATACCCCAGTATACAGGGACATTTAAGCCTGTTACACCCAATCCCTGTCTTAGTTGCCAGAGCCATGCCCTGATTGCCCATGCACCTATACAGAGTAGGATTAGAACAGTTAAATAGAAACCCCATCCGCCGCTGGTAATGGGCTTTAATAAAGCGGCGTCTTCTTTCAGGTCAATCTTTTTTTCCACCAAACCATTCTCCTTCAGAAAGATAGATTACCTTTGGTTTAGTCCCTAAATCCTCCATAAGTCTGAATGCTCTTATACTTCTTGATAATTCCCAGACCTTACTCCTTGTATCTTCTATATCTCCAAAATACATCGCCCCTGCAGGGCATGTCTGGACACAGGCAGGGGTATAATCTCCCTCTTTAAGTTCTCTCACCTCGCGCCTTGCCTTATCACGTGCCTTCTGTAACCTATGGTGGCAGAATGTGCATTTTTCCACTACCCCCTTAGGCCTGATAGACACATCAGGGTTAAGTGACTGGCGGGCTTCATCAGTCCATTTGGGCTTATACCAATTAAAGTATCTAACAGTATAAGGGCAGGCAGTAGTGCAATAGCGGCAACCTATGCACCTCGGGTATATCTGTCCTACGAGCCCCTCCTTGCCAATCTGTGTAGCATGCACAGGGCATACCTTTGTGCATGGTGGGTTGTCACAATGCATGCATGGCCTGGGTATCAATCTCATCCTTACATGGGGATATTCCCCTTCTACAATCGGAATAAGTTTCATCCATGATATGGTCCTGCTAAGAGCAGCCTCTTCATGCCCGGCAGTAGGAACATTGTTCTCCTGCTTACATGCAACTACACATGCCTGACAGGCAGTGCATTTATCCAAATCTATAACCATACACCAACGTGACATAATACCTCTCGGAGTTTACAGTGAACAGTAAACTGTCAACTGTAAACTTTTTCTATCCTCACCCGTGTGGCAGCCCAATTCAATTTACCACTCAATGGGTCAACTCTTTTAACAATAATTCTGTGGACATTAACACCTATTCCACGAGCCCACCTGCCATATGCCTCGTGTCCTAACCCAACAGGCACATTTACTACATGTGGCATAGCGCCTGGATATAACTTTGCCTTGAGTACAAGACTCCCCTTTGGGGAGGCTCCGCACACTTTTACCATGTCACCATTGGATATACCTAACTCTTTCGCTGTCTCAGGATTTATCTCTACCCAACTTCCCCATTCTTCCAGGACATGTCCCCCAACTATCTCCTGCAGGAACGGTTGGTTAGCCCCGTCTCCTCCGAGCAATGCCAAAGGCTCATAAGGATAGAGGAATAATGGATATGCCTTCTCATCCCCGGTCCCATTCACAGGTTCATAGTGTGGAAGAAAGACCTTGTCTCCACGGGCTTCAACACCCCATTGTGTAAGTAACTTCTCTCGTGATTCATCTGCTGAACCTTCCCCGGCCAATTCCTCCAACTTTTTAGATAAAACTTGAGAATAGAATTCAAACTTCTTTGAAGGAGTCTGAAACATCCTGTCCCAGTCACCATAATAGTAGAACGGGTCCCACCACCCACCTTTTTCAACCAACTGTTTCCATAGTTCTTCAAATGAACGGTAAGTTGGTGACCACCACCCAACCCTTTCAAGCATCTTGCCCCATTTCTCTTCAAACGCGGTCCCTATTATAGAACCCCTCTTTGCCTCATACAACCCTTTTAGTCTCTCTTTTAGGACCTCTTCAAAATTATCCCATGGAAACGAGTCCCCTACGCTACCTCCGAGCCTCTTTGCAATAGAAATTATGACATCCCCGGTGTGCATCGTCCTGTAAAGGGGCTTTACTACAGGTTGGCGGAGCCCGCATACAGAAAATTCAAGTGTTGGAGAACCTAAGTCTTCCTGCCACCTTTCAAGATATGTATGGTCAGGAAGGACCAGGTCAGATACAAGAGATGTAGTATCATCCATGAAAGATGAAAAACTTACAATAAAAGGCACCTTGTTTAAAGCCTCTTCAAATTCCCCCGGTGGTTCCGGGATGATAAATAACGGGTTAGAGCGGTAGATAAACAATGCCTTAACAGGATAGGGTTTGTCATTCATAATCGCATCAGACAGATTGTGAGTAAGGCTTGCAGCAAAAGGGAATTTTTCTGTTCGTGCGCCATCAATACGGGCCATCTCCCTGCCTTTTTCGCTGATTTCATCTCTCTTTACCTCAGGCAATTCACTCAAAGGCACATCCCTTTGTATAATTACACCACCTTCAGTATCTATACTGCCAACCAATGCATTCAGGCTGTGTATAGCCATATCATCGTAAAGTTTAGTATAATTGACATTGCCGCCGTGTCCAAGAATGGCTAAAGACTTCCGTGTAGTTGCAAATTCCCTGCCAAGTTTCAGGATAGTCTCTACAGGCACACCAGTGATTTTAGAAACTGTATTTAATGAATATTCCTTCAAGACTAAATTTTTAAACCCTGTATGGGCTCTTCCCTCTTCGTCAGTCCAATCCTCAAAGCCATGTGTATGTCTCTCTACAAATTCCCTGTTATATAACCTCTCAGAGATAATCACATAGGCGAGTCCCAAAGCAAAAGCGCCTTCTGTATTAGGATGAACAGGTACCCACTCATCAGACTTTGCCCCTGTAGTGGAGAGCCGGCTTTCTATCTGGACAATCTTTGCCCTGCCGGTAGTCCTGCCCTGCCTCAACACCCCGTATGCCCTCATAGTCCGCACAGGCGACCCCCACCCTTCAATGAACCCGGAGCCGAAACTCAATATATAATTCGCCTTTTCCAGATCATATCCCAATGGGTGGCTAATACCATGTGTAAGCATAGTAACCACCTCTGTTTCTCCAGAATCATTAGATGCCCTCAAAAAGTTTGGAGAACCGAAGGCATCAAGAAACCTCTTTATCAAAGTAGCCATAAGACCATTAGAGTCCCCACTCACTATTGCTAATGTATGAGGGTTTCCTTCTTTTCTTAGTTCTAACAACTTATTTGAGACTATGCTTAGCGCCTCATCCCACCCTATTTCCTGCCATGGACCAGAACCCCTCTGGCCTGTACGCTTCATAGGGCCTTTAATCCTATCAGGGTCATAGAGGACCTGTAGCCCTGCCTGTCCCCTTGGGCAGAGTGTGCCACGATTTACAGGATATAGAGGGTTACCTTCAATCTTAACAGCCCTATCCCCTATAATACGCACAAGTATTCCACACCCACCATGGCACTGCTGGCAGATAGAAGGGACCCATCTCTCTGGTCCGGTAGCAGGGAATTCAGGTTCTTCTATTGCGTGCACAATCTTGCTGACAGTCTGGACGCCAACCCCTGAAATTGCTGCACCTGTAACTGCTCCACCTGTAAATTTAAAAAAATCCCGTCTGTTAATCTTCATATATTTATCTATTCAAATATTCTATAAGGTCTACCATCTCTTTACCTTTAAATTCAGGCCAGGGTATACCTTTCTCTTTCATCATCTTTAACATCTCTGGTCCGTGATTCCACATAATGTTCGACATCATAATAGGCGATGCTGAACCTCTCAACTTTGTTAAATCCTGTGCCCCCTCTTTCCCACCTGCCTTAGAGTGGCACATGGCACAAGATTTTTCCTTGAATACCTTCTCACCAGTTGCTGAGTCCCCAGGTTCATCAAAATACCGAACAGAATATAAATATGCTATTAAATCTGCCATCTCTGAACTTGAGAACTGTGGATATTCCATCTTCTCCTTTTTCATCTCATTTAACATACGAGGAGAATGATTCCACATCAACCCTGCCAATTGGGTAAGCCTCCTCGGCATATCTTCTCTCTTTCCTAAATCAGGACCCCCTTTTCCACCCTCACCATATATGGCATGGCACTTAGAACATCCCTTATCAACAAAGAGCCCCTTTCCTGCCTTAGGGTCAGCAGGCGGCAGATATATCCTTTCTTCAGACTCAGGATTACTCTCTCTAATGTAGGCAAGTAAATCAACTACTTCATCTTCTTTAAACTCAGGCCACCTGATTCCTTTTTCCTCCATCGCCTCTTTCATATTAGGTGCATGGTTCCACATCACCTGTGCCCAGTGGACAGGATTTACATATCTTGCCCACTTGCCAATATCAGGAACCTCAAGCCTTTCGCCTTCACCATGTATAGAATGGCACCTGCTACACCCCTTAGAAGCCATGACCTCTTTCCCTTTCGCTGGGTCACCTGGCTCATCAAAATACCTTATTGAGTACAGGAATGCAAACAAATCAGCCATCTCTTTCTCAAGTAAGCGTGGAATGTCCACACCTTCCCCTTCCATCTCTTCCCACATCCTTGGGGCATGGTTCCACATGACACCTGCAATCCGGGCAGCACTCAGATGAGTGCCAGGGGTTTTACCGATATCAGGTGCAGTCTTCCCACCTTCTCCGAAGATAGAGTGGCACTTTATACAGCCCTTTTCAAAGAATATCTCTCCACCTGATTTTGAGTCACCAGGGAGAAGATAAGGTATAGACTCGCAAAAACCATAAGCCGAAATAAAGAAGCAAATTAATATTATAAAAATAATAGATAATTTATTCATCATCGCCCTCCATTAAACCTAATTAGATTCTTCCCCTTCACGGAGTTTGTACTGAGCCCTTCGCTTGTTGTCATTCTGAGCGAAGCGAAGAATCTCGGTTCGCTCAGGGCAGGATGCACGAATGCGTTCAGGGTCAGAATGACAACTTCGTTGTCACTTATGACACGCTGTGCAATCCGTATTCACCTTCATCTTTTTATGGCAGTTTATACACATATCCATATTCAATCTTATCGCTGGCTTCTCAATGGGCTGGACACGCTCACCCATCCTTCCATGGCACTTAACGCATTCTATCTTGCCGCTGACAACGTGCCTCTCGTGAGAGAAATAGACGTGGCCAGGTTGCCTCGTAACCTTAATCCATGGTATATCCTCTTTCCTCTTGGCATATTCCCGTATCTTTTGCTCTTCAGGGCTTTGTGTGATTGGTTCCTCATGGCATGTAAGGCATGCATTAATATCAGGGATACCTGTAAAGACACCGTCTTTTAAAAACTGGTGGCATGTGGAACATTCAAGGCCATTATCTATATGTTTCTTATGATTAAATTCTATTGGCTGTTTTATTACTGGACTCGCCTGCATCCCAAAGAAGATGCTCCCTATTACCAGAAATATAACGAATCCTACAAGAAAATTCCTCACGTCGCTATCGCTCCATTACCTCTTACTTTTTTCTCTTTCTGCATACCTTTATTACCTCAATGATTTCCGGACCGACAGGCTTGGAGGTATAATAAAATACCCCCTGTTCAATTGCCTTGGCATCCTCTAATGACGAAGCTCCTGTTATAAAAATGACTTCTAAATGAGGATTTATCTTATGTAGAACAGAGACTAAGATATCCGCAGGCATATTTATAGATTCAAAATCAAGAAGCAGGATATCCGGGTATTCTTCATTATTTTTTTGAATAACCTCAGAATCAGATGCTGCCTCAAGTATATCAAATTCTTTTTCATCAAGGTGGTCCCTTAGAAAATTGATACACTCAGGGTCTTTTGACATTATAAGAACTGTAGAGTTAACTTCTTTAATCATATCTACTCATTAAAACTTAAATGGAACTCAAACTTTAACTTTTCATCACCATAGACACTCCCGCAAAATAAAATTCCTATTATCCCAAAAATTAGCCTTAAATACCCTTTCATATATGCTCCTTTTTAATTTGATGAAAACGTATTCTTACGAAATGGCTTTACATCTTTCTGCTCAATATGACACTGCCGGCAGTTCAGCCGTTCTGGATGTGGTGTATCTATGACGTCTTTTCTTGAAGTTTTGCCATGGCAGGCAAGGCAATTCTCCCTCATAAAGACCCTGTGAGGTATAAGAGGAGGCGCCTCTTTATACAGGCGAGTAAGAACTACAGGCTCTGATACGTCGCGGAATCTGTTCTTACGAAATAGGGGAACGTAACTTTGTGGTATATGGCATTGCCTGCAGTTTGAGATTTCCCTGTGGGGAATTACTGGTATATCCATATCATTCTGGGAGTGGCAGTCAAGACAGGGTGTATCCTCAATATCATGCGGAATAACAGGTGGGGCATATGCCGAGAGCCTCAGAGCCTCCCTGCTCTGGCGAGAATCATCTCCCTCTCCAATAGCAAATTTAATTCCGACCAACAAGAATATCGCAATCCAGAATAATCTTGAATCTTTCATACGCGTTCCACCCTCACGGCACATTTCTTATAGTCAGGCTGTGCAGAAATCGGGCAATATGCATCAAGTGTAAGATTATTTACGAGTTTGTTCTCATCAAAGAACGGCACAAATACAGAACCTTTGGGAACCTTTCCTTTCCCATTAAATTTACAGGAGAGTACCAATTCCCCGCGACGGGAAGTTAATTTTACCATACCGCCATCGTTAATGCCGAGTAAACGGGCATCGTCAGGATTAATCTCTACATAGGACTCAGGTACTGCCCTGTGCAATTGTGGCACCCTACGGGTCATGCTGCCTGTATGCCAGTGCTCAAGGACTCTGCCAGTGCATAGCCAGAATGGATATTGTTCATCTGGTATTTCTGGCGGAGGCTCATACGGGCGGAGCCATATAACCGCCTTTCCTTCATCTGCCTTGTTCTTGTAAAACTTTAGCCCTTCGCCAGATTTCACATAAGGGTCATACCCCTCAACATATCGCCATGGAGTTTCTTTGCCATTAACGACCGGCCAGCGCAATCCACGGTTTACAAGAAGGTCATCATACTCTGCAACATCTTTTCCAGTGCCTATTGTGAACTGGCGATATTCCTCGTATAACTCCCTGACATACGTCTTCTTATTATAAGGGAATAGTTTTCCATATCCCATTCGCTTCGCAACCTCTATTATCTGCCAGTCATCCGGTAAACAATCTCTGACAGGTGGCTCAACCATCCTTTTCCAGTGCTGCGTGCGCCTCTCTGAATTACCAAAGAATCCTTCACGCTCTACCCACATTGCACTTGGCAGTACCACATCTGCTATCTCTGTAGTTGGTGTAGGATATACATCAGAGACGACTATGAAACGTTCTTCTTTTAACGCAGCCTTTCTGTAACGATTGAGATTTGGCATAGTTACAAGAGGATTAGTAACCTGTATCCACATCGCCTTTATGTCTCCACGGTCAAGTGCACGGAACATCTCCACTGTATGGTAACCCGGCTTTTCATTTATCCTCTCAACAGGGATATTCCATATTCTGGATGCGATTGCCCTGTGCTCTGGGTTCGTCACTACCATATCTGCTGGTAACCTGTGTGCGAGTGTCCCTACCTCACGAACAGTGCCACACGCACTGGGCTGCCCGGTTAAAGAAAAAGGCGTAGAACCTGGCTTTCCAATCTTACCTGTAAGCAGGTGTAAATTATAGATGAGATTATTAATCCATGTGCCACGTGTATGCTGATTTGCTCCCATACACCACAGGGACAGCACCTTTATCTTCGGGTTTCCGTATATATCAGATAATTGTTCAAGTTTCTCTTCCGGTACGCCACTGATTCTGGAAACATTTTCAGGTGTATATTGCTCCAGAAATTTTACATATTCCTCAAATCCAGCCTTCTGTGCCTCATCTTTAAATTTAAATTTGTCCTCAAGGCCATATCCTATATTTTCTTTCCCTTTCTTGAGCACAACATGCTTTTTTATAAAGTCAGGGTCGTATTGATTCCTTTTGATGATGAGATTGGCAATACCATTGGCGATGGCAAGGTCAGATTGCGGTATGAATTCAACAAACAGGTCACAGAATTGTGTTGTGGGTGTCTGGCGGGTTCCAATATCAATAATCTTTACATTCGGATTTTGCCGTTTATGTTCTAAAATTCTGGAGAAAAGGACAGGATGCATCTCTGCCATATTGTTGCCCCATAGTACGATAGCATCACACAGGTCAAAATCATCGTAACAACCCATTGGCTCATCTGAGCCGAATGTGGTCATGAAGCCTGTTACTGCAGATGCCATGCAAAGCCTTGCATTAGATTCTATATTGTTGGAGCTCATCCCTCCTTTAAACCATTTGAGAGCGGCATAGCCATCAGTAATCGTCCACTGCCCGCTCCCATACATTGCTATTGACTCAGGTCCATATTTATCCAGGGTCTGCTTGAATTTTGAAGCAATGAGACTAAGTGCTTCATCCAGACTTGCCTTAACAAGTCTGTCTCCTTTTCTGACCAGAGGAGAAGTAAGCCTGTCTTCGCCATATAGTATGCCTGGCAAACTATAACCTTTAATACATAATAGGCCCTTATTCACCGGATTCTGCTCATCACCAACAACCGCAGCAATCTTTCCATCTTTAACATGAACCATTACCCCGCATCCAACACCACAAAAACGGCAAGGTGCTTTATCCCAGCCAAAATATGATTCAAAAGTTCTTTTATCAAATGCCATTACAGGTGTAGGCAGCAAGGATAAAACTGCTACACTGGAGATGCCTTTAATAAAGTCCCGCCTCTTAATCCCTGGATTGACCATTCATTTTCTCCTATAACTATTTTTCTGACAAAACCTTATTTAATATCTCAATACCCTTTTTCGCTTCTTCTATAGACCTTGTTAGAGACTCCTTAGCCTGCTCTGGATTATGGAACCCATCAGAATTTTCTGCAGTCCACCATTCCCACAGGATATGCGCCTTTTGATGCTGCTCTTGTGCAGATTTGATAATATCGTCAGAAATCCCTGCCTTTTTCGCCTCAACAATCTTATCTATCAGGTTACTAAGCCAGAATTCTGCCTTTCTCATCTTGCCCTTGATATGGTTCTTTATAGAATCAATCGTATATATTGCCTCTTCCTCTGTCCATTTCTGGTGGCATTGTAAACAAGTCTCTTTAATATAATTTCTTGGGCTTGTCTGCCAATGTGAGGTAAAGACCTCACCCTTTTTAGTCTTAACCTTTGGCATGTGGCAGTTATTACAACTGACGCCTGCCTTGTCATGTTTAGAATTCCAGAAGACTTCTGCTTCAGGATGCTGTGCCTTAAAGAGTAACCCGCCTGTCAATGTATGTTTGAAATCGCGGAATCCAAGATTATTATAATGGTCATAAATCTGAAATACATCTTTAAGTGGGAAATGGTTTGTTCTTATATCAGCAAGACCAACTTTTTCACCTGTCTTCTGGTCTAATCCTGGATTACAGTTATATTCTACATGGCACTGGCCGCATTGAAGTTTTGTATCGTATTTATCAAGAATGGCTATTTTTCTAAACTCCCTGAAATCTATAACCTTTATTCCGGTCTTTTTCGGGTCTTTATGCCAGAGCGTATCTGCCTCCGGGCGTGTAAGTGCCTGAATCAAACCGTCACGCACAACCCTGGGTTTGGTTGCATGCGGGTCATGGCAATGTATACAGGCCATAACATTCTGCAAATCTTTGACATACTCAACTACGTTTGAGGTCCTATCCCATTTTGCCTTTGGGTCCTTCTCGCCCATATATTTCCATTTCAGAATACTATCATTGGTCTTACATTTAAGACAGTTTGGGTTAGCAGCCGCTCCACTCTCAGGGATAAATGGCTTATGTTCTTTTGAATCCGGATACCTATCTTCAAGAACCTCCCATGCCTTTACAGGTGGCTTAGTAACTACATATTGCCAACCCTCTTTTGCCTGGAATCTTCCACCATATGCCCTGTCCACTATTAAATGGTCTATCAACATGTATGCATGGCTTCTTGGGGCATTATGTTCCTTGGTAAATCCATGTCCCATCATCAATTTATCCCAGAGTGGATTTGGAGACCGGTCTGTGAGTAGAGATTTTTCAACCCTGGCTGATTCATTCATGTTCCTCATAAAGAAACTTTCAAATTGATTCTTATGGCACCCCCCACAATTTTCAGGATTCAGATTAGTTACCGGTTTTGTCCCTTCAGGATTATCTGAATGGTCTTTAAAGTTGCTGTGGCATTGGGTACAGTCCATCTTTACCTTGTGTTTGCCACTGTTCCACAGTTCCTTGACTTCAGAATGGCATGTGAAACATGTCTCCGGGTTAATAACCTCTTTTGCTTCATATGCTACCAATACAGTCGAACAAAGCAATAATACTACAAACCACCCACCAATAAACACCATTTTCCAAAAATTTTTCCCCATCTCTATCTCCTTGCTCTTTAACAAAAATTCCCCAGAATTCTGATATTAAAATACTTTAATTTACTATATGCAAAAACCATGCCACGATTTTTCAAAAAACAATCAATTTTATAACATATTCTTAATATTATAGTTATGGATTTTAATGTGTAATAGAAGATATGGAAGAAATCACATATATGTGACAAGAGTCACAATTTCGTGATTCATCTGAAATCTTCTTGATTAAGGCCGTGTTTCTTTATCAATCGGTAGAATGTCCAGCGCGGGATATTGGCTTCAACAGATGCATCAGCAATGTTTCCTTTATACTTTGTCAGGAGAGATTGAAAATACTTCTTTTCAAAATTGGCAATATGGCGCTCTCTTATTTGGAAGAATCCTTCTCGTTCCCCAAGAATTGACGCCTCTGTAACCTTTTCAAGTAATTCTTCAGGAAGGTCATCCGTAGTAATAATATTACTTTTCGTAAGGACAACAGCACGTTTTAAAACGTTTTGGAGTTCACGGACATTCCCTGGCCAGTAGTATCGGCATAGAATATCCATTGCAGCATTGTCAACACTGTACGCCTCTTTTTTCCACTCTTTGCTGTACCGTTTAAGAAAATGGTCAACTAACAGAGGTATATCTTCAACCCGTTCCCTCAAACCTGGCACTTTAATCTTTACGACATTAATACGATAATATAGGTCTTCCCGAAACCGCCTCTCTTTTACCTCTGTCTCAATGTCTTTATTGGTAGCTGCAATTATCCTGATATCAACGTTTATAACATCCTTACCCCCAACCCTTCTAATCTGGCGTTCCTGCAGGGTTCTGAGAAGTTTGGCTTGTAAAACAGGAGCTAATTCGCATACCTCATCAAGAAATAATGTACCCTTATGTGCGAATTCAAGAAGTCCAAGGCTTGTAGTATGAGCACCTGTAAAGGCACCACGTTCATGTCCAAAGAGTTCACTTTCCAAAAGAGATTCAGGGATAGCACCGCAGTCAACCGGGACAAACCTTTGGTCTTTTCTTAAACTTCGCTGATGGATACTGCGGGCAACTAATTCCTTGCCTGTGCCGCTTTCTCCAACTATAAGAACATCTGAATCTGTAGGTGAAACCTTTTCTATAGTGTCAAATATAGACGACATAATAGGGCTATTACCAATGATGTTATCAAACTTAAATCTTTTCTCTACCTGCTTAGTAAGAAAAAGGTTCTCTTCTTTCAAAAATTTATGTTCAAGCGAGCGCTGGACAACTAATTGAAGTTGGTCAGGGGTGAATGGTTTTGTAATATATTCAAATGCCCCCAACTTCACGGCCTCTACTGCTGTTTCAATAGCAGGATAACCTGTAAAGATACAAACGACTGTCTGAGGGGAGACCTCACGCGATATCTTTAGCAGACTTATACCGTCCATTTCAGGCATCTTCAAATCCACCAGAAGCACATCCCATAACTCTTCCTTAAGCCGTCTGGCAGCATTGACAGATTTTGATTCTGTCACTACCTCCACATTGAGTTTCTGTAAGGCATCATGACATACCTCAAGCATATCTATTTCATCATCAACAATCAATATCCTCGGATACTTCATACCTCTATATCCTTTATACAGGTAAAAATATGTAAAACGTGCTCCCTTGCCCTAATTTGCTCTCAGCCCAGATTTCCCCGCCATGGCTCCTGACAATCCCATGGCTAATTGCAAGCCCAAGCCCTGTCCCTTTAGTTCCCTTAGTAGTAAAAAATGGCTTGAATATCTGTGTCCTATCTTCTCCAGAGATACCAACCCCTGTATCAGATATAGTAATCTGAACACCTCGCATCAATTCCTTATCTAACCTGCGACTTGCAATATAAGTCTGAATGGTAATAGCGCCGCCATCACCCTGGATAGCGTCTATAGCATTGTTGATTATATTTAACATAACCTGTTGGAGCTCATTGAAATTCCCACAAATCTTAGGAAGATTATCTGCTAAGGATACTTTTAGGGTAATACGGTTTGTTTGAAGGCGTGACTCTACAAGAAGCAGGCTCTTATTAACTAAAGCATTTATGTCCATAGGCTCCTTTTTCCCAATAGATGGTCTTGCGAAAGTAAGGAGCCCCTTTGTCACTATTGCAATACGTTCAGCATGCAGGCATATCTTCTCTAAATCAGAAGCCACCTTTGGGGAAAGTTGGTCTCTGAAATCAGACAAGAGAATCTTAACCTTACCTATAATAATCCCGATAGGATTGTTCACTTCATGTGCGACGTTTCCTGCCAGTTCCCCTATAGCAGCCATCTTTGCAGCCTGAAGGAGTTGTAGAGACGTATCCCTCTGTTTCTTAAATTCAACTCTAAGTGCCTCTGCTATCGCCGTGGTAAAATAGGCTGCCCAGAACATCACTATGACAAAAACCCCTGTTTGCCCTAAAACAAAGATTGGCTTATGTGCCGCATGTTCAACTCCTATCATGTCATGAGGGAAAATCTTCAGTGTATAGTGTGGCAGGATTCCCAGAAGCTCTAAGAGAGCCATAATCGCAAAAAGAAGGCATGCTACACATGTTATCCAGAATGCATTCCTCTTTGGCAAAAGGATGCTCGCAATAATTACGTGAAAAATAAAAATGAGAAAGAATGGGTTTTCAATCCCGCCTGAGAAATGGAGCAGGGCTGTTAAAAGGACAAGGTCTGATATAATCTGGGTAAGAAGAAGAAAATGGCCTGGTATGTATCTGCCAGACATATATAAGAACAGGAGATTACTAATGCTCAGTAAAATGACGCACAGCCACAATGGAAGCCATGTTGATTCTGGAACAAGATGGAAGATAAAGGTGGAAATCCCAATGATTGTAGATGCAATTACAATAGCAAGCCACCTGAGTCCGATAAGCCATTCTACACCTGGCCTTATCAGATAGTAATCGGCTTGAGTCGGCTCTATGGGTGACTCAAGTACCTTTTCTTCAAATCTTGGAATAGCCTTTCTGGCAAAGGAAGTAATATCAGCAATGATATTTGAATTTATAATACCATCTTTATTCATCCGTGAGTATTATATCACTAAATTCCGCGAATGGCAATAAAAATAGAAGCCATGCAAAGGCAGGACGAGATGGGTGTGTCTTTATCTCTCTTCTTGGTATACCTGTTCAACAAACCTATTTAGTTTTTCTCTATGGGTGGCATCTATTCTAAGGAAGGCTATAGAGGTCCTGTATATACTGTTATGCCGTTTCACCCTTATTATCCTTGCCAATGTCCTCAGGACCTCTGTTGTCTCTGGCAGGATTATATTCGTCTCTATTATTGTGCTAACCGAGGCGTACTGTTCAGATTCAAATAATACACCCCCACCGCCTACATCACAGGTAACAGCAGGGGTCAGCCCTTCTGGAGAAGATGATAACAAAAGTTCAAAACAGACCTTGATAGGTAACCTTATCTCTATGCGAGGGTCCTTTCTCCTCTCAATTCCCAAATAGTCAAGAGGTGTACCAATCTGATATATCCCTCTTCTATCATCCCTGACAAATTCAGTGTCCACTAACCATGAGTTACATATATTGCATATATCAAGAGGGTCATTAAGTCCTTCTAAGATAACCTCTTTATTACACAAAGGACATATTCGCATCCCTTTTTCTCCTTAATTGAAATTCCAATATTCTTATAAGTATACCCTATAAATCCAGTCTTGTCAAGGGCTGAACTCAAAAACTCAAATAAAATATGTTATATAGATTTATACAGCAATTTCCATGCCACGGGAATTTTCCCTTTGGGAAATATTAAAATACACATACAGTGCCAAATTTATGTTACATTAGAATGTGACTATATTACATAAGGATGTGATATGAAAAGGTCATGGAGGGAGTAGTCTATGGCTCTATTCAGGGTCAGCCGGGACTATATTGAACCTTTTTATATTATCTATAATGGTATTGTAGTGGATGCCTAATAATTCGGAAGCTTTTTTCCGGTTCCATTTTGACTTTTCCAATGCCTTAACTATGGATTGTCTCTCAAACTCTTTCATCGCCTCAAGTAAAGTAACACCCTCATTAACATATGCATTCTCTATTTCTCCCCCTATGATATCCAATGGTAGACTCTTATGAGATATAATATCTTCTTTCCCCAGTACCACCAATCTCTCCATGACATTCTGTAATTCCCTGATATTTCCCGGCCAGTTATATTCGGTGAAATAATTCATCGTAGAGCGGGAAAGCCCCTTTATGTTTTTATTGAATTTCTGATTGTATTTTACCAGGAAATGATTGGCAAGGAGTGGTATGTCTCCCTTGCGCTCCCGTAAAGCTGGTATCTCCACAGGCACTACATTCAAACGGTAATACAAATCTTCTCTGAACCTGCCTTCTTTTATTGCCTTTTTCAGGTCAACATTAGTAGCAGATATCAACCTTATGTCTACTTTAATTGACCTCTCGCTGCCTACTCTTTCTATCTCTCTCTCCTGTAATGCCCTAAGTATCTTAACCTGTATATCTAAGCCTAAGTTGCCAACCTCATCAAGAAATAACGTCCCGCCGTTAGCCAGTTCAAACTTACCCACCTTCTGTTTTGCGGCATCTGTAAAAGCACCTTTCTCATGGCCAAATAGTTCCGCCTCTATCAGGGTGGGGCTTAGTACAGCACAATCAACAGGAATGAACGGATTATTCTTCCTCATACTATTATAGTGGATAGCACGGGCTACCATCTCTTTTCCTGTGCCAGTCTCACCCAATATCAGCACCGTCGTATCGTGGTTAGCAATTTCATTGATAGTCTTGAAAACCTTTTTCATCTTTTCACTGGCACCCACCATACTCTCAAACCCGATTATTTCATTTAGTTTGGAACGGAGATATTCTACCTCTTTTACTAATGCCTGTTTCTCTATGGCCTTTTTTATGGTCTCCATTATCTCATCCAGGTTGAATGGCTTGGAGATGTAATCATAGGCACCTAATTTCATAGATTCAACAGCCGTCTCTACAGTCTTGACAGCGGTTATCATAATAACCTCTATGTTGTTATCAAACTCCTTTATCCTCCTTAATACCCCTATGCCATCCATCTCTGGTAACCTTATGTCAAGGAGGACTAAATTTACCTCTTTTTTCCTGATAGTCTCTAAGGCATCCTTACCATTAGTAGCGGTTAATAGATGGTATCTGTCCTCTAAAAATAATTTAAAGGACCCTAATACATTAACCTCATCATCAACTGCCAGGATAACAGGTTTAAATGATTTTACATTATTCATAGATTCCAATCCCTACACTTCTGAGATATTGGCGGAGAGGCCGGGATTCGAACCCGGGCTAGATCCTTTCAGACCTACTAACGGTTTAGCAAACCGCCCCCTTCAACCGTACTTGGGTACCTCTCCGTGCTCGCTCTCTTTTTCTCAAAAAATTCCTGCATTATAAGACGGCATTCTTCTTCCAATATCCCTTTCTTAATTACGATTGAATGATTAAGGCGACTGTCTTGCACTATATTCATCAGCGAGCCGCAGCTGCCAGTCTTAGGGTCATCTGCACCATAGAATAGCCTCTTTATCCTTGCCAAAACGAGTGCCCCTGCACACATGGGACACGGCTCTATTGTGACATAGATTGAGGCATTTATTAATCTTTCGTTCCTGAGATAATCTGCTGCCTGAGTAATAGCTATCATCTCTGCATGGGCAGTCGGGTCGTGTAACAGGACGATTTGATTATGGGCACGGGCAATAATCCGGCCTTCATAGACAATAACTGCGCCAACAGGAACCTCATCCTTATCAAGGGCCTTCCTTGCCTCATTTATAGCCACCTTCATATAAGACTCAGCTACGCCCACCACATCTTTCCTTTTTCCTCAATCAGGATAATCTCTTTGAGGAATTTTATAGCCTTGTTTAACCCTTCACTCATACTCATCAGGCTGTCTTCATGTTCAATAGATAAGACATGGTCATACCCTACCATACGGAGCGTACTGATAAAATCCTTCCAGAAAGGGAACCCATGCCCATAGCCTACTGTACGGAAAATCCACGAGCGGTGCAATTCATCACTGTAATGCTTATTATCCAGGACGCCATTTATTGCAGTATTGTAGGTATCAATCTTCGTATCCTTGGCATGGACGTGGTATATAACACCTTTTAAGGCACGTATGGCAGCAATCGGGTCTATCCCCTGCCAGAATAGGTGGCTTGGGTCTAAGTTTGCACCTATTTCTTTACCAACTGCATTCCTTAACTTAAGCAGTGTCTCAGGATTATATACGACAAATCCTGGATGCATCTCAAGGCAAATCATACTCACCCCGTGGTCACGGGCATAAAGAGCAATCTTTTTCCAATATGGGATTACCTTTTTATCCCACTGCCATTTGAGTAGGTCAGAGTAGTCTGGCGGCCATGGACAGGTTACCCAATTAGGATATTTGGCATCATCTGAATCCCCTGGGCATCCGGAGAATGCGATTACCCTCTTCTGCCCTAACCTTTCGGCTAAAAGGATCGTCTGGCGCATAACCCTATCGTTTTCCTGGGCAATCTTCCTATTCGGGTGCAGGGGATTTCCATGGCAACTCAAACCGCTAATGATTAAATTGCGTTTTTCAAATTCGTCTTTAAATTTCTCAAGGGCATCTTTGTCCTTAAGAAGAACGTCAGGGTCACAATGCGCCTTTCCTGTATAATTTCCACAGCCAATTTCTACTGCTTCACATCCTGCATCAGATATATAATCCAGAGCATCAGGCAATGGCCTCTGAGCCAACAAAACCGAGAATACACCAAGTTTCATAACTATCCTCCAAACTTATGACAGGCGGGACGCCTGTCATACCTACCACACTGTAAACTGTCACACTGTTCACTGTTAACTGTTCACTTTATTTTTTCAGCCTATCCATATCCCTGTCTCTATTTTCCATCAGGCATTTCACTGCCTCTTCTTCAGAATAGCCTTTATGGACTACATTGACTACAGCCAATGCCACTGCTAATGGGTCATCTTTTCCAGGGAAATGGACATTCCTACCAACGAGTGCACCTCTGACATTCGCACCTGCATGCATACCCTTGCAAAATTGGCCTATTATACCTGTTGGGTCACCGGTAGATTCCCCACCCAACATTAAAAGCGGCATGGTAGTAGCCTTCACTACCCTGGGGTAGTCCTCGCAATAAGGCACCTTAAGCCACAGCCCCTTTGAAGAATCACCTAACGCAGAAGCTATACCAATAACCTTGATAAGGTCGTCAGGGTTTTTCTTGACCTTATTAGTCCCCTCTTCTATCGGCAATGGCTCAAGAAATACAGGTATATCAAGCCTATTCAACTCGTTTATAGTCTGTGCACAGTAATATATAGTCTTGGCAGAACCTTCATTTGTAAGGTCAATCCTGACCATTATCTTTGCTCCATCTAACCTTGAATCATATATGCTGGCTGGTGTCCACGAGGTCATCGTATCATCCATTTCAAATCTTGCTCCAGAGAGTCCACCCCTATTCATGCAGCCTAATATGACCTTGTTATCAAGAAAACCTTTCAAGCCCCTCTTTTTCATGATATGATTAACAATAAGCAAGTCCTCAATTATGTCTGTCGTCCCCATTACGCCGTCAAATTCAGGGCTGGTTATTACCCTCAATATCCTGCCTAAATACTGATACCTGTCACCCATCCTGACAGAGTCATCACCTGACTTCACGACATTTCGTGCAGGGTGGTCACACGCCAATACAGTAAGTTTACCGTCAGTAGTAATTCTCTTGCGCCTTATACGTAATTTTGCCTCTTTTTCTATTGTCTTATTATCATTCACCCTGAGTTCTGTTATTTCTTCAAATATGTCCTTTGGAAAGAAATCCTCCAGTCTGAATTCATAATTTCCTATAGAGTAGCCATTACCCATTTTTATAAATATCTCCTTTTCTACGGGCGCCATAAACTTGTCCCCATGAAAATGGGGATCAAACCCCTACAATTATCTAGTTATGCTTTTTATTTTTTCTCTTACTTTATCTTGTTTTGGGTCTATCTCCAATGACCTCTCCCACTCTTTTATCGCCTTTTCTATAAACCCCTTTTTGAGATAGATATCACCCAGATGGTCTTTTATAACAGGGTCGTCTTTTAAAAGATTGGCTGCCTTCTCAATCTCTGCCAATGCCTCATCCACCATCTCTTTTTTATAATATGCCCATCCAAGGCTGTCAATATATGCCCCATTATCAGGTTCAATCTCTAATGCCTTTTTGAGCAATTCTATCGCCTCATCTAAATTCTCACCATCCTCTGCCCACATATACCCTAAATAATTGTATGCATTGGCATTCATGGGATTGAGTTGAATCACTACTTTTAGTTCTTCAACCGCTTTCTTCTTATCTTGCATCTTTTCATATAATGCACCAAGATGAAAATGGGATACGTCATCTTCTGGATTGAGCCTGATAGCCGCCTCATAAGAAGATATTGCATCCTCTTTCCGGTCTGCCCCTTCGTATGCAACACCCAACAATAGATACAGGTAAATATCACCTGGGGATTTTAATTTAATAGCCTTCTCAAGAACTTCAATCGCATCATTTGGCCTATTTTCTTCAATGTAAATAGACCCTAATTCCCTATAGCCTGCCACATTCATAGGCTCTATCTGTAAGAGCTGCATGTACTGTTCAATCGCCTTATCCACCATCTCCATCTGATAGTATATCTGGCCCAATCTGTGATAGGCCTTAGGGTCCAGAGGGCTTATTTCAAATGCCTTCTCTAATTCACTACGTGCCTTTTCATCCTCACTTTTTAATTCATGTAAAACTCCTTTGTACAGGCGGGCTTCTACATCGCCCGGCTCAAGTGCAATCGCCTTATCAAGAGAGGCAATGGCATTGTCATATCTCTTCATCTTAATATAGATAGTAGCCATGTTAAAATAAACGCGCGGCTCATCCCCTTTCGCTTCAATGAGTTTTTCATAGATAGGAATCGCATCTTCATACCGCTCTCTTAAACAGTAAAAATCAGCCAGGAACACAAGTGCCTCTATGGTGCCGGGGGATAATCTGAGTACCTCTTTATAATGAACTTCTGATTCTTCATACCTTTTCAAATGAAGGTATAACCTGGCAAGTATAAGGTGGGTCCTGACATTATCAGGGTCAAGCCTTATCGCAGCCTTTAATTCAGATATACCCTCATCTATCCTGCCTATATTTATATAGGCAGCACCTAACTTGATATGGATAGTCGGAGACTCACTATCGTCTCCCAATGCCTTCTTATACTCCTCTATCGCATCATCCCACCTACCATAGGTATCATAAAGTAAACCCCTTGTCCAATGGGAATAGGAGGCATTGGCAAAGGCATCATGATAGTTAGCCCAAATTGCCAATATCAACATAACACATGTGAATCTTAGTAAATTCTTCACTTCACTTTGAAATCCTTTTCTTATCTCTTTTTCTTTTTATGTCTGTCGGCTCTGAGTTTCTTCTTCCTCTTATGCTTGGCCATCTTGGCCTTCTTCCTCTTCTTACCGCTCGGCATTATTCAATCACCTCCCTTAATAGATTACCTTGTTCAGAGGGTACTCAATAATCCCCTCAGCACCTGCCCTCTTTAACCTCGGTATCAATGTCCGGACTGTCTTTTCATCTATTATAGTATCTATATCAAACCATCCCTTCTCACTCAATGTAGAGACAGTAGGCTTCTTCATCGCAGGCAGGATAGAAAGTATCCTCTTTATGTTTTTCTCTGCAACATTCATCTTGAGCCCTACCTTCTCTTCTGCCAATATTGCGCCCTTGAGTAGAAGTGCCACATTCTCTATCTTCCTCTTTTTCCACGGATTTCCCCATGACCCCTTGTTTGCTATAAGGCGAGGGGTGGATTCCAGGACTGTATCTATGATTCTCAGATTATTGGCCTTAAGAGAACTGCCGGTTTCTGTAGCCTCTACAATAGCATCTGCCAACTCAGGAGGTTTCACTTCAGTAGCGCCATAAGAATATTCTACCTCAGCCTTTACCCCGAGCCTGCGAAGATATTTTTTGGTGAGATTTACCAACTCAGTGCTAATCCTTAAACCCTCAAGGTCTTTGGGTGACTTTATCTTAGAACCTTCTGCTACAGCCACTACCCATCTGACAGGTCTGAGACTCTGTTTTGAATATACGAGTTCTGCCACTTCTACCACTTTAGAACCATTCTCTAACACCCAATCCTTACCTGTGATGCCTACATCCAATACCCCATCTTCTACATAGCGAGACATCTCCTGCGGCCTGATAAGTATAGCCTTTAGTTCTTCGTCATCAATGACAGGAAAGTATGACCTCTCACTGATGGAGATATTGAATCCTGCTTTTCTAAACATCTTTACAGTGGCATCTTGCAGACTCCCCTTGGGTAGACCTATCTTTAATATCATGTATTTAACCTTTCTCCTTTATCTCTCCTTGCCACCTTTTCTTATTCCTCTTCCTTGAATATGCCTTTATGCTCTCTTTTATCCTTAGCCGCGGGTTGATATTCCACGAGCGCCTTATCTTAATCCCTTTGGGACTCATTAACAATAAAAAAGTATACCACATAGCAAAATTACCGTCAAGTAAAATCGCCTCAGGCAGAAGCTTCTGGCGATTTTTCTTGACAATAATATTGTAGTATGTTATAAGATAAAATGTGCAAACCAAACGTGTCCGCTCCTGGAAAAAAGCCAGGAGTGAAGCAGTTGCAGCCTACGGATTTTTACTTCCAAATTTCTTAGGTTTTTTGGCATTCACATCCCTCCCTGTCCTTGCCTCGTTACTCCTCGCATTTACAGATTGGGATATACTCACACCTCTCAAATGGGTTGGGTTTGAAAATTTCATCAAACTATTAGGGTGCCACAAAGAGGCAGGCCATATAGTCGCAAATGACCCATTGTTCTGGAAGTATATGGGAAATACCTTATACCTCATGCTCGGTATACCCATAGGGATGGGATTATCATTAGTCCTGGCACTTGCGATGAATCAAAAATTAAAAGGGATAGTATTCTTCAGGACTATATATTTCCTCCCTACCATAGCCAGCGGCATAGCACTGTACATGCTCTGGAGATGGATTTATAATCCTGACTTTGGATTGATAAACACCTTATTGGCAAAGTTAGGTATGGATGGCCCTGACTGGCTTTCAAGCACTACATGGTCAAAACCTGCACTTATGATTATGGGGTTATGGACGAGTATGGGCGGGTATAACATGGTCCTGTATTTGGCAGGGCTCCAGGGGATTGACCCTGAACTCTATGAAGCAGCAGGCATTGACGGTGCAAACAAGTGGCAGAAGTTCTGGAATATTACATGGCCCATGCTTACACCCACTACATTCTTTATATTCATAATGAGCATGATGGGCGGATTCCAGGGAGGGTTTGATTCGGCATATATTATGACTGGTGGTGGCCCGGCAGGCTCTACCACCACGATTATGTATTATATATATAACAATGCATTCCAGTGGTTTAAGATGGGTTATGCAGCTGCTATAGCATGGGTACTCTTCATCATCGTCTTTATAGTTACATTAATCAACTGGAAGGTAGGTGGCAAGTTAGTCCATTATTGAAAGGTTTACAATGACAGAGACAGCAATTGAATCAAAGAAAAGAGCCCAGTCAAGGGTTGCTATGAAGAAGATATTTTCTTACATACTCCTAACACTATTTGGGGTCAGTATGGTAATTCCATTCCTATGGATGGTATCAACCTCTCTAAAAGAGCCGGGTGATGTATTCACTTATCCTCCTAAGTGGGTTCCAGTCCCAATTATATGGGAGAACTACCCCAAGGCATGGAATGCTGTCCCATTTGCAAGGGGATACATGAATAGCATATTCGTAGCAGTCACAGTAACCTTTGGGCAGGTATTCACCAGTTCCTTAGCAGCCTATGCATTCGCCAGGCTCTCATTCCCTGGCAGGGATAAACTATTCCTCGGATATTTAGGTACGATGATGATACCTGGTGCAGTTACCATGATACCTGTGTTTATATTATTAAGGAAATTGGGCTGGATAGATACATATAAGGCACTTATAATCCCTTCAATGTTCAGTGCCTATGGGACATTCATGTTAAGGCAATTCTTCATGAGCCTTCCATCTGACTTGGAAGATGCCGCAAAGATAGACGGATGTAGCCTGTTTGGTATATATACAAGGATAATCCTGCCACTCTCCAAACCTGCATTAGCAACCCTTACTATTTTTACATTTATGGGCTCGTGGATGAGTTTTATGTGGCCACTAATCGTAACTAATAGTATGGAATTAAAGACCCTCCCTGTCATGTTAGCATCGTTCCAGGGACTCTATACTACTGATTGGACACTCCTCATGGCAGGTTCTATCATCGTCCTCTCACCAATTATTGTAGTCTTCGTATTAGGCCAGCGGTACTTTGTGGAAGGCATAAGGCTCGGCGCAATAAAAGGATAGGAGCATAGATTGCGGCGCTTTCAATGCCAAAGTCAAAGAGTTCGTAGCCCTCTTTGAATC
>Ga0082335_1003795_pt1 | contig 24065 bp, 24 predicted proteins | sample Subgrocontami58m_FD_72375 | JGI IMG/M metagenome (GOLD analysis project Ga0082335, IMG submission 72375) | Subsurface groundwater microbial communities from S. Glens Falls, New York, USA - GMW37 contaminated, 5.8 m (SPADES assembly) (version 2) ...
CACTGACGCTCACGCAGACCAACGACCGCTCTAACTCCCCACGCTCAGCGGTGGGGAGTTTTGGCTGTCGTCGTGGGGCGGTTTAGTTGTCGCCGTGCGTCCGCTCACTCGCCGCGATGTCATCTCCCATCAGGCACACGTGCCGTGGCCTCACCAGCGCCAGGTCGAGCAGGATCTGCTGCTGTGCCGCGCGATGGCCGCTCTCTTCAACGATAAATTCCTGCGCAGCCAGATCGCGATGCGCGGCGGTACCTTGTTGCACAAGGTGCATCTCGCCCCGCCGTCCCGCTACAGCGAGGACATCGACCTCGTGTTGTTCGGGGACCGGCCGGAAGACCACGTGGCGAAGGCGGTGCGGCGAGTGCTGAAACCGGAGTTCGGCATGCCGTCCGATTCGATTTGGGACACGATCCGGCTGGCGGTCCGCAACACGGTGAAGCCGTCGCGGGTGCTGCGGCTGACGTATTCTGTGCCGTCGGTGATCGAGCCTGGCGCGACCCTGGACATCGTGGTGGAAGCCAATGTGACGGAGCGCTCGCCTCACCGGGCGGTCGTGGCGATTCCGTTCGAGTTCGCCTTTCGGGACGCGACTGTCGCCGCCGAAGTGAATGGTTACGACATTCACGAGATGCTCGGCACAAAGCTGCGGGCGCTCTTCCAACGCAAACGGGGGCGGGATTTATTCGACCTATATTGGGCGCTCACCAAGGCGACGCCGGCCGTGCAGCCGGCAGCGGTCATCGAATCGTTTCAGCACTATCTCCAGCAAGAGGGCGCCGTCGCTGGACGCGCAGAGTTTCTCGGGATTCTCGACGGGCATTTGGCGGACCGCGGTTTTTGCAGCGATATGAGTCCGTTGCTTCGCACCGGCCTGAGCTACGATCCACGGGAGGCGGGAGAAGTGGTAAAAACGAAGCTGCTCGGACTTCTGCCCGAGTGATTCTGCTCCGATGGACTGACCCAACCGCCGGCTCGCGCGTCACCGCACCAGCGGCACCCGGGCGTTCTCTTGCCTTTTTTGCGAACGAGTCCGAGCGGCGTTCTTGATGTTCTGGCCGCAAGGCGCCTGATCGGCGGGGGGGGCGTCTCTTGGCACGGGCCACCCCGGCCGCTGCGCTCAGGAAAAGATCTTCCATTTTTTAGCGGGCGAAGCCCGCGTTGCGGCTGAAAGGCGGGCTTCGGGTTGAAGCCGTCGCTGCTAATCCGCCAGCCGGGGGTGACTCGTTCTTCGGCAAGCACGAGTTGATTTGAAAAATTGAGATAGTTCGCTTTTAAGTTGAACTACTCCATATTTCCAAAACACTCTGTTTAGTTTTATCGCAATAGATCCACTGTGAGTAAATCTAAGCCAAGAATTGCAATCAAGGAGCTCCACGCCTCGCTCCCCCGGGGCGTCCCGGTCGGCACCTTGGAGTTGGCCAAACTCGGGATATCCTCGGGCCTGGCGCATCGCTACGTCGCGTCAGGCTGGCTGGTGCGCCTCGGCCGGGGCGTCTTCATGTTTGCCGGAGACAAGTTGCAGGCGGCGCCGTGCGTGAAATTCCTTTCCCGAAACATCACCGGCCTCCATGTCGGCGGCAAGACCGCCCTGGCCTGGCGGGGCGTGCGCCACAACGTCGGCCCGCGGGAACAGCTGGCCCTCTGGGGCAATGAGCCCAGCCTGCTCCCGCCCTGGTTCCTGCAGCGCTTCCCCGCCCGTTACACCGCGCGACAGCTCTTCAACGCGAGACTCCCCGCCAATTTTGGCCTGCAACCGTTGCCCGAGACACCGGACGGACCGCCGGTCGCCGTACCGGAACGGGCCCTGTTGGAAATGCTCAGCGAAGTGGGCGTGGGCCAAGGCGTCGAAGAAGCCCGCCATGTGATGGAGGGAATCCGAACCCTGCGCCTCGAAGTGCTGAAGCGACTGCTCCAGCACTGCCCGCGCGTGAAAGTGGTGCGCCTCTGCGTGCAGTGGGCCGAAGAGCTGAATCTTTCCTGGGCCGCAGAGGCACAAGCGGCCGCCGGTGCCCGGGGCAAAGGGCGCTGGGTTTCCCGGCTGCCCGATGGCACCACCCTCGTCCTGAAACCCTGATGGACCAGGCCTACGTCGAAACCATGCGTCTCCTTTTGGAGACCGCGCCCGAAGTTTTTCGGCCGGCCTGCTTTGCCATGAAAGGCGGCACCGCCCTGAACCTGTTTGTCCAAGACATGCCCAGGCTCTCGGTCGACATCGATGTCGTCTATGTTTCCCACCCCATGGCGCGCGCCGCCGCGCTCGCCGAGATCCGCGCAGAACTGAACGCGCTCGAGCGCCGGCTCCGGAGCCTTGGCCTCGATGCGCAGGTCTCCGCAAGCCAGGCCGGGGATGAAACCAAAGTGTTCGTCGCGCGGAAGGGCCGGCAGATCAAAATCGAGGTTAACCACGTTTTCCGCGGCACCGTGTTGCCCACGGAGCGGCGGAAATTGGTCAAGGCCGCGGGTGACCTCTTCACGACCGCGCTCACCGTGCCCACCCTGGCCGTGGCCGAACTTTACGGGAGCAAGCTCGTCGCCGCCCTGGACCGGCAGCATCCCAGGGATTTCTTCGATGTTCACGGCATGTATCGCCAAATCGGCCTGGCGCCGGGGATCGTCGAATGCTTCGTCTGTTACCTGGCCGGACACAACCGGCCGGTGCATGAGGTGCTCTATTCACGGGACCTCGATCTGAAGGTCCCGTTCGAGAACGAATTCCAGGGGATGACCGTCGCGGCGACTTCACTCGCGCAACTTCAGGCCGCGCGCGAACAACTGCGGCAGGAACTGCCGGCTGCTCTCACCGCGGCGCACAAGCGGTTTCTGCTCGGACTCGTGGCGGGCAATCCCCCTTGGGATGAGATGACATGTCGACATCTGGCCGAACTGCCGGCCCTCCAGTGGAAATTGACGAATCTCGCCCGGTTGAAAACTGCGAATCCGGCAAAATTCCGCCAGCAAGAGGCCGCTTTGAAGAAACATTTCGAGGCGTGAAATCCCGCCGGCCCCCAACGCATCCGACGAACAATCAGCCGAGACTGCGCGTGATTGACCACTCGTGGTGCGGTCCTCCGAAAGGACCACACCGCTCCTCCAGGTCACGCACACTAGCCCACTTTGACCGTTACCTTGGTCCCGGGAAACCATTCGATCTGACGCATGACGGTGGGGAATTGCGTCAAATCGGACAATGAGAACGAGGCGGAAAAAGTGTTCAAAATCCCCGCGTCGACCGGCCACTGCGGGCTTCCTATTTCCCATATTCGGTCTTCTACAATTCCCACGTAGTCGTCGCCGACTGCGAACACCGCGTGATTTTGAGCATCGTCGACATAGATGGGCACACCCGCCGAGTGCAAAGCAACCGAAGCCACGACTAGATAGGCCGTGACAAACTGTTTTCGACTCGACAACCGTAGCCATACTACCCGGCCTTTTGCGTCGATCTCTCGTGAATTCACATACAGACACATCCTATCTCTAAAGAACTCGAACGGATGTGAACCAAGGTGTTCGCTGCCGGTTAACCAGGCGCTGAACGCGCGGGCGCTGCTCGGCGGAAGGTCGAGCAATCCGCCGTGACGGCCGTCAGCCCAACCTCGATAAATTTCGGCAGAAGAGCGTCGATCCTCTTGGGCCGCAAATGCGCGGATGCAGATCGCGCAGTAATTTAAATACTCTCTTGCGGTGAGGCCTCGGATGAAAAGTGGATCGTTGTCGTTGAGCTGATTGGGTTGGCTACTGCTGATTGCACCGGATTCGACAGCCTCGATGAAGGCACGCGCCACGTCGGGCGTTAGATATTTCAGCTCGGTCATCTCCTCCTTGCCAAGGTGCGGCCAGAGAGCACGCCGACGGATTCGTCCCCAGCGTCCTTTGACTTCTTTGATTTTCGGCAGCGAAGAGAGCATCTGTCGACCGCGGTAACGTGGCGCCGAGAACATACTTACGGAAGGACCGGGCCGTTATCGCCCTGCAACGGTGCCTGCCAGCCGTCCACGATCTGTTGTGCCCGCGTTTGCCAGGCTGCGACATCCAGGACGTCCGGACCAAAGACTGCCCCAAACGAGAGGTTGGTCTGTTCAGTGTGCAGGCATTTTCCGTCGAGACCAAAGATGCAGAGGAACGCCCCGTGATTGCGTCGTTGAACTTCGATTACGAATTTCCCATCGAGGATCACCGCCCAAACAGCCTTGCCTTCGTCGAAATCCTGGCCGCTCCCGTGTGACTGGCGTTCGGGAGGAGTCTTGATGAGTTCCTCGGCTTCAAGGTTTTCACGCCGGTGCCATTCCGCGGCCACGGCTTCCTGGTTGAGTGGCTTCGCGAGAAACCACTTGGCGGTGAGCGACGAATGCACCACGACCGCGCTGATACTTTTTTTCGTGTCGTTTTTATCCGGCACCGTTTCCTTGCATGCCGTCCTGCTGAACTCGGTTTCAAACCCCAACTTTTCGAGGTGCCGGCGCGCCCAGATGTCAAAATCAAGCATCGGATGGCGCGGAAGATCGCACCAGTACATGTCGGCATTGGCGGCATGTAGAATCGCCAATTCGCAGAGTTTAAGATGTCGGGCCAATTCCTGGTCCAGCAAGGTGGCGACCGTCTTCTTGTCCGCGTCCTGTTGGAACCGTTGAAAGAGGCTGAGCGCGTCTACGGTGAGATCCTGATTCGGATCGAGGTCGGGTTTGGAATGGTAATTCATGCGAGTTGCGACCGATTGGAATTTTCGAGTCAGTGTCTTGATGAGGTAACACACGGTCATCCTTCGTGATGCATCGTGAGCGGGTTCCGGCGGATGACACACCGTTGGCGGGCACTCAGAACCATTCCTCGAGCCTGATGCCTGCCAGGGCAAATGCCCGAAACTTCAATCCATCCTTCTCCATCCACTCCACGTGGTCGTGATGCGGCCCGGCCTGTAATTCAAAGACCCGGACGAGTTTCCCATCTGGATTGTAAATTGCGAAGTCGATTCGACACGCTCGCAGGTAGGTCATTTCCTGCGCCGTAAACTCCCCTGCCATGTTCTCGAGGTGAAGAATCAGCCACAGTGGACGATCAACCTGGATATGATGCTGCGGAAATTGCGTGCGCAGCGTTTCGAGAAAGACCTGCTCAGTCTGGCTGAGGCAGAGCGGTTTCGCGTTGCGCAGCGGTTGCTCCGCTGTGGGCAAAGGCGTTGTGGTGTGGTTCGGGTTAATGACCTCATCATATAGTTCGGCCGGCGTCAGGATCAGCGTTTCGATCGCTGAGAATGATCTGATCACTCCGGCCTTCAGCTGAAGATGGTCGGCCACGAGACGGCCTGGCATCGGGGGAAAATTCGCTGGTTCGACCGGGACCGCCTCGGCGAGCATTTCAAAGTCCTGTGCGCGCGCCGTGAGGTGCGCTTTCACTATTCGCTGCAGTTTCTCATTTGAAACGCGGGCCTGCACAATGACGCCTGTGGTACGCGCGATGGCAAGAAGGCGCGGAATCGTCGTCTGGCCCGATGACCGATGCCGCAGCGCCGCACCCAGCCACTGCTGCAAATCATCCACCGATTGAATCTCCTGCTGCAGCACCTGGCGGAGAACGGGTGGCCGCCGTAGTTGGCCCAGGAGGATATCCCGGTGCACGGCCTGGGAATCCTCAAGCCAGCTGCCTTCGGCAGGAAACTCTGCCGGCAGCGAAGGCTCGCATTCACGCAACTCCTGCGCGCACCGAAGTATCCGCCGCCGTACAGTCGAGTTCATTTCAACGCAGCGCGAACACGGACAGAAAACGGGCCACTCCCAATTCAGAGTGCATCCAAAATGACCTCGCACGGTGTGGCCGCAACCTGGGCAGTCGAAACGGTAGCGCTCTGCTTTTGCACCGAGATACATCGCGGCGGCCGGGTCGGGCCGGAACATCACGATCGTGCCCAGCCGGCCGGTTTTTCCACAAACGGGGCACTCGTGGTCGCGCTGCGCCGGCACCTTCAGGGGCGTGAAGCCAATTCGATACTTGCCCGAAAATCCCAGGAGGTGATTGGCGATGGCGCGCTCAAATCGCCCCGCCTGCAACGCAAGGCACTGATAGAATTCCTCCAACTCCCGCTTGGTATGCGCACCCACGGGAAAAACCGGTTCCAAGGTGGAGTAGTGCCGGAGCGACGGCGCGTCCTGCATGGTTTTGGCCGCGGCATCCAGCCGGGCCACGGCGTCAGGAAACCGGCGGGCGATCCGCGAACGCACGGCGGCAAGGGTCGACGCACGGGCGTTGCAGCAGAGTTCCGCAGCCGCCGCGTCCAGACCCAGAAGCGGGATCGGTTGCTGGGACCGGGCGAAGGCGTGCAGTTCCGCGACGGGCGCGAGAGGAATGGAGCCGACTGGAGCGTTCATCGTTTCTTTGTTTCCGGCGATCTCCGTCGGCGCGAGAAGTCTCCCCTAACACCACGATTGCGGCTGGTAAGCTGAGGGCACACGCCTCGACGAGTTCGGTGATGACGGTCCAGAGCGGCGCGATGACCCACGGCAGAGGCCGCGTCAGCATGACCACGAGCAGCTTCGATCTGACCGACGTCACGCTCGGTGACAGCATCAGCGGCTACGCCTTCGTGTTCACGGTTGCCGGCACCGTGCTCTCCGGTACTGCGACGGCAGGGAGAGTCATCGACACATACCCAGCATCCTTGGTCGTCCAGGCATTCGATTGGCCAGCCGCGGGGCACGGCAGATTCATGACGTAGTGGTGACCTTGGGGGATGCCGCGAGAATGGCCTTTCATATCCGCAGGACGGGCCGACAAGCCTTGCCGTCGAGTCGTTTGAGCTGAACGCCGCGCCCCTCGATGATCAGGTAATGTCGCGCGCCTGTCTCGCGGCTGCAGGTGTCCAGGCAGAGATTGAACGAATCGCGTCCACTCTTCACCGTGCCAAGGTTCCCCGGCGTATGGCCGAAAACCTGGTTGAGTCCGGGAATCGGCACGAATTCGCGCACGTCGCACCAGAGAAGGCCACCGCACCTCTCAGTACCGCCGCGAATACACCCGACTCCCCAGATCCAGTGTCTCTTCCCGACCTTCAGGCAACGCCATGCCCGAACCTCTTCCGAGTCGAGGTGTCTCCGGCAATCTGATACCGCAACTCCGCTGACACCACCGGAGAACTCGTTCGACCAGCCGGCGTGGGTGAAGAGGAAGCCGTCCTCCCAATGAGAGAGCTGAAGCCTGGTCCAATCATCAGGGCTCAGGACGGCGTTAATCGCGTTACACTTTTCCCAGGTGAAGCCGGAGCACCAAGTCTCTTGGATCTCCGAGAAGCCGTAGGACAAATCGTGGTTACCCCAGAGGTGTACGCGATTGGACTGAGCGAGGCTGGACTTGAGCCACGCGGCCGTGCGGGCCGCGTCCTCCGGCGTGTCATCGAACTGGTCGAAGTAGTCACCCAGGAAGATCGTCCGGGCAGGTGCCTCCCGTCGGATAGCGGCTTCAACCTCGTCGAGATTGCGAGCCTCGTGCAGGTCCGGGCAGACGAATAGCCGGCCAGAGCTCATCCCAAACGGACAGGCGTCCCCGGAACCGGCCCACCGCTGGTCGCGGTGCTGTCGGGACTGATAACAACATCGCGTTTGTCGACCCGGACCACGCGCTGCTCGTCAAAACTCATGGCGCCGACGGGCACCCCGTCTTTGTCCATCCGGTTTGAGGTGATCCCGATGTGGACGCAGCCGAAGAGGTATTCCGTGCGACTGCTGGCGATCCCGGTGAATCCCGTGATCATGTCTTTGACTAGATCGCCGAGTTTGATCCCGGCGGTTTTTTTGGATGATTTCTTCTTCATTTGGTTTGGTATCTTTCGAACTTTTTGCCGACCGGTTCAGGTTCTCCGGACTCATCGGCTTTCATTTTGACGTGCCGTTGCGGCGAACGTTCTTGCTGCATCCGCATCAGAGGGCGGCCTCCGACGTTACGCGCCGCCCGGACTGGTTCATCGGGCTCGTGGGATTCGCTGTCCGCGGAGGATCGCATACCCGCGCAGCATGGTGGCGCGGATTTCCATGGCTATCGCATCTTGTAACGCCACGCCGGACAGACGCGATATCATCCCGATTTCCAGAGCTAGACGCGTGTCAATCGTATCTTGTAACGCAGCACAGCGCAGGACAGCCGCGAGCTTGCGCGTGAGCCGGAATTTCCCCGACGGCACGCCCCGGTGGCGGCGGGTTCTTTTCCAGTAGTACGGATGCGCTTCGCGCCACGCTTGGACGCGCGCGACGTTTTCCCAGCCACAGAAATGGTCCATTCCTGCGCTCCGCTTGATCCATTTCTGTTGCGCGGCGCGCCGGCTGGCCCGCGCGCACGCCTGGCGGGAACAGAAGCGATGCCGCTTGCCCAGCCGCGGGTTGACGACGAAGGGACGTCCGCAATAGGCGCACGAGCGCAGTGGCTTGGGACGATGTCCGGTCTTCACGGGATGTTCCGCCATTCCGGCACCGCAGCGAAGTGGGCCATGATGGTGCGGCCCATGGCGAGGAGCACCGGGTCGGTGGGAACCACGCCGCGCTCGACGGTGATGTTCACGACGTTTCGCATGGATTCCCGGAACAGGAGCAAACTGAGCTGTTCGCGATCGCCCAGGAACACGACGGCGTGATCGGCTGAGAATGCCACCGAGGTGATTTCCACCTCGCAGCCCGGAAGGTCCTGCCAATGGAGCCGCTGAATCGATCGCGCGGCTGATTTCTGGTCGGGATTTGGTGCAGATTTTCTTTTCATCGTTTTTTTGTTCCGATGACGAAAGTCCCGCGTCACGGGCCCGCCGTTGGAGGCCAACCGGGACCCTGCCCCACCCCTTTTTTCTAGCGCGAAGCGCGCCAGCGCAGGTCTTTCCCGTCAATTCCCGCTCACGCGGGGGGCGTGCGCGAAGCCCTGGTTGCGGTGAAAAGCGGGGCTTCGCGCCGGGCGCCTTTCCAGAGTGCCCTGACTTTGGCCCCTAGGTCTGTCGCCGTAGATTACGCCGGATCGGTCGTGAACTGGCACAAGTGGCCAAAGCGAACTACGCGCCCCCACCCGACTGGCCTTCACGGCACGGAGTAAAGTTCGAGAAGACCGAGGCCGCTTTCTGGACGAGGCGAATCGAGTTGAACGGTATAGGCCCCGCTCGCGAGCGTTACATCGAAAGCGGCATCACGACTATTCGCAGGCAGCGGGAACGCGCCGGCTGCGGCCGCCATTGTTGCTGTCTCACCGCGAATCACACCGTTGTTCGACGCCAGGACCGTACCATTTCCATTGCGGAGTACGATCGATGGTTCGGCCAGCGTTTCGCCGACTCTGAACACCGCGAGCCCTGGTCCCACTCCTCGCATTACCAGCCTGCGGGACACCTGCCCAAGTAACACAAAGCCGACGATCGCTCCACCCTCTGTCGCCGCCACCCTTCCGAGCGTCGACGCATTCGAGAGCTGCGCATCAGCGCCGCCCGCGATGTCATAGACTTCCGCCAATGCGAAGCCGTCTACCCGCGGCAGGATCAACCCGGGCATGGCTGGCAGCGTATAACCGTAGGTGAGATCCCACACTCTTATGCTGTAGGCACCGGCCGGCAGCGTCATTACGATTGCGCTCTGGTGCACATCGTCAAAGAGCCCGCCGACCCTCGCGTTCGCTCTTATCACAGCAGGCGAGAACACACCCGAGTGGCTGATAATCAGTCCACCGGTCGAGTTATACACATCCATCACCGGAATAACCGCAGGTTCCGTTATGCCGAATGCCCGAAGTCCGCCGCTCGACGCCCGCAGCAAGACCGTGCGCTGCGACGTACCGGCGATAACGAATCCCATATGGAGCGGTTCGTAGGTCTTTATCCGCGCAAGTACCGAGATATTCACCACCCGCGTTTCTGGGGGAGTGCGGTCATCGGCAATTATTCGATCGAACTCCTCCGTATCCTGCACTTGCCGAGGCACCGCAACAATGCGCGGAGGCGAGGTCGGGGGCGGCACCAATGGAACCACGATTGATGGCACCACCGGACCTACGGTCGATGGAGGGCTGACGACCTGAGCCCGCGCCGGTACAAAAGGAAGCAACGTCGCAACCGTTACGAAGAATCTCGCTGGTAATGTGAAAACGGGTCGTCGAAACGCGTTCATTTGGGCAGACACACTCGCACCTGGACTCGCAATCTGATTCTGACTCGCAGCATCAGACCTGGCAATGCTCCAGATTGGAACGCGACCGCGTTTGACACCACCGCCGCGGCATGTCTGCCGCCGCCCCGCTCCACGCTGCATTCTCCAACGCGCTCTCCGATACGCCCGCGCCGCCCGAGTCCATCCAATACATGCCCCCAGGCCGGCATCGCATCCGCGCCTCGCAAGCCGGCAATCCACTGACCGTCGAAGTCACCGTCGACGCCGAGACTACCGCGACGCTCCAAGCCTTCCTCTCCGCGCGGCTCGCCGCCTCTACCGACGGCCGCGACGACCGCCCGTTTTTCGATTTCAACCACGAGGACCGCGAGGCCGCCGTTTGGCCGCTTGAATTTTTCTGGCCTGGCGATGATCCGAGAGAGAGTGGTGTGCGCCCGAAGGTCGAGTGGTCCGACACCGGCCGTCGCGCCATCGAAGGCCGCACCTTCCGGCGCTTCGCGCTCACGTTTCACCTCGACTCCGCCGGCAGCGTCACCGGTTCAACATGGGCGGCCTCGTCAACAGCGCCTTCAAACGAATCGCCCCGCTATTTGCCTCCGCCACGCCCGGTGAACCCGCCGGAGGCCCTGAGACTGCCGAATGGGTTGACACCGCCGCCCCCGCCAGAATGCAAGCCCTCCTTTCGTCCCTTCGGTCCCTCGCCTTGATCGACTCCGCCGCCACCGAAGAAGCGGAAATCGTCTCCCAACTCACCACTTCTGTTGGCGCCCTCGCCGACTTGGAAAAACGGTTTGAAGGCAATGATCACCTCGACCGCAGCGTGCGGGAAATTGTCGCCGGCCACCGGCGCACCCTCGAAGCTCAGGCGCTGCCCATCGACGAACTCTGGACACAGCTGTGGGAACTCGATCCGGTGCTCGGCAATCCGGCGCGTTACAACGGCAAGGTCGTGCTCCTTGCACTTGTGCCGGTGACGTATGAAACGCTGACCGAACGCATCGATGATCTCCACGCGGAGTTTCATCACGCCGGACTCGAGATTCTGCAGATTGCGCCGTTCAACCACGCGTACGGGCTCCCGTCGGAGCCCGAGCAGCAGCGCGATATGGAAAGAATCGTCGCGCGGCGCGGCTGGCCGTGGCCGGTGTTGTGGAATCCCGCGGGCACCTGCAGGACATCGCCGGGAAATGGGGGCACAATACGATCCCAGCGTGGATGCTCATCGGTCAAGACGGCCGCCTCGTAAAAGACCGCGGCACGTCATTGACCGCAGTGATCCCGCGCGAGCTCGCCCGGCCGTTGACACCGGATATTTAGCAGGCATGTCGGCTCGCGGTGACCACGCCGACGTTGGCGCACAATTTACCGTCGGGCATTCAGCCATGCCGATGACGACTGCAACCCATCCCGTTCCGCAAACAAGGGAGTGGGTTTGACCGTCGGGTGGTTCCCTCTCCTCATTTGCACAATCGAAGATCTTAAGTGCGCCGACTGCTTCTGTGCTCAGATCTAGCAATCAGCGTGGTCAAAAACAAAGCCCGAGGCGGGCGCGGGCTTTGGTCTTTACTTAACCGGCAGCAGCACGGTCTTCGCTATCCTTTCCATGATCCTTTTTCTTTGCCTTGCCGAGTTGGCGCGGCACGGCGGGCTTGTTTGCTCGGACTTTTGCCCAGTAGCCCCAGCTCGGCTTCGGGATCCCGAACTTTTTGCAGTGGAGGAGGAGTGCGCCCTCAGTGCAAGCGAGCTCGCGCACGACTTCCCTGGCCGTTTTTGCTAGCAGCATCTGGGCGAGCCGCGCGTGCGGCGGCCAGTTGATCTTCAGCGCGGTGTTTTTTGCCGAGAAGACTTTGAACACAACGTTTGTGGGGGAGATAGCGTAAAACGCGGCGGCATCCTTCGGAGACGTGACGCCGACATAGTGTTCGAGGACCAGATGCACACCCTCGTGCGTCAAGAGTTTCCCCGTTTCCGATTCACCAAAACACTTATAGTAGTAGGTAGCGCCAGTATGGCGCGGGCCATCCTGAATCCAAAAGCCACCCAAGGCGCGCTTGAGCCGCACTTGGAGGGACTCCCAGTTACCCGGATGATAAGGGTACGCGCGCAGCCAATCCCAGAGGATATTCGGCAGGCCGGGGATGATTTTCCCGTCGGGGCGCTCCCACTCCCCTTCGAGACGGTGAGGGCGGCGATCCTTGGCGAGATAAGCCGGGATGACTATGCAGCGCTGTTCCACGTCCACACATTCCGCGGGCAACTTCGAGAGGAGCTCGGGGCGCATGGCGGCGAACACGGCCAGTGCAAGCAAGCCCCGCTCGTTGGGCGGTGTCGATGCGAACATCGTCTTGACTTGTTCGGGCGTGTAGAAGGCGACTTCGCGAGTGTAGTCGCGCCGATAGGCGATGTCAGCAAATGCGCGCTTGAACCCGAGCGCCTTGAACGCCATCTGGAGGAGGGTCAGGAAACGCCGCTTGGTGAACGGAGATGCTTTGCCGACCACACCGTACCGGTCCGGCAACTTATCGATGAAATCCTGCACTTCGTCATTGGTCACAGTCGTGGCAATGCGTTGGTGGAAAGCTTTGTCGATGGTCCGGTAGATCGACCGATAGTTTTGGATCGTGCGCGGGTCCGCCCCGCTTTTGATCGCACGGTCAATGACGATTTTCCCGCCAGCAGCCAATGGTGCGGTCGCATTGCAGCCGAACTGTTTTGCCAACGCGGCAATGCCAGCGCCCACTGCGCTGCTGAGCGAAATCGCCGTCCCCGCCAGGAGACGAGACGCCTGCTCGATTTCTTTCGGGTCGAGCCCGGAGCGAAAGAGCTTCTGCAGCTCCTTCTTCCGCTCCATGGCAGCGCGCTTAGTGGGATGAAACGACAGCACGCGCTTGCCGTTGGCGTAGTAGCACACACCCCAGGGCGCAACGTGGTGTTCCGCATCTTTGTACCTTTTGATCGATATTGTTTTCATAACACAGCTTTCAGTTGAAGCTCCGGACCGGGAGCGGCGGGGCCGTGGCTAACGGCCGTTGTAGCCTTTTTAAGTTTACTAGAAGATTTCGGCGATGAAACCCCCTCCCTGATGTATTCAACCTATGCGCTGTTTTCCGATTTACGTCGGTTCCGTATAGCGTGGTGATCACAATGTGACGAATCACCGCCACAAACGACCGTTTTGCCAGGCGTGGCTCCATAATAGCCACGGACATGATACAGTTCAGACATTCATTTTGAGATGACCGGGACGCTCAGTTACCTATGAAGCAACGTACCCATTCCTGGCACCGCGTTGCTAAAAACGCCATTTTCCATCGCGAGAAACACGGAGAAACGCGGATGCTAGATCAAAACAACGTGTAGAAACATTGGCGCACCATATAGCTACGCGACTTCGCTCCATTTGCGGCGTCCAGCCAAGTAACCGCGGATAGGTGATCGACACAATTTCGACACAACGCGCTACGCGCGTTTGGCGTAACCGAGCTGCGGCGCCAGGAAGGATGGCGGCTCCGACGCGCCCCACTCATCACCAATTCTGTGCGATCAGATTCCGCCCCCGCCCTCAAGCCCCACAGAACTACTCACACCGCACGATTGGCACCGCTGGCAGCTTGACCGCCCAAAATAGCCCAAGCCCCCTGGGGCGCGAGACACGACCGGGCAGAGTCCACGCTCCGCCTCGAAAGCGCGGATAATGTCTCTTGTATCCACCTTGCCATTCGGCAACGTGCATATGCCATGCGCGGTCCGTAACGCCCAACTACTCTTCCGCTGAAGGCCAAAGATTTCCTCAACGTTATTCAAGGTCAGTTGATGGTCGGCGTATTCCTTGGCTAGCGAATGTAGCGATGGCGAAGTGGCGGCTGCTTGCGGCGGTTGCATGAGCCATTGTATTCGACTTTCCGTTGGTCGAAAGGTGCCCTCCTGTGTCCTAAAGCGTCGCTAACCAAAACGCACGCGACTCGGCGGCTGAGGCATCGGAAAAGCAAACGGGACCACCATGTCACCCTCAGGAAAGTCGGCCTCGCGTCGCAATCATTGCGACTCGTCGTACATTTTCTCCGTACCTATTGACAAAGCCGAATTATGATGAACCAATAAAACGAGTTGTTTTCCTTACGTTCGTCTGCAATCCAGCAAGTTTCGTGACCGAAGAGACACATTGTCACAGAAACGCCGATTATTCGGAAAAGAGACCTGGCTTTAATCGCAGACGAGAAGACTCGCGCCACTCACCAGAGGCCCGGAAAAGCGGCCTTGTCGCCGAATTTGTTTGGACAACTCACAAATTCGGAGAAATCGAAAGGAGCGGCTAATTCGATCACCGGACAGCAGCAATTGAGTCCGTGCAATAATGAAACTCTAGCTGTATCGTTTTCGGGTGACCGAATCCCTTGATGTCGCAGCCAACCAGTGAGGCGTGGTGCACGCAAAAATGAAGGACGGCTGCCGTTCGTGGATAGTCCACGTGAAATCCCGGAACAAAGACCCGCGAATCTTCTCCGAGCAGCGCCTCATTCAGGTATAGCTCGCCGAAGAGGATTTTGGCGGCACTGAGCACATCGTCGGCGATCTTTGCGCCTGCTTCAGTTTCTTCGCGAACCGGCATCAGCATCAGATTACAGGCTCTAAGGAATTTCTTAGGCCTGATGGCTTTTCCGGTCGAAAATTTCGATATCGTCTCCGGGCTGACAATGTGATTGCCGCCTACTGTAGACCCGCGTTTTCCTAACGAGCCACGCAATATCCCAAACGCCTTCAGTTGATCGGCGATAAAGGCATGGAATCGCGCTGCGGGCGTGCCGCGGCGCTTGGCGCGAATCCTGAAGAACGGATTGGGATTTATGTGGCGAAGCCTTTGCGGGCTGACGGCCGGGGTGAGGTAACCACCGAGGAAATTTTCGACGTAACAGATTTTAAGTTCAATCCTCCGCAGAGCTTTCGGTGCAAAGAGGTCGCATATCTTGCGAAAATTCGCCGGCTCAACGTGCCTTCCTTTCAATGCGGCGTGGAGTGCATAAAGGCTCAGGTCTTTCCCCCTAATCACGAGCTCTCTAAGCGGTACCGCTCCAACTGAATACGCGCGAGCAACGCCGATACATTCCTCCAGCTGACGCTGCATCTCTCGATTCATCTTCTTTTAATCGGCGAAGAATTGCCACGGGGCAGTGCTTACAATGTCGCTTTATACCGGCGGCATTTCTTCGCCTTCCCTTGGCAGTCGCGTGCGCTTCCGGACGTGCGGTTCAGAAAGGTTGACGTGGAGGTGGGTGTCGCCATCGACCCTCAAGTCCGAAAGTGGAAGGTCTTTTGGGTCAGGTTTCTTTGGGACCATTCGCTCGAGGGGTTGTTTCATCCGGATAATTGAGGCCAAGATAGATGCTGGCGCGAGAATGTGCCCGCTTCGTGGTCCACGCACGCTGAACTGCTCCTCACTTATTGCTAATAAGGGTGCACTAGTTGCCGAAGGAATGCGGCCCAACTGGACAGAAGTGCGAAATAGTGCGAGCGGCTAGAGGAGCCTGCTGAAGGCACTAATTGCGGAGGCTTGTTCTTGGTTGGAGCCATATAGTCCGTCGGGCCCGAGATGCTTTCCACCACATTCCGGCGGGCGGGGGAACAATCTCGGCGCAATATCGGCCACTTTTGCGCGTTTTCTTGCTTTTATTCTTCCGCTTCCATCCAGGGTCGGGCAATATAGAGGGTGCAACCATTCAACAGCGCCCTAACGCGATCGCCCTGCGCCGCACCGGTTGACGCCGCCAAGACGCGGGCGCTGGTTGCCCGCTCCCCTGCCCGCCCCGAGCCGGACGTTGCGCCTGTTTTGTCCGGCTCCCCCGCCACCTGCCCGCCCGACCCCGGGCTTCCAGAATGACGCCAATGCAAACCTACTCGGCCATCTGCGTCGACCAAGGCACCATCCGGCGCGTCTGGTTCGAGGCGGCCGACGCCGACACGGCCCGCGCGTTCTGCCTACGGAAGGATCTCGGGCTCGAGGGGCCGGCGACTCCCGTTGCCAGGATGACGCCGGCGAACGAGGAGCCACAGCCCGAGCCAGAAACCTACGACGCGAAGACGGCGTGCCGCATTTTAGGCGTTTCGCTCGCAACCCTGTATCGTTGGCTCGATGACGGCAGGCTCCGGCGCGTGGGCGGCACGCGGCGGATGCTGGTCACGCGCCAGTCGATCGAACTTTTGACCCGGTCGGCGGCCTGAACGGGACGACCAATCCTTTGTCGGGCTCGCTGAAATCCACCAGCGCGGCCTCGGCGGCCGCGGCATCGGGGAGCAGGTGCCCGTACGTCTTCATGACGAGCGTCCCGCCGTCGGCATGACCGAGCCATTCCGCCAGTGTCTTCGGCCGAACCCCTTTAAGCAGGCAGATCGTGGCGAAGAAATGCCGCAGATCGTGCTGCACGAGTTTGGGCACACCAACCGTCTCACATGCTGCAGCCAAATTCTTCAGGCACGATGAGCCGCTCAACAGCTTCTCGTCCGGCTGTCGGTCCGCGGTGAGATTGTCCAAAAGGCGCTTCAGCCGCGGCAGGACAGGGATCGTGCGGTCGGACGTTTCCGTCTTGTAGCCCGGAATGTGCAGCGTCCACGTCTTGCCGTCGGGCCCGAGCTTGTAATCGCCAACCCGCACGAGATTCGCCTCCTCGCAGCGGGCACCGGAATAGGCGAGGAATTCCGCGAAGTCAGCGGCCACGTGACCGAGTTCGAGGTGGCGCTTGACCCAGCCGGGCCGGCCCGGGAACGCGCCGACGGCCTTCGCGGCCTTCCGAATCTCATCGATGATCCGATCCATCGTCGGCACGTCGGGCATTTCCGGTACGCGCGTGTCACGCGGCAGCGCGATCTTTTCGCGAAGAACACCCGTTTGCGTGAACGGATCCTCGATCATCACGCGCTTCTCGATGGCGATGCGGCAAAGGCGCCGCAGGCAAAGGAGGGTGTCGTTCACCACGACGTTGGAATAGCCGGCCGTATTGTATTTCCTCGCACAGACCCCGACGCGGCCGTGCGGCACGACGGCCTGCGTCTGCAGGAAATGACGGAGTTCGAAAATCACGTTCGTCGTCACTTTCCGCACCCCGAATGTCTCGAAGCTGCCGGTCGCCCAGTTCTCGCGAAGCCGTTTCAGGTTGCCGAGGTAAGCAGTCTTCGACGCGTCCGTGAGGGACGACGTCGCGATGCGTAGCTCGTACTCCTTTGCGAGGGCACCGAGGAGCCGGGAGTCGGAGTCGAGTTCGACTCCACTTTGCCGGCCCGCCTCGACCTGCTCCTGTTTCTTGCGGTGGAGGAGGAGTGCGGACTCGCGATCGCTTGTCTCGAGACTTTCGAACGTGCGCTTCCCGTTGATCGAGATCCGCGTGTAATAGACGCCAACGGAGTGGCGGAAATAGAAGTTTTCGACTCCGTGGATCTTCTCGTAGTCCGGCTTTTTCTCAGCCTTCGCAGGGCTTCTCATCGGTGGCGAGGTGGTAACAGGTTGGTGGTAACAAAACCACGTTGTCTGGCCCATTTCTCGCCCGTTTCCCTCTAGGAAACAAGCAAAAACGTCAGCTCTTGATGAAGATGCCCTTCATGTTCATCTCCAACTGCTGCGGGTTCGGCGAGAACTTGAGCGCATCCTGCTTGTTGATCTTGCCCGCTTTCCAGAGCCGGTAGAGGTCCTTGTTGAAGGAGAACGTCGCCGAATCCGCGTTGCTTTCGAGCAGCCCTTGGATCTTCTCGTTCTGCCCTTCGAGGATCAGGTTCTTCACCGTCGCATCGGCATTCAGAATCTCGTTCGCCGGCACGCGGCCGGTGCCCTCGGCGGTCGGAATCAGCTTCTGGCAAACGAAGCCGCGCAGCGAACCGGCAATGGCGCGCCGCGCTTGCACGACTTCCTCGGCCGGGAAGAATTCGAACAACCGCGTCAGCGACTGCGCGACGGTCGCGGCGTGCATTGTCGAGAACACCAGGTGGCCCGTCTCCGCCGCCGAGATCGCGGTCTCGAACGTCTCGCGGTCGCGCATTTCGCCGACGAGAATGATGTCGGGATTCTGGCGCAGCACCGCCTTGATCGCCAGTTGGAAGTTCGGCACGTCGAGCCCGATTTCCCGCTGCTGGAAGAGCGATTTGTCGTCCTGGAACGTGTACTCGATCGGGTCCTCGATCGTGACGATGTGCTTGTCGAGATTCTGGTTAATCCAGTTCATCATCGCCGCCATCGTCGAGCTCTTGCCGGAACCGGTCGCGCCGCAGACGAGCAGGATGCCGTCCTTCGATTGCGAAAGCTTGATCAGCGCCTCCTCGGTCGTGCCGAGGCCAAGCTGCTGGAAGCTGGGCACGGTGCTCTTGATGTGCCGCATCACGATGCTCACCAGCCCGCGTTGGTGAAACGCGTTCACGCGGAAACGGCCGACGCCATCCGCCGCGTACGCGAAGTCCACCTGGCCTTCATCGTCCCAGCGCGGGCGGAAAATCTTCGGCACGTGCTCGACCACGAATGCCTCCGCCTCCGGACAGGTGATCGGATCCATGTCCACCGGCTTCAATTTGCCGGCGAGCCGGACGTAACCCGGCTTGTTCGACTTGATGATCACGTCGCTCACGCCGCTGTCGACGGCGAGCTTGAGCAGGTCGTTGATCATTTCGGTGTGCGGTGTGATGGTCACAGTGGGCATGGGCAAAAAAGCGTTGCTAGGTATTCGCTCCGCGAAAACCTAGGTTGCAGACGGAAGATTCATGGACAAGACAGTTCTCGCTTATGTCGACTCTCCCACCTCGCCCTCTGGCCATGAAGCCCAGCGCGCGCGAAATCCAGCTTTGGCATCGATGAGCACCCGCGGCAAATTCCTCACCGGGACCATTACCGCGCTCGCCACGCCGTTTCGCGACGGCCGGATCGCCTATGCCGATCTGAAGAAACTCGTTGCGCATCAGCTCAAAGGCGGCGTGAACGGACTCGTGCCAATGGGCACGACCGGCGAGTCTCCCACCCTCGATTACGACGAGCACATGGAGGTCATCCGCTTCGTGATCCGCGAGGCGCGCGGCCGGGTGCCGGTGATCGCCGGCACCGGCTCGAACTCAACTCATGAGGCGATCGAACTCACAAAACTTTCACACGAGGCCGGCGCTGATGCGATGCTCCTGGTCGCGCCGTACTACAACAAGCCGAGCCAGGAGGGACTCTTCCGGCACTTCTGCGCGATTGCGGACACGACCGACCGGCCGATCATTCTGTATTCAATTCCTGGACGCTGTGGCGTCGAAATCAGCGTCGGTGTCGTCGAGCGGCTGCGCGCGCGCTACGAACACGTCGCGTGGATCAAGGAGGCGGGCGGCAGCGTGGATCGCGTCGACCAGTTGAAGCAGGCCCTCGGCAAGGATGTGACGGTGCTGAGCGGCGACGATTCCCTCACCCTGCCCTTCATGGCGGTCGGGGCGGAAGGCGTGATCAGCGTCGCCTCCAACGTGTACGTGCGCGAAATCGGCCAGATGGTGCGGCTCGCGCTGGCGAACGACTTTGCGCGGGCCGGCCGGCTCCACCGCCGGCTGTATCCGATGTTCAAGACACTGTTCATCGAGCCGAATCCGGTGCCGGTGAAGTACGCGCTCCACCGCGCCGGCATCTTCGGTTCGGCCGAGGTGCGCTCGCCTTTGTGCGCCATGACGGCTGCGAACACCAAGACGCTCGAGGACGTGCTGCGGCAGCTCGACTGACGCCGTCGCGCCATGCCACTCAGCATCACAATCAACGGCGGTCGCGGCCGGATGGGCCAGGTGCTCGCCGCGACCGCGCCGGAAATGGGGCTCGCCGTCGCGGCGTCGGTCGACGTCGGCGACGACATCGGTGCCGGCGTGGTGAAAGGCGACGTCGTGATCGATTTCAGTTCACACGCGGCCACGCGTTCGCTGCTCGAACTCGCCGTCAAGCATCGCAAGCCCGTCGTGCTCGGCACGACGGGACATGGCGCGACCGAGAAGCAGGAACTGCTCGCGCTCGCAGCCCAGGTGCCCTGTGTGTGGGCGGGAAATTTCTCCGTCGGCGTGAATCTCCTCTTCGCGCTCACCCGGCGCGCGGCCGCGGTGCTCGGCCCGGACTACGACGCGGAACTGGTCGAGATGCATCATCGATTCAAAAAGGACGCGCCCAGCGGCACCGCGGCACGGTTGCTCGAAATCATCCTCGAGGAGCGGAAGCTCGACGCGAAGGCGCTCCGGCACGGCCGCGAAGGCATCACCGGCGAGCGACGCAACACCGAGGTCGGCGTGCATGCCTTGCGCGGCGGCGATGTGGTCGGCGATCACACCGTGATCTTCGCCGCGCTGGGTGAGCGGCTCGAACTCACCCACAAGGCGAGCGACCGCGGGATTTTTGCGCGCGGCGCGTTGCGGGCCGCCCAGTGGGTGGTCCACCGGAAGCCCGGCGTGTATGACATGCAGGATGTGCTGGGGCTGAAGTGAGGCCAAGTGACGAGTGACAAGTGACGAGTGATGAGTTCACCATAGGCTGCGTCGTGTTTCGTCTCGTCACTCGCCACATGTCACTTCTCACTGCGCGCGCCGCGCGCGCGCCATGATCACCTCGATCCAAGGCACCCTCGCCTCCGCGACGCCGCTGCACGCGATTGTCGAATTGAACGGTTTTGGCTACGAGGTGAACATTCCGGTCACGACGGCGGAAAAACTGCCCGCGCCCGGCGCAACGGTGAAGCTGCACACGCTGGTCATTTACCGTGAGGACGCGCAGACGCTCTATGGTTTCGCGACGCCGGCGGAGCGGGATTTCTTCCGGTTGATGATCGAAAACGTCACCGGTGTCGGCCCGAAGATGGCGCTGACGATCATGAGCCGGCTTTCGCTGCCGTCGCTCGAGAGCGCGATTCGGCTGGGCGACATTGCGACGCTCGCGAAATGTCCCGGCATCGGCAAGAAGACCGCCGAGCGGCTCGTCGTGGAATTGAAGGCCAGGGTGGGCGGAATCGAACTGCCGGCTAGCAGCGGTGAAGCGAGCGCGGCAGGTCCCGCCGGCGGTTCGAGCACCCACCGCGACGCGGTCTCCGCGCTGATTGCCCTTGGCTACAAGGCCGCCGATGCCGATCAGGCGGTTCGCCGGTCCGCCCTGGCCATCGGTCCGCAGGCCACCACTGAAGCGCTCATCAAGAGGGCGCTCGCTGGATGAGCGAACGGCGTGTGCGTTGCGCGCCGAATTCGTGCAATCGGCCGCAAGGGCGCTGTCGGCCCCAAAAAGAAAAAGGCGGCAGAAGTCTGCCGCCCCTTGAAACGTCGCTGCCCGCGACAAGTTACTTCACGAAGCGGAAGGCCGTCATCTCGACGTTGTTTTCCGGTGACACGCGATTGCCGCCGAGCACGCGGGCATCGGGCCGCAGCGTCGTCGGCCGCACGTCGAACCGGAGATCCTCCACCGGCACATGCTGCGGCAGCGGAGCAATCTGCAGGCTCGTGATCCATTTCAGGTGCTCGGCCGAATCGTTGGCGACGGCGCCGATGACCGGCGCCGAGTTCGCGTTGCCGGAAAGCAGCAGCGGATCCGTGACGAGCTTCGCCGAACGCTGATTCCCGAGCTGGCGCGGGCCGGTGGCATCACTCGCGAGTTGGGCTGGCGCCGGCACGGCCGGCTTCGGTGCGGCCGGCGCGACCTGCACCGTCGGTTCGCGCGTCACACTCGAGTTGCGATCGACGCGATTCACGAAAATCAACGCCACGCAGGCGGCCGCGGCGAGCGTGCCAAACGTGTACACCATGCCCATCTTTCGCCGCCGGCCGGCCTCCGCCGCCGCGGCCGCGGGATCGAACGGAATGACCTTCTTCTCCACGCTGCTCGCCGCGGTCACGGCTTCGCTCTGGAGGTCTGCCGTGAGCAGTTTACAGGCTTTCTGCATACGACAGTATTGCTGGTACACCCGGCAGCGGGCCGGGTTGTTCTGCACCTCCGCCTCGAGTCGCACGGCATCGGCCGCGGAAATCTCGTGGTCCAGATAGAGGTTTAGCAGTTCGATGAACTCTGATTCTTTCATTTGAAGTCCTCTCCGAGTTTCGAACGCAGGCTTTCGCGTGCGCGCGCAATCCGGCTTTTTACGGTCCCAACCGAAATCCCCAGAATGGCGGCGATTTCCTCGTAGGACATGTTTTTGACGTTCCGCAAGACGAGAATCTCGCGGTGCTTGGTGGAAAGTCTCTCCATCCCCTTGGCGATGCGCTGGACGAATTCCTGCGTTACCGTGATGTCGTCCGGCGACTCGACTTCGGCGGGAATCACGTCGGCCAGCGTCATGTCGTTTTCCGAACTGACTGGGGCATCGATGGACACGGATTGGTCGCGCTTCCGGCGCCACCAGTACCAGTATCGGTTGCGGGCCAGGTTGGTTGCGATCTGATAAAGCCAGGTCGAGAACGCGGAATCGCCCCGGAAGTTTGCCAGCCCGCGATGGGCGCGGATGAACGCGTCCTGCGTCACCTCCTCGGCATCCTGCTGGTTGCGCAGGAGCTGGTGAACCATCGAGTAGATGCGGTCCCAGTAACGAGCGACCATCTCGTCGAAAGCAGACTGGTCGCCGCCCTTGAAACGGTCGACAAGCAGCCGGTCGAAGGCGACTTCCTGAGCTTTGGCAGACATACGTTCTGCCTCGGTCTGATGAGTATAATTTTGAATTGTTCCCACGATCTGTTGCCGGCCTGCGTGATTACTCGGCCGGTTTGAGACGGTCAATTATGGCGCACACTTCACGGGTATGAAATTTCTTGCAAACAATCGCTGCCGAAACGCGCGGTTTCCCTGGTTGGGAGGGGGATGGTGCCTCCGTCGAGGCCTGGCGGCGCGTTCCACGGGCTGGTCAAAGTCGCGGGCGCGGGCCTCGCGGAGGACGCGACCCCTCCGTCGCATGGCCCGAAAACGCGGCGAAGGCTCGGTGGCGCCCAATTCTCGATTGCTCCAGGGCCTCACCGTGATTTTCCCGGCTGAAGCGCGTCTCCCTTGACCCGGTAGTCCTCGCGCATTTCAGCCGGCGGGCCGAGCAGCGCGGCGCGCAAGTCGTCATCGTCGAGTTCGTACACCAGAAGGGTTCGCGTGATCCGACTGCTCGGTTCCCGGTGCCGCAGCATGGCGCACAACCGCGCGAACCGGAAATGATCGAACAGCAGGATTCGTTCCTGCCACCACGATACGCCCTCCTGGGCCATCAGCATGTCGACCTGCGCTCGACCGCCGGCCCCGAGGGCGGTTTCCAGCCGCCGCAGGTCAGCCGCCAACTCCTGATACTGATTCTCGTAGCTCGGACGCCATGGGCCCATCAGCGGCCCGAAGAGGGTGTCGAGCATGGTGGCGCTGATGACGTACGTCCCCGCACCCAGCGGGTAAGCCGTGATGGGCCGCAACTCGATGTATTGGGGCAACAACACTGCGCGGCCCGAGAACCGCGCGAGCTCGGCATTGCCGAAATAGGAGAAATAGATTCGCGCCGCCGGGCGCTCCGTAGCGCGGGCGTTCAACCAGTGTTCGAAGGCAGGCAAATCCTGCCCCCAATCGTAGGAACTGTCCGCGAGAACCCTGTAGCCGTTGCGCGCGCCGCCGCCGAACACGTTGATGTAGGCCAGGTATTCGGGATGTACGCTGGCAGCCTCGGTGGCCGACCAACCCAGCAAGCCGGCGAGCCCCGCCAGGCGCAACCGACGTGAAATCGCGGGCCAGCCCACAACGCCCGCCGCAAGAACAAACAGGACCGGGTAGACCGGCAGCAGATGGCGAATGCCGATGTTGAGCGGCCCTGCCATCGCCACCAGCAAGTAGATCCCGCCGAGGACGGCGAGCGGCAGCAGGCCATGGCGGAGGATCCGCCGGTCGAAGCGCGGCGTTGCCCGGTGGGCGGCAAACGTCGCCGCCGCTGCGAGCAGCAATGCGACGAGGAAGGACAAGGGAGATTTCAGGAACCAGAC
>Ga0082335_1003797_pt1 | contig 24056 bp, 27 predicted proteins | sample Subgrocontami58m_FD_72375 | JGI IMG/M metagenome (GOLD analysis project Ga0082335, IMG submission 72375) | Subsurface groundwater microbial communities from S. Glens Falls, New York, USA - GMW37 contaminated, 5.8 m (SPADES assembly) (version 2) ...
CGGCCACCGCCCCCGCCGCCTCTTCGGGCACCGGGCCGCGGCCCGCGCGCACGCTCGCGGAGGCGGGCGCCCGCGTCGCGGGCGGCGCGCGCCGTGTCGAGCGGCTGGAGACGGAGATCGCGCTCCCGCTCGACGTGACCGACCCCGAGAGCTGCGCCGCCTTCGTGGCGGAGGCGGTCGAGCTGCTCGGCGGCGGCGTGGACATCCTGTTCAACAACGCGGGTCTCGCGCTCGGTCGCGTGCCGATCTGGGAGTCGACCGAGGAGGACGAGCGCACGGTGATCGAGACGAACGTGAGCGGCCTGCTGCGGATGACCCGGCTCTGCCTGCCTTACATCCGTGACGGCGGGCACATCGTCAACATGGGCTCGGTCGCGGGCCGGCAGGCGTACCCGAGCGGCGCCTCGTACATCGCCGCCAAGTTCGCCGAGCGCGGCTTCACGTATGCGCTGCGCGAGGACCTGCTCGGCCGCCCGATCCGCGTCACGACCGTGGACGCCGGGCTCGTCGAGACGGAGTTCTCGCTCGTCCGTTTCAAAGGGGACGCCGAGCAGGCGAAGGCCGTGTACGCGGGCCTCGATCCCGTCACGCCCGACGAGGTTGCCGACTGCGTCCTCTTTGTCCTCACGCGCCCCCTCCACGTGAACGTCGACGAGATCGTGATCAAGGCCCTCGCGCAGTCGAGCGGCGCTCGCATCGTCCGCCGCGAGAACCCGGCGTAGAGCGCCAGTCTGTTACGTGGCGGCGCGGAGCCAGTTCGGCACGACGTAGCGCTCCTCGAAGCCGAAGCGGAGGAGGTTGCGGTACGAGTTGCTCGGGCGGTCGTCGCGGCGCTCGCCCGTCTCGCTGACGATCGTCTCGCAGCCGAGCTCGCCCGCGCGGCGGATCCGCGCTGCGATCAGCGCCCCCTTGCCGCGGTGCTCCGGCAGCGTGGCGGCGAAGCCGAGGTAGACCGCGCCGCCGCGGGCCCACAGCGCCGCCGCCGCCGGCTCGCCTCCGTCGAGGGCGAGCCAGCACGTCCAGTCCCCGTTCCCGGCAAGGGCGGCCACGAACGGCACCGTCGCTTCGGGCAGCCCGTAGCCGGCGGCGACGATCCGCCCGAAAGCCTCGGCGCGCTCCGGGCCGACCTCGGCGAGCTCGACGCCGGACTCGACGACCGGTGGGTGCTCGGGGCCGCGCTCGAAGAGCATCCAGCCCCAGCCCGGCTCGAAGCCGCGGGCCGAGAGCCAAACGGCGAGCTCGGGCGGGCGCGCAGACGGAGACACGGCGACGTAGACCGCGGTGCCTCCCATCGCGGCGAGCGCGGCGTCGAGCCCGTCCTCGGTTGCCGGCTCCGAGAGGCCGAGGCCGACGACCCGGTTCACCAGCGGCGACGCGGGGGCTTCGGGCACGCGCATGGCGTAGCCGCCGCCGACGGCGAGCGCGAGCGGGCCGTAGAAGCCGCGGTACGCCTCGATCGAGATGCGCTCCAGCTCGGGCATCGCCGGATCAATGCGCGACGCCGGGTCGGCTGTCAAGCGGCGGCGCGTGCGTCGAGGCGGCGCAGCTCGCGCACGTCGCGCACGCCGAGCACCGCGAGCGTGGCCGCGACTTGGAGTGCAACCGCGATCCAGAGCGTCTCGTGGACGCCGATTGCGTCGGAGAGCGGGCCTACGATCGAGAGCCCGATCGGGATCGCCACGAACGAGCCGAGCGCGTCGTACGAGGAGACGCGGGAGAGCATGTCGAGCGGGACGTGTTGCTGGAGCGAGGTGTCCCAGAAGACGCTGAACAGCTCGAGGCCGAGGCCCGAGAGAACGGCCGACCCCGCGACGAAGACGGCGGGGACTCCGAGCGCCAGCAGCGCGAGAACGGGCGCGAGCAGGAGGAGAGCCGCCGTCCCGACGAAGAGCATGCGCTGAGGCTGGATCCGCAGCGCGATCAGCCCGCCGAGCACGAGCCCGACCGACTGGCAGGCCAGGATCGCACCCCAGACTGCTGCACCGCCGAGCTCGTCCCTCGCGATCACAGGCCCGAGCACGAGCAGGCCGCCCGTCCACACCATGTTGCCGATTCCGGCCTGGACGACGATCGCCCAGAGCCACGTGCGTGAGCGAAACTCGCTCCAGCCTTCGCGCAGCTCGCGTACGAAGTCCCGCCCGCCGGCGCGCGCCGAGGCGGCGATCCGCATGCGCGAGAGGACCGAGGCGCTCGCCAGATACGTGGCTGCGTCGAAGGCGATCGCCCAGCCGGGGCCCACTCCTGCGACGAGGAGACCGCCGATCGCCGCGCCGCCGATGTTCGTGACGTTGAGAGACAGGCGCAGCAGCGCGTTCGCCTGCTGGAGCCGTCCGGGGCTGACCGTCTGCGGCACGAGCCCCTGCGAGGCCGGGAAGAAGAACGAGCTGGCGACGCCTCGCGCCACTCCGAGTGCGACCAGGTGCCAGACCTCCGCGTTGCCGGTGAGGAGCAGCACAGCGACCCCACCCTGGGCCGCGCCGGAGAGGACGTTCGAGCCGACCATGACGACGTTGCGCGGCAGCCGGTCGGACCAGACGCCGCCGATCAGGATGAAGACGATCTGCGGCGCCCAGCCGGCGGCGAGCACGAACCCGAGGTCCGACGCCGAGCCCGTCAGGTCGAGCACGGCGAAGGCGATCGCGATCGGCGCGATCGCGCTGCCCGCGAGCGAGACGACGCGGCCGGCGAAGAGCAGCCGAAACTCGCGCTCGGCGAGCGGGCCGAGTGCCTCAGGAAGCGGCAGCTTCTCTCCGCTTGCGCCAGTAGCGCTCGAGCCCGAGGTAGCAGTGCCAGAACGGCGCCGCGCGGTCGTAGTACGCCGCGTCGTCGCCGGACTCCTCGACGTCGCGCCGGGCGGCGGCGAGGAACTCCGGCTCCTCCACGCCGCTCTCGATCCGGCTCGACCAGGCGTGCAGCCGCTCGGAGAACCGCGCGAGGTGGCTCTCGACGTCCTCGAACACGCCGAAGTGGACGAGCGCGAGCCGCGCAGGCGCGCGTCGGCGGATCTGCGCGATCGTCCGGTCCCACGCTTCGACGTCCACCTCGGGCGGCGGGCACGGCGGCAGCACGAACGTGCCCGGCGCGACGCGGACGCCCGCCGCGTCTCCGGCATAGAGCGTCCCGTCGGGGTGGAGGTAGCAGACGTGGTGCCAGGCGTGGCCCGGGCTCGGGAAGCAGTCGAGACCGACGACCTTCTCGCCGGCCACGTGGACGTTCTCAGCCGGCACCGGCGCCAGCTCGCCCCAGAGCGGATCGAACGTGTCGCCATACAGGCGCCGTGCGCTCGCCTCGAGCTTCGACGGGTCGACGAGGTGGGGTGCCCCGACTTCGGAGACGTGCACCTGGAGCCCGGGATGCTCGCGCACGAGCGGGCCGGCGGCTCCCGCGTGGTCGAGGTGGATGTGCGAGAGCAGCAGATGGCGGAGGTCGGCCACCTCGACGCCGCGCTCGCGGAGGCCCTCCTTCAGTCGCGGCAGGCAGGACGACGGGCCGCAGTCGAAGAGCGCGAGGCCGTCCTCGGTCTCCAGCAGGTAGGCGCCGACGATGCGCTCCCCCTGGTGGAGCAGGTCGATCGGCTCGAGGACCGTCATGCCCGGGCTGCGGAGCGGACGAGAGCCGACTCCAGGTCCGCGACCAGGTCGTCGGCCGACTCGATCCCGACCGAGAGCCGCACGAGGTTGCGCGGCGGTGCGAACGGCGCGTCCGCGGTGGAGGCGTGCGTCATCGCTGCGGGCACCTCGATCAGGCTCTCGACGCCGCCGAGGCTCTCCGCGAGCGTCCAGATCCGCGTCCGCGCGACGAGTGCGCTCGCCTCCTCCTCGCTCTCTGCGAGGAACGAGACCATGCCGCCGAAGTCACGCATCTGCCGGGCCGCGATGTCGTGCCCGGGATGGCCCGGCAGCCCGGGGTAGAACACCTGCTCGACGCGCGGGTGGCCGTCGAGGAAGGCGGCGACGGCGCGCGCGTTCTCGCAGTGCTGGCGCATCCGCACGGCCAGGGTCTTGATCCCCCGCAGCACGAGCCATGCGTCGAACGGGCCGGGGACCGCGCCGAGCGACTTCTGGAGGAAGCGCAGGCGCTCGGCAAGCGCGGGGTCGCTCGTCGCGGCGAAGCCGCCGACGACGTCGGAGTGGCCGCCGAGGTACTTCGTGGTCGAGTGGACGACGATGTCCGCGCCCAGCTCGAGCGGCCGCTGCAGGTACGGCGTGGCGAAGGTGTTGTCCACGACGACGATCGCGCCCACCGCGCGGGCGGCCTCCGCGGCGGCCCGGACGTCCACGACGTTCAGCAGCGGGTTCGTCGGCGTCTCGATCCAGACGAGCCTCGTGCGCTCGTCGAGGTGCGCGGCGAGGCTCTCGCTGATCTCCTGCGCCGTGAGGTAGGTGAAGGCGTAGCCCTTCGGCTCGTAGACCTTCGAGAACATGCGATAGGCGCCGCCGTAGAGGTCGTTGACGCAGACGACGCGCTCGCCGGGGTTGACGAGGTGCATGATCGTCGTCGTCGCGCCGAGCCCCGAGGAGAAGGCGAGCCCGTGCTCGGCGCTCTCGAGCGAGGCGAGGCAGAGCTCGAGCGCGGTCCGCGTCGGGTTGGCGACGCGCGAGTAGTCGTAGCCCTTGTGGACGCCGACCGCCTCCTGCGCGTACGTCGAGGTCTGGTAGATCGGCGTCGTGACGGCGCCCGTGGCCGGGTCGGGCTCCTGGCCCTCGTGGATCGCCCGGGTCTCGAAGTCCATTGCCGCCAGGATAGTCGTCAGCGCCTAGGCTGACGCCGTGCGACGCCTTCTCTTCGCCGGGCTCGTCCTGGGGCTTGTCGCCGCGAGCCTTGCACTCTTCGTCCTGCGCGCCGACGACGCGATCGCGCGCGCCGACGCCGTCGTGGTTCTCTTCGGCGGCCGCGGGAGGCTCCCGGTCGGCATCGAGCTCGTGGAGCGAGGCGTCGCGCCGGTGCTCGTCGTCTCGCAGGGCCGCGACCGGCGGTGGCGCAAGCCCGGGCTCTGCGACCGTCGGGACGTCCGCGTGCTCTGTCCCGTCGCGGACGAGGAGTCCACGCGCGGCGAGGCGCGGCTGATCGGCCGGCTCGCGCGCGAGCAAGGCTGGGACTCGCTCGTCGTCGTCAGCTCGCGCTTCCACCTGCTCCGTGCGAGGTTGCTGATCCGTCGCTGCTACGACGGCCGGCTGGCCATGGTGGGCGCCCGGCCCCGTGCGTGGCGGCTGCCGTACGAGATTGCGTGGGAGTGGGCGAAGCTCGCGCGGACGGGAATCCTGCGGGACTGCTGAGCGCCTTGCGAAACGGCCTGTCCGAGCCGCTCCCGGCATCCGGGCGAGGCCGGATTCCCCGAATCGGGTATCGGCGTCTGCCTGAATCGAGCATGGCCAAGCACAGGGCTCGGCACCGATACCTCAGGGAGCACGTCCCCGAACACCCCCTGCGGAGGTCTCTCGATGCGGTCAACCCCCACCGCCGGCCGGCGGCTCACCCCGGCCGAGGCGGAAGCGCTCTGGCGCCGCTGGCACGATGGGCGCAACAGGCGTTCCCGCGACCGCCTGGTGCTGGCCTACGCGCCGATGGTGCGCTACGTGGCCGGGCGCAAGGCGCGCGAGCTTCCCTCTCACTGCGAGCTCGAGGATCTCGCCTCCTGCGGGCTCGTCGCCCTGATGGAGGCCGTGGACCGCTTCGATCCGGCCAAAGGCGCGACCTTCGAGCAGTACGCCTGGACACGGGTCGTCGGGGCGATCGCCGACGAGCTGCGTCGTCAGGACTGGGCCTCGCGCTCGGTGCGCCGCTTCGGCCGGCGCGTCGATGGGGCCCGCGACGAATGGATCGCCAGGAACGGCTCGGCGCCGACCGAGACCGACCTCGCGGGTGCGCTGCAGATGGACGTGTCCGAGCTGCGCAAGGGCCTTGCGGACGTCGATTGCGAGCCTGAGCGAGCGCGAGCGCAGCGTGCTCGCGCTCGTCCACGTGTACGAGCTGCCGGGCGCCGAGATCGGCCGCATGCTCGGCGTCAGCGAGTCGCGCGTCTCCCAGATCCTCACCGGGATCCGGCGGAAGCTGAAGGATGAGGTGGAGGCGTACGACTTCGCTCCCCGAAGCGTCGCCGTGTAGCCGCTCCGCCTACTCCGGGGTGCGGCCGGCGAAGATCGCCGCGAGGCGGGAGGCGTCGATGTTGCCGCCGGAGACGATGCAGACGATCCGGCCCGAGCCGGCGCGTCCGGAGAGCGCCGCCGCGACGGCCAGGGCGCCCGCCCCCTCGGCGATCACGCTCGCCCGCTCGGCGAGCACCCGGATGGCGGCGGCCGCCTCGGCGATCGAGACGACGTGGCTGCCCGCGAGCAGGGGCCGCACGAGCTCCCACATCCTCGGCAGCAGGCTCTTGCTGCCGGCGCCGTCCACGAATGAGGCGCGGTATTCGACAGGGGTAGGCTCGCCGCCCGCGGCGAGCGTGGCGGCCACCGGGGCGCCCGTCTCCGGCTCGACGGCGTAGACGCGCACCTCGGGCGCGAGGGTCCGCAGCGCGCTCGCGATGCCGGTCGTGAGGCCGCCGCCGCCGTAGGGAATCAGCACCGAGTCGAAGGTCGCGAGATCCTCGAGCAACTCGAGCGCGATCGTGCCGTTGCCCGCCATCACGAGGTCGTCCTGGACCGGGTGGACGAAGAGACCGTCCGCGCCCTCGTAGCGCCCGGCCTCCATCACCTCCCACCAGCGCTCGTACGGGACCTTGACGACCCGACCCCCGAGCCGCGCGATCGCTGCGAGCTTCGCCTCGGACGCGTGGTCGGGCACGACGATCGTCGCCGGCACGCCGGCCTCGCGCGCCGCCCACGCGACCCCCTGGGCCATGTTGCCGGCGCTCGTCGTAACGACGCCGCGGGCGAGCGCCTCCGGCGACGCCTGGCGGATCGCGTTGACGGCGCCCCGGATCTTGAAGGAACCGATCGGCTGCAGGCACTCGAGCTTGAGCCAGATCTCGGCGGGAGCTTCCGGAATGTCGAGCCGGACGAGCGGCGTGCGCATGGCTGCTCCCCGGATCACCGCGCGGGCGCGCTCGATCTCGGCGAGCGGGATCAGAAGTCCACCTCCGTCCCGGCGCCCGCGGCGCGCGCGCGGCCGACGGCGAGCTCGGCTGCGGCGAGGTCCTCGACCGCGAGCCCGAGCGACTTGAAGACGGTTAGCTCCGTGTCCGCCGTACGGCCTCGGTGCGCACCGGCCAGCACCTCGCCGAGCTCGGCGCGGATGTGCTCAGGCCCGATGGCTCCCTCGCGCGCGGGGAAGAGGTAGTCCCCGGCTTCGTTGAGGGCGGACTCGCGCCGGTCGACGAAGAGGGAGGCGGCGATGACCGTCGCGGTGTCGAGCTCGCGCGTCGAGGGGATGCTGGAGCCGACCGCGTTCACGTGCGCGCCCGGGGCGAGCCACTCGTGGCGGAGCACCGGCTCGTGCGAGCTCGTCGTCGTGCAGACGACCTCGGCGCCCGCGAGCGCTTCCTGCGCGGTCGCGCACGCGGTGGCTCCCGTCGCGCGGGCGAGCGCCTGCGCGCCCGCGGCCGTGCGGCTCCAGATCCGGATCTCGGGGTCGTCCAGCACGCAGCGCATCGCCTCGACGTGCGAGCGGGCCTGGACTCCGGCACCCAGGATCGCCACGGTGCCGGCCCCGGGTCGCGCCAGCGCCCGCGTCGCCACCGCCGAGACGGCGGCCGTGCGGATCTCGGTCACCGGTGAGGCGTTCAGGATCGCCCGCAGCTCGCCCGTCTCCCCGTCGTGGAGGAGGACGGCGCCCTGGTGAGCGTCGAGGCCGCGGGCGGGATTGCCGAGCGCGACGACGATCTCCTTCAGCGAGAAGGCCGGCGCCGGCCCGCCCCGGTGCGCCGGCATGAAGCCCATCAGGCCCGCCGCGCCGGGCGGGCGCACGACGAAGCGGAGCGGCTGGAAGAGCTCGCCCCGCGCGAGCGCCGCGAGCACGTCTGCCATGGCCTCGATGCAGGCGCGCATCGGCAGGTGCGCGCGCACGTCGTGCTCGGAGAGGATGAGGACGCTCACGGGAAGAAGGCTCCGATCCTGTCACGGTCGGCGGGAGAGAGGTCGAGGTGGAGCGCCGCGAGCGCCGGCTCGAGGTGCTCCGGCCGCCTCGGCCCGACCACGATCGCGGTCACCTGGGCCTGTCCGAGCAGCCAGGCGAGAGCCACGGCGGCGGTCGTCGTCCCGCGCCCGCGCGCCTCGGCCTCGCACGCCTCCAGCGCGTCGAAGACCTCGGTCCGGCGCAGGTGCTCGTACGGGCCGGGACGCAGCGTCATCCGCGAACCGGCGGGAAGCTCCTCGTCGCGCCGGTACTTGCCGGTCAGCCAGCCGCCGCAGAGCGGGCTGAAGGGCGTGAAGCCGAGCCCGTGCTCCCGGCAGACCGGAAACACGTCCTCCTCGACCGCCCGGTCGAGCAGCGAGTAGGAGCTCTGCACCCACCCATACGCGGTGAGCCCCTCCAGCTCCGACAGCTCGAGCGCCTCGGCGAGCTGCTCCCCGGTGACGTTGGAGGCGCCGACGGCGCCGACCTTGCCCGACCGGACGAGCTCGTCGAGCGCCTGAAGCGTCTCCTCGAGCGGCGTGTCGGGGTCAGGCTCGTGCGTCAGGTACAGGGCGACGCGCTCCACTCCGAGCCGCTCGAGGCTCGTGTCGAGCTGGCGCAGGATCCGCCGGCGCGAGAGCCCGCTGTCTGCGCCTTCCTCCATCGGGTTGAAGGTCTTGGTCGAGAGGACGATCCGGTCGCGCACCTCGGGCCCCTTCGCCCGCAGCCACTCGCCGATCCAGGCCTCGCTGCGCCCGCCGCCGTAGGCGTCTGCCGTGTCGAAGGTCGTGATCCCGGCCTCCCACGCGGCGTCCATGATCGCGAACGCCGACTCCTTCGCCTCGCCCTGCCCGAAGAAGGCGGGGGCGGAGCCGATGCCGCCGAAGTTGCCGCAGCCGAGGATCACCCGCGAGATCTCGATCCCGCTCGCTCCGAGCGCCCGCTGGTCCATGCGGCGATCCTACTCGGGCGGTTGCTGCCACCGTTGCGCGGCGGTCCGCGCGTTCACGGCGCGCTTCAGCATTCGCAGCGCCTCGTCCTTGCGACCCTCGGCCTCGAGCAGCTCGGCCGTGCGCGCGTAGGCGTCGGCCAGCCAGGGGTTGGGCGCCGACTCGAGCAGCTCGAGGCCGAGCTCGTAGAGCTCGAGCGCCCGCGCGGCGTCGCCGCCCTCGCGGAATGCGTCGGCGATAACGACGTAGCCACGGGCCGCGTCGTGCGGCTCGCTCTCGGCGAGGATCGGACAGATCGCCATCGCCACGGCGGCGGCCTCCTCGCTCTCGCCCAGGTAGGCAAGGGCCCGCGCCTCCTCGATCCGGAAGCGGGCGCGCTCGAGCGCGGCGAGCGCCCCGCGGGGGTCTCCGCGCCGAAAGGCGAGCTGGCCGAGCCCCGCCAGCGCCCCGGCGCGGCCCGACGCGCTCTCGGCGGTCTGCAGCACACGCTCGAAGAGCTCCGCCGCCCGCTCGACGTCGTCCAGGCGCAGAGCCAGGTCCGCCTCGGCGAGGAGTTGCTCGTGGGTCGGCGGGTCGGCTGCCATCTGGCAGCGTGACTGTAAGCCAGCGGGTCCAGTGGGGCGACTTCCGGGCGACCACTCATCGCATCGGAAGGGGGGATGGACATGCGGCTCGTGATCTCGCTGCTCGCAGCGGCCGGCGCGCTGCTCGCCGCGCTCGGCGGCACCGGCCCGACCTGGCCGTAGTCGGCAACCCGCGCTCCGGGCGCCGGCGACGGCGCCCGGAGCGCAGGAATCACGGCCCCGCTGTCGCACCCCAGGGGCGTGTGGCACGACATCTTCAGCCTGCCGGTGGACGCCTGGGAGAAGGTGCTGCGCGCCGTGCTCGTCTACGGCTTCCTCGTCGTCGCACTGCGCGTCGTCGGCAAGCGCGAGCTCGGGCAGTCGAACACGCTCGACCTGATCGTCCTGCTCCTGATCGCCAACACCGTGCAGAACGCGATCATCGGCGCAGACAACTCGTTCACCGGCGCCGCGATCGGGGCGGTCACGCTCTTCGCGGTCAACGAGGCCCTCAACCGCGCGGCCTACCGCTGGGAGTGGGTCAAGCGCCTTTTGGAAGGCGAGCCGAGCCTGCTCATCGCGGACGGGAAGCCCGTGGCGCGGCAGCTTCGGCGCGCGAGCATCTCGCTGCCCGAGCTGCGGGCCCTCGCGCGGCGGCAGGGCTTCACCGACCTCGGCGCCGTGCAGACCGCGATCCTCGAGACGAACGGCGTCGTGACGATGTTCCATGCCGACGAGCGCGAGGTGTACCACCCGGCCGAGCCGGGCGGCCTGCGCATCGGCAAGCGCCGCCGCGGGCGCCACTAGGCTGCTTTCGCACATGTCGCACGCGCACGGCCTCGTCGATCGCTCGATCATGCGCTCCCGCGCCGGGATCCGCGCGGTCTTGATCAGCCTGGGCCTGCTCGGCGCGACCGCCGCTGCTCAGGCGGTCATCTACGCCGCGAGCGGCAGCGTCGCCCTGCTCGCCGACCTGATCCACAACGTCGGCGACGCGCTGACCGCGGTGCCGGTCGGGATCGCGTTCTGGCTGCGCAGCGCCCGCGCCGAGCGCTGGGCCGGCTTCGCCGTCGTCTTCGCGATCTTCGGCTCGGCCTGCGTCGCGCTCTACGAGGCGATCCAGCGGCTCGTGCACCCGCAGGACCTCTCGCACCTGTGGGTGCTCGCGGGCGCGGGCGCGCTCGGCTTCCTGGGCAACGAGGCCGCGGCGGTCGTGCGGCTGCGCGCGGGGCGGCGGTTGAGCAGCCCGGCGCTCGTCGCCGACGGCCAGCACGCGCGCATCGACGGCCTCGTCTCGCTCGGCGTCATGGCGAGCGCGGCCGTCGTCGCGCTCGGGCTGCAGATAGCCGACCCGCTGATCGGCCTCGGCATCACGCTCGTCATCCTGCGGATCACGTGGCACTCGTGGCAGACGGTCCGCGGCCGCGAGCACGGTCACTAGCGGTCGCTACCAGAGCACCGGCGGAGCCTCCTCGTCGCGGCGCTCGGCGATGTAGAGGGACGGCAGGAAGCGCGAGAGGTAGTGGAACTCCGTGTAGGCGTGCTTCATCAGCCCGAGGCCGACCTCGTCGGGAATCTCGGCCTCGAGCTCCGCCGGAGAGAGGGGCAGCCCCGCGCCGAGCCAGAAGTTGCTCCGGAGGACGCAGCCGAACGGCGTGTCCCGCGCGGTATGGATGAGCCGCGCGCCGAGCGGCCTGCCCTCGGCGTCGCGCGGTGGGTCGGCGCTGAGGCCGATGTTGGCGCAGATCGCCGCGGTGACGTCGCCGCGCTCGCGGGCCTCGCGGAGCGGCGCCGCGCCGAAGATCTCGGCCGGATCGTGGAAGCGGATCTTCAGGCTCAGCACCTCGTCGGCGCCCAGGCGCTCGTCGACGACGTGGGTCGAGCCGACGGTCCCGCCCTCGAGGTCGAGCCATTCCGAGGAGACGTGGTCGATCGGGTGCCACCAGCTGTACTCGCGGGTCAGCGGGCCGAAGGTGAACCACCACTCGAACATGCGCCCCTTGCAGCTGTGCATGTCGGTGCGCGCGGCCACGTGGAGCTGGCCGGAGGGCAGTCGCTCGATGCCCATCTCGAGGGGAAGCGGGTCGGGTCGCAGAAGTGCATGTGCCTCGGTGAGTTCCATCGTCGTTCCTTTCAGGGGTCGATCTGCAAGCTGCGGGACAGGCTCACGCCGCCGATCGCGATCGCGGCGAAGCAGCCGAGCTCGACGATCTCGGCGTCGCTGAAGACGTCGTGCAGCTCGGCGTAGACCTCGTCGAAGTCGTCGCCGTCGAGCGTGAGCGCGCGCGCGTAGCGGAGGGCGGCGCGGGTGCGCGGGTCGGGGTGGTTGAAGTCCGGCAGCGCGCACGCCCGGGCCTCGGCCTCCTCGAGCCCCTGCTCGAGTGCGAGCACGGAGCGCTGGTCGGCGCAGAACGTGCAGTCGAGGAGCGCCGCCACCGTGATCCGCATCAGCTCCTTGATCGTGTGCTCGACCTGCCCGCCGCGGTGGGTGAGGTCCCAGAACGCCGCGTAGCCCTTCGCCATGTCCGGGCTGTGCGCGAGCGTCAGGTACCAGGCGGGCTTCGGCGTCGAGAGCCGCTCGGCCCGCTCGAGGACCGCCAGCAGCTCGGGATCGGTGATCTCGCTCTCCGGAACTCGGGTGAGCCGGGAACCGGCGCTCATCGTGCCGCCCAGAGCCCCGGCAGGAACGTCACGATGGCCTCGCCCTCCTCCTCGAGGTGCTGAACGAACGCCCGGGCGAGGTCCTCGTCGAACGCACCCGGGCCGGCGGTGAACCAGAACGACGAGCGCAGCTCGCAGCCGTGGTCGCGGGCCAGGCAGACGTGGATCATGCGGGCGGCGATCGTGTCCAGCCGGCTGCCGTCGCCGTCGAGCGGGCACACGATCCCCGTCTCGTAGGGACGGTCGCGCAGCATGTCGTTGGCGGCTTCGAGCCTCATGCCGCTTCCTCCCGTCTCGGCAGGGCGAGCAGCTCTTCGACCTCGGGCACGGTCGCGATCTCGCGCTCGAGCGAGCGCGCGACGGCAACGAGGCGCTCGACGAGCTGGGCATTCGACTCCGCGGGGGCGCCCTTGCGCAGCATCAAGGTGTCCTCCATCCCCGTGCGGGCGTTGCCGCCCATGGCGAGCCCGATCGCGGTCATCGGCAGGTTCCAGCGGCCGATGGCGATCGCCTGCCAGACGGCTCCCTCGGGCAGCCGCTGGACGAGCTCGACGAGGGCGACGGGCGTCGCGGGCATGCCGCCGCGGATGCCCATCACGATCGAGAACTGGAGCGGCTCGGGGACGAGGCCCTCCTCGCAGAGCGCGAGGGCCACCTCGAGATGGCCGGTGTCGTAGATCTCGAGCTCCGGCTTGACGCCGAGCTCCTGCATGCGGGCGGCGAGGCGGCGCACCCCGTCCGGCGGGTTGCGGAACTCACCCGTGCCGAAGCTCATCGAGCAGGGGTTCAGCGACGCCATCCGCGGCCGGGCCTCGACGAGCTTTTCCCGCTCCTCGAACGGGACGGTGAGCCCGACCCCGGTCGAGAGCTGGAGGAGGGCCGGCGTCGCCTCCTCGATCAGCGCCACCGTTCGGCGCGCGATCTCGAGGCTCGCGGTCGGAGCGCCCCGCTCGTCGCGGAGGTGGACGTGCACGACGGCGGCACCGGCTTCGTGGGCGCCGCGGGCCGCCTCGGCGATCTCCTCCGGCGTCGTCGGCAGGGCCGGGTTGTCTGCCTTCGTCGCGATCGGCCCGGTCAGGGCCGCGGTGATCACTGCAGAGCTCATGACTCCCCCTTTGCTTCGCCGACGTAGAGCGCCCGCAGGCGCGGGTCGCCTCTGATCTCGTCGGGCCTGCCGCTGAGCGCCACGACTCCCTTCTCGAGCACGTAGGCGCGGTCGGCTAGCGCGAGCCCGCGCTCGACGTTCTGCTCGATCACGAGCATCGCCACGCCGTGCGCGTTCAGCTCGGCGAGCGCCTCGTAGAGGGAGTCCACGACGACCGGGGCGAGCCCGAGCGAGATCTCGTCGAAGATGACGAGCTCCGGGCCGGCCATCAGCGCGCGGCCGAGCGCGAGCATCTGCTGCTGGCCGCCCGAGAGGTTCGCGCCGGGACTGCCGCGCCGCTTCTTCAGCACCGGGAAAAGGTCGTAGACGGCCGTCAGCCGCGCGTCCCGCTCGGCCGCCGAGCGCGCGGTGCGCCCCGCGAGCGTGAGGTTCTCCTCCGCGGTCAGGTCGCTGAAGATCCGCCGCCCCTCCATGCAGTGGGCGACGCCGAGTCGGACGATCGAGTGCGGCCGCAGGCCGTCGATCCGGCGCCCCTTGAAGACGATCTCCCCGCCGGTGGGCGCCAGCATGCCGCTGAGCACGCGCGCCGTCGTCGTCTTGCCCGCCCCGTTCGCTCCCAGGAGGGTGACGATCTCCCCCGGGTAGACGTGGAGGCTGACGTCGTGCAGCGCCCGGAAGCTGCCGTACGCCGCGGTGACGCCGCGCGCGGCGAGCAGCGGTTTCGCGGGCTCGCTCGCGGCCTCGGCCGCGCGTGCGGGGGCGAGCGCCTGCGTCGTGCCGGTGCCGAGGTAGACGGCTGTCACCTTGGCGTCGGCGAGCACCTCCTCCGGCTCGCCATCGATCAGCATCTTGCCCCAGTCGAGGACGACGACCCGGTCGGAGCACTCGCGGATCAGGTCGATCACGTGCTCGACGACGAGGATCGAGTCCACCTCCGAGCGGAGTCCCTTGATCAGGTCGATCAGCTCGGCGAGCTCCGACTCGACGAGGCCGGCGCCGATCTCGTCGAGGAGCAGGAGGCGCGGCCGGAGAGCGAGCGCCCGCGCCAGCTCGAGGCGCTTGAGCCGGAGCAGCGTCAGCTCGCCGGCCAGCGTGCCAGCGAAGGGCGCGAGCCCCGTCCGCTCGAGGATGCCAAGGCTCTCCCGGCGGGCCTCCCGGTAGCCCGAGCCGGCGCTGTACAGCCGCCCGAGCATGAGGTTGTCGAGCACGGACATGCGGCCGAACGGCTGCGGGATCTGGTGTGTCCGGCCGATGCCGAGCCGGGCGCGCCTGTGGCTCGGCAGCCCGGTGACGTCCTCCCCCTCGAAGCGGATGACGCCGGCGCTCGGCCGGATCGCGCCGCTGAGCAGGCCGATCAGGGTGCTCTTGCCGGCGCCGTTCGGGCCGATTACGCCCAGCGTCTCGCCGGTACGGATCTCGAGGTCGAGCTCGTCCACGGCGCGGACGCCACCGTAGTGCTTGCTGAGGCCGGCCGTTTCGAGCAGCGGGCCCGTCGGCTCGGGGTAGGCGCTCACGACCGCCTCCGCAGGCGGGACCAGATCGTCTCGCCCTTCAGCCGTAGGAGGCTGCCCCAGAGCCCGTAGGGGGCGAAGCGGATGACGAGGATGAGCAGGGCGCCGGTGATCGCGACGTGCAGCTCGGGGTAGTCGGCGAGCCTCTCGCCGAGCCAGACGACGAACACCGCGCCGACGAGCGGACCGGAGACCGTGCCCAGGCCGCCGATGATGGCGATGTTGACGATGTCGATCGTCCACTGGAGGCTGAACGACCCGTACGGCTCGATTACGGACAGCCGGGCGGCCTGCAGCCCGCCGACGACGCCCATCACCGCCGCCGAGAGGCCGAACGCCCAGAGCTTCGTCCGGAACGGCCAGAGCCCCATCTCCTGGGCCGCGTCCTCGTTGTCGCGCACGGCCCGCAGGCTGATCCCGAGCCGGGTGCGAAGCACGCCGGCGACGAGGACGGTCGCGGCGGCCATGATCACGAGCGACATGTAGTAGACGCCCCGCGTCGTCGGCGCCGACACGGTGAGGTAGAGGCCGCTCGCGCCGCCGAGGCCGTTCCAGTTCACCATCCAGATCTGCGCCGCCGAGGCGAGCGCCAGCGTCGCGATCACGAAGTAGAGGCCGCGCAGCCGGAAGAGGGCCGGGCTGACGAGCGCGGCGAAGATCGCCGCCGTGACGCCGCCGAGCGCCATCGCCGGGATGAGCGGGACGCCGGTGGCGATCGTGAGCTTGGCGGTCGTGTAGGCGCCGATGCCAATGAACGCGGCTGAGCCGAGCGAGACGAGCCCGCCGTAGCCCGCCAGCAGGTTCCAGGCCTGGGCGAGCGCGGCGTACTTGAAGATCTTGAAGCAGACGAGCAGCGTGTAGTCGCTCGCAAAGGCGGGCATCGTCGCCAGGGCGATCGCGAGCGCGACGAGGCCGGCGGCGGAGACGAGACGCGCCGCGCGCAGGCGCGCCGGCGTGGCGGCGAAGACCTCGTGCACGCTCACTCCGCCCGCCCGAACAGGCCGCGCGGCCTGATCGCGAGGATGATCAGGAACGCGGCCAGGCCGATGAAGTCCCGGTAGCCGTCGCCCCAGAACGCCGCGCCGACGCTCTCGACGACGCCCAGCAGGAGCCCGGCGAGCAGCGTCCCCCAGAGGCTGCCGAGGCCCCCGAGGACGACGACGGCGAACCCGGTGAGGAGGTAGCCGGGACCGGTGGTGGGGGTGAAGGAGAAGGCAAGGCCGACGAGCACGCCGCCGATCGCGGCGAAGGCGGCTCCCAGGCCGTACGTGAGCGAGTAGACGCGCGAGACGTTGACGCCGAGCATCTCCGCTGCGCCGGCGTCCTCGGCGCTCGCCCGGATCTCGCAGCCGACGGCGGTGCGCTTGAGGAAGAGGTGTGTGGCGGCCGTCAGGACGAGCGCGAACCCGAAGCTGATCGCGTAGATCTGCGGGACGTCGATCCCCGCGACGCTGAGCGAGGCGTTCGCGTACGAGGCGTGCAGCGCCTGCGTGTCGCCGCTGAAGCCGAGGATAAAGAGGTTCTGGGCGATGATCGAGAGCCCGAAGGTCGTCAGCAGCGGCGCCTCGGCCCCTTTCCCCATCAGGGGCGTCAGCAGGATCCGCTGCAGCGGCAGCCCGATCAGGAACATCACGGGCACGATGACCAGCAGGCCGAGCAGTGGGTCGATGCTCGCGTGCGTGAGGAGGATGTAGGACAGGTAGGCGCCGAGGACGATCAACTCGCCGTGGACGAGGTTGATCAGCCGCAGGACGCCGAAGATGAGGGAGAGACCGAGCGCCGTGACCGTGAACAGCCCACCGAGCAGGAGTCCCGTGACGAGCGCCGTCGCGAGCGCGTGTCCGGTGGGTATGGCCATGGTGCCCGGTCTCTCCCCGTTGTCTTCGCTAGCCGATCTTCAGCAGCAGTTTCCCTGTCGCCTGCTTGCGCGGCCAGACGATCTTCGTCTCGCCGCCCTGCCACTGCAGCTCGACGATCGGCAGCCTCGACGTGTGATTCGCGTCGAACTTCACCGGGCCGACGACGTACGTCTTGTTCGTCTTCGAGATCGCGTCGTTGATCTTCGCGGCGTCGAGCGAGCCCGCCTTCGCGATCGCGTCGAGCAGCACCTGTGCCGCCGCATAGCTGTCGGCGATGTGCTGGCTGTACGTCTGGCCGGTCTCCTTCTCGTACCGCGTCCGCAGCTGCGCCGCGCCCGGGAACGGGAAGGAGGCGTCCCAGTAGCCGCCGACGATGATGCCGTCGGCCTGCTTGCCGAGGGCCTGGGCGAACTGCACCGGCTCGGCGCCCTTCTCGATCACGAGCACCTTCGGGTGGAAGTTCGCCGCGAACATCTGCTTGACGAACGCCACCGCCTGCGGCGTGACCGCGTCCACGAGGACGATCTCCGCCCCCTTCGCCTTCGCGTTCTGGATCATGCTGCCGAACTGGGTCGCCTGCACCGGGAAGGACGCCTTGTAGACGACGGTGTAGCCGTACTGCTTCGCGAACGCCGGCCACAGCTTGCCGCCGACGACCATCCCGTCCGGGCCGTTGTCGTGCATGATCGCGACCTTCTTGTTGGTCGCAGCGCCCCACGCCTTCAGCGTCTTGAACGGCGCCGAGGCGAGGTCGGGCTCCCAGAAGAAGATGTCCCAGGCGTACTCCCACTTCTTCACGCTCTTGAACGCCTCGAGTGGATCGCAGCCGGTGACGAGCGGGATGCGGGCCCGGTCGGCGACGACGGCGCCGGCGTTGACGAGCGACGGCGTGCAGGAGCCGAGCAGTGCGCTCACCTTGTCCTTCGTGATCAGGCGGTCCGTGTTGCTCGCGACGGTGTTGGGGTCGGTCTTGTCGTCGAGCAGCGTCAGCTTCACCTTCATCTTCGTGCCGCCGACCATGATCCCGCCCTTGGCGTTGGCGTCCTTGACCGCGGCCTGGTAACCCCACTTCACGAAGCTGCCGAAGCCGGCCAGCGGCCCGCTGAGCGGGATCGAGGCCCCGATCTCGATCTCCTTGGTCTCCGAGCGCGCCGACGTCCAGCCGCCCGCGACGAGCGCGAGCGCGAGCAGGAACACCGACGCGACGATTGCGTGTGATTTCCGCACCGTCCCACCTCCTTGTTTGGTCACGCCGGTCACGCCGGCTGAGCCTCGTTGTCGCGCCGCCCGCCGCCCGTCACGCTGATGAGGTGGCGGAGCAGGCGCTCCCGTGTCTGCCGTGCCGCTTCCGGCGTCCATTCCCGGAAGCCCCGGCCCGTCTTCATGCCGAGCTCGCCCCGCTCGACCTTCTCCCGCAGGATCGACGCCGGTGCCGGCGACCGGTCGAGCCGCGGGATCAGGTACTCGTGGATCGCGAGCGCGAGGTCGAGCCCGACCAGGTCCGCTCCCTCCAGCGGGCCGAGCGCCGGCATTCTCAGCCCGAAGGAGTTCTTGACGACGAGGTCGACCGTCTCGGCGTCGCAGACGCCCGCTTCGACGAGCGACATCGCCTCGTGCCAGAGCGCGTGCTGGAGCCGGTTGCCGACGAACCCCGGCACGTCCCGGCGCACGTGCACCGGCAGCTTCCCCGTCCGGCGCAGCAGGCCGATCATCTGCTCGACCGTCTCACCGCTCGTCCGCTCGGCCTGGACGACCTCGACGAGCGGCACGAGGTACGGCGGGTTCCACCAGTGCGTGCCGACCACGCGCGCGGGATCGTGCGCCTCCGCCGCGATCTCGGTGACCGAGATCACCGAGGTGTTGCTCGCGAGGAGCGTGTCCGGCCCGGCCGCCCGGCTCATGCGCGCGAAGAGCGCCCGCTTGAGCTCGAGGTCCTCGTAGGCCGCCTCGAAGACGACGTCGGCGCCGGTCACGGCGGCCTCGATCGACGCCGCGAGCTCGATTGCCTCCGCCGGCGCCGGGTCCTCGCCGAGGGCGCCCAGATTGGCGGCGATGTGCTCCGGCACCGAGGCGAGCGCCTCTGCGTCGGAGTCCGTGATCGCGACTGCGTGGCCGGCGCAGGCGAAGACCTGCGCGATGCCGTGCCCCATCAGGCCCGCGCCGACGACCCCGATCCGCTCCGCCGCCATCAGCCCGCCGTGTAGCCGCCGTCGACGTAGAGGACCTGGCCGGTGCAGAAGTCGGAGGCGCGGGAGAGGAAGTAGAGGAGCGTGCCGACGAAGTCGTCCGGCTCGCCGAGCCGGCCGAGCGGGATGCGCGCGAGCATCGCCTCGCGCACTGCCTTGCCGCGCCCCTCCTCCTCGTACATCCAGGCGGTCAGGTCGGAGCGGAAGACGGTCGGGGCGATCGCGTTCACGTTGATCCCGTGCGGGCCCCACTCGCAGGCGAGCGTGCGCGTGAGGAGGTCCACGGCGGCCTTCGACGGGCAGTAGGCCGTGTAGCCGGCGGGATGGCCCAGCTTGCCGCGCGTCGAGGAGACGAGCACGACCTTGCCGCCGCGCTCCGCCGGGATCATCTGCCGGCCCGCCGCCCGGCAGACGAGCCAGGAGCCGCGGACGTTCGCGTCCATCACGGCGTCCCAGTCGGCGACGTCGAAGTCCACGATCGGGGAGACCTTGTTCATTCCGGACGCGCAGACGACGAGGTCGAGACCGCCGAAGGCCTTGACGGCGGCCGCGACCATCGCCTCGGCGTCGCCCTCCTCGCCGGGCCGCCGGTTGACGAGCTCGACGGCGCCGCCGAGCTCGGCGCCCAGCGCCTCGAGCCTCTCCGTGTTGCCGGCGGCGAGGGTGACGTGGGCGCCGGCCGCGGCGAGGGCCCTGGCCGCGGCCTGCCCGAAGGCGCCCGTCGCGCCGGTGACGAGCGCCGAGCGGCCCGAGACGTCGAACAGCGAGAGCGGGTTCATGGCTTCCCCGGCGGATACGGCATGACGACGAGCATCGAGGCAGGACGGTTCGTCCGGTTCTCGAGCGAGCGGGACTCGTTGGGCGCGAGCCAGCACGAGTCGTACGGCCTGAGCGTCGCCTCGCCCTCGTCGGTGACGACGGTCACCTCGCCCTCCGTGACGACGTAGACCTTCTCGAGCGGCGTCGTGTCGCGCTCGCAGCCGCCGCCGGGAAGGAAGTGGGAGAGGCCGACCCAGAAGCCCTTCGCGTCGCTCGCGTCCCAGCCCTGGAGCCGGAGCCCGCGCGTGTCGAAGTGCTTTGGCGCCTCGTACGGCTTTGCTTCCTCGAGCCGCGTGACCTGCATCAGTCGCTCCCTCCGGTCTCGAGGCGGTACTCGCCCGCCGGGTCGACGATCGCGACGAGCCGGACGATGCAGCCGTCGCCCTTCTCCCAGCGCCAGGGGAAGGCGGCGATCGTGACGCGCTTGCCCGTCACCTTGTCGATGTCGCCGGCGACGTTCTCGAAGCCGACGATCCCGTTGCCGAGCAGCTGGCGGTGGCACGGCTCCCATTCGGGGAAGTCGTCGGCCGCCTCGCGGCCCGTGTACTCCCGGTACTCGTCGAGCACGCTCGGGATGATCGGGCCGTTCGGGTGCGGCCCGAGCGCGGTCGCGAGCGGGTGGTCGAGGGCCTGGTTGTCGACGCCGACGCCCTTGACGCCGCGCTCCTTGAGCCAGATGCCGGCTTCCTTGTAGAGGCCGGGGGAGTAGACGAAGTACTGCCGGTTGTCGCCGTAGTAGCGGTGCCAGCCCGTGTTGATGATCACGATGTCGCCGGGTCGGATCTCCGGCCGCGCCGCCTCGAGGTCCTCGGGGGTGATCACCTCCCACTTCTCCTTCGGGATCGAGACGACGACGCCCGTGCCGAAGTAGGAGCTGAGCGGCACCTCGTCGATGAAGCGCGTGCCCTCGATCACGTGCGCCGGCGCGTCCGTGTGCGTCGTGCAGTGCATGAAGGTCGTGATCTGCTGCGAGAGAACGCCCGACTTCGAGTGGTAGTGGAAGCGCTTGATCTCGATGTCGGGGAAGTACGGCCAGAGCGGGGCCATGTGGCCGAACGGGAAGCTGAGGTCATAGAACTCGAGCGCCCGCTCCTTCCCTGCTCGTTCCTCGTGCGTCGTCGCGTAACCGACTGCAGTCGCTGCGTTCATGGTGTCACCTCTCGCCGGGCTGTACCGTAGAATGGGACAGACATACCTAAGATGTGGGACACTCTGGATCGAATCCCGAACGATGTCAAGACGTCCGACCGGCACGCCTGATCAAGATTCGCCACCCATGACTACGCCCCAGAACCCGGTGCAGGTCATCGCCCGCGCGGCCGCGATCCTCCGGGCGCTCCAGGGCCATCCGGAGGGGCTCAGCCTCTCGCAGATCGCCGAGCGCGTCGGGCTCGCCCGCTCCACCGTCCAGCGGCTGGTCGTCGCGCTCGGGACGGAGGGCCTCGTCGCCGCCGCGTCACCGAAGGGGCGCGTGCGGCTCGGCCCCGGCCTCGTCAGCCTGGCCGGTGCCGCGAGCGTGGATCTCGCGCGCGTCTGCCACCCGTTCCTCACGCGCCTCTCCCGGGAGCTGCACGAGACGGTGGATCTCGCCCTGCTCGAGCACGACTGCGTGCTCTTCGTCGACCAGGTCGCGGCCCCGCGCCGGCTGCGCGCGGTCTCGGCCGTCGGCGCCTCGTTTCCAGCCCACTGCACGGCGAACGGCAAGGCGCTGCTCGCCGCACTGCCGACCGAGCAGGTCGTCCGCCTGCTACCGAAGACGCTCGAGCGGCTGACGCCCAGCACGATCGTCGACCGCGACGAGCTGCTCGTCGAGCTCGAGCGGATCCGCGAAGCGGGCGTCTCCTTCGACCGCGAGGAGCACACCCACGGGATCTGCGCAGTCGGCGCAGTGGTGGTTGATCCCGACGGCCGCCTCGCGGCGGTGACTGTGCCGCTACCGGCGCAGCGCTTCTACGGCCACGAGGAGCGGTTAGCGGAGCCGCTGAAGCGGACGTGCGTGGAGATCACCGCTGCGCTGGACTCTTCGTAGCCCACTTCACTTCGCATAGCAATAAAACTTCAATTGCGATAGTTTTAGCGGCTCATTCAGTCCGGGGAGAAAGGACACTCGATGAACCGCAAGGTGCTCTGGCCGATCCTCCTGATCGGCGCCGCGCTCGTCGCCGCGCCGTTCGCGCTCTCGCTTCCGACGAAGGCGACCGCGGGCGAGCGGATGATCCGCGACTTCCAGCCGATCATGCACGCGGCCTCCGTCAGGGAGACGGCGCGCTACTACGACGAGGTCTTCGTGCCGCTCGGCAAGGTCGCGCCGCTGATGGGCGAGGCCACGGTGGCGAAGTTCTCCGGCTACCTGGAGGGCTTCGCGGGCGTGCAGGCGGACGCGGAGAGGCTCGTCCCGCTGCTCGCGGGCACGCTCGGGCTGACGCCCGCCGAGACGCAGGCCTATCTCGGCAAGGAGCTGCCGGCCTTCGCGGCGCTGCTCCAGGGCCTGCCGCAGCTCCAGCGGGACTTCGGCGGGCTGCTCGGCGCGCTGAAGGCGAACACCGCGGTCTTCGCGCAGGTGCCGGCGGGGCTCGACCACTACAAGCCGCTCGTGGAGACGATGCAGGGGAACGTGGGCGACTACGGGAAGGTGAGCAGCCTGCCGTCGTTCGACCTCTTCACCTGGTTCTTCGCCGTTCCGGGTGCCCTGATCGTCCTGCTCGCCGGCTCCGGGCTCTGGTTCGGCCGCGGCCAGGGCGCCGCTGTGCCGGAGCCGAGCCCGGCCTCGGCGGGGTAGAGGCAGATCTACTTCATGCGCTCGCGGCGAAGCGCTCGAAGCGGAGCGCGAGCCGCTCGCGGTCCGGCTGCCAGGCCCGGCGGGCGGGGAGCACGATCGGCTGCTCGTGGAAGCCCTTGAGCAGCTCGAGCATCGGCCCGTCCTCGTCCTCGCGCAGCTTCCGCGCGACGTGGACGGTGTAGTCGGGCGAGATGCCGACGAGGTTCTCGTCGAAGGCGCGGTGATGGATCGAACAGAGGCTGAGACCGTTGCGCACGACAGGTTCGCCGCCTTCCTCCGTGTCGCCGACGATGTGGGCGGCATCGAGCAGCCGGATCTCCTTCAGCCTGCAGATAGCGCAAGAGTCGCTGTAGGCGGGAAGCACGGCTCCCCGAAATTGCACCTGATGAACACGCTGCTTGACCTGCCGGACGACGTAGCGGCGCTCGTTCACGTCGTCGATGTGCACCGGCTCGCGCTCGTCGTACGGTCCGCGCATCTTTCCGAACGTGAGGAGCACGGTCCGCCGCTGAGGGTGATCCTGCTCCACATAGACGGGGTATTCGGGCCGGTACCAGTTTGCGCGGGTTCCCATGAAGTAGACGAGCGGCACGTCGAGCAGGTGCGCCGTCCGCAACCACGTGTTGAAGTGGTTGTCGATCGGCCCATCCTGGTACCGGTACAGAACTCCGTCCGGCGTCTCCTCGTCTCTGTAGCGCACCTGGCGATATGCGCTGTGCAGAGAGAGTGCCGCTTTGCCGCGCTGTGCTTCGGCAGCGCGGTAGATGCCGTACGCCCTGTTCATGAACGGGACGTGCTTGCCCCGGAAATTGAAGCCCGGCTTGAGTGCAGCCCACGGGATGTCGGGGCCCCACTGTGCGCAGAGGACGTCGAGCGCGGCGAAGCACGAGCTGCGAACGTCGTCGTCCCGCATCGGTCGATTCTAGGCGTGTGCTGCCGAAAGACGAAGCGCCCCGCTTTGGGCGGGGCGCTTCGAGCGACGAGTGTGTGCTTGGCCCTCTAGCTGCAGCCCGTATTCGTGCCGCAGTCGCGGCACGTGTAGCAGCTGCCCGTCCTGACCATGCGGCCGCCGCAGCGGGCGCACTCGACCGCATCCTCGAACGTGTTGAAGAGCGCGGTCTGGCCGGGGGGCGGAGCCTCGTAGGCCGCCGGGTCGCCGCCGCCGCCCTCGAGCGCGGCGTAGGCCTGCGCGAGGCGCGCCTTCACGTCGGGCGTCAGGATGCCGGCCTCCTCCTGCTGGTCGGAGGTCAGGAACTTCTTCCCCATCCAGCGGAAGATGTAGTCCACGAGCGACTTCGCGACGCGGATGTCGGCGTCGTTCGTCATCCCCGACGGCTCGAAGCGCATGTGGCTGAACTTCGAGACGTAGACCTCGAGCGGCACGCCGTACTGGAGGCCGAGCGAGACGGAGATCATCAGCGAGTTCATCAGGCCGGCGAGAGTCGTGCCCTCCTTGGCGATCTGGACGAAGATGTCGCCGGGCGTGCCGTCGTCGAAGAGGCCGACGTGGATGTACCCCTCGTACTCGCCGACGCGGAACTTGCGTCCGACCTCGGGGCGGGCCTCCGGCA
>Ga0082335_1003798_pt1 | contig 24055 bp, 17 predicted proteins | sample Subgrocontami58m_FD_72375 | JGI IMG/M metagenome (GOLD analysis project Ga0082335, IMG submission 72375) | Subsurface groundwater microbial communities from S. Glens Falls, New York, USA - GMW37 contaminated, 5.8 m (SPADES assembly) (version 2) ...
ACCTGCTCGTCCTTCGCGAGCGCGTCGGCGTCGAGGACGCGCGCGCCCTTCTGCCGGAGCAGCGCGGCGACGGTGGACTTCCCCGCCCCGATCGGCCCGGTGAGACCGAGCACGGTGACGCTCACTCGGACCGCTCCTGCGCCGCCCACTCCTCGTAGAGCGTACGCAGCGACGCCTCGAGCGCGGCGTGCTCTTCGCCGACGCGCCGCGTCTCCATGAAGTTGCCGCTCCGCGAGATGTCGAGGAGCTGCCCGGCGAGCCTCCGCAGCTGCGCCTCTAGCTCGGCGATCTTCGCTTCGAGCGCCTTGATCTTGGCGGCGGTCTCCCGTGCCGCCTTCCGCTCCTGCGGCGTGCGCGTGTCTCCGCGGCCGGGGCCGCGCGTGGATCCGCGGGCGGCGGCGTTGCCTCGGGTCGCCGCCGTTCGCTCGGTCGGCTTCCACGTGCGCGTTGGAGAGGCCGTGAGGCCTCCCTCGCGAATCGGTCGGCTCCCCTCGACCCCGCCGCCCGCTCCGTGTGCGTCACCGGCCGCTTCGCCACCGCTGGCGTCCTGCGGGCGAGCCGACGAGGTCGAGGGGAGGCGGCTTCCGAGCGAGGGAGGCCCACGGCGGTCAGCACGCGCACCGGGGGGCCGACCGAGTCCCGAAGCGCCGACCCGAGGCAACGTCGGCGGCTCGCCAGCCGCGGCGGCGGAGCCGCCGCGAACCGCGTCCGCGCGGACCGCAGGCTCCCACGGCTCGCGGCCGGCGGAGAGCTCGCGCTGGAGCGCGCTCCAGGTGCCCTTGAAGCGCTTCAGGCCGCCGTCCTCGACCCACCAGATCTCGGTGCCGAGGCGGTCGATGAAGTAGCGGTCGTGCGAGATGAAGAGGAGCGTGCCGTCGTAGTCGAGGAGGACACGTTCGAGCGCTTCGCGCGCCGCGAGGTCGAGGTGGTTCGTCGGCTCGTCGAGCAGGAGGAGGTTCGCGTGCGCGAGCGCGAGGCGCGCGAGCGCGAGCCGGCTCCGCTCGCCGCCCGAGAGCACGCCGACGTCCCGGTACACCTCCTCGCCGCGGAAGAGGAAGCGCGCGAGGTGGTCGCGCGCCTCCTGCTCGCCGAGGCCGGTCGCGGTGCGGAGCGCCTCGATCACGCTGACGCCGCCGACGGTGTCGATCACCCCTGCCGAGCCCACGAGGCCCTGCCCCTGCTGCGCGAGCACGGCGAGGCGAGCCGTCGGCGCCGAGCGCACGTACCCTTCGAGCGCGGGCAGCTCGCCGGCGAGCGTGCGGGCGAGGGTCGTCTTGCCGGCGCCGTTCGGCCCGACGACCGCGATGCGGTCGCCCCGTCCGATCCGCAGCGGCGGCGTGCGGACGACGACCCGCTCGCCGTGGCCGGCCGCGAGGGCGGTCGTCTCGACGACCGTCTCGCTCGCGAGGTGGGCCGCCTCCAGGCTCCAGCCGTGCTCGGCGGCGCGCTCGGGCGCCGCGATGCGCTCCAGCCGGGCGAGCTTCTTCGCGCGACCGCGCGACTGCTTCGAGAGCTGCCCCGCGCGGAAGCGGTCGATGTACTCCTCGGTCCGCGCGATCTCGCGGGCCTGCCGTCCGGCGGCCTTCGTCTGCGCGGCCTCGCGCTCGGCGCGCTGCCGCGCGTAGGCGGTGTAGCCGCCGCGGTACTCGACGACCGTCGCCTCGCGACCGGGCGCGCCGCCGGCCGCGGCCTCGAAGGACAGCGTCCGCGCGGTGACCCGGTCGAGGAACCAGCGGTCGTGGCTGGAGACAAGCACCGTGAGGTCGCGCTCGACGAGGAAGCGCTCGAGCCACTCGAGCGCCGCGAGGTCGAGGTGGTTCGTCGGCTCGTCGAGGAGCAGGATGTCGGGATCGTCGAGGAGGAGCCGGGCGAGCCCGAGGCGCGTCCGCTCACCGCCGGAGAGCGTCATGACCGCCCGCTCGCGGAGCGCGTCGAGCCCGAGCCCGCCCAGGACGCGCCGCACGGTGCCGTCGAAGTCGTACCCGCCGGCGTGGTCGAAGTGATGCTGGAGGTCGGCGTACGCCTCCAGCGCCGCCGTGTCGCCGGTCGCCATGAGCGGCTCGAGCGCGCGCAGGCGCTCCTCGAGCTCGCGGAGGTGGCCGGCCGCGCCGCGGGCGTGCTCCTCGACGGTCCCGGGGACCTCGGTGAGGAGCTCTTGCTCGAGGAAGCCGATCCGCGTGCCGCGCGCGATGGCGACCGCGCCCTCGTCGGGCCCGTCGAGGCCGGCGGCGATCCGCAGGAGCGTCGTCTTCCCGCAGCCGTTCGGCCCCACGAGCCCGGCCCGATCGCCGTGCGCGAGGCGGAATGACACGCCGGAGAAGAGGAGCCGGTCGCCGAACCGGCGCGCGACCGCCTGGACCGACAGCACGCTCATCCCTTGAGCCGTCGCCGGATCACGAGGCCGGGAGCACGACTGCCGGCTCGTGACTGCGGAGGCGATGTCCTCGCCGGCTCCAGGGGCTCCCGCTGGCAGCGCGGGCAGTGGAAGGTCGCGCGCGCGCCCTGCACGGTCCGCGCGATCGCGCGACCGCAGCGCGGGCACGGCGCGTCCGCGCGCGCGTAGACCTGGAACTCGCGCTGCATCCGACCCGCGCGGCCGCGAGCGTCGAGGTAGTCGCGCCGTGACGCGCCGCCGAGCCGGATGCCTTTGCGGAGCACCCAGCCGATCGCCTCGTGGAGCCGCGCGACCTCGGCCCGCCCGAGCGAGCCCGCGAGGCGGCGGGGGTGGATGCGCGCGCGCCAGAGCGCTTCGCAGTCGTAGATGTTCCCGATGCCCGCGATGCCGCGCGGGTCGAGGAGGAGCGGCTTGATCGCGCCCCGTCCACGGCGTGCGAGGAACGCCTCGAGCCAGGCGGCCGTGAAGGCACGCGAGAGGGGCTCGATGCCGAGGGTCGCGTGGAGCGGAGCCGAGCCCGGATCGGCGGCGGGGCGCCGCGACGCGCCGGACGGCGCGCGTGACGGCTGCGGGCCACGCGGCGCGCCGCCCTCCGCCGCGATCTCGCGGGCGTCCACGATCGCCATCCGGCCGAACTTCCGGGTGTCCGCGAAGCGGAGCGTCGTGCCGTCGGTGAAGACGATGACGCCGCGGACCCGCGGATCGGACGGCGCGCCGGCCGCGCGGAAGAGGAGCTGCCCGGTCATCCGAAGCGAGACCACGAGTGCCTCTCCCCCGTCGAGGTCGAGCACGACGAGCTTGCCGCGCCGCCGGACACCGTCGATCCGGCGGCCCGCGAGGCGGCGCGCGAAGTGCCGCGGCGGCACCGGTTCGGTGAGCCGCTCCCAGTCGGAGCGGAACGACCGGACGGTGCGCCCGACGACGAGCCGGCGCAGCTGCCGCGCGATCGTCTCGACCTCGGGCAGCTCAGGCACCGGTCACGCCGCCACCGGCCGCAGGTCGTCCCAGCTCTCACCGGCGCGGACGTCCACGACGAGCGGCACGTCGAGGGGGTAGGCGCCCGCCATCTCGGTGCGGAGGAGGTGCGCGAGTGCGGTCGCGTCGGCGGCGGCCGCCTCCACGACGAGCTCGTCGTGGACCTGGAGCACGACCCGCGCGTCGAGACCGGCGTCGCGGAGGCGCTCGTGCACGCGGACCATCGCGATCTTCATGATGTCGGCCGCGGTGCCCTGGATCGGCATGTTGATCGCCATGCGCTCGGCCGCGCCGCGGACCGCCTGGTTCGGGCTGGCGAGGTCGGGGAGGTACCGGCGCCGGCCGAGGAGGGTCCGGACGTAGCCCTGCTCGAGGCAGAGCTGCTTGGTCTCCACCGCGTACCGGCGGACCTGCGCGTAGCGCTTGAAGTACTCGTCGATGAACGCCGCCGCCTCGCGGCGGTCCATGCCCATGCGCTGCGCGAGGCCGAAGTCGCTCATCCCGTAGGCGATGCCGAAGTTGAGCATCTTCGCGACGTCCCGCTGCTCCTTGGTCACCTCGACCTCGCCGACCTTGAAGCCGGCGGCGGCGGTGCGGCGGTGCACGTCCGCCCCGGCGTGGAACGCCTCCATGAGCGCGGGGTCCTGCGACATGTGGGCGAGGACGCGAAGCTCGATCTGCGAGTAATCCGCGGCGACGAGCACGCGCCCGGCCGGCGCGACGAAGGCGCGGCGGATGCGGCGGCCGAGGGCCGTGCGGATCGGGATGTTCTGCAGATTGGGCGCCCGGCTCGAGAGGCGGCCGGTCGCGGCGACGGTCTGCTCGAACGTGGTGTGGACACGACCGGTCTGCGGATCGACGAGCGCGCCGAGGCCCTCAGCGTAGGTGGAGCGCAGCTTCTCGACCTCGCGGTACTCGAGGGCGAGCGCCACGACCGGGTGCGCGTCGCGCAGCTCCTCGAGCACCGCCGCGTCGGTGGACCAGCCAGTCTTCGTCCGCCGGCCGCGCGGCAGGTGGAGCTCGTCGAAGAGGAGCTCGCCGAGCTGCTTGGGCGAGTTGATCGCGAGCTCGTGACCGACCGCGTCGCGCGCGGCGCCCTCGATCCGCGCGACCTCCGCCGTGAACTCCCGCGCGAGCGCGGCGAGGTACGGCACGTCGATCGCGACGCCGGCCTCCTCGAGGTCGACGAGCACGTCCACCAGTGGGAGCTCGACGTCGTGGAAGAGCGAGGTGAGCTCCAGGCGCTCGAGGTCCCGGCCGAGCCCGGCCGCGAGGCGCTCCGTGGCGACGGCGCCGAGCCCCGCGCGCGCGAGCCGCTCGTCGAGCGACGGCTGCCGCTTCGGGTCCTTCCGGTCCGGCGCCGGGAGCGCGGGCACCTCGAGCCGCAGGCGCTCGCGCGCGAGCTCCTCGAGGAGATGCTGCCGGCGCTCCGACGCGACGAGGTACGAAGCGACCATCGTGTCCATCGCGACGCCCGCGAGGTCGGCGCCCGCGCGGCGCAGCGCGAGGCGGGCGGTCTTCGCGTCGTGGACGCTCTTCGTGACGGAGGCGTCGGCGAGGAGCGCCGCGAGCGGCGCGGGGATGCCGCCCTGGAGCGGGAGGAGCGGCAGGTAGAACGCCTCCTCGCCGGCCGCGAGCCCCAGCCCGGCGAGGCGGGGACGGCGCCCCTCGACGACGTCGGCGAAGAGCGCGAACGACCCGCGCCCGCGCAGCCGCGCGGCGACCGCCGCGACGTCGGCCTCGGTGAGGAGCGCGACATCGACCGCGGGCGGGCCGGCGGGCGCGGCCACTGGCTCCTCTGCCGCGAGCCCGAGCGAGAGCTGGCCGCCGCCTGGGCGGGCGGGCGCTGTGGCCGGGGCCGTACCGGTGGGCCCGTCGGCCGAGGCCGGACCCACGGGCGGGGCGGCCGAGGTCGGGTCGGCGCCGCTCGACGGGAGGCGCGGGATGAGGCTCCGGAACTCGAGCTCGTTGAACATCGCGACGACCGCCGCGCGGTCGTAGGGGCCGCGCCGGGCGTGGTCGAGGTCGAGGCGCACCGGCACGTCCGTCACGATCCTGGCGAGCTCCCGGCTGCGGAGCACCTGCTCGCGGCAGGCCTCGAGGTTCTCGCGGAGCTTCGGCGTGAAGCGGGAGAGGTCGGCGTACACGCCCTCGACGTCGCCGTGCTCCGCGATGAGCTTCGCCGCGGTCTTCTCGCCCACCCCCGGCACGCCCGCGATGTTGTCGGTCGGGTCACCCTTGAGCGCCTTGAACTCGATCATCTGCACGGGACTGAGCCCGTAGCGCTCCCTGATCTGCGCTTCGTCGTAGATCACCGTGTTCTGGAAGCCCTGCCGCGTCGTGACCACCTTCACCCGAGGGGTGACGAGCTGCAGTGTGTCGAGGTCGCCGGACAGGATGAGGACCTCGAGCCCGAGCCCCTCGGCCTGGCGCGCGAGCGTCCCGATGACGTCGTCGGCCTCGAAGCCGGGCACCGCGTGCATCGGCACGCCGAAGAGCTCGAGGAACTGCTTGCAGCGCTCGAACTGGGGGCGCAGGTCGTCCGGCATCGGCTTCCGGGTGGCCTTGTACGTCGCGTCGCGCTCGTGCCGGAAGGTGGGGACGGGCAGGTCGAAGCACGCGGCGAGGAGCTGCGGCGCGCTGTCCTGCATCGCCTTCAGGAGGATCGAGGCGAAGCCGAAGACCGCGTTCACGAGCTCGCCTTTGGTCGTCGTGAGCGGCGGGATCGCGAAGTACCCGCGGTAGATGAGCGAGTTCGAGTCGACGAGGACGAGGCGGTCGGTCACCTTCCGATGCTAGGCGGAGCGCATCCTCCGCCGCAGGGCGAGCGCGGCCCCGGCGGCGCCGGCGGTGAGCGCCAGCCACACGAACGGAGAGCCGAGCGAGGGACGCACCGGTCCGGGCTCGCCGGGCGCAGGCCTGCCGGGCGCGACCGTCGCGGTCGCGCTCTTCGACGACTCGGCCGTCGCTGCGTCGGCCGCGCCGCTCGGGCGCGCCGCCGGGGACGCCGGGGCCGCGAGCTGCGGCGCGAGGGGCGCCGGGACGGCCTGCGGCGCGAGAGGTGCCGCCGCCGGGGACGCCGCAGCACCGGATTGCAGCGTGGTGGGCGCCGCCGCCGGGACGGACTGCGGCGCGGGCGCGGCGGCGGGCGCGATGGTCGCGCGTCCGGCGGCGAGGCGCTGCTGGGCGGCGCGCTGCGTGCCCGTCGTGAGGATCCCCGGGCCGCCGCCGCCCAGCGTGGGGTCGGTCGCGAGGACGGCCGAGACGAGGAAGAGGAAGCCAAAGAGGCCGCTCGCGAGCGTCGCGAGCGTGCGCGCCGGCGCGAGCCAGACCGGCCGGGTGACCAGGCGCGGCACGAGCGAGCGGCGCGGTGCCGGCGCGGGGAGCGCGGCGACGAGCCGGGACACGGCGCGGAGGTCGGCGAGCCTCGCCCGGCACAGCGCGCAGGTATCGAGGTGCCCTTCGACCGCGGCACGGCCGGTCGCCTCGAGGGCTAGGTCGAGGTAGGCGGAGAGGTCGGCGTCCGGGTGCATGGTCATCCCCTCCATAGACGCCTCGCGAGGGCGAGCGGTTCCCTCATCCGGCGGCGCTCTTCCAGCCCTGGGCGACGAGGGCGTTGCGAACGGCGAGCCGCGCGCGGTGGATCCGCGACTTGACCGTGCCGAGCTCCGCCGCCGTGATCCCGGCGATCTCCTCGTAGTCGAAGCCCTCGACATCGCGGAGGAGGAGCGCCGCCCGCTGCTCCGCCGGGATCGTCCGGAGCGCCGCCTCGACGAGCGCGCGGACCTCGGCGCCGGCAACGAGCTGGTCGAGCGAGGGCCCGGGCGACGGGGGCTCCGCCCAGGTCCGCTCCTCATCCTCGGCCGGCTCGAGCGGGAGCTCGCCGCGGCGCTTCCGCGCGCGGATGACGTCGAGCGAGCGGTTGGTCGCGATGCGGAAGAGCCACGCCCGGAATGAGGTGCCTTCGAAGGAGCGCATCGAGCGCCAGGCGGAGAGGAAGGCATCCTGGACCGCGTCCTCGGCGTCGTCCGGGCCGAGCAGGCGGGCGACGTGCCGGAAGAGCGCCCGCTCGTGCGACGCCGCGAGCTCCTCGAACGCCCGCGCGTCGCCCGCGCGCGCCCGGTCCATGACGGTCGGATCCACGGCTCCATGATGACCGCTCGCGCCGATCGCCGTTCCCGTACGCTCGACGCGTGACCATCACCGCGGACCGCGAGCGCTGGGCGTCCCTCGCGCGCTTCGCCGCACGGACCGCGGTCGCCGTCGGCGACGCGATCGTCGTGGGCGACACCGCCATCGTCACCCGGAAGGCCGGGCGCGCGAACTTCGCGACGGCGGCCGACCACGCCGCGGAGGCGGCGATCCTCGCGCGCATCGCGAAGCACGATCCGGGCGTTCCCGTGCTCGCCGAGGAGAGCGCGAAGGACGAGCTGCGGAAGGCCGAGCGCCTCTGGGTGGTGGACCCGATCGACGGCACGCTGAACTTCAGCCACGGCGTCCCCTTCTACTGCGTCGCGATCGGTTACGTGGAGGAGGGGCGCGTGCGCGCGGCCGCCGTGCATGCGCCGCGCCTGGGCGAGACGTTCGTCGCCTCCGAAGGCGCGGGCTCCACGCGCAACGGCGTCGCCGTGCGGGCGTCACGGGTGCGGAAGGTCACGGATGCGGTCGCCGCCGCGAGCCTCGCGTTCCGCGAGGCCGGAAAGAAGGACTCGCGCTTCGCCGTCCTCAACGCCGCGTGCGCGCGCCTGCGGGTCATCGGCGCCGCCGCGCTCGAGATCTCGTACGCCGGGACCGGCCGACTCGACCTCTTCGTCCACTCCGCGCTGGAGCCCTGGGACGTCGCCGGACCGTCGCTCATCGCGCGCGAAGCCGGCGCGAAGGTCATCTCGCTGCGGACCGGCGAGGAGGCCGCCTGGGACGAGCGCGAGGTCATCATCGGCAACGCCGCGCTCGTGCGCGACGCCCTCGACACGATGCCGCTGCTGCGGAAGAAGCGGTAGCGATGAAAATGCGGGTGACCATCGAAGAGGCATCCGCGGTCACTACACTCGACCACGAGCCGGAGTGTCGTAATGGCAGCCGAGATCGCCTCAAGAGCGATTGGGCGCAAGCCCGTGAGGGTTCGAGTCCCTCCTCCGGCACCGACTGACAGGACCTTCTTCCTATGCCCGCGCCGCGGACGGTGTCCGGATCGGATCAATCCGGCGCCGGACGCCACGCGGGACCGCCTCTCCTGACGCGGACGGCGCACAGTGATGAGGCCACGCCGCGCAAGGAGGCCACCGTGAAACGAGTTGCGTTCATCAGCGCAATCCTGCTGGTCCTCGCCGTCGCCTTCCCGGCAGCGGCCGACGAGGGCAACCGGCGGTCGGAGAACGAGGGACGGGACCACTGGCAGTTCGGGCCGTACGCCGGGGCGTCGGCCGACTCCGGCACCTGCGGCAACGACTGGGCGCAGGACACCTTCAAGCGTCACTTCTCGGTGACGCGGAGGGCCGACGGCAGCTACTACGTCCGCGAGGACTTCAGGGACGGGAAGTTCGTGACGATCGCCGGCGCCAGCCCGGGCGCTTGCGAGACGGGCACCCCCCACGGGAGCACCGTCGACGCGGGCATCCGCGGCGAGTTCAAGGGGTGGCTGGCCGGGACGGTCACGGGCGGCACGTTCGACCCGAGGGCCGTCTGCGGGACACCCTGCACCGGCGGCCCGTTCATCGCCGCACACTTCGGGGCGAGCGCGGCGTGGAACGTCGTCCCCTGGAAGTTCACGTACGAAGCGGAGCACGGGAAGCTGCTGTTCCGCCACTGGCAGAACGCGAGTGACGACAATGGCGGCAACCGCGGCGACATCGCCTCGCACTGACCGGGCAACGCGATCGCGCGGGAGCGGGCGGACCGACCGATCAGGTCGACCGCCCGCTTCGCTTCGCTCATCCTTTGCGGGGGCGGGGTCCGAACCTTCGAGAAGCACGCCCGGAACACCTGTCCTGTCGCGTCAGGTGCGGAGCAGGGACCGGAGCACTTCGGGAAGGCCGTCGAGCTCTCGGATGAACCAGACCGCACCCGCGGCACGGTAGGTCGCCTCTTCCTCCGGCGGGCAGAGCACGACCGGCAGGCCCGTACGCGCGCCGGGGAGGCGCGCGTACTTCTGGACCATCCGGAGGTCGTCCATCGTGTCGCCGACCGCGACGAACAAGCGCGCATCGAGCGCCTCCACGACACGGCGAAGCGGCTCAGGATCGGGCTTCTTGCCGTGTGCCTCGGTAGACACGACCGTGCCGGGCGGCAGCGGGACGCGCGCGGCGATCGCTTCCCACTCGGCCTGACTCCGTCCGGTGACGACGCCGAACTTCGCGACGCCGAGCGAGCGAAGGTCGGCGACGAGCGCGGGCGTGAGGAGCACGGCCTCGTTCTCGCAGAGCCCTCGTGGGTTGTGCACGCGCGGCGGCATGCCGTAGCGGGCGACGGCGGTCGCGGTACCGCCGTAGTACTCGTCGAAGATCCCGCGGATCTCCTCCCACGTGCGCGGAGCGCGCGCGCCGGCGCGGCGGCCGTGCTCGTCGAGCGAGATGCGCGCGGCGTCGGCGGCCGATCGGGCCGCGCGACGGAGCGCCGAGGTGGTCGCGGCCGGCACCGCACCGCCCCGCGGTACCGCCGCCGTCCCGGACCACGACGCGGCGCTCGGGCCTGGTCCCGCGAGGAGCCAGCGGTACAGCACGGCGGAGAGGTCCCAGTCATTGTTCCAGCCGCCGGCGAGCTTGAACGCACGGACATCGGCGCGGCTCACCGCCGGACCGTCGTCGGTGATCCCCGCGTCGTGGACGAGGAGCCATTGCACCGTCCGCAGCACGGCCTCGCTGTACGAAGCGTCCGTGTCGACGAGGACGCCGTCCACGTCGAACACCACCGTGTCGATCGTCAGGAGGTCTGGCTCACAGACGGCAGCGGTCGGTCATCGCGAGGCGCGGCTCACGGGCGACAGCGTGTCGGTCGTCACGAGCTGCGGCTCACCGACGGCGGTAGCGAAACGTCGACGACGCCCGGCCCGACCTCGGCCATGACGCCGGCCTGGAGGTCCACCGAGGCGCGGGCGCGGAACGAGGTCGCCACCCGCCGCATCCCGCCGTCGCCCTTCGGGAGCTCGAGCACGACCGGAACGGTGCCGGGATGCTTCGCCAGCACTTGCTGGATGCGCTGGAAGAGCCCGATCGACCGCTCGTAGTCGAGCACCTCGCGGAAGCGCACGACGACCTCGGCCGGCGCCGCACCCTCCGCTACCGACTCCGCACCCGCGGCCGGCGCCGGCGCGACCGCCGACGGACGGGTGTAGCCGTTGCCGTTCGGTCCGAGCCCGGGGTCCGCCGGCGCGCTCCGCGCCATGAACTGGCGCTTCTTCGCGAGCGAGGCGCGCCGCTCGGCCATCACGCGCTTCATCTCGACGATCCCCTCGTCGGAGAACGGGACCGCGTGCTCGCAGAGGAGCTTCGGCGCGTCGTCGCGCTGCTCGACCCGCGCGAGGACGATGAGGATCTCGTCGGTGCCCCAGACCGCGCTCGTCGCCTCGTACGTGCGCGGGAAGACCGTCACCTCGCTCGCGCCGGTCAGGTCCTCGACCTGCGCGAACAGCATGAGCGCCTTCTTCTGCGTGATGTGCTTCCGCGCGCTCGTGACCACGCAGACGACGGTCACGAGGTCGTCGAGGCTCTCGCGCGCGGCCTCCTTGAGCTCGGCGAGGTAGATGACGCCCTCGACCTCGCCGATCCGCGACTGGATCTCCTGGAGCGGGTGGGCCGACACGTACATCCCGAGGAGCTCCTTCTCCCACGCGAGCACCTCGCGGCGCGGTGCCTCCGGGGTCGTGATCCGCGTGGCCGCCGGGGAGAGCGCGGTGCCGAGGTCGAAGAGGCTCACCTGTCCGGTCGCGCGGTCCTTCTGCTCGCGCTGCGCCGTCGCGAGCGCCGAGTCGAGGCGGTCGAGCTGGCCCTGGCGTGTCCCGAACGCCTCGCAGGCGCCGGCCTTGATGAGCGACTCGAGGACGCGCTTGTTGTTCCGCTGGAGGTCGATCCGCGCGCAGAGGTCCTCGAGCGAGGCGAACGGCCCGCCCGCCTCGCGCGCGGCGACGATGTTCTCGATCGCCCCCTCGCCGACGTTCTTGATCGCGCCGAGGCCGAAGCGCATCCCCTCGCCGTCCACGACGAAGTCGAAGCGCGACGAGCTCACATCCGGCGGCCGGACCGCGATCCCCATCCGCCGGCACTCCGCGATCGCGATCGCGACCTTCTCCGCATTGCCCATGTCGCTCGAGAGCACGGCGGTCATGTACTCGACCGTGTAGTTCGCCTTGAGGTAGGCGGTGTGGTAGGCGATGAGGCCGTAGATCGCGGCGTGGGCGCGGTTGAACCCGTACCGGGCGAAGGGCTCGAAGTTCGCCCAGACCTTCTCGACCACGTCCTTCGGCACGCCGTTCCTCGTCGCGCCGACGACGAACTTCTCCTTCTGCGCGTCGAGCTTCTCGCGGACCTTCTTCCGGATGGCGTAGCAGAGCACGTCCGCCTCGCCGAGCGTGAAGCCGGCGAGCGCCTGCGTCACCGCCATCACGTCCTCCTGGTAGACCATCACGCCGTAGGTGCCGCGCAGCACCGGTTCGAGGAGCGGGTGGTCGTAGGTGACCGGCTCGTGCCCGTGCTTCCGCCTGACGTACATCGGGATGTACTCCATCGGTCCCGGCCGGAAGAGCGCGACCATCGCCATGACGTCCTCGACGCGGTCGGGCCGCAGGTCGCGGATGTGCCGCCGCATCCCCGCCGACTCGAGCTGGAACAGCCCGGTCGTCTCACCGGACGAAAGGAGCTCGAACGTCTTGGCGTCGTCGAGCGGGATCGCCTCGCGGTCGATGCGCACTCCCCGCTCGCGCTCGATGAGCTTGAGCGCGTGGTCGAGGATCGTGAGGTTCGAGAGGCCGAGGAAGTCGAACTTCAGCAGCCCGAGCTTCTCGATCTGCTTGTCCTCGTACTGGATCTGGAAGCCATCGGCCTTGCCCTTCGGGCGCTCCACCGGGACCAGCTCGACGAGCGGCTCGCGGGTGATCACGACGCCCGCGGCGTGCGTGCCGGTCGAGCGGACGAGCCCCTCGACCTTCTGCGCCAGGTCGAGGAGCCGCTCGATCCGCGGCTCGGCCGCGAGGGCGCGGAGCTCGGCGACGTTCTCGCGTGACTCGCCGAGCGTCGGCGCGTTCGGCCCGGTCGGGATCGTCTTCGCGACGCGGTCGGCATCGCCGTACGACATGCCGAGCACCCGCGCGGTGTCGCGGACCGCCGCGCGGGCGAGCATCGTGTTGAACGTCACGATCTGCGCCACGTGGTCCGCCCCGTACTTCTGCGTGACGTACTGGATCACCTCGTCCCGCCGCTCGTCCATGAAATCCACGTCGATGTCCGGCTGGGTGTAGCGCTCGAGGTTGAGGAAGCGGTCGAAGATCAGCCCGTACTTGATCGGGTCGATGTCGGTGAGCCCGATGACGTAGCTCACGAGCGAGCCGCCGGCGGAGCCGCGGACGGCGGTCAGGATCCCCCGCTCGTGGGCGTACCGGACGAAGTCCTGCACGATGAGCATGTAGGCGCTGTAGCCCATGGTGGCGATCACGCCGAGCTCGCGCTCGAGGCGCTCCCGTAAGAGTGGCGTCGTCGCGGCGTAGCGGACCGTCAGGCCCGCTTCGGCCATCGCGCGGAGCTGCTGGTCCGGCGTGCGCCCGTCCGGCACCTCGAAGTGCGGCAGGCGCAGCTCGCCGAGCGGGAGCTTGAGGTCGACCAGCTCGGCGACGCGGAGCGTGTTCTCGAGCGCACCCTCGAGGTCACGCACCGTGTCTCGGTCGAGCGCGACGCGCGCTCCGTCAAGCCCGAGCTGGGCGCGCATCTGCGCGAGGGACTTCAGATACAGCTCGGGGTGGTCCACCATCTTCAGGCGGTCGGGCTGATCCACCGTCTTGCCGCTCTGGATGCAGACCATGATGTCCTGCGCCTCGGCGTCCTCGGCGCGGACGTAGTGGCTGTCGTTCGTGACGACGAGCGGGATACCCGTGCGCTTCGCGACCTCGCGGATGCCCTCGAGGACCCCTCGCTGCTCCTCGATCCCGTGGTCCATGAGCTCGAGGAAGTAGCTGCTCTCGCCGAAGATCTCCCGGTGCTCGTTCGCGACCGCGACCGCCGCGTCGATGCCCTGGTCCTGGATCGCGCGCGCGAGCTCGCCCTGGAGGCAAGCCGAGAGCGCGATCAGGCCGGAGGCGTGCTTCCGGAGGAGCTCCTTGTCCATCCGCGGGCGGTAGTAGTAGCCCTCGAGGTGGGCGGCGGTCACGAGCGAGACGAGGTTCCGGTAGCCGGTGAAGTCCTTCGCGAGGAGCACGAGGTGGTACGGCTTGCCGTGGCCCTCGGTGCGCGGATCGCGGTCGAAGCGGCTTCCGCGCGCGACGTAGGTCTCGACCCCGACGATCGGCTTGAGCCCCGCCGCCTGCGCGGCGGTGTAGAAGTCGATCGCGCCGTAGAGCGCGCCGTGGTCGGTGAGCGCGAGCGCCGGCTGGTCGAGCTCCTTGGCCCGGACGACGAGGTCGCGCAGGCGCGACAGCCCGTCGAGAAGGCTGTACTCGCTGTGCGTGTGCAGGTGGACGAACTGGCCCGTGGCGACCCCCACCGGCGCCGTCGTGGAAGCACGCGGCGTCAGAGCAGTCTAGTTTGGCCCGTGTGACCTCCGCCAGGCCCATGCTCCTCACGGGCGCCGCCGTGTTCCTCCTCAGCTTCGTGCTGGTGGCTCTGGGCCTCACCGGAGCGGCGGACCTCTCGTTCACGCGCTGGCTGCAGCAGTTCGCGTCGCCCGCGCTCGACACGCTCGCCGACCTGGACACGCTCGCCGGCCAGTCGACGATCGACGCCGCGCTGACGCTCGTGCTCGCGGCGGCGCTCTTCGTCCGAGGCCCGCGCCCCGCCGCGATCGCGCCGCTCCTCATCGGGCTCACCCTCGCGATCGAGCTCGTCGGCAAGATCCTCCTCGTCCATCCCGCGCCGCCCCTGGAGTTCGTGCGCACCGCCTTCAACCCGCTCGGCTTCCACCTGGCTACCTCGTCGAGCTTCCCGAGCGGCCACGTCGCGCGGACGACGTTCCTCGCCATCTTCGGCTCCGGCCTCGCCGGCCGGTGGTGGGTCACGGTCCCGCTCGCGGCCGTCGCGGCCGCGACGCCGTTCCTCCGCATCTACATCGGCGACCACTGGCTCTCCGACACGATCGGCGGGCTCGGCCTCGGCGCCGCGGCGGGCGCCCTCGCGGTCCTCTGGCTCCGGCGCTTCAGCGCGAGGGCGTGACGTTGAGGACGAGCGGCCGGTGGTCCGCGGCGGTCGTCGCGACGACGTGGGCCTGCGCCGCGGTCACGCCGATGCCCCAGGCGTAGTCGATCCGCTCGGTCGGCCGGTCGGCCGGGAACGTGGGCTCGACCGCCCCGCTCTGCTCGGCGAGGTCGCGGAACCCCGCGTCGGCGAGGAGCCCGAGCTCCGGCGAGCCCGCTCGCGCGTTGAGATCGCCCACCACGATCGCCGGCAGCCGGCCGTTCCACGCGCCGAGGAGCGTCCGCACCTGGTCCTGGCGCACCCTCGAAGCGTCCGCGTTGTGGTCGAGGTGGGTCACCGCGATCTGGATCCCGGCGACGCGGACGAGGAGCGCGCCCCGCGGCTGGTAGCGGAGCCCGGGCTCTTTCGAGTAGTGGACGCGCTCGATCTCGCTCACCGGCAAGCGCGAGAGGAGCGCGTTCCCGTACAGGTCGCCGATCTGCGGGCCGAAGACGTAGCGCATCTGCAGGCGCGCGCCGAGGATCCCGAGGAGGTCGTGCCGCTCGTTGATGAGCCAGCCCCGCGTCACCTCTTGGAGCACGACGACGTCCGGCGCCTCGCGGGCGATCGTCTCGACGATCGCGTCGATGCCGGGCAGCTGGCCGCCGTCGAAGCCCTGGTTCACGTTCCAGGTCATGAGCCGGAACGTCGCCGGCGCCGGCACGAGGACCGGCGCCGGTGCGCTGACGAGCGCGACGGCCGGCGCGAGCACGACGAGCACGGCGGCGATGCCGGCGCCGGCGGGCGCGAGCACGCGGTCGCGCGCCGCCGCCATGACGCCGGCGATGGCCGGCGCGAGCACGCGGTCGCGCGCCGCGGGCACGGCGAGCGTCGCGAGCGCGGCGAGCGCGGCGGCAACCCACAGCGCGGGCAGGAGGTCGTAGAGGGCGTAGTAGGCGAACGCGCACGCGGCCAGGACGAGCCAGCCGACGAAGAGCGCGACGCCCGCCAGGGCGGGCGAGCGCGCGGGGCGGAGCGGCGCCGCGGTGAGCGTCGCGGCGGCGAGCACGACGCCCGCGGCGAGTGCGACGCCCCCGGCGAGCGACGCGACAGGCAGGCGGGCCCAGAGGAGCGCGGTGCCGCTCGCGAGCAGGAGCGCCGCGAGCGGGCGCCGCGGCAACGGCCGCGCGAGCCCGCCGAGGCCGAGCGCGATCCCGAGGCCGACGGCGAGCGCGCCCGCCTCCGCGCTGGGCCCGCCGTCGAGACCGAGACCCGCGGCGGCCGCGACCTGCGCCGCGTTCGTGCCGCCGGTCTCGCTCACGAGCAGGAGCGCGGGGAGCGCGAGGAGACCGAGCGCGCCGCGCGCGCCGGGGCTCGCCCCGGCGCGCTCGGGACCGAGCGCCACGACGCCGCTGGCAAGGAGCACGAGCGCACCCGCGACGACGACCGGGAGGGCGGTCGCGAGCGGGAGGTCCACGACCGCGACGGTGCCGAATGCCGTGCGCAGCACGAGGTCGCAGGCGAGCGCGAGCGGGAGCGCGAGCGGGAGCGGCGAGGGTCGCTCGCCAGCGCGCGAGGCGTGGAGGAGCGCGAGCCACCAGGTGCCCGCGGCGGCGCCGGCCGTCCAGATCACGAGCCAGAGCCACTCGTTCCGGAACGCCGCGCCCAGGAGCGTCGCGAGCGCGAGGACCGCGGCCGAGCCGCCGATCGCGCGGCGCGGTCCGGCTCGCGCGACGGCGAGTGCGCCGAGCGAGAGCCCGAGCGCGCCGAACGCGGCGCCCGCGACGACGGAGTTCGGGAGGGCGAGGCCCAGGTAGAGGGAGTGGTAGATCGTCGAGGTCAGCGCGCGGAGCGCTCCGAGCAGGAAGAGCAGACCGACGGCCGCGAAGGCCGTCTCGCCGATCACGCGACCCGCGCGATCCGTTCGGCGAGGAGCCGGTTCACGAGCGCCGGGTTCGCCTTGCCGGCCATCTTCTTCTGCACCGCGCCGACGAGCGCGCCGAGCGCCCGCGGGTTGCCGCCGGTGTAGTCGGCGACGACCTTGGGGTTCTCGGTGATGACCGCGTCCACCACGGCCACGATCGCACCCTCGTCGGAGACCTGGGCGAGGCCGCGGGCACCGACGATCGCGGCGGGCTCGTCGCCCGACCGCAGCATCTCGGCGAAGACGTCCTTGGCGATCTTCCCGCTGATCGCCCCGGACGCGATGAGACCGACGAGCGCGGCGAGCCGCGCCGGCGTGACCCGCGCGTCCGCGAGCGCGACGCCGTCGCGCTTCAGTGCGCCGAGAAGCTCGCTCGTGACCCAGTTCGCGACCGCCTTCGCCTGGCCCGCGGGCGCCGCCCGCACCCCGGCCTCGTACCAGTCGGCGAGCGCGCGCTCGGCGACGAGGACCCGCGCGTCGTAGTCGGAGAGGCCGTAGTCGGCGACGAAGCGCGCGCGCCGCTCAGCCGGGAGCTCGGGAAGACCGGCGCGGAGCGCCGCGACCATCGCCGGGTCGGGCGCGAGCGCGACGAGGTCGGGCTCGGGGAAGTACCGGTAGTCGTCGACGTCCTCCTTCGTCCGCTGGAGGAACGTCTCGGAGCGCGCCTGGCTCCAGCCGACGGTGATCTTGGAGGTGCGCCGGCGCAGGTCGCCGCCCGCCTGCCACTCCTTCCAGAGCCGGTCGGCCTCGTAGGTCGCCGCCTCCTCGAGCGAACGATACGAATTGAGGTTCTTGATCTCGGAGAGCGGCGGCCATCGCGTCTCGCCCGCCTCGGTGAAGCGGATGGAGACGTTCGTGTCGAAGCGGCCCGCGCCCTCCTCGAGGCGGAACTCGGACACGCCGACACCGACGACGATCTCGCGTAGCGCCTGCACGTACCGGAGCGCCTCGGCGGTCGAGGAGAGGTCCGGCTCGCTCACGATCTCGAGGAGCGGCACGCCCGACCGGTTGAAGTCGACGAGCGTGTAGCGGGTGCCCAGCTCCTCGCCGTGGAGGAGGCGCCCGGTGTCCTCCTCCAGGTGCGCGCGGCGGATGCCCACGCGCTTGGTGCCCCCACCGTCGGCGGGGATCTCGAGCCAGCCGCCCACCGAGAGCGGCAGGTCGTACTGCGAGATCTGGTAGCCCTTGGGCAGGTCCGGATAGAGGTAGTTCTTCCGGTCGAACTTCGTGTGGGCGGGCGTGTCGCAGTGGAGCGCGATCCCGGCGGTGATCGCCAGCTCGATCGCGCGCCGGTTCGGGACCGGGAGCGCCCCCGGCAGGCCCAGGCAGACCGGGCAGACCAGCGTGTTCGGCGGCGCGCCGAACCAGCGGGCCGAGCAGGGGCAGAACATCTTCGAGGCCGTCGCGAGCTCCACGTGGCACTCGATGCCGATGACCACCTCGTACGGGCGCGTGGCGAGGTCGCTCATCGGGTGACCGCCTCGTGCAAGCGCGAGGCGAGGTCGCTCATCGGCTGACCGGCTCGTACGGGCGCGCGGACAAGTCGCTCATCGGAACGGCGTGAGCGCCGGCTGCGGGGTCCTCCCGTAGCCGCGGATGACGCGCGAAAGGTTCACCACGATCCGCTCACCCTCGACGGAGACAAGATAGCGGTCGAGCGCGCGCGGAGCGCCCACCGGCTCGCCGTTCGGACCGAACGCGAAGTCGGTCCCGCAGCGCGCCGCGAAGGCCGTGCCCCGCCCCGGCTCGACCGCACACTCCGGCGCGCCGTCCTCGGGCGACCACGCCGCGCGGAGCGCGACGAGCTCGCCCTTCGCGGGCTGCGCGAGCCAGAAGGCCTGCGCCTCGCCGACCAGCGGCGGGCCGTACCGCTTCACGGGCGCGCCCGGGGCAGGCACCTCGCTCCTCGCAAGGACGAGGCGCCCGCCCGGCACGAGCGCGGGAGGCGTCGCGAGCTCGGTGGCCAGGGCGAGGTACGCGAAGACGCCGGTCGCCGCGAGCCCTGCGACGAGCAGGAGCCCGACGAGCAGGAACTGCTTCCAGACCGGCGTGGGGTCGAGCGATTCCGCGCCCGCCCAGTGCTCGGGCGGCTGGTCCTCGTACCGCGTGCCCACCTAGGAGCCGCCGGGGAGGTGCATGTCGCGACCACGCGCGCTCGGTCGTGCTGGACGTGCAGTGAGGCGGCGACCGCTCAAAGGCGGCCGACGAAGCGGGCGATCCGGTCGCAGGCCTCCTCGAGCTTCTCGTACGAGGTCGCGTAGCAGGCGCGGACGTGGCCGGCGCCGCGCGCGCCGAACGCGCTCCCAGGGACCACCGCGACCTTCTCCTCTTTGAGCAACCGCTCACTGAAGACCTCGTCGCTGAGGCCGGTGGCGCGCACGTCCGGGAAGCAGTAGAACGCGCCGCGCGGCTCGTGGCAGGCAAGGCCCATGGCGTTGAAGCGCGACCAGACGAGCTTCCGGCGGCGGTCGTACTCGGCGACCATGCGGAGCACGTCGTCCTCGCCATGATCGAGCGCCTCGATCGCCGCGTACTGGGCCGCGGTCGGCACGCACATGACGGTGTACTGGTGGATCTTCATCATCTGCTCGACGATCGCCGCGGGCGCGCAGGCGTAGCCGACGCGCCACCCCGTCATCGCGTACGCCTTCGAGAAGCCGTTGAGGTAGACGGTCCGCTCGCGCATGCCCGGCTGCGAGAGGACCGAGCGGTGCTCGGTGCCGTAGACGAGCCGGTCGTAGATCTCGTCGCTGTAGACGAGGAGGTCGTGCTCGCGCGCGAGCGCGGCGATCCCGGCGACGTCGGCCTCCTCGAGCACTCCGCCGGTCGGGTTGTTCGGGAAGCCCAGGAGGATGCCGCGCGTGCGCGGCGTCAGCGCCCGCGCGACGTCGGCCGGTCGCAGCCGGAAGCCGCTCTCCGCGCCGGCGGCGACCGCCACCGGCGTGCCGCCGGCGAGGACGATCGCGGGCACGTAGGCGACGTACGAGGGGTCGGCGACGATGACCTCGTCCCCGGGGTCGATCGTCGCGCGGAACGCGAGGTCCACCGCCTCCGAGACGCCGACGGTGACGAGGATCTCGCGCGCGGGGTCGTACGCGACGCCGCGCCGCGCGAGCGCGTGCGCCGCGATGCGCTCGCGGAGGCGGAGGATGCCGTAGTTCGAGGTGTAGTGCGTCTCGCCGTCGCGGATGCTCTTGACCGCCGCCTCGCGGATGTGGTCGGGCGTCACGAAGTCCGGCTCGCCGACGCCGAGCGAGATCACGCCCGCGGTCGAGGCGATGAGGTCGAAGAAGCGGCGGATCCCGCTCGCCGGGATCGCCTGCACCCGCGCGCTCGTGAGCGGGCGCTTGGCGAGGGTCATGACCCGCCCACCGGTGGGACTCCGGCGGCGAGCGTCATGACCCGCCCACCGGTGGGACTCCGGCGGCGAGCGTCATGACCCGCCCACCACTGGGGCGGCGGCGGCGAGCGTCATGCCCCCTCCACCAGGGGCGCGCCGGCGGCCGGGGTCATGACCGGCCCAGCGGGCGCCCGCGACGGCGGTGGCGGCCGGCGGGCGCAGCCGGTGGTGCTCCGTCGCGCGCTCGTACGCCGCCGCGACGCGGAAGAGCGTCGCCTCGCGGTAGGAGCTCGCGATGACCTGGAGGCCGACCGGCAGCCCCTCGGAGAGCCCGCAGGGGATCGAGATGCCCGGAAGCCCCGCGATGTTCACGGGGAGCGTGTAGATGTCGTTCAGGTACATCGCGAGCGGGTCGTTCGCCTTGGCGCCGAGCGGGAAGGCGACGCCGGGCGAGGTCGGCGTGAGGAGCGCATCGACCTTCTGGAACACCGCGTCGAACTCCCCCTTGATGAGCGTGCGGACCTTCTGCGCCTGTCCGTAGTAGGCGTCGTAGTAGCCGGCCGAGAGCGCGTACGTGCCGAGGATGATCCGGCGCTTGACCTCGGGACCGAAGCCCGCGCCGCGCGTCCGCCGGTACGTCTCGACGAGGTCGGGTCCCTCCACGCGGAGTCCGAACCGCACGCCGTCGTAGCGCGCGAGGTTCGCCGAGGCCTCCGCCGGCTGCAGCACGTAGTAGACCGCGAGGCCGCGATCGGTGGACGGGAGCGAGACGTCCACGAGCTCCGCGCCGAGGCGTTCGTAGACGGCGAGCGCCGCGCGCACGGCCCGCGCGACCCCCGGCTCCATGCCCTCGACGAAGTACTCGCGCGGGACGCCCAGGCGCATGCCCTGCACGCCCGCGCCGAGCTCGCGCCGGAGGTCCTCCGCCGGGAGCGGCATCGTCGTCGCGTCGCGCGGGTCGGCGCCGAAGAGCGCCTCGCAGACGATCGCCGCGTCCTCGACGGTCGCCGTGAACGGCCCGACCTGGTCGAGCGACGAGGCGAACGCGACGACGCCGTAGCGGGAGACGCGCCCGTAGGTCGGCTTGAAGCCGGCGATGCCGCAGAGCGCCGCGGGCTGGCGGATCGAGCCGCCGGTGTCGGTGCCCAGCGAGAAGACCGCCTCGCCCGCCGCGACGGCGACGGCCGAGCCGCCCGACGACCCGCCCGGAACGCGGGTCGGGTCCCAGGGGTTCGTCACCGGACCGAAGGCGGAGTTCTCGCTCGACGAGCCCATCGCGAACTCGTCGAGGTTGGTCTTCCCGAGCATGACCGCGCCCTGCGCCTCGAGGCGCAGCACGACGGTCGCCGAGTACGGCGGCAGGTAGCCCTCGAGCATCCGCGAGGCCGCAGTGGTCTCCACGCCCGCCGTGCCGATGATGTCCTTGCACGCCCAGGGGACGCCGCAGAGGAGCGGCGCCCCGCCCGCGGCGAGCCGCCGGTCGGCCGCGTCGGCCTGCGCGAGCGCGCGCTCGTCGGCGCGCGCGAGCCAGGCGTTGTACGGGTCGGCCGCGACGCGCTCGAGCGCGAGACGCGCCAGCTCGCGGCTCGACGCCTCGCGGCGCCGGAGGATCGCCGCGGCCTCGACGATCGTGCGCGGCAGCAGCGAAGCCGCTCCTCGTGTCATCGCTCTTCCAACGTCGCCTGGACACGGAAGAACTCGCCGTCGGTGGAGGGTGCGTTCGCGAGCGCCTCGGCGTGCGTGAGGCCGGGCAGCACAAGGTCCTCGCGCATGACGTTCGTGAGCGGGAGGACCGAGGCGGTCGGATGGACGGCGGAGGTGTCGACCTCGGCGAGCTTGTCCACCGCCCCGAGCACGACCGAGAGCTGACCGGTGAAGCGGACGATCTCGTCCTCGGTCAGGCCGATCCGCGCGAGCGAGGCGACGTGCTCGACGGCCGAGCGATCGATGGCGGACATGAGTGAAGTCTAGTGACGCAGCGAAGGCTGCGTCGGCAAACCGAGCAAGCCTTCGCTAGAGCTTCACGAAGTACGACTCGCAGGCCATCCGGATGAGATCGGGCTGGAGCGCGGCGGGCCGGCCGAAGAAGCGGGCTGCGTCCGTCAGCTGCTCGAGGAGGTCGCGGGGGTGGCAGGCGCGGTACTCGAGGCCGTTCGCCTTGTAGTAGGCGAGGAACGTCCCGAGACCCTCGGCGGTGAACTCGATCTGCTTCCGCGCGCACATGCGGCGGAAGATCTCCTCGAACTGCGGAAGCGTCGGCGAGTCGATCGCGATCTTGTAGCGGATCCGTCGCAGGAAGGCCTCGTCGACGAGGTCCTTCGGGTCGAGGTTCGTGGAGAAGATGATGAGCATGTCGAAGGGGATCTCGATCTTCTTGCCGGTCTTCAGCGCGAGGTAGTCCACCCGCTTCTCGAGCGGGACGATCCAGCGGTTCAGGAGGTCGCGCGGCGAGACCCGCTGCCGGCCGAAGTCGTCGATCATGAAGATCCCGCCGTTCGCCTTCATCTGGAACGGCGCCTCGTAGAGCTTCCCGGTGTCCTCGTAGATGAGGTCGAGCATCTCGAGCGTGAGCTCGCCGCCGGTCACCACGACCGGCCGCTTCGAGACGGCCCAGCGGTGGTCGTAGCGCAGCCGGTCGCTCGTCGCCTGATCCAGCGCGGGCCGGTGGTAGACCTGATCGAAGACCTGGATGACCTGCCCATCCACCTCGACCGCGTAGGGCAGCACGACCTCGCCCTTGAGGAGCGAGACCGCGATGTCGGCGATCGTCGTCTTGCCGTTGCCGGGCGGGCCGAAGAGGAAGATCGACTTCCCCGAGTTCACCGCGGGTCCGAGCTCGGCGACGGTCGCGGGCGAGAGGACGATCTGCGAGAAGGCGCGCTGCACCTCGGCCTGCGAGACCGAGATGCCCTGGATGCTCTGCCGCTTCACCGCGGCCACGTAGGCGGCGAGCGGCACGGGCGCCTTGCCGGTGTACTGGCTGCGCTCGAGCGCCTGCCGCGCCTTCTCGGCGCCCTTGTCGACGATCGTGTAGACGTAGGCGGCCGCGGACAGCCCGGTGCCGCCCTTGATCTCGGCGAGGTGCTCGGCTTTGAGCCAGTCCATCACCTTGTCCACCACGTTCGTGATCGGCAGCCCCAGGGCGCCGGCGATCTCGGCGAGCGTGAGCTGCCCGCGCCCGTAGAGCGTCTTCAGCGCAAGGTCGGTGAGGAACGCGAGCGATAGGCCGGTCTGCTCGATCGAGGTCGGCTCCGGCGGCAAGGGGATCGTGACCGGCGGCGGCGTGCCGGCCGGAGCGGACCCCGGTGCGCTCGCGCGAGGGTCCTGCATCACTTCGCCGGGAGCATAGCCTCGAACTCGTCCTCGCCGACGACGCGCACGCCGAGGCTCCTCGCGCGCTCGAGCTTCGAGCCGGCGCCCGGGCCGGCGACGAGGAGGTCGGTCTTCGCGCTCACCGAGCCGCTCGTCCTGGCGCCGAGCGAGCGGGCGAGCGCTTCGGCCTCCTCGCGGGTGCGCCGCTCGAGGGTGCCGGTGAAGACGAGCGTCTTCCCCGCGAACGGTCCGGCCGACGGCCGCCGCCATGCCGGCATGACCGGGCGGACGCCGGCGGCGACGAGCTTCTCGAGGAGACGGCGCTCCTCGGGCAGGCGGAAGAACGCGTGGATGCTCTCCGCCACGACCGGGCCGACGCCCTCGATCGCGGTGAGGTCCTCGACGGTCGCGCCGCCGAGCGCGTCCACGACCGCGCGCAGGTCGGCGCTCGGGCCGAGCGGTCCGGCGAGCCAGCGGGCGAGGTCGTCGGCGGTCGTCTCGCCCACGTGCCTGATCCCGAGCGCGAAGAGGATGCGTCCGAGCGGCCGCTCCTTCGCGCCCTGGATGCGCTCGTGGAGGTTCGCCGCGCTCTTCTCGGCGTACCGGTCGAGCGAGGCCAGGTCGAGGGCGGTGACGGCGTAGAGATCGGCGGGGTCGTTGACCAGCCCGCGCTCGCGGAGCTGCCAGAGCACCGCCGGGCCCGCGCCCTCCACGTCCATCGCGCCGCGCCCGACGAAGTGCGCGAGCCGCTCGGCGTGCTTGGCCGGGCAGGCCGGGTTCGTGCATCGGTGGACGACCTC
>Ga0082335_1003799_pt1 | contig 24054 bp, 15 predicted proteins | sample Subgrocontami58m_FD_72375 | JGI IMG/M metagenome (GOLD analysis project Ga0082335, IMG submission 72375) | Subsurface groundwater microbial communities from S. Glens Falls, New York, USA - GMW37 contaminated, 5.8 m (SPADES assembly) (version 2) ...
AGGCCCATGTTGGCGCTCACGTCGCCCGGGAGGATTTGCGGGAGGGGGACTTGGTATTTTTCAATACCAAACGTTCATTCGGCCACGTGGGCATCTACATCGGTGATAATAAATTTGTCCACGCCTCGTCCGGCAATCGGGTAATCAAGATTGACAGTTTGGATGAATCTTATTTCAACAAGCGCTTCGTTAGGGCCGTCCGCTTGAAAGGCGATGCGGAATTCCTGTAGGGACGCGGGCATGCCGTGTCAGCTTGTAATCATGAGCTGTTAATAACATTTATAATCTATCTTTCCAGTCCCTGCATTTGCCTTGCCGTTAGCGAAGCCCGACCTCTCATTCCCGGAATAATACTAATCCAATCAGTCCCTTTTCGGTCCCGGTTTTCTCCCTTGACATCCCTAGGCCCCCTTTCTATACTCGGCGCGGCAGAAAAAAAGACGGCCCTCGAAAGCAACCCCCGATTATGGCAAAATTGACCCTGAAAGAATGGCTGACCCGCCTGGAAAACAACCGCCGCTTCATGGAAAACGTGCGGGCCTGGCGGCGCATTCCCCAGTTTGACGGCCGGTTTGACAACTTCCCTCCCTGGCTCGATGAGCGTATCGCTGCTGTCCTGCGCAGGCGGGGCATTGAACAGCTTTACAGCCATCAGGCGGAAGCCGTGCGCCTGATCCGGGAGGGGTGGGATACCGTGCTCATCACCCCCACAGCGAGCGGCAAGACCCTCTGCTACAATCTGCCCGTCCTCCAGGCCATCCTCGACAAACCGGACACCCGCGCCCTCTACCTCTTTCCTACCAAGGCCCTCGCCCAGGACCAGATGCACGAAATCCAGGCTTTGATCACAGAATTGCAGGCGGATATCAAGACCTACACCTATGATGGTGACACCCCCGACGATGCCCGCCAGGCGATCCGGAAGCAGGGACATGTCGTGGTCACGAACCCCGACATGCTCCATGCGGGGATCCTGCCCCATCATACGAAGTGGCAGAAGCTCTTTGCCAACCTGAGATACATCGTTATCGACGAACTTCACGTCTACCGGGGGATCTTCGGTTCCCACATGGCCAATGTCATGCGGCGGCTGATACGCATCTGCCGGTTCTACGGACAGGAACCCGTCTTCATCTGCTGTTCCGCCACCGTGGCCAATCCCCGGGAACATGCGGAAAACCTCCTTGGCCGCAACCTCCGGCTGATTTCCGCAAGCGGCGCGCCAACGGCCGCCAAGACCTTTATCCTCTTTAACCCACCCATCGTAAACCGCGAGTTGGGAATCCGGCAATCGCCCCTGACCACGGCCCGGCATTTGGCGGGTCAGCTCATCGAAAACGGGATACAGACCATCGTCTTTGCCACCAGCCGCCTCCACGTGGAAGTCCTGACGCGCTACCTGAAAGACCGTTTTGCCAAAACACGGCCCCTCAAGGACCATTTTGTCACCGGCTACCGGGGCGGTTATCTGCCCAACCTGCGGCGCCAGATCGAGGCGGGTTTGCGGAGCCGTGAGGTCATGGGGGTGGTAAGTACCAATGCCCTGGAACTTGGCATCGACATCGGCGACCTGGAGGCCTGCGTCATGGCGGGCTATCCGGGCTCCATTGCCAGCACCTGGCAGCAGGCCGGGCGGGCCGGGCGGGGCACGGGGGAAAGCGTCGCCCTCCTCATCGCCCGGAGCTCGCCCCTGGATCAGTTCGTCGTGGAAAACCCGGACTATTTTTTCTCCACCTCGCCGGAACATTGCCGGATCAATCCCGACAATCTTCTTATTCTCCTGCACCATATCAAAAGCGCCGCATTCGAACTACCCTTCGAGCGGGGGGAATCCTTCGGAAAGGAAAACGTCGAGGAACTCCTGCAGTATCTCGAAGAAAAGGGGGTGCTGCACCGCGTCGACGAGCGCTGGCACTGGTCGGCGGAGAGCTACCCCGCCGATGAGGTGAGCCTCCGGAGCATCAACCCCGAAAACGTGGTCGTCATCGACGCCACGGAAGCGGGCAATCCCCGGACCATCGCCGAAGTGGACTGGGATAGCGCTTTTACGGCGGTGCACGACGGGGCGATCTATATGGTCGAATCGGAACCTTACCACGTGGACAAGCTGGACCTAGAACGAAAAAAGGCCTATGTGCGCAAGGTGGACGTGGACTATTACACCGATGCCATGACCTACACCAACGTGCGGGTCATCGACGGCTTCGAAAAGAGGAAACGGGGCAACATCATCGCCGAGCACGGCGAGGTACAGGTGGTACGCAAGGTGGTGGGCTACAAAAAAATCAAGTTCTACACCGTGGAAAATCTTGGCTACGGCGATGTCAATCTCCCGGAGAAGGATATGCACACGACGAGTTACTGGTTCACAATCCCCAAAAACCTCCTGGAAGCACTCCCCTATCCCCGGACGGAGATCATCGATGCCCTGGCCGGGCTGGCCTATTGCCTGCACCACCTGGCGGCCATCTTCCTGATGGCCGATGTCCATGATATCGACCACTGCATCGGCGATAAGAGCGGCGAATGGTTCGTCCGCTCCGGCCGGGACTGGCGGCAAATTACCGAGACTCCGGGCACTGCCGGCCCGGCGATGACTGATGCCTTCGATCCCACCATCTTCCTCTTCGATGCCTATCCGGGCGGGATTGGTTTCTCCGAACTGCTCTACGGGGAACATGACGAACTTCTGGCAAAGGCGCGCCGTCTCATCGCGGCCTGCCCCTGCGCCAGCGGCTGTCCCTCCTGCGTCGGCCCGACGCTGGAGGTGGGAACGAAGGCCAAGGAAGGCGCCCTCGCCATCCTGAACCTGGTGGAGGGGTAAAAGACATGGGCGTGCTCGACCGGCTTCGCCGCATCACGGGCGAAGAGGAACAACGAAAAAAGGACGCGGCTGACCGAACCGGCGAGATAAAGAATTTACGGCAGCGCGTCGAAGCTGTCATGGCCCGGCGCCCGCCGCTTACGACCCGTGAGGCAACCAAATATCCCCCCCTGCAAGACTTGATCGCAGGCGAGGAGATCACCACCGCGCAGGGCGCCTTTTTCATGGCGAAGGAATCACGCCAGTCCCATCAGCTTCACGGCAACCGTTCCGTGGGGAAATTGGCCCGCCTCAACATGACCGCGGCGGCGCTATTGGCCAACAACCCGGCCATCGCCCGGTGTAGGATTGCCGAGGGCCTCTTTCTGGATACGGAGACCACGGGACTGTCGGGGGGTACAGGAACGCTCGCCTTCATGATTGGGGTGGGCTGGTTTGCCGGAGACACCTTTGTCACCCACCAGATATTCGTCCGGGACTTCTCGGAAGAACGGGCCGCTCTGCAATACTTAACCGGGATCGTAGAAGCGAAGAAATTCCTCATCTCCTTTAACGGCAAGGCCTTTGACGTGAATCTCCTGGCCGCCCGCTACGTATTAAACAGGCTGAAAAACCCTCTGGAAAACATTCCCCATCTCGACCTCCTCTTTCCCTCTCGGCGGCTCTGCGGCCATCGTCTGGAGAATTCGCGTCTGGGCACACTGGAACAACAGCTCTTCGGCTTATACAGAGACGATGACCTCCCCGGGATGGAGATTACCGGTCGCTATTTCGAGTGGCTCCGCCGCCGCGATCCGCGGCTGGTCCTGGACATCTTCAAGCACAATCGCCTGGACATCCTTTCCCTGGCCGCCCTGGCCGTCCATCTTGCCGAGTTGATCGGCCCTTGTCCCGATGCGAGCTCCAGCCCTCCCCAGGACCTCCTGGCAGCCGCCCGGTTGCTGCAGAACCGCCGGGAAGATGCCTCAGCCAAGGATATTCTCGACTCTCTCGCTGCCTGCGATCATGTCGCCGTTCGCGGCGAGGCGCAGAGGCTGCTCTCGCTCACTTTAAAGAAACAGGGTGATTCGGCAAAGGCCGCCCGTCTCTGGGAAGGGATGCTCCGGGAAGATCCGGCCGACCGTTTTGCCGCCGTGGAGTTGGCCAAGTGGTACGAACACGGGTGCCGCAACTACCAAGCGGCCCACGACCTTGTTGCGCAAGCGCTGGCCAGAACACCCCCACTTCAAGGCAAAGAAAGGGCAGCACTCAGGAAGCGCCTGCTGCGTCTGCAAGCCCGCTTGCGGAGTCCCGTTTCTGAATAAGACTTATCACTTAATGACGCTTTGCAAAAGGGACATCAGGAGATGGGAAAATGGCGGTGGCCTGCGCAGCGAAAGGACGGCAAGAATACAAAGCTATTTCCGGAGGGAGGTAAAGAAGAAAGTTACACCCTGTCCTTGATCCACGCGGCTATCTTGGGGGCCAGGTTTTTCTGTGTTTTACCGGAAACGAACATGCCGATGTGCCCCACGGGAAAAGTAACTTCTTCCACGTCGTCGGCGCCCACATAATCCAAGAGCGCTTTGCTGGAGGAGGGAGGGACCAGGGTGTCGAATTCCGCGTAAATATTGAGTACCGGCATGGTAATATTTTTCAGATCGACCCGGCGCCCGCCTAATTCGAACTCTCCCTTAATCAGTTTATTATCTTGATAGAGGTCTTTGAGGAACTTACGCACCGTCTCGCCGGGCTGAGCGGGACTATCAAAAATCCATGTTTCCATGCGGATAAAATCCGCCATTTTGTTACTGTCGTCCATTATCTCAACCATATTAATGTATTTTTGCAAGCTGAGCGTGAGGGGCTGGATCATCTGATAGGAGCAGTTCATGACGTCGCCGGGAATGTTGCCATAGGCATCCACCATCAAGTCGACGTCGAATTGGGCAGCCCACACATTGAGCAGCCCCTCGTTGGTCGCAAAATCGATGGGCGTTACTAGGGAGATCAGGTTCTTGACCTTCTCGGGATAGAGGGCGGAATAAATTGACGAAAAAGTCCCACCCTGGCAGACCCCCAGGAGGTTGATCGCTTCCCGCCCCTGCCCTTTGCAGATAAAATCAACACTGTCATTGAGGAACCCGTCTATGTAGTCTTCCATGGTCATGAAACGGTCCATGCGATCTGCATAACCCCAGTCGATAACATACAAATCCATTCCCCGCTCAAGCAGGTTCCGGACAATAGAGCGGTCCGGCTGGAGGTCAAGCATCGTATAGCGGTTAACAAGAGCGTAAACGATCAGTACGGGCATGGGGCATACCTCCTCCGCCCGCGGCTGGTAATGGTACAATTTACGCTTGCCATCCTGAAACACAAGCTCTTTTTCCGTTTGACCGATCTTTATCTCCTCGATTTGCATAAGGTTATCAATGCCTTTTTGCAGCTTGGCGGTAAATTTGTTGGCATCTTCCATCGCCTCCAGGAAATACTTTGCATACCTGTTCATCGTGACCTCATTCTATGATTGCGCCCTGTGTACTTGGTGCGCTAATTGACAACTCGGGAATCTTTTCTTCGGCTGCGGCTTGTTAACGTTTTCGGGCGGAGCTTCGGCTCAACCTTTCTTACGCTTTTTCCAGCGCTGGGGGCTTTGGTATTCAGGGCTGCCGGCGTTTTATTGTCTCCGCCATCGTGAGGATTTTGCGATCCTCCGGTTGCCGCCGCTGTTTTTCGGTGCGTTTCTTTGACTTCCTGCCGCAAGCTTCTCATCTCCCGCTTCAGGCGATGGATCTCGGCGATGGCCAGGTCAAGGTCCCGCTTAAGAGCGACGGGCGTTGGTTCCAGCACCTTTTCCGCCAATCTTGTCCACTGGATATTCAAGCGGTGGCCGGCATCGATAAAATCGCCCTGGGATTTGGCAAACTCTTCACTCCGCAGGAAATCTATAATTACAGGCTCGCTTTCCTTCGTCCAGAGGGCAAAGAGTTCCGTGAACTTGGCAACCGGCTTCTTATTGGCCGCCATTTCGCTCAAACTCTTTTGAAAGGCGGCGCTCGCCTGGCGCGATGCGGCCTCAGCCACTTTGGCCAACTTGCCATAGGCCAGGACATAATCCAGAGACAGTTCCAGCCCCTTGGCGGCATCCTGGATGATCTCTCTGTTTAATCCCAACGGGGGAGCCGAAAGGTACTTTTCGATTTGCTGTTTGCAGGCATCCAGGTTTTCTATTAATCCGTCGATGGAGAGCGATGTAGCTTTTTCAGATAAACCACCCATCAGATTTTGATAATTCTTCATGACATCAATAAGCGTGTTTTCGCCCTGCCCCCAACTCCCTTGCAGTATTCCTAGTGTATTATTTATGGCGTCGGCAATTTTTGTGATGCCCAAGGCCGACAATAAGGGATTGCCTTTCTCCATAAACGACCGATACAGATTCCCCGCCTCTTGCCAGGCGCCGGCATCGCCTGTAGCCAAGGGTACCCCCAAAGCCGTGCCCATATTGGCGAGAAAGTTCTTATAATTCTCCTCAAATAGCCGGAGGTTCATGAGCTTTAAATAGTCATTGCTGAAATTATCACCATCATGAACCAAGCCGTTCATGCGATCGCCCAACTCCTGGAAGCGTTCCATGATGGTTTGCTGGGTCTTGAACCAGCCCGCGGAAAAATCAGGGGCCTTTTGTTTATTGCCGAGGGTATCTTCCCACCATTTTTCCGTCCAGCCGGTATACTGCTTTGTCATCTCTTCCTGATTGCCTTGCCAAATCTTCGCGAAGTCGGCTTGCTGCTTGAAAAATTCCTGCATCTCCTTCTCCCTCTGCCTCTTATTGTATTTGTAGCTGTTAGGTAGTCTTAAAATTGCAGATGTGTCGCACAGAACCAGCTGAAGGGTTCATCAACTTTTTGGAAGCGATGCTTCTTCACTCACTCCGAATGACAACGGGTCATTTATCGCTTCCCCTTCACTACGCGTGGCCGAAAAGCGCATCACAACTGCATGCCGACCGGATACTTCATGGGCAGACCTGCATCGTAATTTCCCACCACTTTGAGCGGGGTGACAACGCTGGCTGCCTGTTTAGGGGCGCAGACCAGCGCCTCCCCCGTCAAGACCAGCTTCCCATCCTGATTCGTGCACGTTGTTTTCATTCGTACCTGGTTCTTCTCAGGGATAAGTTCTGCCACTTCCACTCTGACCGTGATGGTGTCCCCGATGAATACAGGCGCCAGGAACTTGAGGTCTTGTCCCATGTAAATAGTTCCCGGACCGGGCAGTTGATTTCCCAGGATGGCGGAAATGTATCCGGCGGTAAGCATTCCATGAGCAATGCGCTTCTTGAAGGGAGTCTTCTCAGCGTAAGACTCATCAAGATGCGCCGGATTTACATCTCCCGAAAGGCCGGCAAACATGTAAATGTAGGATTCGGTCACGGTTTTCGTCAGTTCCACGGCATCGCCACATTTCATCTCATTAATTGTTTTCCCGATTATCATTTAATGGTACCTCCTTTCTAAAATTCTTATCAGCACAGCGATTAGTCAGGCAAAACGGCGTTATCCTTAAGACAGAAGATAAAAGACGATGATGATCGCTACTCAGGTTAACCGACGAGCCATGACTCATGACCATTAACGGCAATATTTCCAGCCATGGTCAAATCTTTTCATCTTCCTGGTAAAATAATTGACTTTTAAAGAAACGCTTCCACAGCTTGACAGATGAAAATAGGACGTTCGCTTTTGATGTACTAAAATAGGATGGAATTGCGGTAAAGGCAATAGGGGTTAAATGTAAGAAAATTAGTAGGGATAAGCTGCCAAAAAAGATAAGGCTTTCAGATTGCACGGAAAGGACAGGTATATGAATAATTAGTCATGGTTCCCATAACCTTCTTTTTTCCTTAGCTTTCCGAAGTACGTCACAAAAACTATGACACTTCTTAGAGGAAGACAAGGAAAATAAAGTTGTAGAAAAACAGTAGGCATAATCTATCATTTAAGGGAAGGGATTGAAACTAATCAATTTTTTATTTCTTCTCTATCCTTCGTCAGGCCGCACCTCCGGCAACCGGGACCGCTGATGCTGCTGTGGCCGCCCCTTTCCGGTGTGACCTGGATCTGCGTACCGATGCGTTCCTTGAGGGCGGCGACATGGGAGATGACGCCGATCAGCTTGCCGTCCTGCCTCAGTCCGGCCAGCGTCTCGAGGGCGGTTTCGAGGGCGTCCTCATCGAGGGTCCCGAAACCTTCATCGAGGAAGAGCGAATCCACGCGCACATTCCGGCTGGCCATATGCGACAGGCCAAGCGCCAGGGCCAGGCTGACGATAAAACTTTCCCCACCTGAGAGATTCTTCGTGGACCGGATCTCGCCCGCCTGATAGTTGTCGATAACATTCAGTTCCAGCGGCTGTGAGCCGTCGCGCACCAGCAGATAGCGGTCCGTCATCTTCTTGAGCTGGCGGTTGGCTTGCGCGGTCAGCATCTCGAAGGTCAGCCCCTGGGCAAAGTTCCGGAATTTCTTGCCGTCCGCGGAACCGATCAGTTGATGCAGTCCATACCAGCGGGCACATTCTTTTTTTTGCGCCTCCACCTGTCCCAGGCGTTCTCGTTGCTTTTCCCGGAGTTTCTCATTCTCCTGCAAACGGTTCTTGAGGGCACCGATCTCCTCATGCAACTGTTTCCAGTCGGCTTCGGCAGCTACCAGCTCCTTTTGCAGCGCTTCATAGGGCCGGTCCGTAATTTGTCTTGCCCACTCCTTCTGTCGTGCTTCCTCTTTGTCCCGACGGCGGGCGCTCAGATCGGTTCTCTCACGCGTGAGCGACAACTCTTTTTCGGTAAGTCCTTCCCGCTCTTCTTCCGCAAGCCACGCCGACAGAAAGTCCGCCTCGTCCGTAAAACCGGCCCGGCCGAGACGTTCCATCAATAGACCTTCGGCTGCGGTCATTTCTTCGGCCCGGGTTGCCGTTCTCTCACGCAGAGAGGCAATCTTTTCTTTCAGGGCCGCCGCTTCCTGGTCCCTCTGTGCACATTCGGCGCGCACTATTTCCAGCTCCGCCCCCACCTGAGCGGCGGTATCCCGCAGTAGCTTCTCCTCGGCATCGGGGCTTTTTTCACCGAAGAGTTCACGGCGCTCCGCGCTCCAGGTTTCCCGCTGCCCCGCAAGCTCATCACGGTCCCGGCGCCGGGCGGCCACCTCCCTTTCGAGGTTGGACAGGAGTGCCTCTTCCTTCTCAATTTCCGCATTCAATTCCGCGATGCGTCTTTTCAGAGAAGTTTTTTCCTCCCCTCTGGCCTGCCATTTGTCTCTACGGTCCGTGAGGTCCTTCAGGATATTATCGAGGCTACCGGCGGGAAGCTGGTCCACGCCGAAGGCTTCCACATCCTTGAGTGCCGCCGCGCGGAGGGCCTCCGTCTGCGACTTCAAGGCGCCAAACTCCCTGCTCAGCCTCTCCTGTTCGAGACGGGCAGCCGCCAGCCCATGCCTGGCTTCCCGCAAGGCGAGCTCGGCCTTTTCCAATTTATCTTTACTTTCCGTCAGAGCGCTTTGCAGCGATTTTTCCCGCTTAATTTTAGCTTCCGCAGTGCCGATGAGAGGCGACATCTCCGCAAGCTCCGTCCTTATGCGGGCTAGTTCGGCATGCACCTGTACCGCCCTATCTTGCTCATCAAACTGAATAGGCAACTTCGTCAAAAGCAACCCGTATAGTTCTTCATCCTTTTTGAGCGCCCCTTCCTTCTCTTGCCGCTCCTTCTCCCCATGGCTGATCTCCGCCATCGTCCGGACCCGTGCGGCTTCCAGCGTCCCCAGCTCCTGAGCGGCCTTCCTGCATAAGTCCCTGACAGCCGTCAGTTTGGCTTCCGCTTCGTTGCCCGCGGGAACATTGCCCTGTGCATAAGGATGATCCACGGCGCCGCAGAGGGGACAGGGCCTGCCGTCTGCCAATCTTTTTCTCTCTTCCTCGAGGTCGCGGATACGGGCTAGGAGGGATACTTGTGCCTCCAGATTTTCCGTTTCTCTTTCGAGAAGTATTTTTTCATCACCTCTGGCTTTTATCCCGGCGGCCAGCTGCGCTTCCTGAGCGTTTAATGCCGCCAACGCCGCTTTGACATCCGCCAGCGCCCGGCGCGTCCCGTCAATCCGGGCCAGGGCTTCGCCCGCCTGCAACAGCAGACGCTCGCGGTCCTTACGCGCCTCTTGTTCATCGCGCCATTGGCCGATTTCTCTCCCCTGAAGCAGGGCACGTAGTTCCTCACTCAGGCTTTCCCGCTCCCTTTGCCTCTCGACAAATTCTCTGTGCGCTGCCTCATGACAGGCCGCCAGCTTTTCAAGAGCGAAGGCCGCCGCCTCTCTCTTCCCCATGGCCGCGGACAATACGCCGCCTGCCTCAATGAGCTCCGATTCTCTGTCGCAAAGGGCCGCAAACATCCTGCCAATGGCCGTCAGATTGGCATTCAACAACTCCTCGGCGGCGTTTGCCGCCTGGTATGCGTCGATGGCCTGGAGAGCGGCCTGCAATTCTTTCCCCGTCCGCGCGGCCTTTTCGAGATGTTCCCCATACTCCTTTCCCCGGCATGCTGCTTCTTCAATCGCCTTCTCCTGCTCGGCGACCTGTTTTGAAATCTCGGACCGCCGGGTATCCAGTTCGCGAACCCTTTTCATGATCCCGCCCGCGGCAAGCTGCCTTTCCTGAAGCTCCCGCAACCTGTTTTCTGCGGCCCCTTTGCGGGCCAATACCGCGGCGCCGGCTTGCTCCTTTTCCGGCAGTTTGGCGATAGCGTCCTCAAGTTCCTTTGTCTCATCCGCCTGTTGCCCGCGCAGGACAGCCGCGCTACGGTAATCGCCTTCCAGGGCCAGCACCCGGCGGGCCCTGGCCAGCTTTCGCAATGCCGGCTCAAAGGCTTGCCGGCGTTTTTCACAATCCTGCCACTCCTTATCAAGTTCCTCCAATTCCTTCTCCAGCAACCTTAGCTTCTCGAACCAGTCCGAGGCCTGGCGCAGATGCTCCCTTTTCCCGGCTGCCGTTTCCTCTCCGGCCTGTTTTTCCGCAAGGACGGTTTGCAATTTCCCTTCTTCCTCGGCGCTTAAAATTTGGCCCCCCTGCCCTGCCGCCTGCAGGAGGGCGAGCTTGCCCTTTTCCGTGGTAAGCCGCTCATGCACCTGCATGGAGATACGGCTGTAGATTTCCGTGCCCGTCACCTGTTCCAGGATGTCCCCCCGTTTGCCGGGCGGGGCCAGGAGGAAGGTCGCAAATCCCCCCTGTGCCAGGAGCATGGAACGTGTAAAGCGCTCGAAATCCATGCCCGTGACTTCCTCGATGAATTCGCCTACCTGGTTAAGCTTCGATTCCAGCACCCGGTTGGAATCGGCTGCGACGATCTCATGCCTGGCCTGCTGCAACTCGCCGTCCGGCTGGCGGCGGGAGCGGTGCTGGCGCCAGTGGCAACGGTAGCGGCCTTTCTGCGTCTCAAAGGTGACCTCGGCAAAGCATTCGCCCGTCCGGCGCGACATGATCTCGTTGCTGCTTTTCGTGACTTTGTCCAGCCGCGGCGTGGTGCCGTAAAGCCCCAGGCAGAGGGCATCCATGATGGTCGTCTTGCCGGCGCCTGTTGGGCCGGTAATGGCAAAGATGCCGTTTGACACATACTCCGGATGTGTGAAATCAATCTGCCATTCGCCCACGAGGGAATTAAGGTTCTTGAATCTGACGCTGAGTATTTTCATGTGCTGATCCTGCTGTTCTATTCAACCTGAGGGTCCGCTTCGTTCAATGAGGAGACAACTTCCCCGTAGGCCTCTAAAAGCTCCTGATACTGTTCCGCCGGAACCGCGTGCGCTTCCAGGCACCGTCGGAACACTTCCGTTACATCCAGGTCATCGAGCGTCTCGGCTGCAGCCGTCATGTTCATGGCGCGCTCCAGGACCCGATTGTTCCTGGTAGCGAGGATTTCCAGGCTGGTGCCGGCGACGGCCTCTGCCAAGCGCTCGGACAGGTTGCCGGCAATCTCCTCTCCTTCATAGACGACCTCCAGCCAAGCCTTGCTCCCCGCAGACTTCAGCGCGGCGATGTCCCGGGCAATGGTCGCCCAGTCCCCATGCAGACTATGCAATTCCTGAAAGCGGGGAACCGGTATGATTACGACCTGCGGGGGGCCGCCTGAAAACTCTACCTGCACCACGCTCTTTTCCTGCCCTGCCTCCCCGAAGCCGATAGGCAAGGGCGAACCCGAGTAGCGGATATATTCCGAACCGGCCACCCTTTGGGGGATGTGCAAATGACCCAGCGCCAGATATTCAAGGCAAGGGGGAAAAACGTCCGCCTTCACCTGCGCCAGGGAACCGACGTATAACTCGCGCACCCCGTCGCCGCCCGTCGTGCGGGCGCCGGCGGTAAACAGATGCCCCATGCCGACCATCGGCACCGGCTTCGTCAACAGGGCGCGTTTCTTTTCCGCCGCTGCGCCTACCAGACGGTAATGCGTCCTGATCCCTTCCACGAGCTTGCGATCTTTGTCCTCCATGCTCTCGCCGGCCTCGGCGGTGCGGATGTCCCGGTCCCGGAGATAGGGGATAGCGCACACGATCAGCCGCGCCGCACCATCCGCCCCGGAAAGCACCAGCACTTCCTCGTCCGGATTATCAGACACCGCCCCGACGATATGGACATTGAGAAATTTCAGTAGTTCCCGGGGGGCATCCAGGAAAGACGGCGAATCATGGTTGCCGGCAATGATCACCACGTGCCGGTTCGCCGGGGCGGCCACACGGCACAGGAAGCGGTAGTAAAGCTCCTGGGAGCGGTTGGTGGGTGTGCTGTTGTCGAATACGTCGCCCGCCACCAGCAGCACGTCGATTTCTCGCTCCTCAATCAACCCGGCAAGCCAATTCAGGAAAGCCTCGTACTCCTCATAGCGTTTATGAGTATAGAGAGTGCGACCAATGTGCCAGTCGGAGGTGTGGATAATCTTCATAATCAAAGTGAGATCTTCTGTTGAGCTGGAAATGTTTTATAGTGTAGCAGATTTAAGAAAAGAAGAGAACGGTTGATTACTCAAGACACTTGCAAAGGGTGATGAATTCGCTTCTTTGAAAACCCAGGATTTTATAGAATGACAGCAGATCCGTTGCTTCCCAGCGTACGGAGGTATATACGTTCAAGATGCCCAATGCCTGGTAATATTCAAGCGTCTTCTTCGCCAGCAGTTCGCCAATACCCTGACCCATAAAATCAGGGTCCACTCCAAAATTGGCAATCCAGGCGCTATTCTTGGTATCAAAGCTGCCCGACAGTTCGTGACTGATGCAATACCCCACCAATCGTTTCCCCTTCAGCGCCACGAAGCTGGCATCGGTTCTGCTTTCAGCTTGCTTGGCAATGATATTCTGAAAGTCATTTCGGCTTTCGCCTCTTGTTATGGACGATGATATCCGGCTTATTTCTTTAGCATCGGCAGGCCGCATCTTCCTGACAACGATTTTATCGGTTGACGTAGTCATTTCCTCAAACCAGCTAATTGGTTGAATTACCCGTATGAAAACAGAAGATCACTTGCCCGGCTCGCGACGCAACATTAAATAGACCGCCTGCATTTCGAGAACAGATTCTGCACGTTGATTATGGAGTTCAAAGCTCAATCTTACCAGACCTCGCTGAGGATGTCTGGTGGGACGGGCAAGGACTACCCGGCTTCTCACCTGGACCGAATCTCCCAGATAACTTGCTTTCTGGAATTTGACGAAATCAAACTCCAGCACGGCCACCATATGATCGAACAGGCCCCGCTGCTGGCACAAGCCCATGGCCATGCTGATCAATAAAGGGGCAGGCAGGATGCGCTTGGGATGTCCCATGGCCTGGGCGGCCTGGTCATCCAAAAAAATGGGGTTTTTAAGCAGGGAGAGATCCAGAAAAGTCCGGACATCGGCCTCGGTTATCTGCCGAAGTCCGGTAGCAAATTCGGTTTCGACCACAAATTCTTCAAAATACATTTGGCTCCACGCCCGGATTCTGTAAAGGGAAAAAATATCCCTTTACAGAATCCGAACTCAGGTAAATTGGCCTTTAGAGGGCCGTTTCATCCTTCCTATTTCTTCAGGTAGGTCTTCTCCACAAGCGCACCCTTCTGGGTATTGCCGCCCGCCCTCTCCAAGCTCATGGGGGGGACAAATACTACCGCCCCTCTGAACCTCAGGATGGAGAAAAATTGCTGCTCTATCTCTTTGGCCAAGGCCGGCAAGTCGCTGGTTTTGACATCCTTGCCGTATTCAACCTTTACCTTGACCGGTGGGTCTTGCGCCACGCCGTCTTTTTCTATGACCAAGCGCATTTCCCCGGTGACCCGGGGAATAAAACCATTTACCACATCCTTCACCGCGGTGGGGTAGACGTTAACGCCTTTAACAATAATCATATCATCCACGCGGGACAATATCTTCATCCGATAGCTTGTATCCCCGCAAACACAGGGTTCGGTTAAAATCTGGAGCATGTCACCCCATTTATATTTCAGAAGCGGGGCCGCTTCCTGATCCAAAGAAGTGAGAATGCCTTCGCCGATGAGCCCGTTTTCTGACGGCAGTGGCTTCCCGGTATCGGGATCTACCAGGTCAAGCAGCCAAATGTGATGATCATGGGAAACAACGTGCATCCCCTGATAATGCTCGGTATCACAGGAAATATGATGAATTCCGTAACCTCCTCCTGATGAATCGAAGAGTTTGCAGCCAAAGGCCTCGGTGATCTTTTTCCTGACGGCGGGAATGCCCGCGCCCGGAGCGCCGGTGCAGATAATTCCCTTCACCCCCAGTTTCCCCACGTCCATACCGATCGCTTCCGGAGCCTTCTCGATCATATGCTCCGCCACCGCCGGCGTTGAGAGTATCCACTGGGGCCGCAACCGATTGAGCACCTGGAGAATTCTGGTAGTTCCCGCCTCTGCACCCACGGGAATAACCGTAACACCCATATTCCACAACGCCCTCACTAAAGGAGAGCCTAATATCCACATACTCATGCCAAAGGCATGCAGCGCTTTGTCGCCAGGCCTCATCCCAGCCCGCCAGTAGATCCTGGCCCATACATCATCGTTTACCTTCAGGTCTTTTTCCGTCAAGGCATAATAGGTAGGTTCGCCGGTGGTGCCCGAGGTGGAGCAAATGGTGGTCACCTTTTCCGGCGGGCAACACAAATAAGTGGTAAAGGGATGCCCGAATCGCTTCCGGGATTCTTCCTGGGCGATACGGGTGTCTTCCTTGCCCATCAGAACGGGCATGTTTCTAAAATCTTCCCAAGTCTTGATATCCCCGGGCTGAATGCCCACGGCATCAAGTTTCTTCTTATAGAAGTAAGGAGAGTTCTCGTAGCAGTATTTAATCAATTTCTTGACTTTTTTGAGCTGGAGCTTCTGCATCTCCTCCATGGGCATTGTTTCCATCTTCTCATTCCAATATCTTCTTTCCATGAACGCTTCCTCCTTTCCAAGTCTTCTTCAGATTTTCCGGGCCTTTAAATCCCGGAAACACAACATCCCGGGCATAGAAAGGCATCAACCCCCTCTTTTTGCCCAAAGTGCGGTAAACCCGGTCTGAGATGCCCTGATATCGGCAAGCTGCTTGTCCGTGAACCATTTCTTTAAATCCACCCGGTCAACGGGATACCAGGTGCGCGGGAAAGCCTTCTGGGCAACCAGGGGCAATGTAGCATCGATGCCGATGCATCCTTCGATCCGGTGGCCGCTTACACCGACACCTCCACCCATGGCCTTTTCCAGGGGCATCATGCTTAAGACCTTGCCGCCGGCACCGGTAATTATACCCGTGGCGGGGTTGCATCTGGTGGTCATGGCCCATAATATATCCTCGGCACTGTAGATATCAACGTCGTCATCGACGACAATGGCCATCTTCAAGGTAAAGGAATTTGCGATAGCCGCCGCCAAAACGGTCCGCTGATAGCCCTCATATCTGGGTGCGCTCTTATTGACCTGGAAGATGACGGAAGCTCCCCAACCGGCCATGCCGGTAAGAATATTGACATCCTTCACCAGCCCCGGGGCGATCCTCTCCGCCAATTCGAAGAAGCAGGCCTCCCGGAAAGGTGTGCACATGTTGTCGCCATCGATAGACCGGGAAAAGGGGGTAAAGAAGGTCGGTTTTTCTTTGCGATGAGTGATGGCCGTAACCTCGAACTTCATCGCCTTCCAACTTGTTCCGACGTATCCCGTCCATTCCTGGAAGTGCGGTACCTCACCAGAGCGGCCCACTCTCTCGGCCTCCTCGGACTCCCATACCCTCTCCTTGGCATTTATGTATCCCTCGATTACCCATTCGGCATTGGCGACGGCATAGGCATCCACCGTCTTTGCCTTAACGATATCTACCGGAGCGCCCTGTAGGGCGCCGGCAAACCCAAGTTTGTCACTTTCCCTCGGCACGACAGTATGAACAAAGGCGGCGGAAGCGACCATCAAGACGGCCGGTGGGGTGCAGATATTGATTGTGACAGGCACCTTCTCACCCTTAAATTTCCAGAGGATCTCTTCCGTGGTAGATCCGATACTGGGCAGGACGGCGCCCCAGTCTTTACCGCGGAAGGTTGCCCGGGTAAAGGCAATATGGGTACCGCCGTCGGTATACTTCCCCGTCAGCAGGTAGTTGCCGCTGGGTAAGACACGTCCCGCATCGGCCGGATGGTACTTGGTGATGGGAATAGTATTCAAGACATCAATTTTCTTACCGGTGATAACGACTTCCTGGCAAGGCGCATCCTTCACAACCCGCGGTGGCAGAGGATGCTTTATCGCCTCCAGACACTTGAACTTCAATTTTTTATATTCGTCCACGTCGAACATCTTGGCGATATTTTTTTCTCTTGCAAAGACGTTACCGCAATCCCTGGTTCCGGGAAAACCTTTCAGTTTATTGAAACGCAGTGCGGGGCCGCCTTCAAGAGCCGCCTGAATCCCGGCAATCTCATAAATTATATCGACCTCTTTATCGACTTCGATTAATTCTCCCTCTGATTTTAACCATTCAAGGGCGCTCCTCATGCTGGTTAAATCCTTTTTTTTAGCCATTTCTATCTCCTTTCTATTTATCCTTATATATTAAATTTTCACTTTTGAAACCGGCATGAGCGGCGCGCCCGGCGGGCATGCTTCCACCTCGATCTGCGTGCCGCAGCCCGGACAGTAAAACTCCCGATAAATGCACCAATCCGCATCATGAGCCGAGTCTTCCGGCCTTAAATCTGCAGGCTTCCGCTCATTTATTAAACTAAACTTTTTCCAATTTTCCTCATCACTACAATAAGCAAAACCGCACTTGCTGCAAACAACGACTTTCTTCCCGTCATTAGCCTCAGCAATATTTAAATATAGCGTCACGGGCAGGAGTGTTTTTTTAATCGTGACTTTTCCTAACGGTTGGACATCCTTTTCAACCCACTGCTCCTCTGCCTTTAAAAGTTCCCTGTAACCATTTGAAAAACCGAGCATCTCATCATGGTGTGCCAGGGCCGGTGCCGGTAAATTCCGGCTGTTCCTGCGTGCGATCAGCTCTTTTATATACTTCTTAGCCGGAATTCCCTCCTTTAGTCTGGTCTCTTTTTTCGCCTTTCTCAACTTCTCCGTTTTTTTATGGTCAATGGCCAGTGTTTTCGGATCAATAGCGACGCAATATACGTGATTGGAAACCGCAACGGTTGCCTTATGATCCTTAATATCCCTGACAATCGCTTCCGGCTCCCGTTCAAGGGGATCGCCAATACCGCCGCCCCCGGTATTGGATGAGATAACAAAGTCTCCCTCCTTGAAAAGTTCGGTGGGGAAATTGGGTATACCGCTAAACTCGGCATCGCCCTTCAGCAGTTTCCTTATCTCTTCGTACTCATAGGGGATGGGTTTTCCTTCCTTCACCACGTCGTAAAAATTGGTGTTCCTCATGACATCTAATCTTGTGGCCGCTCGCGGATAACCACCAAACATTCCTTCGCCAACAGGAATCCTTAATCCCGATCCAAAGCTGCCCGCAAAGACCATGTTGCTGCCGTGAATAAACAACATATCCCGCAAGCCGTTGCCGCCCCGGTATTGTCCAAATCCACCGGAATCAGGCCGATAGGCATGGGATAGCTTCACGGTAGCCGTTAAGATTTCCTCGCCTTCCACATCGGCGATGCTGAAACCGGGGGTACACCCGCAAACCGAGCCATCAATTCCGTCCCTGCCGATTCTGCCTCCGCCCCCCGGGACGCTCACCGCCATGTCCAACTGGACCCGGGGCAAACCAAACTGATTTATACCCCCGAAGAACGGCAGGCTGACCGTGGTGCTGTTCGGCATGACATCTTCATACTTGCCCGAGGCATACAATATTTCACTCACGCACTTCATGAGCGCTTCGGCAAAAGTACCGCCGGCAATACCCACCGTGGCATAGCCAACGGAATGGTTCGGATCGGCGTTAATCCGGCACTTCTCCGGAACCTCGATCTTGATTATCCTGCCCAGGCCAGTGTTCCACCGAGTATCATAAAATAACGCCGTCAATAAATGATAAAAGCAGGTGGATTCGATAGCCGGGAAAAAGGCATTGTCGAAGGCGGCCACCTGGGGTGGAACTATCGGGGCGCGAACGATTATCTCCCCCTCTTCCTTAACCTCCACTTCTACGCCGATGGTCGCCAACCGGTTTTCCCTTTTATAAAAAACATCGGTATAGACGCGCGACCGATATACCCCCGCCTTGAGGCTTTTGATTATTGCCCGACACTGTACTTCCGCATCATCGACGAATTGTTTCGTGGCCTCCTTGAAAAATTCCACGCCATATTCGTCTATCAATTCCTTGACCCGCAATTTAAGTCGCTCATTTCCCGCGATCTTGGCCTTGATATCCATCTCCATCGACGTGGGATCGCGCACCGGCCGTTGAATGAGGTTCATGAGATCCCGGCGGAGCATCCCGTGTTCAATCAGTTTAATGGCCGGCAGGATGATCCCGTCATGACATGCCTCCGTAGCGCTGGGGCACATGCCGCCGGGTTCTATCCCTCCCGTTTCCGTGGTGTGGGCTAGGGATCCCGTCCAGCCTACCAAAACATCGCCATAGAAGATCGGGGCAACAAGAGCAAAATCCGGAACGTGCATGCCCCCGATATAGGCATCATTACAGATAAATTGATCACCGGGGTTAATGCCGATATCTTCCTTGTAGCGCTCCTTGCTCATGTACTGGATGGCGCGGGTAGTGGTCATAATATGCATCAGGATAGAGCAGGCCATAGAGGCCGCCTCGCCGCTTTCCGGCAGATAAAAGGCGGTTACCACCTCTCCCGCCTCTCTGGCGATTGTTGATCCTGAGAGATACTGCACGATGTCTTTTGCCTCGTTACAAGCTGCCTCCAATTTCTGGTAAAGGAGCTCGTATTTTACCGGATCTAATGTAATCTTTTCCATGTTACCCTCCTATCCCTCTACGTGCATTCTTAGATTAAGGTATTCATCCAGCTTAGCCTTGCAGTTAGGCGGGATCACAATGGTTGTATCCTTAACCTCGATGATGGCTGGTCCCTCCACTACATTGCCCGGTTTCAACTTATGCATGTCATATATTTTTGTGGTAACAAATTTTCCATTAAAATATATATCCCTGCTCTTCTTAAGGGCATCCGAGGCATCCGAACCTGCCAAGGGGAATTTCTGCATATTGATCTTAAATGTCGGGGCGGTGGTAATAACCGCCAGCGCCATGATCTCCACTCCGCCCCGGGGCAGCATGACCATCTCCCCGTACACCTTGATATATTCTTCCTCGAACTCCCGTAAGATGGTCTTTATATCCGCAACTGATTTTATCTGGTTAACAGAGAGATTAACCCGGATATCCCACAACTGCATGCCATAGCGCGCCTTCATTTCATAGAAGAGCTTGACGCCTTTCATGTCAACGCCTTCATCGGTCATGTCCCTCAACGCCAACTTCTCCAAATCGATAAACATCTGATTGAACCGTTCGATGGCCATAGGGGGGATCTGATCCAAAGAGGTTATTTCATTCAATTTGAATCTTAACGAAATGGGGTCATGGGGAATTTGGGGGATGATAATGAAAGGAGCGCCCTCATACATATGGCGGATATCCGCGGTAGAAGCGCCAAAGGCCGAAAACACCGCCGCACATGACGGGATAACGATGTCGGCAAAACCCAAACCCATCGAGAACCCGGCACAATGAGCAGATCCGGCTCCACCGTAAGAGATGAGCGCAAACTTCGCGGGGTCCATCCCCTTACTGGTAACAAAGCCCTTTAAAGCGGTCTGCATCTTCCCATCCATTATTTTGCAGATCGCCTCGGCTGCTTCGTATTCATCCATTCCCAGCGGAGCGGCGATCTTTTCTTTCATATATTTCATCGCGTTTGGCCGGTCGAGCTTGATAGCCCCGCCCAGGAAATAATCGGGATCGATCCGATTCATAATCAGATCGCAATCGGTAATGGTAACCTCCGTGCCGCCGCGCCCATAGCAGATAGGTCCCGGCGTGGCGCCGGCGCTTTCCGGCCCCACGATCAATCTGCCGGTGACGCTGTCCACATAGGCCTTCGTGCCGCCGCCCGCGCCAATGGTAAGGATCTCCCGCATGGGATTCGCCACCTCGAAGCGCCCCGCCACCGGCTGACGCAGATAAGTTTCACCAAACTCGGAGGCCGCGGCGCAGATATCAAAACTGGTCCCGCCCATGTCGCAACCAATGGCATTTGTGAAGCCATAAAGATTGCGATAGAACTCAACCCCCATCAAACCGCCTACCGGTCCCGAATGAAGGGTAGTTCCCGGTTTTACCACCTTGGAATGGGCAACACCTCCCGATGCCTGCAGCACTAAGAGGGCATGTTGATAGCCCTTCTCTCGCAACCCGCCTTCTATCCTCGCCAGGAGCTCTTTGAGCGGTCTCCCAATGTACAAATCGATGATCCCGCTCATAAAACGGGGATACTCCCGGAAGGTGGAGGATATCTCGGAGGAAATGGACACCGGCAAATCGGGGGCCATCTCCTGGACGATTTCTCTCACCCGGCGCTCATGCGACGGATTAATGGGGGACCATAACAACCCGATCGTAATCCCTTCCGTCCCCGCATCAAGCAATTCCTGAACGGCCTTCCGTACTGAATCCTCCCGGAGCGGGATGATGACCTCACCGCGGGACCCGATCCGTTCGACCACCCCCCTGATCATCTCACGGGGGACCAGGGGGTCCGGTTTATCGCAAGTGGCCACATGCATGATTTCGGCCCGGCTCAAACCGGTCCCCTTAAAACGCACAATGTTGGTCCTGTCCTCTACCCCGCGGGTGGTGATGAAGCCGATTTTGGGGGCACCCGACCTGGTAACCAGAATATTCGTTCCCTGTGTCGTCCCATAGCCTATCACGGCGGTACTGGGCAGGATCTCGGCAGTGGTGCTGCCCATATTTTGGCACAGCGCTTCCATCGACGCAAAAAAGCCTTCCGCCAGATTCGTCGGGGTAGTGGAGGCTTTTCCGCTGATAAACTTACCGTCTTCTCGAATCATTATAGCATCGGAGAAGGTTCCACCTGTGTCAATAAAAATCACATTTCTTTGTTTTTCCATCGCTTACCTCCTGTTTTTTTATATGAACGTAGACGGATGCCGTGCCACCAATTCATGACCTCACGACGCCATCGGGATGAAAATAGGTCAATTCTACCGGCCGGGAGTCGACAGCGATCCCCGCCGTCACCTCCCTCTTAACAACAATATTTTTTAACCAGTGGCGGTCATCCCTCTCCGGATAATCCAGCCTTATATGTGCTCCCCGGGATTCTTTCCTGGCCATGGCGCTCAGCGCTACGCTCTTGGCAACGGGCAGCATAGCCCTCAATTCCAGGGCATCGAGCAGTTCCGTATTATATCTATTCGTTTCGGGGATGGTAATGTCCTTAAAATCTTCTTCCAGGGAGGAAAAAATCTCCAACCCTTCTTTGAGCTTTTTTTCTTCCCGGGCCGGACCGACCTTTTCCCACATCGTTTTCTGCAGCTTCCTCTTTAATTCAATTACCCGGTGCCGGCCTCTCCTGCCGATCATACCCCGTAAGCTCTGAACTTGAAAATCGATCAATGATTTATCCGCCTGAGCAGAATCCCGGCCGGTAATGGCACCGGCAGCCCTTTCCCCCGCCCGTTTTCCGAAGATAAACAATTCTGCCATCGAAACGGAGCCTAAACGGTTTCCCCCATGAAGTCCTCCGGTCGTCTCGCCGCAGGCATAAAGATTTTCTACGCCCTTGACTTCACCCCATTCATTTACGACGATCCCGCCCATAAAATAATGGGCCGTGGGATAGACATCCCAGGGTTCTTCCCATTCGGCCGCCGTTGGTCCATAGGCCACCCGGACAAGGTCATTTAACGGTTTGAATATACCCTCAGTATAATGCCGATAAAGAATCTTCCCCTGAGGATGGTCTTTATTGGCCTTAATATCAAGAAGACAGCCGCCGTACTTTGTCCCGTTACCCTTTGCCGCTTCCAGAATAATGGCATTGGCTACCTGCGCCCTGGTCTTTAAGGCAACACCGGAGAGGATCTCTTTCCCATGAACATTTTTTAATGTGCCGGCTGGACCGGCAGTAAAAGGTTCCCCAACGGCAACCCCCACCATTCCCGAAGGATGGGTGAGCGAGAAAGGAATATATTGAACCTGTTCCATATCAACCAGCTCGGCGCCGGCATCAAGGGCCAGGGCAAAACCATCGCCCGTCGAAACTCGGGAGGTATCGGTATGGGGATAATAGAGCCACCCGCCACCTCCGGTTGCCAACAGAGTCTTCTTGGCCTTGATAACGATGATATCCCCGGTGCTGAGTTGATAGCAAACCGCCCCCAGCACCTTTCCCCCTTCGCGGAGGAGGTCGAAGACGATGGCCTTTTCCAGGGTTTTAATATTTTTCCGCTGGGCAACTCCGTAGCGTAAGCCCTGTCCCACTCCCGGTCCGGTAGAGGGAAGCAGCAGGGTGCGGGGAGAGGTATGCCCCCCTATCTGCAGCATCACCTCCGGAGAGATCGTCCCTTTGCTATCCCTTCTTACCATACCTCCATAGCGTTCCAAAAGGACCGTGGCATTGCCGACCTCCTGCGCCAAGAGGCGGCAGAACTGCTGATTATTTAAATAATCTCCCCCCACGACCATATCCCGCAAAAAATCCTCCTGCCGGGATGTATCATTATCTCCATAAGCGATAACTCCCCCGATAATGCGGGTATTGCCATAGCCGATATGGTCTTTGGAGAGCAGAATTACATCGGCCCCCTTATCGCTGGCCGTAATTGCGGCGGTAACCCCCGCGCCACCTGCTCCGATGCATAAAAGATCACAACTCTTCTCGATCATTATGGCACTTTTTGTCATATGCTATGACTCTTTCCTAAGCAAGTCCAAAAATGGCTTAATGACGATTTGTTTAAGAGGAATACCCGCGATACAGGTGCAACCGGAACAGTCAACACAGTTCAATATCCCCATCTCGCGCGCTTGGGAAACTCGATCCAGAGAATCCCGTTGATCGTAATGAAGCTGGGCCAGCTTGACAAAACCGAGCGGCCCCCCAAAGGAGCTGTCCCGATAGTCGTATCTGGGACAGGAAGAAAGACAGGCAAAACATTCCAAGCAGCTCATCAGCCGGGCATGTTCCGGGGGTTGAACCAAGGTCTCCGGCTCTACAGTCGGCTCTTTTTCTCTCACGATATAAGGTTTGAACGCCTCCAAATAATTGAAAAAAGGGAGCCTGTCAACGACCAGGTCCCTTAGCAAGGGAAGGTGCTGAAGAGGAGATATTTCTGCGTTAGCACTTATCTTGCTGACACAGGCATAGTGGGGACGTCCGTTTACGTTCACCGCACAAAGACCGCAGTTTTTGGCCCTACACCCATGGTTAAAAGCCAACGAAGAATCCTGGGTATCGTAAATCTTCATAAGAATCTCCAGTACCGTGCTTTTTTCTTCCCCGGTAACCGCAAATTCTTCGAACCTGTCCTTCTGCGCCCCTTCCGGATCGTGCCGAAGGACTTTTACCTTTATCTCTTCCATCCAGTTCCTAACTATATTAATTTTACTGGTCGCCAACCGCTTTCTTGATCAGCAAGCCGGGTACGTCGGCCAGGATCTTGATCGACCACGGTTCGGGACGGAGCGGGCCAAGATTGTATCGCACCCACAGCT
>Ga0082335_1003800_pt1 | contig 24053 bp, 20 predicted proteins | sample Subgrocontami58m_FD_72375 | JGI IMG/M metagenome (GOLD analysis project Ga0082335, IMG submission 72375) | Subsurface groundwater microbial communities from S. Glens Falls, New York, USA - GMW37 contaminated, 5.8 m (SPADES assembly) (version 2) ...
TCACCATCAGGGCCAAAGCGCCGGCGAAAACGGCCAGCTTGCCCCACTTGCTCCCTAGAAACTTCATCGAGACCTCCTCCATCCCCGCACCTTGGGCGGGAGCCCCAGCCTACTGCCGCTACTTGGGCGGCTGCTAACACTTGAAACGCAAGCTGAGGCGGAGTGCAAGCAGGGGTTCAAGCAAGGGCACGAGTTCAACTACGGATGATGGCCGCGGCTGCTGCCGGGGCCGCCACAGTGAGGGCAGCGGCTCACCGTCTCCACCGCGCTACACGGCTCCACATGGAAGTTCGCCGAGGCGCCCGGAAGAGCCCGGCCCAGCTCCTCCTGAAGCCACTCCGTGATCGCGTGGGCCCGCTCCAGGGAGAGCTCGCGACAGAAGACAAGGTGCATGTCGACGTGCCGTTCGCTCCCTACCCGGCGGGTGCGTAGCCGGTGGAGCTCGATGACCTCGCGAGCCTGGCTCGACACGACCTGACGGATCAGCTCGACCTCCGAGAGGGGCAGACTGGCGTCCACCAGGCCACGCATCGCCTGCCAGACCAGGCCGCCCGCCGTCCAAAAGATATAGCCGCTGACCAACAAGGCCAGGGCGGGATCGAAGTAGGTGATGCCGGTGATCCTGACCAGGGCCAGGGCGCCCAGAACGCTGGCGGATACCCAGGCGTCGCTCAGACGGTGCGTGGCGGAGGCGCTGAGGGCGATGGAGCCCGAACGCCGTGCCACCCTTCCCAGCTGCCAGGCCACCGCCAAGTTCAGGGCGATGGCGAAGGCGGTCACCGCGATCCCCCAGCCCACGGCGCCCAGGGGCCTGGGGTGTAAGAGGCGCTCGATGCCCTGACCGGCGATGGCAACGCTACCCACGATCATCAGCCCGCTCTCCAACAGGCTGGCCAGACTCTCAGCCTTGCCGTGGCCGAAGGGGTGCCCGGCGTCGGGCGGGCGTGAGGCATAGGCGAGGGCCAGGAACTGCAAGACCGCCGAGGTGGTGTCCATGCCCGTATCGAGGGCGTCGGAGAGGAGAGCGACGCTGCCGATGCCGAGGGCTGCGGCCAGCTTGAGCCCCAGCAGCAGCAGGTTGGAGGCGATGGGCAGCAGGGCGACGGTGCGGGGGCGCGTGTTTTACCCTCGGCTGCGGGCCGATCCTGTGAGAGGGTTGAGCCGGCGCAGAAAGCGGGCAGCGCGGGCGAAGTCCCCCCGCTCCCAGGAGACCAACAGCTGGCTGGCGATGGCGATGGAGCTGTAGACCCCGGTGATCACGCCGATGAACAGGACCAGGACGAAGTTCCGCAGGGTCACCCCACCGAAGAGGAGCAGGGCCAGCAGGGTGAAGAGCAAGGTGATTGAGGTGTTCAGGGAGCGGCCCATGGTCTCCAGCAGGCTATTGTTGACGGCGACCTCGAAGGGCGGGGCATCCGCCCGGCCCAAATTCTCCCGGATGCGGTCGAAGACCACGATGGTGTCGTGAACGCTAAACCCCACCACGGTGAGCATGCCGGTGATGAACATGGCGTTTACTTCCACGTTGGCCACCTTCCCCAGGATAGAGAAGATGCCCAGCACCACCAGGACATCGTGGAGGAGGGCGACGATGGCCATGACGCTGTAGCGGAAGGCATGTTGAAGACGCCGGAACGCCCACCATATGTAGAGCAGTATGAACGCCGCAGCCACCACCACTGCTAGGAAGGCGTTGCGCACCGTCTCGGCCGCCACCACGGGGTCCACCGTGGCCGTCTCCAGGATGGTTAGCGGCCCGATATGGCTGCGCAGGGCAGACTCCAGCTGATCCCGCTCCGAGGGCCCCAGCGCCCCTTGGGCGTCACGCCCTCCAGCCTTGAGGGGGCGAGTGCGCAGGAAGTAGGCGTCACCCTGGGCCAACACTTGCCGCTGGAGGGCCACGTCGCTGAAACCCAGGGCCTTCAGCGCCCCGGAAAGCTCCTCGTCGGTCACTCCCCGGCCGAACTTGAACCGGTAGGTGCTGCCGGCGTTGTAGCTTGCGGTGGCCCCGAAGCGCTTCTCCAGACTAGCCTTCAACAGCTGATCCTCTCCCGGTGTCACGGTGATGGCTTCGGGGGCCAGAGTCGGGGGTTGCAGCGGGGGAGTGACGACACTGGTGAACCGCACCCCTCCCGGCTGCTCCTCCACCTCCACCTGGGCATCTCCCCGCCCCTGGTTTTGCAGCTCGGCCTTAAAGTCATCCTGAGAGACCGCGGAAGGGAAGGCCACCACGACCTTGGAGGTGACCTGAAACTGTGGGAGGGGCCCAAAGCGCTGAACCAGGGCTTGGCGTAGCGATGCTTCCTCGCCGGGCTCCGCCGGCTTGTCCTCGTAGGCTGGCCGCGGGCCTCCCAGGCGTCCGAGCTCGACGGTATAAGCGGGCCCCGACCCAGCCTCGGCCTCAGGCGGCGGCGGAGACGCCGACACGACCGCCTCGGGGTGGCCCTGGGCCGCCAGCTCGCCCTGGAGCTGCTCGGCGCTCACAGCCCCCTCGAAGCTCAAGCTCAACACGTCCTTGGCGGCGAACTGGCTCGGCTCGCCGAAGCGCTTGGCTAAAGCCTCCCGCAGCTTGCTCTCCTCGCCCGGCCCCGTCTCTTTCAGCTCCTGCCTGGTTACGGGCGCCACCAAGGGCTTGGTGGCGATGCGCCAGCTCTCCCCTCCGTCAACGAGACGCCGCTCCAGGGTGGCTTCGGGGTGGCCCAGCCGCGTCAGCTCGGCCCGCAGCTCGTCCTCGGAGACGGAGCCGGCGAACTGCACTTGTAACAGGGCTCCCACCGTGTAGTCAGAGAGCTTACCGAACCCGCGCGTCAGGCGTTGCTTAAGCTGCTCGGGCTGGTAGTTGATAGGCCCTGCCTCCACCAGGAGGGCGACCTCGCTCACCGGCTTCTGCCGCTGGAGCACGGCGTCGGGATGGCCCTGGGCCGCCAGCTCCGCCCGCAGGGCGCCCTGGGCCACGGGCCCCTCGAACTGGATCGCCATGGTGGTGCCGGAGGAGAACTCGATCCCCGGTTTTAGGGCCGGCGGTATGAGCAAAGAGAGCAGCCCCGGCAGGATAACGGCCAGGGAGAGGGCGAAGTACCAGAACCGCTTGCTAACTAGGTCTATCAACGCAATGCTCCCTACATGGGGGTGAAGAGGCGCGGCCGTGTGTTCAACGGGGTCCGCAGGGTGAGGCGCAGAAATATGCGCGTGACGGTAAGGGCGCTGAACATGCTGATCAGGACCCCCAGCGCCAGGGTGACGGCAAAGCCCCGCACCAGGCTGGTGCCGAAGGCCGGCTGGCTGCCAAACCAGAACAGAATGGCGCAGGTGATGAGGGTGGAGATGTTGCTATCCCGGATGGACGACCAAGCGCGGGCGAAGCCGGCCTCCATGGCTGCGCCCAGGCTACGGCCCGCTCGCAGCTCCTCCTTCATGCGCTCGAAGACCAGGATGTTGGCATCCACTGCCATGCCGACGGAGAGGATGAAGGCGGCGATGCCCGCCAACGTCAAGGTGACGGGGATGAGCTTGAAAACCGCCAGGGCGATCGCTGTATATACCAGGAGGGCGGCGCCGGCGACCAGGCCCGGCACCCGATAGTAGATGACCATGAAGACGAACACCACCACCAGGCCCACCGCACCCGCCAGGAGGCTCTGGCGAATGGAGTCAGCGCCCAGGATAGCGTCCACCTCCGATTCCTGGATCACCTCCACGGGGACTGGCAGGGCGCCCGCGTTCAGCTGTATGGAGAGGTTGCGCGCGCCCGTGGCATCCATGCCGGTTATGACGCCGCGGTCGTTGATCTGGGCCTGGACCGTGGGCGCCGACAGGAGCTGGTCGTCCAGGAAGATACCCAGGGGCCTCCCCAGGTTGCGGCCGGTGACCTGCGCGAACAGGCGCCCGCCTTCGGGGTTGAACTCGAAGTTCACCACGGGCAGGTTGGTGGTGGTGTCCAGGCTTACGAGGGAGTTGGGCTTCAGGTACTCGCCCGTCAGGCGCTTGGGCAAGCCGTCGTCACCCAGGGCGGTGGCGGGGACAAAGTCCGAGCCGCCCACCGGGACCTCCCGGAAGTCCAGCTGCGCCGTGGCGCCGATCAGCGCCCGCGCCTCACTGGCGCCCACCCCTGGGAGCTGCACCAGTATGCGGTCCTCGCCCTGGGTCTGGGTCACGGGCTCGGTGAGGCCCAGGGCGTTGATACGCCGCTCGATGACCTCTTTCGCCCCACGGAGGGCCTCCACGGGGTTGTTTGTCTGGCTCAGATCGGCCTGAAGGACCAGGTGACTGCCACCCCGCAGGTCCAGGCCCAGCCGCATCCCTTCGCGGTGGAAGTCCCCGAGACGGATGTTCGGTTCCGCTACCGCCCAAACGCAGACGGCCGCCAGCACCAGGATGGAGAGGAGGGGCAGGTTGAGACGGCGGAGCAGGCCCACGGCGCGCCGCCTCCGCTACTGGACCGGGGGCATCGCGGGGCCCGCGCGCTGGGCCACCGAGCCCCTCGTGACTCGGACCCGGGTGCCGTGGCCTACGTCCAGAGTAATCACGTCCTGTCCCAGCTCGGCGACGGAGCCCACCAAGCCGCCCGCGGTGATCACCTGGTCACCCACGTTGAGGGACTGCTGCATCTTGCGGACCCGGCGGCTCTGCATCTGGTTGGGCAGTATGAGGATAAGGTAGAACAGGACCAGGAGTATTATGATCGGAAGCAGCTGGGCCAATGTCACTCTCCTCGGAAGCGCCCTCTAGACGCTAGTCAGGCGCTATTATAGTGCCTCCCCCTGCGTCCGGCCACAACCTCCAGGCTCACCTGCTCCAGCGCTCCCGGGCCCGGGCCGCAACTTGCAGGGCCTGGGAGCGGGTGGCGGCCTCGCCGGCGCCCTGGGCCTCCCGCACCGCGGCCAGCAGCCTGCCGATGAGGGGGCCCGGCGGCAGGTCGAAGGCCGCCATGAGGTCGTTGCCATCCACCAAAGGGGGCGGCGAGACCCGCTCCGGCCGGTGGAGGTACTGGTCCAGGACATGGTCCACCCGCCGGAGATAGGCCATCCAGGGCTCCCTTTCCAGGGAGGGGCCGCGGGTGGCCAGCCAATCGGCGCAGGCCAGGTAGAGGGCTGGTATGGCCGCCTCCCCCAGGTCCCGGTAGTAGCGATAGATGGCCCGGTCCGAGGGTATCACCTGGTGGGACATCTGGGTCGGCCGCAGGTGGTGCAGGATCAGAGCGCACGTCAGCTCCGTGGCGGCCCCGCTGAACCGCAGCCGCTTGAGGCAAGCCTCAGCGCGCCTGGCGCCTAGAGCGGGATGGCCCAGGAACCGGATGCGCCCCTTGGGATCGGGGGCCTTGGTCTCAGGCTTGGCCACATCATGGAGTAGCGCGGCCAGCTTCAGCAGCGTACCGCGCGGGACGCCGCCCCAGACGCCCTCGAAGTAGCCGGCCAGCTCGGGAGGCCGGGGTAGAGGCGCCAGCGCCTCCGGGCTGACCCAGAACGGCGCCCCTTGACCCAGGACGGCTCCCGCCGCCTCCACCGCGTGCAAGAGGTGGTCGAAGACATCCCAGTGGTGTTCGCCGGGCTGGCCCACTCCCCTGGCCGGCTCTAGCTCGGGGAGGAGGCGCACCAGGATTCCCAGGGCATCCAGCTCCCGCAGCGCCCAGTAAGCCCGGGGGGTCGCCAAGAGCAGACAGAGCTCGTCGCGCAGGCGCTCCGGCGCCACGGAGCCGAGGAGAGCGGCGTCGCGCTGCAACAGCAGGCGCGTGCCCGGCTCCAGCGCGAAATCGAGCTGGGCCGCCAGGCGGATGACGCGCAGGAGCCGGGCCGGGTCGGCGCCAAAGGCGGCGTCGGAGGCGGCGCGCAGGAGGCGGTCGCGGAGGTCGCGCCGGCCACCCAGAGGGTCTTGCAGCTGCCCTTCCCAGCCTGGCACCAGGGCGGACGCCAGGGGGACAGCCATGGCGTTGATGGTGCAGTCGCGCCGGGCCAGGTCCTCGTCCACGCGGCCTCGCAAGGTGCTGAAGTCCAGCCAGCAGCCGCCACTCTGTATGAGGACGACCCGGGCGACCTGGTGGGCCTCGTCCAGGGGAACGAAAGCCCCGCCCAGGCGGTCGGCGACACCCCTGGCGGTGGCGAGGGCGTCACCCGCCACCGCGATGTCGATATCCTTGGTGGCGCGGCCCAACAGCAGGTCCCGCACCGCGCCGCCCACCAGCCAGGCTTCTTGCCCACCGAGGGCGGCGGCCACCTGGCGCAGGAGCTCTGGGAGTTCTAGGGACATCGAAGAAGGCACCGCCTAAGCCCGCGTTTCAGCTTGGCTTCTTGGAGTCAGCAAGTCGAGTGCTGCCAGGGGGCAGGCGCCTACCCCGGCGCGCCCGCGCGGCGCTCTAGAGCCCCACCGCTTGCTGGACGCGCACTCGCTGGTGGGCGCGCGCGTGCTGGGGCGAGTCTTCGATCTTGTAGAGCTTGGACTGGTCATGGATGTGGTCTATGAACAGCACGCCGTTGAGGTGGTCGATCTCGTGTTCCAGCGCCTGTGCCAGCAAGGCCTGCTCCGGCTGCTCCGCCTGAGCGCGAATCCGCACATCCCGGGCCGCCAGGTCATGGGCTTTCACCAGCACGTCCAGAGAGCGGGTCACCAGGCCGCGGTAGCCAGGTATGCTCAGGCAGCCCTCCTCCACCTCCCGCTGGCCCGAGCGTTTGACGACCTGGGGGTTGACCAGCGTCAGGGGCTCCAGGTCTGGCACTTCAATGACGATAAGGCGCAGGGAGACACCAACCTGAGGAGCCGCCAGACCGACGCCGCCCGCGTCATGCATCGTCTCTAGCATGTCGTCGGCCAAGCGCTTAACGGACCTATCGATGGCGGTTATACGGCTCGCCTTGCGCCGCAGCACCGGGTCCGGCACAACGTGGACCTTCAGCACCGACATGCGTATCTCCCCCCAGATGACGCTGCCTCCAAGCGGACCGCCTGCAGCTCCGCCATTATAACAGAGTGGGCCAGCAGTGGCCCTGGGGTTTTCTTCTGGCCCTAGGTCGCTACAGGCCCTGAGTCGCTACAGGAAAGAGAGGGGGTCGACATCCACCGTCCAGCCCCGCCCCAGGGGCGTCTCCTCCAGGAGCTGCTGGGGGTCGGGCCCCTTGATGATGACCTGCCAACGATAGCGACCACGCAGGCGGCTGACGTAAGCGGGCGCCGGCCCCAGCACCACCGTACCCGGCAGGCCGAGCGCCTGGCGTCGCTGGCTTAGCTCTCGGGCCAGACGCTCGGCCTCGCGGCGGGCCAAGGCGGCGTTGGCATGCTGGAACACCATCCTGGTCAGCCGACCAAAGGGAGGATAAGCGTGCTCGCGGCGGTGCTCCAGCTCCCTCTGGTAAAGCTGCCGGTAGTCCTGCTCTGCGGCGGCGCGGATGGCGTAGTGGTCAGGGGTGTAGGTCTGGATGATCGCGCGGCCCGGACGCTCGCCACGCCCGGACCGGCCTACCACCTGGGTCAAGAGCTGGAAGGCGCGCTCTCCGGCGCGGAAGTCCGGCAGCTGCAGGGCCGTGTCGGCGCTGATGACGCCGACCAGGGTGACGAGGGGCAAGTCGAGGCCGGTGGCGATGAGCTGGGTGCCGATGAGGATGTCGGCCTCGTGGCTGGCGAAGCGGGCCATCAAGCGCTCATGGGCGCCCTTGAAACGGGCCACGTCCCGGTCCCAGCGCAGCAGGCGCGCCCCCGGAAAGGCCAGCGCCGACTCTGCCTCCACCCGCTCGGTGCCCAGGCCGAAATACCGGATGTGCCGGCTGAAGCAACTGGGGCAAGCCGCCGGCACGTAGCCGCGATGATTGCACTGGTGGCAGACCAGCTCTTCCCGGGCCGCGTGGTAGGTGAGGGTGACGTCGCAGCGGCGGCAACGGAGGGCCTGGCCGCAATCGCGGCACTGTACGAAGGTGGCGCTGCCGCGGCGGTTCAAGAACAGGATCGCCTGCTCCCCTCGCTCCAAGGTCTCGTTGACCGCCTGCTGCAACGCGCGACTGAAGATGCCGCGGTTACCTTCCTTGAGTTCCCGGCGTAGGTCTACCACCTCCACGCGGGCCAGCCCCGGCTGCTGCCGCGACGGGGGCAGCACCCGTTCGGGCAGCTCCAGGAGCTGCAGCTCTCCCACCTCACTCCTCCACATGGTCGCCACGTCCGGGGTGGCGCTGCCCAGGACGACCACCGCCCCGGTGAGCCGCGCCAGCTCCAGGGCCGCCTCCCGGGCATGGTAGCGCGGCGGCTGCTCCCACTGCTTGTAGGCGGGCTCGTGCTCTTCGTCGAGGACGATGAGGCCGAGGTTCCGCAGGGGTGCGAAGAGGGCGCCTCGCGGCCCGATGGCCACCGTAAAGTCGCCCTGGTAGATGCGCCACCACTCGTCGAACTGCTCGCCCAGGGAGAGGCGGCTGTGGAGGACGGCCACCCGCCCGGGGAAGCGGGCGGAGAAGCGGGCCAGGGCCTGGGGGGTGAGGGAGATCTCGGGCACCAGGACGACGCCTGAGCGGCCCTGGGCCTCCGCCAAGGCCAGGGCGCGCAGATACAGCTCCGTCTTGCCGCTGCCGGTGACGCCGTAGAGGAGGAAGGAGCGGGGCCGCTGGCCCGGCGTCGGCGGCGCTTGCAAGGCCTCCCGCAGCCGCGCCCAGGCAGCCTCCTGGGCGGCGGTCAGGGATAGCTCCTGGGGTATGGTGGGCAGGGCTCCGCGTCGGGACAGGGGATCGCGCAGCACCCGCAGCTGCTCCAGGGACAGCCAGCCCCGCTGGGCCATCCGTTCCAGGGCCGGGCGGGTGACCCCGGTCCGCTGGGCCAGCAGCGGCAGGAGCGCGGGCTGTCCCGCCAGGAGCTCCAGAGCCGCGGCCTGGCGTGTGGCCCCCCGCGCCCGCAGCTCCTGGGACCTGGCCGCCGCCTCCGACGCCGTCAGGCGCAGCCTGGCCTCCCACACCACCTTCTCTCGGACCCGGGGAACTTGCAGCCTTTGCACCTTGACGATGAGCTTCTTGCGCGACAACTGCCCCAGGACCGCCGCCGCGCGCCGGGAGCCGCCGAGCGCCTGGCCCATCTCCTGCTCCGCGACCTCTCCGCGGCCCTGGAGCTGGGCCCACACCTGGCGCTCCTCGGCGGATAGGGAGACGAGAGCGAGCTCAGGAGGGGCCGGGAGAGGGGCCCAGAAGCTCAGCACGCGGCGCTCGAACCCCGGCGGCAGCAGCAGGGCGGCCGCCTCGAACAGCGGCGCCAGGTACTCCCTGCTCAGCCAGCGCGCCAGGGCCGCGCGGGCCTCGTCCAAAAGTGGGCGTCTGTCTATGAGGCCGGCGAGGGGCCGGACTTCAGCGTCCGCCGGCGCGACGCCGCCCGTACCCAAGACGACGCCCTGGACAGTGGTGGGCCCGAACGGGACCCAGACCGCGTGGCCGACGCTGACTTCCAGACCGGGCGGAACGGCGTAGGTGAAGGCGCGACGGCCGGCGCCCGGCGAGTTGACGGCTACCTCAACGTAGCGGGGCTCGGCTGGGGACATGGCAGTAGCTAGGATAACACGCTGGGGGCCATCGCCCGCAAATGGGGGCGCTGGGGAGCGCTAGTCTAGCAGACGCCTCAAGCGCTAAGGGGCGGGTTGGACCTCGGCAGGGGCGAGGGGCTCGCTCTCGGTGGGCTCCGGCTGCTCCGCCTCCACCGCCAGCTCCGCTACCCCCCGAGGGCGCAGCTGCTCTTTGATGCGGCCCTTCTTGCCCACGAGTTCGCGGAGGTAGTAGAGCTTGGCCCGCGCGACCTTGCCATACTTGACGATCTCGAGCTTCTCCACCCGCGGCGAGTGCAGGTGGAAGGTGCGCTCCACCCCGACGCTGTAGGAGACGCGGCGCACCGTAAAGGTGCTGTTGGCACCGCCACGGCGGAACCTGATTACCACGCCGGAGAAGACCTGGGTGCGCTCCCGGTCTCCCTCCACCACTTTCACGTGCACGCGCACCTCATCCCCCGCGTGCATCTGGGGGATGGAGCGCTCGCTCTTGGTGCGGCCGACAGTCCGGATGTCCATAAGCCAACCTTCACTATAGTCCGGAACATTGTAGCAGCCAGCGCAAGAGGCGTGGGAGTAGCCCAGCTAGCGTTGCACAGCCTCGCGGCATTCAGGGTGGACTTGGGCCCCCAGCGCGGCGTATAATCCCGCTACGCCCAGCCCAGCAGGCCCAGACAAGCTGAATAGAGGAGGAGACCGAATGCCCAGCCGTATCGTAGCGTTCGCCAGCGCTTCCCTGACCGCGCTCCTGGTAGCCGCGGCCTGCGGAGGCGCCGCGGCCCCCACCGCCACGCCCACCAGGGCGACGACCGCGCCCACTACCACCCCGGCAGCCGCGGCCACGCCGACGGCGACCCCGGCGCGGGCCGTGGTGCCGACCCTGGCCGCCACGCCCTCCGTGGCGCCTCAGACCCAGGCCTCGCGCGGCAGGATCGTCTACGCCAAGCTGAACGAGCTGGGCACCAACGACCCCCACGCCGCGCCCTCGGGCGGGCCCGACAATGTGTACGTGGTGGCCGTGTTCAGCGGCCTGTTGACCATAAATCTGGACAACACCAGAAGCTCCGGATTGGCGACGGCTTTCGAGTACTCACCCGACGGTAAGCAAATAACCTTGACAATCCGCAGGGACGCCACCTTCCATGACGGGACACCCGTAACCCCGGAGGACGTCAAGTTCAGCTTCGAACGCTCCATGAGCCCCTACGCCGGGCGAGCGCCCGTCTTCGCCCTCTTGCAGAGCATCAGCAAGGTGGAAGCGAGCGGCGATAAGGTCATCCTGAGCTTTAAGGCGGCCGACCCTCTCTTCATGCGCACCCAGGGCTCGGAAAATATCCAGGGCATCGCGGTGGTGCCCAAGGCCTACACGGAGCGAGTGGGCAACGACGCCTTCAACGCCAAGCCCATCGGCGCCGGGGCTTACAAGTTCGCGCGCCGGTCCCTGAACGACTACGTGGAACTGGAGGCCCACGACCCCTACTACGGACCGGAGAAGCCCCGGGTCAAGACCATCCGGATGCAGATCGTGCCCGAGGACTCCACCAGGGTGGCTATGCTGCGCACCGGCGAGGCAGACATCATCGAGCAGATCCCGCCCTCCGTCGCCAAGGCTGTTGATAAGATCACCGGGCTGCGGGCGCTGCGCGTCCCCTCTGGCATCGAGATAACCATGTTCTTCCACACCCTGTCACCCACCATCCTGGGGACCGACAAGCCCAACCCCTTCCGCGACGTCCGGGTCCGCCAGGGGGTGCTGTACGCCATCGACCGCCAGACCATCATCGACCGCATCCTGGAGGGCGAGGGAGTCTATATGAAGGGCCCCTGGTCCGAGGGCGCCAACGGCTCAGACCTGAGCATCATCAAGCCCTACGAGTACAACCCGGACAAGGCCCGCCAGCTCTTCCAGGAGGCCAAGCTCCCGGCCGACGTAGAGTTCCCTGTCATTTACTATCAGGCGAGTCCCTCAGTCCCCGCCGTTTTCACCGCCGTCGTGGACTACCTTAACAAGTCGGGCATGAAGGCCAAGGGACAGATCGTGGAGGTGGGGACCGCCCTCTCCATGTGGCGCGGGCGCACCGCCTACGCCATGACCCTAATCCGCTCGGGTGTCGGAGGCGCCGGCGGCGACCCTGCCCTGTCGATGCGGGTGCGGGTCCTCACCGACGGCCAGCTAAGCCAGTACAGCGACCCCGTCGTGGACAAGCTGATCACCGACGGTGAGCCCATCTTCGACCAGGCGAAGCGCCACGAGCACTTCAAGCAGCTCTGGAAGTACGTCCACGAGCAGGCGCTGTTCGTGCCCCTCTATCAGGACGTGGGCATCCACGGCCTGGGCAAGCGGGTGGACTGGAAGATGCCGGCAGGGAACCCCGCCGGCCTGCGCCGCATTACCTGGCAGCCAGGCTACCCCTAGCCTATTGGGGCGCAAGGGCGTAAAATCTACAGGCAGGAGCAGTTTAGAGCAGAGGAGGCGTTATGGAGTCGTTCAGGGATAAGGTAGCTATCGTTGGCATGGGCACCGTCAAGCCCGGCGAGCTCTGGGACAAGGACGAGAAGGACATGGTCGTGGAGGCCGCCCACGAGGCTCTGGCGGATGCTGGCCTGGAGCCCAAGGACATCCAGGCGGCCTGGTGCAGCAACGGCAGCCCGGGTTTCGATTTTCTGAACGTGGCGATGAAGTTCAATTACATCCCAGTCAGCCACGTCCAGAACGCCTGCGCCAGCGGCGGCGACACCTTTCGCAACGCCTGCGCCTGGGTGGCCGCCGGCCTCTACGATATCGTCCTGGCCTGCGGCTCCGCCAAGATGAAAGACGCGGGCACCACCGGCATCGACATGTCCAACCGGGGGGCCACCGGCGGCGCCGGCGCGGCGGGCGTCATCTCGGCCACGGGCGTGCCGGTGCACTTCGCCCTCTACGCGACGCGTTACATGCACCACTACGGCTACACCGAGAGGCAGATCAAGGAGGCCATGTCGCGCCTGGCGGTCAAGAACCACCACAACGGGACACTCAACCCCAAGGCCTACTTCCAAAAAGAGATCACCATGGAGCAGGCCATGAACGCCCCCATGATCGCCTGGCCCCTGGGGCTCTATGACTGCTGCGCCAACATTGACGGCGGCGCCGCCGCCATCATCACCACGCCCGAGATCGCCAAGCACCTGCGCAGCGACTACGTCGTCCTCAAGGGCAGCGGCATGGCCGTCGGCGGCCAAGAAGGCCGGCTCCAACAGCAGTACCAGTTCGTGGAGTTCCCGGAGAACCAGCTGGCGGCCGAGCGCGCCTACGAGCAGGCTGGCATCAAGGACCCCTTCAAGGAGCTGAGCCACGCCGAGCTCCACGACGCCTTCACCGTCAACGAGCTGGTGGACCTGGAGGACCTGAGGCTAGCGCCCAAGGGCAAGGCGCCCGAGTACATTATGGCCGGGACCTATGACCTGGAGGGCCAGCTCCCCGAGAACACCTCGGGCGGCCTCAAGTGCTGCGGCCACCCGCCGCCGGCCACCGGCATCAAGATGATGTACGAGTGCTACAAGCAGCTCCAGGGCAAAGCAGGGCCGCGCCAGGTGAAGAACCCGACCCTTAGCCTGGCCCACAACCAGGGCGGTCTGACGGGCAGCTTCACCACCGTCGTCCACGTCTTCGGCGCTAGGGACTAGGCGCCCGCAAGCCAGCGGACTGGACCGGAGGCTGGGGGAATAATCCTGGCCTCCGGTTTCCATGCCCAGCCTTGCACGAAAAGTCTTGCTTCTTCGATTTGGCTCTCCCTTGAGGATGCCCTCGACCATCCCCCTGCCTCCTTCCCTTCGGCAGGCTCTGGTCAGGCTCTGGTCAGGAAGGGGGTGAGGGGAGACGCAGGAGCGCAGGGCGACGCCAGGCGACCAGGACCATGATGGCCAGCAGGGCGCCACCGGCGCAGGCAAGGGGGACCGCCACGCCAACTGCGTCGGCCAGGGCGGCCAGGGGCAGGCTGCCCAGGGGCATGGCCGCCCAGCTCAGCATATAGAGGCCAGACACCCGTCCGCGCAGCGCCGGGGGCGAGAGGAGCTGCACCAGGGCCTCGGCCAGGGTGAAGAAGGGTAAGCCCACCAGTCCCAGGAGGAATAGCGCCCCCAGGGCCGGGTACAGAGTCCGCGTCAACGCCAGCCCAACAAGCGCTGCCCCCGCCGTGGCTCCCAGCAGCAACAGCCAGCGTCCCAAGCGGCGGCGGCTGTCCAAGCCAGCGACCAGGAGGTTGCCCATCAGGGCGCCCAGCCCGATCAGGGAAAACAGGAGGCCCAGCCCGAGGGCGGGAAGACCCAGGGTAGTCGCCGCGAATTGGGGCAGGAGCACGCTGTAGGACTGGCCCAGCACCACCGCTGCCAGGGCCAGGAAGAGCAGCCACGGCAAAGCGCGGTGCCCAGCGATGAAGCGGATGCCAGCGGCCAGGTCGCCCAAGATGCGCCTCCGCCCTTCTCCGGGTGGCATCGGATACGAAGGGATCAGCCCTATCACGCCCACGGCGAGCAAGTAGAAGAGCGCAATCAACAGGTAGGCCACATCGATACCTACCAGGTCGATAAGCGCGCCGCCCACCAAGGGGAACACGATGCCGCTGAAGTAGAATATCACCCCGCCCAGGGCCATGGCGCCCAGGAGCTCGGCCTCCTCTACCAACTGCGTGAGGAAGGCGAACCTCGCAGGGATGCTGAAGGCCAGGAACACCCCGTTGAGGAGCGCGGCGGCCCCCAGGTGCCATAGCCGGATGTGGTCGGTGAAGATAAGCACCGCCACCACCACAAAGACAGCGGCGGCGCCTCCCCATGTCAACATAGTCATGCGCCTTCTATCGAAACGGTCGGCCACGACGCCGGCCAGGGGAGAGCAGACGAGCAGTGAGAGGCTCAACATGGAGGTCACCACGCCCAGCGCCAGGCTCGACCCGGTGAGGTGGAAGACCAGCCATCCCTGCGCCACCACCTGCGTCTGGACGGCGGCGGTAAAGAAGAGGTTGGCCCCGATGAAGAGGCGGAAATGAGGGACCCGCAAGGGCTGGGTAGCCCGCAGCAAGGAGGCCATCTCAGGGGGCGCCGATAACTGCTGGCATGGAGGAAAGAATGATACGCCCTGGAGCATCATGCTACAAGGTGAGGGCAGCAGACCTGGCCCGCGACTTGCGCGAAGGGCCCTGGCGCCTAGGGCAGGCGATGGCCTAGAGACAACCGGGCGCGGCCCCTCGTCCTCGTGTGAAGGTGAGCCTCAGGAGCCAGGGATGTCGTCCATGTGCTCCACGGAGAAGGCGACCTCGAGCTGCATCTTGGCGTCCCACTCCCGCCGCCACGACTCCGGCATCCTGGTCCTCGCCTCTTGCCACCACAGGGGCTGCGGCTCTCCCACCGTAGCCCCGTCCACCACCTCACCCAGGAAGCAGGCCATATCGCCCCCGTCCATCTGGTTCACCACCCGGCAGTCCAGGTAGCCCCAGCAGCCCTCCAGGATAGGGCTTCCAGTGGAGCCCAGGCGGTAGGGGTTGCCCTCCAGCTTCCTGCGCCCGCGCCCGCTGGCGAAGCCCAGGGTGTGCATCAGCTCCAACTGGCCTGACCCCAGGAAATTCAGGGCGAAGGCACCGCTGGCCCGCACCAGCTCGTAGCTGTAGTTCCGCTTGTAGATCTGTACGATAACCCGCGGCCGCTGGGGTACGATGGAGGCCCCGCCCACCGCCACGGCAATCTGGGCGTTGTGGGTCCCACGCCAGGCCGAACTTACCGCCACAATAGGCGACCACAGGTGGCTCATCATGGGGGCTACGGCGGCATAGTCCATGTCAGCTCCTTTCCAGCGCTCGAGGCCGCGCTCGGCCCCTGGGTTAGCTGGGCGGCGCCGCCATCTGCCAGCATATCCAGTACGACGCCTAACTCCCTAGGGCTGACAGGACGACAGCCGATTATTGCGTCAGGGTCCTTCAGCAACAGGCTCCCGCTGCTGTCCCCTGGCACCCGTCTCGGGCAGCAGGATGCCGCCAATGAACAGGCTCAAGGCGAGAGGCGCCACTATGGTGAGGCCCAGGGCCAGGGACCCGGTGCTGGCCCCGATCACCGCTACCAAAATTGGCCCCATGGTAGCGCCGAAGGGGAAGAGCGTTCGTATCAGCGCCTGGGCCACACCCACCTCTCGCGGCCGCAGTCCCATATCAAGGGGGATGGTAAAGATCACCGGTGCCACCCCCATTGCACCCAGTCCGGCAGCGAACATGAGAGCAGCGGATAGAGGGACGGAATCCACCCAGACCAGCGCAATGTAGATGACCGGCAGGACCAAGCCGGGTACCCACACGAAGGGCTTTCTCCTTCCCATCCACTGGGACAAGGGGCCCACGACGAGACCGCCCGCTAGGCCACCGACAGCGAAGACCGAGACCAGTAACCCCACGGCGGTCAACGATATCCCCAGGTGGTCCAGGGCGTAGGTGGGGTAGAAGGTGAGAAATGCAGCAAAGGCCGTGGCGGCCCCCACCTGACACAGGGCGAGCACCCACAATGACTTGTGACGGCCCAGCACGCCGGCGGGGCTGCCCACGGGCCCTGACCGCTCTGCTTGGCTCCGGGCTACGTGGCCCTCGCGCCCCAGCAGCAGCCATAGGGCCCCCAACGCGGTCATGGCCAGAGCGGTGACCAGATAGAACCCCCTCCAGCTGCCCAGCAGGGCTATCAAGACCGGAGTGGCGGCGCTCGCCAGCAGTTGACCGGCCGAGCGGGCGCCCGACTCGATGCCGTTGGCGGCCGCGTACAGGCGAGGCTGGAACCACTGCTGGAGCAGAATAACCTGCACGTGGATCCGGCTCACCGCCAGGAGCACGAAGAGGAAGCGGAACAGCAAGAGTAACGGGCCTGTCGGCGCGAGCGCCTGGGCGAAGCACAAAGCGCCCATGCCCAGGGTCAAAATGAGGGTCGTGAGCCGGGGGCTGTAGCGGGTAAGCCAGATGCTCGCTGGGATCGCCATCACCCCGAAGCCCAAGAAGCCGGCGGAGCCCAGCAAGCCGGCCTCCAGGGGCGTGATCCCCAGGTCGTCTCTCAGGAATGGGATGAGAATGCCTATGGAGAAAAAGACGATGGTGGTCGTCAGGTCTATGCCCCAAAGCAGACTCATGACCACCCATCCGTAGCGTGGTTGAGTCTGTGGGGTAACTAGCGCCGTGGCTTCAGTCGCCATCGCTCCACCGTAACGCCCGACGAGCTGCCTGGGGAGGTTCCGTTCGTCCTGAGCCTGTCGGAGGACGCGCACCCCGCGGTTCGACAGAGCCTGTCTCTGTCCCTGCACAGGGAACTGCTCTCAGGAGAGTGGAGGGTACTACCTCCAATTCCTCGTGAGCATGGTCGTCGCACCGCGTGTCTGGGGAACGCTCAGGTTAGGATCATTCAGTCTCGGGCATTCAGTCCCGGGCGCCCAGCACGGTTACAATGGCGCTCCAAGCGTCCGCTCCGCCCTGCGCGTGCCCGGCCGCGAGTCGCACGTTCTTGAGCTGCCGGGGCCCCGCCTGGCCGGTTGCCTGTAAGTACGGCTCATGGAGGATCCTGAGACCGCTAACTCCGAGAGGGTACCCTACGCACTGCAGGCCGCCATCGGTGTTGACAGGCAGCCCGCCTGCCGGGTCGAAAGTGCCGCCCTGGACCTGCTTGACCGCCTGTCCTGGCGGGCAGAGCCCCAGGGATTCATAGCATAAGAGTTCCATGATGGTGTACGAGTCATCGACGTTGAACTCATCGATCTCCTCGGCTGGATTCTTCACCCCCGCCATCTCGTAGGCGATACGGGCAGCGATGGCGCTCACGGGGAGAGAGACGTGGTCAGCGGTCAGCTCCATCGAGCCGTCGCTGGTGGCCGAGCCCACGCCCTTGACCAGGGCATATCTACCTTTAAGCTGGCGGGCGGTCTCCGGGTTCGCAAGGATGGCGACAGCGACGCCGTCTACGTAGGCGCAGCAGTCATACTGGCCCAGAGGCCAGGCCGCCGGTGGAGCCGCCAGGTACTCATCCAGGGTGATCGCCTGCTGCACATACGCCAGCGGATTCCTGGTGGCGTTCTGGTGGCTCTTCACGGCGATGTGGCCCAAGGCGCGCTTCAGCTCCTCGTAACTGTGCTTGTACTTGTACATGTAGCGAGTGGCGAAGGCCGCGGCGATGGCAGCCCGCGTGGCCTCTTGCTCCGCGCCCGTGCCCTTCAGTTCACCGCCCTTGGGGAGGTAGCTGACGCCCTCGTCCTTGATCTTCTCCGCGCCTGCGACCATGACTATGTCGTAGAGGCCGGCGGCGATGGCATGGCACCCGTTGCGGAAGGCGTCGGCCCCGGTCGCGCTATCGTTGAGCACCCTTGTCACCGGTATGTAACCAGACTTGAGCGCCCGGGCAAGGCTGCCGCCCAGACCCCCATAGTAGCTACCCACCCAGGCCGCCTGCACGTCGCTGATCCCCAGACCAGCCTGATCCAGGGCGTGCGTCGCCGCCTCCAAGAGCATGTCGTCAGCGCCCTTGTTAAAGAGCTCCCCGCCGCGGATCGTCCCAAAGCCCACCACGGCGACTTTGTCCTTGATGCCCTCTCTCATGGGGAAGTTACCTCCTCGTAAAGCCGCGTGCCCGCATCCTAAGACGCCGGACCGCCGGAGGATATCATACGACCTCCGTCCACAGCCTGCCGCCTCTGGGTGTTCCGGTCAGCGGTACAATAGGGCCGCATCCACCGGCTGCGGAGCTACGCTGGACCTGCTGTACACGTTCGAGCAGATGGACATCGAGACCGGCGCGGGCCTGGACAAGCTGGTGGAGCAGGGGCGGCGCCGCGGTAGACAGTGCAGGCAGCAGTTGTAAGGAGGCAGGAGTGAACAATTGGCTGATCATTCTGCGGATATTCCATATCGTCTTTGGCGTGCTTCTCATAGGCAACGTCCTGTTCATGACCCTGTTCCTACAGCCCCGATTGCGGGCCCTGGGCCCAGCGGTCATGATGCCGGTCATGAGCGCGATACTGCCGGTGGTGACGCCGGCGCAGATCGCCAGCTACGCCGTGATCCTGGGCAGCGGCACCGCCATGGCGCTGATCCTGCGCTGGAGTGACCTGGGCGCATTCTTCGCGGCTGGCTGGGGCTGGGCCATCCTGGTGGGGTTCGTAGCCTTCGTGGCCGCCGGTATCGTGGGGTTCGGCATCGTCACGCCGACGGGGTTCCGGTTAATCAAGCTGGGCGGCAGCATCGTGGGGCGGCCGCCGACACCGGAGGAGGGGGCGCGGATGCAGGCGCTGGGCACCAGGGTAGTGAAATGGAGCCGCATCAACGTGGCACTGGCGCTGGTCATCCTGGGCTCCATGGCCGCCGCGCGGTTCGTGTAGGTGGGCCTGGGTCGAGGTGGGCGGATGATGGAGCAGCTACTGCTACGAGGCGCCGACGTGGCGACCCTAAGAAGGGCGTGAAGACTACGACCGGAAGTATATTGACATGGTTGCAGGGAGCCATCCCGGAGCCACGAATTAAGAATGGCAATGAGGAGTGGGGAAAAATGGCTGAAGCTAGTTGGGCTGTGGTAGGCGTGACCTTTGTCTTGGCGCTGTTGACAGGTTGGTATGCCTGGGCAACCCACCAGATTGTAAGGCGGATGGACAGGCAGCAGGAGGAGATGGTTCGTCCTTGGCTGACTTTCGAAATGGTTCCATGGCAGCCAAACCTACTAAAACTTCGTGTGGGAAACGTCGGCCCTGGGTCCGCTCTCAACATCAAAGGAGAAATCAGAGCGAGTCTAAAAAATGGCGAGTCCGTGGCAGTCCCCTGGAGCTACCATCTTTTGCCTCCCAACAAATACGAGGAGTTTGGATTCCCCATGCCAGCTGACGCTCCAAACGACGCCAGATTCCGATTGGGCGAAATAAATAAACGTGTTGCCACCACCGAAGCTCATTTTACATATAGCTCTGTATCCGGGTACCAGTACAAGCTAGATGACGCCATACCAGTGGAGAGAATCACTAGCGATTGGATCAACAGCCGAATGCTGGCCACCGAGGATCATCCGGATCGGCTACTGCCTCGAATTGCCAAAGCGCTAGAGGATCTGGCCAAGGACGCCAGGCAGCGGTAAGTGGCCTAACCTTAGGAAGGAGGTCCCCATGGCTGAGCCAACGGTCCTGTACGAGGTCAAGGACAATGTCGCCTGGATCACCATCAACCGCCCGGAGCGGCGCAACGTCCTGGGCAAGGAGGTGGGCCGCGGCCTGCGCGAGGCCTTCGATAAAGTGACGGCGGACGATGCCGTGCGGGCGGTCGTCCTCACCGGCAAGGACCCCTCCTTCAGCGCCGGCGCCGACATCAAGGACCCCGATACCCACGCCGACCCCAGCATCGCCAGCTACCTATCTCACGGCCCCATCGGCAACACCCACATGACGCGGCTGCCCAAGCCCATCATCGGCGCCGTCAACGGCCACTGCTTCGGCGCCGGCTTCGAGCTGGCCCTGGCCTGCGACATCCTCATCGCCTCGGAGAAGGCCCAGTTCGGCATCCAGCACATCCGCTACGGGCTCTACCCCGCCGGCGGCGGCGCGGCGCGCTTCACCCAGGCCGTGGGCAAGTACCGGGCCATGTACTACATCATGTCGGGCGAGTGGTTCGACGCCAAAACAGCCCTGGAGATGGGCGTCCTCTCCAAGGTGGTGCCCCACGAGCAGCTCCTGGCAACGGCCGAGGAGTGCGCCCGCACCATCGCCGGCTGGTCGCCGGTGGTGGTGCGCTTCGCCAAGGAGTGCGTCCAGGGAGCGTTCGAGAAGCCCCTGGAGCCGGTGCTGGAGGCCGACCAGTACCGCAACTTCACCCTCTATCAGACCAAGGACCGGGAGGAGGGGCACAAGTCGTTCGTGGAGAAGCGCTCGCCGGATTATCAGGGCAGGTGACATGATGCCCTCACCCCAGCCCTCTCCCAAGAGGAGAGGGGGGAGTTGCCCCCTGCCTTGAAGGTCGGCGTCATCTCCGACACCCACGGCTACGTGGACCCGCGCCTGGCCGACCTGCTGGCGGGCGTGGAGCTGATCCTGCACGCGGGCGATATCTGCGGCTCGCATGTGATTGCCGCCTTGGAGCAGATCGCCCCCGTCGTGGCGGTCTCCGGCAACAACGACGTCAAGGCCGACACCCGCGCCTATCCGGGCCAACGAGTCCTGGAGCTGGCGGGGCAGCGCCTGCTGCTTCTTCACCAGTACAAGCCTCCGCCGCGCCCGGACCACCCCGGCCTCGCGCGCTGCCAGGAAGCCCGGCTCAACGCGGTGGTTTTCGGGCACAGCCACCGCGCCGTCAACACCTCGTTGGGAGGGGTCCTGTTCTTCAACCCCGGCGCCGCCTGCAAGCCCCGCTTTCGCGATATCCCCAGCATCGGCCTGCTGCACCTGGAGCCCGCGGGCATTCGCGGCGAGATCGTACTGCTACAGGCGAGGTTGCACTGGTATAATCGAGGCTAAAAGGCGCAGCGCACCAGCCTGGGCGCTCATCCGACACTTGGAGGTAAAAGATGGGCAAGAGCAAGGTCATAAGCGCCGAAGAGGCCGTGGGACTCATCAAGGACGGCGATTGCATAACCGTCAGCGGCACCGTGACCAGCCTGCTGCCTGCCAAGCTGCTGCAAGCCCTTGAGGTTCGCTTCCTCACCGAGGGCCACCCCCGCGATATCACCTGGTTCGACCCCTTCCCCACCGGCGTCCCCGGCATCGAGCCCCTCTCCCACGAGGGCTTCCTGAAGCGCGTCATCGGCGGCTGGTACACCCCCCACCCGGCGCTCCGAGAGATGATCTTGAGCAACAAGGTCGAGGCCTACATGTACCCCCTGGGCTCTCTGAGCTTCTGGTGCCAGCAGCTCGCCGCCGGGCGCAAGGGCTACCTGACCCAGACAGGGCTGGAGACCTACCTGGACCCCCGGCAGACCGGGGGCCGGCTGAACGAGGTCACGAAAGAGGAGATGGTCTCCCTGGTCCAGCTCAAGGGCGAGGACTACATCTTCTACAAGGCCTTCCCCATCACCTTTGCCATCCTCCGCGGCAGCAGCGCCGACGAGGACGGCAACCTGAGCCTGGAGGACGAGACCTCCACCATGAACATCCTCTACCAGGCGATGGCCGCCAAGCGCTACGGAGGCACCGTCATCGCCCAGGTGAAGAGAGTGGTGCCGGCGGGCTCCATCCATCCCCGCATGGTCACGGTGCCCAACTTCCTGGTGGACCACATCGTGGTGGACGAGGAGCAGCGGCCCAGCGAAGGCCCTCTGCCCGAGCGGGACTGGCTGCGTCAGAACGACCGCGTGGCCCGCCCGCCTTCCTCTGTCCTGGTCTCCAGGGACGCCGAAGTCTGGCGCACCTGGCTGGTTGACGGTGCGCTGCACCCCAGTACCCTGGACGACCCCTATCCGTTGGCCCCAGACAAGATCATCGGCCGGCGCGCCGCCTTCGAGCTCAAGCCGGGCGACGTGGTCAACGTGGGCGCGGGGCTGCCCATGCGCGAGCTCAACCCCGTCGCCATCGAGGAAGAGGTGGAACAGCAGGTGGAGCTGACCAGCGAAGCGGGCGCGGTGGGCGGCATCTTCAACGGCGCTGGCTTCCGCTCCAACGTCACCTATTACTTCGATACCCCCGGCATCTTCAGCTACTATCAGGCGGGTCTCATCCCCACCTCCTATCTGAGCATGTTGGAGTTCGACCGCCAGGGCAACGTCAACCTGCTGCGCTACGGCGATATAATCGTGGGCCCCGGCGGCTCCATGGACATCGCCAACAGCGCCAAGAAGGTTGTCTTCTGCGGCACCTTCAGCGCCGGCGGCCTCAAAACCCAGGCGGGCGAGGGCAAGCTCAGCATCGTCCAGGAAGGCAAGACTCCGCGCGTCGTGGACAAGGTGCAGTGGGTCTGCTTCAACGGCCCCAAGATGCACCGGGAGGGCAAGGAGGTCCTCTACGTCACCGAGCGGGCGGTGTTCAGGCTGACCGGCCAGGGCCCCGTGTTATGTGAGGTCGCCCCGGGCGTGGACATCGAGCGCGACGTCATCGGGCGCATGGGGTTCCGGCCCGTGATCGCACCGGACTTGAAGACCATGGACGGGCGCATCTTCCGCAAGGAGCCCATGGGCCTCAAGCGCGCCTGGGCCGCTCCCAGCGGGTGAGAGCGTCAGCCATGACCACGCACCGGTACTGGCTGGTGAAATCGGAGCCCAGCGGCTTTTCCTGGGCCGACCTGCTGGCCTCTCCCGACCGCACCGCCGAGTGGGACGGCGTCCGCAACTTTCAGGCCCGCAACTACATGCGTGAGATGAAGCTGAGAGACCAGGTCCTGTTCTACCACAGCAGCATCCCTCAGCCCGCCGTGGTCGGCACCGCTGTGGTAGTGCGGGAGGGCTACCCAGACTTCACCGCCTGGGAGCCCAAGAATATCCACTTCGACCCCAAAAGCACGCCCGAGAAGCCCCTGTGGTACATGGTGGACATCCAGGGCAAAGAGGCGCTCCCCTACCCGGTAACCTTGGAGAGCATTAAGCACACCCCAGGGCTGGAGAAAATGATGCTGCTGCAGCGCAGCCGGCTCTCGGTGCAACCGGTGACAGCGGCAGAGTGGAAGATCATCGTGGCGCTGGGCAAACAGGGCAGCTAGCACCCACAGGGGGGGCACCAAAAGTAGCGTGCCGTGATTGGTCCCAGACAATGTCATTGCGAGGCCCGACGAGGAGGGCCGTGGCAATCTGACGGCAATGTTCGCCCCACATCCAGATTGCTTCGTCGGCTACCGCCTCCTCGCAATGACAATTCGTAAGCGTATTTCGGGGACAGGACACTAGTGGAGCACAGACTGACATTCAGTTAGTTGAAACGACTGACCATGGCAATCTCCTCCCCCGCGACGGGGGGAGGATTGAGGAGGGGGTGAGCCGGCTACAGCGCTTGCCGCCGGCCCGTGTCCGACGCCGCCTGGATAGCGTCCAGGAGACGGTGACGTTTGAGCGCCAGGCTGAAGTCCGCCTCCACGTCCTGGCCCGCTGCGATGGCTTCGCCGAGCCGCGCGAACATCTGGGCCACGTTGAGGGGCGGGCCTTCGGGGACTCCCTCGGGCACCCAGCGCTGGCCGCCGGCGGGAAGGATGGGCTGGAGCGCCTTGTCCGCGCCGCGGGCGCCGCTCAGGGCCAGGGGGCCGATCTGCGCCCCGCCGCCCGAGACCGCCGCCAGCGTCCCCTCGGCGCCATAGACCTCCAGGCGGAACCCAGAGCCCGGGGCGGGCACGCTGGCGATATGCACCGAGGCCAGGGCCCCGCCGGCCAGGACGCCGCTCACCAGCACGTTGTCAGGAGAGGTGACCTCCACCGACGCGCCCGTCTCGACCATGGTGGCGCGGTGGACCTGGGTGGCAACCTTCCCCGAGACCTCTTGAAACTCGCCCAGGCAGTAGCAGAGGGCATCCAGGGAGTGGCCGCCGGCGATGGTGAGGGTGTTGGCCCCCTGGCTCTTGTCCAGGGCCCAGGCCTGTGCGGCCTGCCGCCGGCCCAGGCCGGGCGAGAACGAAGTCATCGAACA
>Ga0082335_1003801_pt1 | contig 24050 bp, 36 predicted proteins | sample Subgrocontami58m_FD_72375 | JGI IMG/M metagenome (GOLD analysis project Ga0082335, IMG submission 72375) | Subsurface groundwater microbial communities from S. Glens Falls, New York, USA - GMW37 contaminated, 5.8 m (SPADES assembly) (version 2) ...
CAGTTCGGGTGTCGTCCGCGTTGCCGGCGCGCGCGGGGCTTGCGGCCGCGCTTCAGCGGCGAGGGCCAACCCCACGTAAACGACCCTGAGGCCGGGGGAACCGCGAGCGTTGCCCATATTTTTTTACCCCCCCCCCGCAAAAGGCTACGCATTTGGGCGGCCCCGCCTGATTGTGAAACTATCGGCGGGTACTCACTGAGCTACGCTGGCGTGAGTATCATTGTACGAAAATACGAATGGCAAGGCAATATAACGGGGAGCAATGTACAAAGTTTACATAACTAAGTAGAATAAAATTCTATGATTCAAAAAAGCGGGGCATCTGCCCGGAGTAAAAAACTTCCCGGTTTCGGGATGTGGGCGAATCGGGAGGACATGAAAGACCCTGAGAAATGGGTGAGAAAGATTCGGAAGCAGATGAGTAGGAGACAGAGGTAACCGAGCATAACCTCACGCTCGTCACTCGTAATAATGTCAAACATTTTTCTTTTATACCCGCTCTGGCCTTCCGTGCATGGACAGACTTTGTCAAAAAAACACCCCTCTTTCATCAAAATTATCACCTTTCGGCAACAACTCCGAATTCGGAGGGGGTCTTGCGCGTGGAGAGGCTTTGTCAAGCCTATAGTGGGAATTTGTGGTATACTTTGAGGCTATGAGTAGTTTTGAGCGGGTCGAACAACAACTAACAGGACAAGAGAGTAGAGGATTGAAAAACGATTGTTATAATTGATTTTTTATCTAGAAGTTCTTACTTCAGATAGTGAGGTTTAGTAAGTAAATTTTTTGACTTCTGGTCCAAGTTTTTATCTGTATTTCCCGCTTGAGTGCTATCGATTTAGATTGACACTTTTCTAAATAAATTATCTTTACCGGTTTATGACTTCTGGTATACGCACCGCCTCTACCATTTTTATGATCAATAAATCGTTTTTGAGGATTATTTGATATTCCGGTGTAAAGACTCCCGTCAGAACAAAGGAGAACATAAACAAACCACATGAAGATATTATATCGATTTGTCCTTCGGCAGTGGTTCGACAAGCTCACCACTTGCTCATGACTGCGTCGCTTGGCTCCTTGTTGCGGGGCCGGGAGTCTCAGAATAAATTTGATGACAAATTTTTTTGAGTAAACTGCTCCTCCGAGCCGATACTAAAAAGACTTCCATAAAGGGAGCCTTTTTAGTATAAGTTGCGGGGCCGGGAGTCGCACCCGGCCTAGAAGATTATGCATCTGTATTCTCCCATTACTGAGAGTGTCGGACTATATCTTCTCCATAACGCTAAGAGCGTGCGGAGTTCGGCGTATAGTCTCTACGGACTCTCTCCGCTTTAGGCGGAGGTTGCCTCGGTATTATCCTTCAACATGGTTAGGACTTCACCGATACAGCCGAATTCTACCCTTAGATTTTTCTTAGGACAGCCCATAATTGAGCCTTCTGTGCTACTGTACACTACCCCGCGGTTCTTGAAAGAACATTGTCATTGTACCTCGTTTTACATTCCAATTCAATGATCAAGGCCAATACTCTATGGTACAATCTATATTGTGAAAACGCAAAAAAAGCCCAGGTACTCGACGCCGTTTGGGCAGTACATATCGATACTAGATAAAGCTGATCCTGACGTGCGTGATGCCGAGGAGTTCGGCTCGATGCTCATTCTTTCGCTCGTGGAAGAAGTGGGGGAGATGGCTCGTTCGTATTTAGCTAAACATGGTCGAAAGCCCTCCAATATCGCAGCTCAGGAGGATGAAACATATGATCAGGAACTGGGAGATATCATGGTATCTATTTTACGATTTGCACGAATAAAAAATATTGACCTCCATAAGAGAATTATGTATTCACTAGAGAAAATTGCAAAGAGAAAGATAGAGCCGAAGAAGTAAAGGGTTTTGATTTTTGTAACCCATTAACCAATGTTTCAATAGCGCCTCAGAGGGCGCTATTTTTGTTATTCACCATAGTTTATAATAAACCCATGAAGTATAAATTTTATGTGTACTGTCCTGATAATAAGGAAATTGTTGATCGAATTATTAAGACAGCTTCAGCAAATGGCGCGGGAGTGTACGGAAATTATTCTCACGTAGCGTATATCACTCACGGAGAAGGAAACTGGAAAACTGAAAAAGGAGCGAGGCCGTTTGAAGGAGCTGTCGGAGAGCTAACCAGATCCCCAGTTGCCAGGATTGAAATGACCTGCCTTGCCAAACACACAAAACAAATAGATAAAGCTATTAAAGACGTTCATCCCTGGGAACAGGTGGACATTGAGTTTGTGCGTATAGAAGAGATGTAAGAAGCAAGATTCTGATTTTTGCCATAAGCGGATATACCCGTAATTTCACTAGCATAGTGCATTCGGATTGTCAGTACACTCCATTTTTATTATAATCCTATTGTGACAGCCCCTTCCGAACACCCATTACTACGTACGATAGAGGTACTCTTCCCATATGGAGGGATGGATGCTGGTGAAATGGCAAGAGAAATGGTGGTAAATGGAATTGTCGACATTGGAATAAGCAGTATCTACATTATGTCACGCGCTCGCGGTAGGCAAGATTTTGTCGTCGTATATTTTGGCGCGATTAGAATTGACCCTGATGGTCAAATCAGAGAGGATAGAGAGCCAGACGGAGTAGTAGCAGATTATGCAATGCTCAAAAATCTTAGATTTCTAAGTACAAATGGTTTAGGAAGACTCAACTTGGGTAATATTGGTAAACATGATCTAACACCTGGTAAAATTAGTCCTCTGGATATTGTAAGGCTACCTTTGGCACGATTGAGACAAGCGCATTTTATAGTTTCTCCACTCACTGCCTCACTTGCAAACGACGGAAAAGAAATAGTATTGCCTTTTGGCGATAGTTTATGGGACATTAGAGGAGCTGGTAGTTTACTTGAGGAACTTGAAAGTACGCTAACAGAGAGAGGATGGGAGTTTAAAATAATGGATTATCATGAATGGGAGCGCCCGGAATCTTTTAACCCATATATCTAATTTTTTTTGTGATAGAAACTGGGTAAAGTATTGTAGAAAATAGGTTCTGATTTTCCACCACAGTCGGACAGACCTGTTCTTCCCTTCGATAAACTCAGGGTAAACGGCTAGCTTAGGATAAAGAGGCCCCGGCAGCAGAGGACGGTCCCGCCGCTGGTCAAGCCATAATCAGTTCGAATTGTAAACAAACTTAAATATACCTACGCATACATAATATTGACAGATTCTTATCTATGTTTTATACTACTAAACATAGATATAGATAATCTTATCTACGATATATGAGAACAGGTAAGTATATAAATCAGCTTCAAGGCGATGCCCGTTACAAAGCATTTATTCCCAACCCACTTCCTTTCCAACTTAATCCTGAAGATAAACTCCAAAGTCTTCTCTCACGAGCAGATCTGGCGCTTGGTAGACTGGATGGCGTGGCTGACATATTACCAAATGTGGATTTTTTCATTTTTATGTATATGCGTAAGGAGGCTACTATATCGAGTCAAATTGAAGGGACACAAGCGACTTTTATCGATGTTTTGAAAAGAGAAGCGAAGCTTGAGGATACAGAAATACATAAAGACGTTGACGAGGTCATCAACTATATAACCGCTATGAATTATGGTTTAGACAGGCTGAAAGAATTTCCTTTGTCGCTACGGTTGCTTAAGGAAATTCATAAGATACTTCTTCATGGAGTCAGAGGAGAAGTAAAGAATCCGGGAGAATTTAGAACTTCACAAAACTGGATCGGCGGACCAACCATTGAAACAGCCACATTCGTACCTCCACCTGCCCCCGATGTAATGAATCTTATGGGAAACCTTGAAGAATATATGCATAGAGTAGGGGTGACTCCCGTTCTTATCAAAACAGGTCTAATTCACGCTCAGCTTGAGACAATCCATCCATTTTTAGATGGAAACGGACGGGTAGGACGATTGCTTAATACATTTTTTCTCTGCCAACAAAGGATATTACGTAAGCCCTTACTCTATCTGTCAGATTTTTTCAAAAGAAATCGCCAAACTTACTATGATCGCCTAAATTTGCTTCGTGAAAGGGACGATATTGAAGGATGGCTTGAATTTTTTCTTCAAGGTATCACTGAAACATCTGAGAAAGCAGTGGAAACAGCTAGAAAAGTAGTTAAACTTCGTGAACATGGTATCAAACAAGTTGCTAAGCTAGGGCGGTCTACAGAAAAAGGAATGATTCTTTATGATTATTTATTTCGAACTCCAATGATTCGGGTAAAAGATGTCGAACGCATATTTGATATGAAAAATCCCAATGCTTTACCATTGGTATCAAAATTTGTTGATTTAGGCATATTGAGAGAGCTTACCGGCTTTAAGAGAAACCGAGTATTTTCGTTTGCAGAGTATATATCTTTATTTGAATAAAATAGGTCCTGATTTTTTGGAGCCCCGGAACAGAAATCAAGATAGCCTGTCGGTCACAGGCCATCTATATATTAACTAACTTAAAACAAGCTGAGCTGGTTCTTACTTCTTAACTTTTATTTGCCTCCAAAGCATGAAGTATAGTCCAAAACGAAACAATACCAGAAGTACTCCTGGTAACTGTGTTCCTATAGCCGGAGCTTCTAAGTTTTTACCGAACACACTGAAAAGTTGAAGCAAACTTACAAGGGATAAAATGAATCCTAACCAGAAAACAAAAACGCTGCGTTTCAGTAAGGCAACACCTACAAGGATTTGAATAATTCCTATAAAAGCTCCTCCCAATACCATGCCCTGAATTGCCCGAATAATAATTCCGTATAGTCCAATAGCGATCTCAAATAGTCCTACCGGGACCCACAAGTCTTGTTTCAATGTCTTCATAAAATCCTCCTTATTAGATAATATAGTATTCCCCTGTACTCAAACAAATAAAAAAACTATCTATTAAGATCTTCAATGAACTGTTTATATTCTGGGAATATTGCTGGGAGTATGATTTGTGTGATTATCATAATAATAGTAACTGCGAGCATTAAATAAAGTATGAATTTCGCAAGAAATACTTTATTTGGATTATCGCTATTGAGTATGCTCCCAGGTAGCCTGATAGAGCTAGGACTAAAACCGGTAAACATAGAATAATTATAACAGATCAGAAGTGACAAGATGCTAATTCTGCACCCTCCACAAGCAAATGATTTTCATTCTTGTTTTATAATACTTGTTGAGGATTGGTTGGAGTCTTTTGTTCCTTGCTTCCGGCGCCCAAACCACTTGTCAAACCACCACGGAACGGTAAACATCGGGCCAAAGATCGTTCCCAAAAATGAAACGATGAGAAATATTCCCGTGATAAAAAGGAGAATTCCCAGAACGAATATGACGGTTTTCATCATGCCTCGCATGATAGCGCAAAGGGAGAGAATTCTACAAGGATTTAGCGTTTGGTGCTGTGGGACCGGAGCCAGGAGGCGATTTCTTTGAGATCCGGTTTTTGATTGTCGACATAGATCATAAAATCTGCAGCCTCGTAACGACTGGATTTTAATCGATACCCATTCATCCACAAAAATTTATGGGTCATAGACCAGGCCGTCCGCTTATTTCCGTCAGTGAACGGATGATTCATGCAAAGTGACTGGAGAAGCGCTGCGGCCTTAGCAAAGATCGTTGGATAGAGATCTTGCCCTGCGTATGTAGCTTTAGGTCGTTCGACTGCAGAGTGGAGGAGAGCAAAATCGCGAACACCAGCTTTCGTTCCTGCGCGTTTTATGACTGCTTCATGGACGGCAATTGCATCTTCGATATCAACGTGTTGCGAGTTCATCGAGAATTTCTCCATTTTCCTTCATAAACTCAGTAAGCCAGTTTTGAAATTCTCTGTCTGATTGTTTTGTCGTCTTCCGGGTTTTTTCAACTGGACGAACAAGGAAGCCATTGGTTTGAGGAATATAATCGATGGTAAACTTTTGGCCGCGTTTGTATTTCGCTTCGCGAACAATTGGAGCAGGGATAATGACGGCGTCACTGTTGCCAAGTTGCGTGAGTTGAGTTGTTGTTTGTATCTGCATATGTACGTACAACGTTAGTACATTCTGCTTGACATGTCAAGAGGCGTCTTTGGTAGACTAAAATGTATGGCAAGAAAGAAGAAAGAGACATGGAGTGGCAAGAAGCTTGCAGCAATTGGAATTCCGGCCGTCCTTATCCCGGGAATTCTTCTTGCTTTGTCACTTGGTTGGAATCCAAAAGATCTCATCAAAAATCAAAATTATTATCAAAATACCAGTGTATTTCCCTCAAGCGGTGTGGTTGATGTTGTTTCTGATGGTGATACGTTTATACTTCAAAATGGCAGATCAGTGAGACTTATTGGTATCAATTCACCAGATCGTGGTGTGCCCAATTACATTGAATCGCAAAGGAAATTAAAGGAATTGACAGGAGGGAAACGGGTCTACCTGGAATATGATCGGTATCAGGATGACAAATACGGCAGAATATTAGCTTGGGTTTGGGTGGATTGTGAAAAAGAGCCAACATTTTTACCAGCAGATTATATGCACCTGACTTACAATACGTCCCGACCGGGAATTGTAGAAAATCCAAAGGGATGTGAAAAGGGAACACTGGTCAATGAGGTTATGGCTGTTACAGGTTTAGCAGAGGCGACGCGCTATAAAAATCGGGGAGAGCTTAAATATGAAGAAAGAATCATAGGCCGCATCCGATAATAACTTGATTACTTCGGTGCGGCACAAAGGGCCGTATTCGTTAATATCTATGAAGTTATTAACGAACGAGCCCTTAGAATAATAGCTATTTTCCTATTGACAAGATGTACATTAGAGGGTAGAATTACTATATATGAATACAATCAGAATGTCGGCAACGGCAGCGAGAAATAATTTTTTTGAACTCCTCGAGCTTGTAGTTTCGGGGAAGTCTGTGGTAATTGAAAAGGACACGAAAGAGGTTGCAGAAATCATACCCAGAAAAAAAACCGTGGATTGGAAAGGCTTATTGCAGGCTTCTAAAGACGTCCATGGCATCTGGAAAGGGCAGAAATATAGTAGTCCTTTTCGCAAAAAGGGAGCATGGCCAACGCTAGGGAATTGGGATCGCAAAGTCGCACATAAAAAATCATGAAAGTAGTTGTAGATTCAAGCATTCTTATCGATCATTTGCGAGGTGGCTCCAGTTGGTTAAATTTTCTAAAAGATATAGATTCCAATGCGTCATTGTATCTTCCTACGATCGTACTTTTTGAATTATTTGCTGGACAAAGTACAAAAGATACATCTGTCCGGCAAAAGATTTTACGGTTAACAACAAAGCTTCAAAAAATAGATTTGACAGAAAATATCGCAGAGAGAGCAGGTCAATTATATCGGGATATATCAGATAATCTAGGTGCGCCAGATTATATTATTGCTGCGACTTCTTTGGAAATCGGAGCGGAAATAGTAACGCTTAACAACAAGCATTTTGCAAAAATTCCCGGAGTTAGAATATACGATTTTGAGTAGGCAATTTGACAGATGTGATATACTATATTTTCAAGTAAATAAAAGCGATGATCCGGAGGGTTGGAACCGGGTTTACTCAGGAAATTAATTCTTATTAATTGTTCTGAGGTAGCTGACTCTTAAATCAAGTCCAGAAGCCTGACTGTAAAAATAAGGCACCATGTGTCGCGAGACCACGTGATGAGCACAAGATAAAAGAACATGATCAACACGTGATCAAGAGGAGCATGTGAGAATGAGGTTAACTCATTGTTTTCATGTATTCCCCGGCGACGGGGATTTTTAATGGGTTAACGAATAAGGGTGGCACCCCTTCGGCAAGCTCAGGGCAGGCGCCTTGAGAATCGAAGGCCCTTGTAAGTTTCTTCCGTCAGTTGGCGGAGGGGATTTGCAAGGGTTTTTTTTATTGCCCAAAAGAAAGGAATTTATGTCAAAAATAGAACAAGATAGTCAACAAATTGGAAAGGAGACCCCTCCGGCCATTGAGGCCCAGGGGTTAGTTTGGCTCGGAGGAATTAGCCGGATCTATAAGTGAAGTAATGGCCATTTTTGAAAAATTGAGAAAAAAATCACCTTACGACCAGTTCTATCCAGTGGGTAGTCAGCAGATGGAAGAGCAAATGATAATTTGTCTGCAAAGTGGTCAAGAGATACCATTTGTTTTACCGGCTTTCCCAGCAAAATCTCCCAATGAAAAAACGAAAGTGCTTGGTCCTGATCCCGATTTGGGTGAAGAAATTTCACTAAGATTTTTGCACGGAATATTTCAAAAAATGCATAACATACTTAAGCGGAATGGCTTTGCTGGAGTAAATATGCAAATTATTTTGGACGGAGCGATTTATTCCGATATTCTCGGGATCAGCGATGAAACAATGCAAAAATATAGAAAAGGGTTGCAAAGAATATATGCAGAAATTTGCGATGGTCAAGCACCGTTAATCTCTTTTGTTACCCCTGAAGAAATCCTACAGGTTTCAGACTCTAAAGCCTGTCGAGAAACTATGCTTAAGGATTTTTCACTTACACCCGGGCAAGTCATGAATTTTGTTTATGAAAATCCCGGAGAATTAGCCGCTTTCCAAGGAATTTCTCTTTTTCTAATTGATGATTTACCTGAACTACCATTGACAGGGCGATCCAAAAAACAATTACGTAGAGATCGAAGGATGGAGGCAAAAACAGTCGCCCAAGTAATGATGTTTCGTAAACGAGCTTTTGATGGGTTTATCAAAATATATTGTCCGGGCATTAGACTTTCCATTCACCCCCATCTCGGAAATGCTGGCAAAGTAGCAATAAATTTATTGCCTGGTGGGGCCGACACCGGCACACCTTGGCACAATGCACCTATTTGTCATTCTGATGGGAGGGTGGAGTTCATGAAAAGAGAAAAAGCCGAAAAACTACATGGATATACTTTGAAGTATAAATATGGTAACCCATATTGTTTTAAACCTGGCAGCCCCCCTAAGTTATCGGAAAGGCTTTGGATGGGAGAATAGTATATTGATTCCAACGGGAAAGTCATCTAGCGTGAGAGTAACCGTTCAGGATTTAACAAAGATATTCTTCGATCGTGGGCGGGAACGATCGGAGGTATGCACGGTGGCTGACCAGTGTCGCATATGATTTCCTTTCTCGCAAACGCAGTATTAAAACGGTATTATACAAAGCCCGCCGGAGCTTACCGTTCGCCTTCAGGTACTATTCGTACACGGCTCACGGAGCGCTCTCAGGCGGATTTAAGAGACACTAATCTGATACAATCAGAAAAGTGTCTCTAAAAGAGGATCTATGAAAAAACGATTGTTATCCGGCATTACGCCCAGCGGGGATGGGAGTCTTCACATTGGTAATTATTTGGGGGCGGTAAAGCAGTTTATTACTCTTGCTCGTCCTTCGGCTAGCTCAGGACAAGATGATCATGAGTGTTTTCTCATGGTTGCTGATCTCCATGCGCTTACGACGGTGCAAGATCGATCTTCCTTAATACATAATACTGAAACTTTAATTCTCAATGAATTGTCGCTTCTCATGGGTGAGCTAGGTCCTTCGACAAGCTCAGGATTACCAAATGTGACTTTCTTCCGTCAATCAGATGTACCCATGCACACTGAGTTTCAATCGATTCTCAATAATGTCACTCCCTTAGGGCTCATCAAGCGCGCACATGCATATAAAGATAAACTTCAAAATCAGACGGAAGAAGATGATGTCAATATGGGGCTTTTTAATTATCCCATTCTCATGGCGGCAGATATCCTTATTTATAAACCCGATCTCGTGCCAGTGGGGAAGGATCAAAAGCAGCATATAGAAATTACAAGAGATATAGCGGAGAGGTTTAATAAAATATTCCCTGTGCCACAAAAGGTCGGACCTTGCAGAGCAAGGTCCGACCTTAAAACAGTCGGGGTCTTCCCGTTGCCCGAGGCGTACATCCCGGAAGATGTTGCGGTGATCCTTGGAACGGATGGAAAACGAAAGATGAGTAAAAGCTTAGGAAATCTCATCAGTATTTTTGATGATGAAGAAATAATTAGAAAACAAGTGATGGGAACATATACAGATCCTACAAGAATCCATGTCACTGACCCGGGACACGTAGAAGGAAACATGGTGCTTCATTACCTCGACTTTTTTGGAGAATCAACGAAAGTAGACGAACTTAAAAAGCTCTATACAGAAGGGAAAGTCTCAGATATTGAGGTAAAAAATTATCTATTCGAATCGCTTATGAAAACTTTTGCGCCGGCGAGAAAAGTTTATCAGGAACTGAAAGCAAAACCCGAGATGGTAGAAAGAATACTGGGCGACGGCGCGGCACAAGCAGGTGCTGTGGCTGCAAAAACCATGAGCGAGGTGCGGGATGCGGTGGGACTTGTGAACAGATATTCGTTTGGTATTTCTGCAAGGTTGGACCTTGCTCTGCAAGGTCCAACCTTGAAAACAATTACGATTGATGATTTTTCTCGCGTGGAGTTGCGGGTCGGGAAAGTGATTGAGGCCAGTAATAAAGAGGGGAGCGAGAAGCTCATCCGGCTGGTCGTGGATTTTGGTCCTTCGGCAAGCTCAGGACAAGCGGAAACACGGATAATTTTTACCGGCGTGCGGGGGTTTGGGTACGTGCCTTCGGATTTTTTGAATAAGCAGTTTTTCTTTATTACCAATCTCGCCCCACGAAAAATGATGGATGAGGAAAGCCAGGGGATGATATTGGCTGTCGACGGATCGGAAAAAAAGCCCGTGTTTGTATCCGCGGATGGTCTTCCCATAGGAGCCAAGATTCGATAAGGATGTCTGGCGGAGCCAGATCTCGCTTCACGAGACCGGTGGGGGCAAAGATACGGTAATAATCCGACTAATGAAAATGGGAAGATTAAATGACCATTGAACAGGTCTTGACAGGTGACCAGTAAATTGGTACACTTTCTTCTATGACCACCACATCTATCTCTCAATTAAAGATGAATCCTTCTTCCGTGATCGCGCAAGCGACGGACTATCCAGTGGCTGTTCACAATAGAAATGAAGTACAGGCCTATCTCATTGGTAAGAATCTATATGAAAAGATGCTTGCTTTTATCGAAGATTATCTTGATACGACAGCCGTCAAAAAGACAGATTTTTCCAAAGGAAAAGATTTTGAAGCTGTGGCCAAAGATCTTGGAATATGAAAGTTATCCTGTCGCCACGGGCTGAAAAACAGCTCCGGAAGCTTCCCAAATTTGACCAACTCGCCCTTGCCCAAAAAATCCGTGCTCTACCATTGCCAAACGTAGCGGGTGAGGAAAAATTTGTTGGGTATCCGCATATCTATCGAGTGAGAGTCGGGATGTATAGGATCGTCTATTACAAAACGAGCGACCACATCACGATTGTTCTCATCCGTCATCGCCGTGATGTTTACCGTCTCCTCAAAGAGTTACCTGGCTAAGATCTTTTTGGTCAAGTGCAGTAAGCTTTTAATCGTGGTATACTCAGTCTTCGTACGCGATATACGTATTTATCTATTTATGCCAGAAAAATCGACACAAAAATCACTAAAAAAAGGAAATGGAAACCATAAAAAGTACGGAAAGTTATTTGAGTTTAAGCTCAATTTAAACCTCAAAAATATATTCATCGGGCTTTTTGTGCTTTTTCTCGTTTTTTCTCTCATTGGAAGTCTCGGGGATAAAACGAGTTTACTTCCAGAAAAACCTCTTTCTACTGTTGTCTCTGACATTAAAGACGGAAAAATAGAAAAGATCGAAGTAGAAGAGTCAAAGCTCGTAATCCTTTATAAAGGAGGAGAGAAGTTCGTCTCTCACAAAGAACCCCAGGATTCGCTTTTTAAGGTACTTGAGTCTGCTGGTGTAGATCCCAAATCCGTTGAAATAAAAATCAAAGATTTAAGTCTCGGTCAATTGTGGGCGGGGATCATCTCCAATGTATTACCCCTCGGTCTCACGGTCCTCTTTTTTCTTTTTCTTTTTCGTCAGGCGCGCGGGGCGCAGGATAGTCTATTTTCCTTCGGGCAAAGCAAAGCGCGGATATTTCAAAAAGATTTACCAAAAATCACATTTGCCGATGTTGCGGGAGTTGATGAAGCCAAAAAGGAACTGGAAGAAGTCGTCGACTTTTTGAAAAATCCAGCCAAATACAAGGCGCTGGGTGCACGCACTCCCAAAGGGGTCATCTTAGTTGGACCCAGTGGTACGGGGAAAACTCTTCTCGCCAAAGCCATGGCGGGTGAGGCAAAGACTGCTTTTTATAGTATCGCGGGAAGTGAATTCATGGAGATGCTTGTGGGTGTAGGTGCTGCTCGTGTACGAGACTTATTTTCCAATGCAAAAAAGAATGCACCAGCTATTATTTTTATCGATGAAATTGATGCTATCGGACGGATGCGCAGTGTGGGCATCATGGGTGGACACGACGAGCGGGAGCAAACGCTTAATCAGATACTTGTCGAGATGGATGGATTTGAGCCCAATACCACGGTACTTATCGTCGCAGCGACTAATCGCGGAGATCTCTTGGATCCAGCCCTTCTTCGACCCGGGCGGTTTGATCGAAGAGTCGTTCTCGACCTTCCGGATATGGCGGGCCGCAAAGATATATTGAAAATTCATGCAAAAGGAAAGCCGTTTGTCTTAGGCCTTGATTGGGATAAAGTCTCCAAGCGGACGGTTGGATTTTCCGGAGCAGATTTGGAAAATATGCTTAATGAAGCGGCAATTTTTGCAGCACGATTTGACAAAAAAGAAATCGAATATAAAGACATTGAAGAGGCTGCAACGAAGGTAAAGCTTGGTCCGGAAAAGAAACGATTGCAATCAGATCTTGATCGAAAAATGACTGCATATCATGAGGCAGGACATGCGGTGGTTTCGTATAATCTTCCAAATCTTGATATCGTCCACCGCATCAGTATTGTCTCGCGCGGTATGGCGCTTGGCTACACCATGTCTCCGCCGGAAAAAGACCGGCTCCATGAAACGAAATCTCGACTCATTGAAGAAATTGCGATGACCATGGGTGGACGTGCTGCTGAGCAGCTTATTTTTAAGGAAATGACCAGTGGTGCCGCTAACGACATAGATCAGGCAACAAGGATTGCCCGTTTTATGGTGATGGAGTTTGGCATGAGTGATCTGGGTCCTATCAACTTCGGTCCGCAGATGGATATCACGGAATGGGGAAAGCAATACATGGAACAAAATCAGATATCTCAAGAAATGCAGGGAGCCATAGACCGGGAAGTGAAGAAACTGCTTGATGAAGGGTATAGAAAGGCAGCGGAGATCCTAAAAAAACATAAGAAAAAACTCGATCTTATTGCAGCTGAGCTTGTCAAAAAAGAAACTCTTGAGAGCGAAGAGTTCGAACAGCTGATGGGTGGACCGAAAGGTCGAGCAAGTAGGATTAACACTTGATTTAAGAACGTGATCAACACATGATAAAGACATGCCACGTCCTCAGAAAAGTCCTCCAATATTTGAAGAAATAACATATACGCTTATTGGCATGGGATATGTAATTCACAAAGAGTTAGGATCAGCACACAAGGAGCACGTCTATCAAAGGGCACTTGAAGAAGAACTAAAAATACACGATATTGGTCATGTCCGAGAGCCACATTTGCAAGTGAAATTTAAAGATAAACCTGTGGGTATTTATGTACCTGATTTCTTAATCGACGGTAAAGTTATCCTTGAACTAAAAGCTCTTTCCGATTTGCCGCTATCAGCCGGAACTCAGCTCAATTATTATCTAAAAACAACCGGGTATCGAGTAGGATTACTTTTAAATTTCGGTACACGACGATTACAGATTTGTAGGAGAATATATGGATAAATCAGGTGTTGATCAATCACGTGTTGATCATGTTCTTCCATCAGGTGTCAATCGACTTGTTTTAATTGACGGCAATGCCATCCTTCATCGTGCGTATCATGCGTTGCCCCCATTGACTGCGCCTGATGGTAGCTTAGTCAATGCAGTTTACGGATTTACCTCAATCCTCATCAAATTATTCACCGACCTTAAGCCGACTCACTTGGCGGTTGCCTTTGATCGGCCGGAGCCGACGTTTCGGAAAGAATTATATAAAGACTATCAGGCAAAACGACCGGAGATGGAAGAAGGATTATCATCGCAAATTCCCAAAGTCCAAGATGTCGTCCGCGCATTTGGCATACCGATATATGATGCAGCGGGGTTTGAAGCAGACGATGTGATTGGCACGCTTGCCAAGCAAGCGACCGATCAACACATGATAAAAGAACATGAGCAACACATGAAAAAATCATCATGTGTCCATCATGTTCCTCAATCACGTGTTGATCAGACGCCTATGCAAGTAGTAATTGTTAGCGGAGATCGCGATTTACTACAATTAGTAAAGGATGATCGGATACTCGTCTTTATGCCGACGAAGGGATTGTCTGAGGGGAAATTATTTGGACAAAAAGATGTTGAGGAAAAAATGGGGGTCGCCCCAGATCTTATCCCTGATTTAAAAGCGCTTATGGGAGATGCTTCAGATAACTACCCAGGAGTTACCGGCATAGGACCAAAGACAGCGATCGGACTTCTTGCTACTTTTAAGAATGTTGAAGCGTTGTATAAGGCAATACACGGAAATGATAAAAGACTACAAGGTGTTTCAGAGGCTATCGTATTGAAGTTGCAGGATGGAATCGAAGCGGCAAAACTTTCCAAAGATTTGGCAACCATACGAACCAATGCGCCGGTTGATTTTGATGAGGAGCAAGCTCAAATCGAAACTCTTGATACGCTTAACGTCCGGGCGAAACTTGCGCAATATCATTTCCCGTCGCTTATCAAACGATTGGCTGGTGGTGAAGCGATGCCAAAGGAGACAAAAAAGATAAAAGAGAAAAAGCCAAAAGAAAAACAAACTGAACAGCAGGAGTTGTTTTGAGCCAAATTCTTGCCCAGACTACGATGTTGGCGTATACTACGCGTGTATGCAGAAGAATGTTTTGAACTATCGCATTATCATTGAGCCTGAGACATACGAGAACGGGTCTCGCGTATATGTGGGGGTTTGCCCGACGCTGGGTATATCTGATTACGGAGACACGGTGGAAGATGTGCTGACGAGCATCAGAGACGGTATTGAGCTTGCGGTTGAAGCGTTGGTAAAGGGTAAAAAAGAAGTTCCGGAAGATGATATAGTACAGCAAATTATTGCTTCTGCCAGAGTGAAGGTCCCGGTCAATCTTCGAGCATCTCTTGCGGTATGACGAAATTACCCCGGAATGTAAAAGGAAAAGAACTCATACGGGCGCTCTCGAAATTGGGTTTTCATAAAGCGGGAAGCCGTGGTAGTCATGTGCGCCTTGCTCATGCCGACGGGCGGTGGACGCAAGTAGCTGTGCATCCCAAGCCTATTCCCCAGGGCACGCTTCGTGCTATTCTTCGGCAAGCAGAACTGACTGTCGAACAGTTGATAGAAGTTTTGTAATGGTTTTTCAGTCGATATGAAAATTGCACTGGTTCATGATTTTTTGCGTGAGTATGGAGGTGCGGAAAGGGTTGTGGAAACCTTGCATGAGATGTGGCCGGAAGCGCCACTTTATACGTCGTTTGTGGATAAAGAAGCATTGGGGCAGCATTGGCAGCGGTTTGCCGATTGGGATATCAGAACGAGTTGGATGCAACAAAATTGGTTGGTAAAAAAGTTTCATTCACCGCTTCGATTTCTTGCTCCTAAAATTTGGGAAAGCTTTGATCTGTCAGAGTTTGACGTTGTGATCTCTTCAAGTGGGTGGTTTATGTGTCGAGGAGTTCAGACTAAACGTGCTGAGGTCGGTGCGCCGTCGTTCTCGCGCCGTCAAGGTCCAGATCTATTATCTCTCCATGATCGCAATGGAGCCCAGGCCATGACGTCGCTCGAAACGTCGCATCTCCCCGCACGCAGGAGTGGCGCTATTCATATCTGTTACATTCACCATCCACCGCGCAATCTCTATGGGTATGCGACGGGGAGTAATTTACAAAAATATTGGCCGGTACGTGTGTATGCGACAATCGTTAGCTTTTTTCTTCGCAAATACGACTTCGAGACGGCGCAACGGGTTGATTACTTTGTCGCTAATTCAAAAGAAACAGCACGAAGAGTCGCGAAGTTTTACAGAAGAGAGAGTACGGTGATATACCCGCCGATTGAAACTCAAAACTCAAAACTTCCCTCGGAAATACTCGGGACAGGCAAAACTCAAAATTACAACTCAAAAGTAAAAACTGAAAGAACATATTTTTTGTCCGTTGGGAGACTAACGTTTTCTAAACGGGTGGATGTGGCTATAGGGGCGGTGAACAAACTCAAACTGCCTCTTAAGATAGTAGGATCAGGGAAAGAAGAGGAATACTTACGCTCTATCGCAGGTCCGACGGTCGAGTTTCTCGGGTCGGTGTCTGACAGTGAGCTTGCCGAACTGTACGAAGGGGCGAAGGCGCTTATTTTCTGTGCCCTGGATGAAGATTTTGGCATGGTGCCGGTAGAGGCGATGGCCCACGGTACGCCGGTGATAGCCCTAGGGCAGGGTGGCGTCGTTGAGAGTGTCATTGACGGGAAAACGGGAGTATTATTCCGAGAGCCCACGGTGGAGAACCTAGTAGAGGCAATAGGAAAATTTGAAAGGTCTAATAAGACGAATACGTCTGATACGTATTATAAAAACTGCATTGAACAGGCGGAGAAGTTTAGCAAGAAGCGGTTTAAGAGCGAGCTTAAAGAGTTTGTAGAAAAAGCGATACAGTAACGTGCCTCTTCGATTTCTCATTTATTTACTCATTGCTGAGGGATTTTTTTGTGCTACGCTAAAAGGAGTAGACTATGGAACTTTTACTAGACGTCAAAGAACTTACTAAAGATTATGCGCAGTTTCGCGCTGTAGATAATGTCTCTTTTTCTATAAAGGAAGGGGAGATCGTGGGACTTTTAGGGCCTAATGGAGCCGGAAAGACGACTACTATCCAGATGCTATTGGGTCTTACTACGCCAACGAGTGGATCAATTTTCTATTTTGGTAAAGAATTTACGAAACACAGGACGTCTATCATGTCCCATATCAACTTTGCCAGTGCCTACAATCACCTGCAGGGGCGTATGACGGTGTGGCAAAATATGAATATTTATGCCAGACTTTATGGCGTAGAACATCCAAATAAGAGAATTGATGAAGTACTCGATCTACTTGATATAAAGTCAGCCAGAGATATGCTTTTTTGGAAACTTTCCTCAGGACAAAAAACAAGAGTGATCCTTGCTAAGGCACTCTTAAATAAACCCCGATTGATTCTCATGGATGAGCCAACGGCAAGTTTAGATCCAGAAATTGCCAATAAAGTGATTGAACTAGTGCTAGATTTACAAAAACACGAAAAAGTCGGAATTCTTTATACCAGTCATAATATGGAGGAAGTTGAACGGTTGTGTGACCGCGTGATATTTTTGTACCACGGTAAAATTATCGCAGAAGACACCCCATTGGGTCTTACAAAACGAGTGGGCGATAGTACGCTTACGATAACCTACGATGGCGAGAAAAAACCAGTTGAAGAGTATCTAAAACGCAAAGGACATGAATATGAATTTCCCCGAGTGCAGGTAGTATCAGTGAAAGCTTCTGAAAAAGATCTTCCGGCTGTACTTTTTGGACTAAGCAGCGATGGCGTGTGGCTAACCAATATCGAAATAGAAAAACCGGATTTGGAAGATGTGTTTTTATCTATCGCAGGAGGAACATATGCAAAGTGAAGCATTATCGATGAAAAGAATTTTTGTCGTACTTCTCCATACGTGGTATCACTTTACCCATAGCATGGAACAATGGGTGGATTTATTTTGGAACAGCGCCCTTCAAATGCTTGTATTTGTGTTTATCGCATCATCGCTTGCACGAAGCGGAAATGGAGCACAAGCAGTTTCGGTGGTGGTAGGGATGATATTTTGGAATATTGTTTGGACTGGACAATATGCGATAGCAGTTGGTGCGCTTTGGGAGATTTGGTCGAGAAGTTTTAGTAGCCTCTTTGTTACTCCTTTATCTATAAATGAATTTCTCATCGGTCAAATGATCTCCGGGTTTATCAAATCTCTTGCAGCATTTGCGGTGACAGCGATGATAGGATATTTCCTCTATAATTTTTCCGTGTTTTCTTTTGGCTTTATGCTTCCAATCTATTATATTGAATTACTTCTATTTTCCTGGGCAGCAGGATTTATTGTGTTAAGCCTCATATTTCGCTTCGGGACTGACGTACAAGCGCTTTCTTGGGCACTCGTATTTCTGGTTCAGCCATTTGGTGGGGTATTTTATTCAGTCTCGGTATTTCCAGAAAGTATCCAGTGGATAACCTATTTGTTTCCCACGCGATTTGTCTTTGAGTCGATGCGCTATCAGCTTGCGACAGGCCGGGTCGATTGGCAACAGTTGACTGTCGGAGCGATAGTCAATGTCGCGTACCTTGCGGTTTCATTTGTGATTTTTGGGCGAAGTCTTGCAAGCGCCAAGCGTTCCGGCGCCTTCGCACGGATGGAAGGCTAAAAGCAAATGGTTTGACAAAAATTGATCATCTGATAAGATACAATATGATCACGCGGATAAAAGCGCGTGTTCTTAAACGATATAATATACATATATGAGTATCGGCAAAGATGTATTTGTTCTTTCTCTTGGAGGAAGTCTCATTTCTCCAAATGGCGGTATTGATACCCAGTACCTCACTAATTTAAACACTTTTATCCGAAACCAAATCTCCTCAAAAAAGAGGAGATTTTTTATTGTTACTGGTGGCGGGTCAACTGCCCGGCACTATCGAGATGCTGGAGAATCAATCATCAAGCACAAAATAACTGATGAGGACTTGGATTGGATCGGCATCCACGCAACGAGACTAAACGCACACCTTATTCGGACCATATTTCGCGAAATAGCGCATCCTCATGTTGTAAAACATTATGAAATTATACGAAAAGTTGAAGAACCAGTCGTTGTTGCTGCGGGGTGGAAACCAGGATGGAGTACAGATTATTGTGCAGTAACGCTCTGTCAGGATTATGGTCTTTCGACAGTTTTAAACTTAACCAATGTCGATAAAGTTTATGATAAAGACCCAAGAAAATTTCCTGATGCTAAGCCACTTGATAAAATAACGTGGAAAAAATATCGAGAAATGATCGGGGATAAATGGACTCCGGGACTTAATGCCCCATTTGATCCGGTTGCCAGTCGACTGGCAAGTGAACTTGGAGTTACAGTAAAAATTCTCAGCGGAAAAGACTTGGATAATGTTGGTCGTGCACTTGATGGAAAAGAGTTCGTCGGTACGACCATTGAATAGCACGAGTAGCAAGATAGGAAGATAGCAAGATAGGAAGACAGGAAAAGACTTTTTTCGTGTTGCTACAACCTTTCTCGTGGTAGAATGACAGAATGATTCTTCAGGAATTAAAACTCCAGAATTTTCGAAGTTACAAAAAGACAACATTTCAATTTTCTTCGGAAACTACTTTAATTATAGGGCCAAATACAGCTGGAAAAACCAATATTCTTGAAGCCATCATGATGATGGCAACTGGAAAAAGCTTTCGGGCAGATGCCGATCGAGAGGCAATTACTTGGGGCAGTGATATTGGCAGAGTGATTGCTGAGATAGAATCCGGCGCTGTGCGCGGCTCGTCTTTTGCTGCGCATCCGTCAAATCCAAGTGCTTTTTCTCTATCAAGTATATCCAAAGAGGATATGACGGTGCTCGAAAAGATTCGCCGCGCCGCGCCTGATGGTGTTAAGTTAGAGTTAGTAATAACAAACGGTGAAGTGCAGGGGCAAAAAGTACAGCTTAAGAAATACCTCGTCAATGGAGTGGCAAGGAGAGCAATTGATTTTGTAGGAAACTTGTCAGCCGTCCTCTTTTGGCCGGAACATCTTGAGCTTGTTACTGATAGTCCGAGTTTGCGACGAAAATATTTAGATAGCGTCCTTGTTCAGGTTGACCGGGAGTATCGAAGAAATCTCATGTCTTATGAGCGCGGTTTGAGGCAGCGCAATAGGCTTTTGGATCTTATTAATGAAGGAACAGCACATCGACAACAACTCCTTTTTTGGGATCAACTGCTTATCAAAGCGGGTGGCTATATAACTAACAAACGAGAGGAGTATATTAACTTTGTTAATACGTATTCAGTACCAAATATCCAATACAGTACAGAATATGATAAGAGTGTCATTTCTGAGGCGCGACTTGATCAATATAAAGACGAAGAGGTTTCGGCGAAAGCGACGCTTGTAGGACCACATCGGGACGACTTTGTCATCACCAGGAGACAAGAGACATCCTTCGGAAAGACTTCCCTCGGAAAGTCTCGGGACAAGCAGGACAAGCGTGACAAGAGACAAGAAAGTTCAAACATTGTATTAAGTAAATATGGGAGTAGAGGTGAACAACGACTTGCTGTTTTGTGGCTAAAACTTGCCGAACTTTCGTATATAGAGCACGAGTCCGGTGACCGACCAATTCTTCTTTTAGATGATATTTTTTCAGAACTTGACGAGGCACATAGAAATCTCGTTATTGACCTTATCGGCAGACAGCAAACTATCGTAACCTCAGCAGATCGCGATATAATACACATTATTCCAAAGGCAGCACAACGAATCTCACTATGAAACCAGTTACCATAGATGATTTTAAAAAACTTTATGTTCCATCTCGCAGTTCTCATAAAGGGCAAAACGGTCGGCTCCTTATTATTGGCGGGAGTCATTTATTCCATGCAGCAAGCTTGTGGGCGCTCACCGTAGCCTCAAGGATCGTCGACCTTGTCCACTACTGTTCAGTACCGGAAAACAACGAGATCGTCCAGAAGGCAAAGGAAGAGTTTCGAAATGGGATCGTTGTCCGTCGGGAAGACGTAGAGGATTACATAAAAGAGGATGACTGTATACTTATTGGGCCTGGGATGGAGCGGAGTGAAAACTCAAAACTCAAAACTCAAAACTCAAAGTTACAAGTTAAAACTCAAAATTTAAAAGACATTATATCCATGGAAGATGGAGGTGGGCAGACAGAGGCGCTGACGAATTATTTACTTGCCAAATATCCAAAGAAACAGTGGGTGATTGACGCAGGAGCACTCCAGATGATGGACGTATCACTTATTCCCAAAAACGCGATTTTAACCCCACACCACGGAGAATATACCATGGTTTTTGGTACTGAAAAAATTGAAGACATAGCAAAAAACTATAATTGCATCGTCCTTCTGAAAGGGGAACGCGATATCGCGTGTGATGGCGCAGGAAATTGCCGTACTATCGAAGGCGGGAATGCAGGAATGACCAAAGGCGGGACAGGGGATGTGCTTGCAGGGCTCATCGCGGCTTTGGCCTGCAAAAACGATCCGTTCCTGGCTTCGATTGCCGGAAGTTTTATTAACAAAAAGGCCGGCGACGAACTCTACAAAAAAGTCGGTCCCTATTTTAACGCGACGGATTTAGCAGGGGAAATTCCGAAAACTATGAAAGGATTATTGATATGACTTTTGTACAACCAACGTCACCATTGCCGGATTCAGAATTACTCAGGCAAGCCTATGGGGAATTAGAAAAAGCACAGCACGATACAGCGGGCAGCGCACTTTTGGGAGTTTTAGAACAGATTCCAGGATTTAATCTGGGTTCGGGTGTTCGGGAGAGAATACATGAGACGGCTGAAGTTGTGAGGGACGAATTTTTTCCCCACAAAGGAGAATTCCAGTTAGCAAAAGCAACTATCTTCGGAACCATATATCCTCTCAGTCAGATGGGAGCAGTACACATCACCCCTTTGACGCAAGGGTTTAAACAAGAGATTGGAATATCATTTCCAACAGCCATGGGCTGGCAGAGTATGAGTCTCGTATTTGATGTGAGAGGTGGTGTATTTACATACGGATTTCTAGATGTACGGAATCACAACAAAGGCTTTACATTTAAACCGCAGGAGGTAGGTCATGAAATAATTAGTGTAGATGAGGAGAAGGGGAAAAATAAATTTTTTTCTCCGGGACTAGCAGGTAAACAAATTTCATTACCTCGAATAATTCATGCGTTTACTACTCCGGGGACATTGCCGTATTTATACGCCTCTGATTTTCAACAGAAGATGGAGGAGATAATTCTGGCTCAGTAGGAAAATACTTCTTTAGTTTTTATAGACGCTACCGCGGTAGTCGATGTGCCGTATATAAATTGTTTGCGTTTCCGTGTCTATGCTATAGATAATTCGAAGTGGCCATGCTCTTATACTTCTATTTCCCGACCATTCGCCAAGAAGTAATTTTCCGGCAAGCGGATCAGACTGGATTATTTTGATTTTTTGTTCTATTTTTTTTCTGTCACGCGCAGTAATTCGTTTGAGTTTTTTTAGAGCTTCAGGGGCAACAATAATTTCCATAGAACGTTACTTCCATCCTAACATCTTTTTAGCTTTTTCCCAAGGTATGCCCTTGCCATCTTTCAATTCCTTTTCTGCTCTCTTTAGGCTGGCAACGAGTTTTTTGTCACTCATAATTTCAAGGGTTTCTTGCCATCCTTCAAATTCGGCGACAGACATCATTATGACTGGTTTTCCATTGCGGTGGACAATGGTGAACTGGCGCATGTCCTCGCCTGCCTCTTCGATAAGCTGATAAAAATTGGTACGCGCCATATTGGCTGGCATTGCGGAAGGTAGTTGTTTCATATAAAGGAATCGTACCACTAGTGGTACGTGATGTCAATTGAAAGATAAAAGTAAGGATATTGACAAAAAGTAAGGGATATGATAAAAGTAAGGCATGAACACGCTATTGACGTTGACCTCAAAAAATCAGCTCACGTTGCCGGTATCCATTGTTTCCTTATTGGGATTGAGTAAAGGGAGCAAGATGTGGACAAAGGTGAAAGATAATACCATTGTTCTGGAAAAAGTTGAAGATTCATGGAAGGATCTCCATGGGTTTTTGGCAGACAACCCGATCGCGAAGAAATATTCATATGACCGAGTATATAAAATGGCACAAAAAAAGGAAGCGAAGAGGCTCATGGAAGTATGAAAAAGTGTTTCGTTGATACAAACATTTTCGTAGAAACATTTGTAAGAAAAGGGCTAAAATCCGATAGATCATACAAGCTTTTAAATGGGGAAGCTTATTTATGTACGAGTAGTTTAGTCATATCGGAAATGGAGTGGGTTATGAGAGCGGGGTATGGAATTGCAAAACAAGATATTGTGAGATGTATGCAAAAAATATTAACTGCAGATATCGAAATCGATAACAAAAAATTGTTAATAACTACAATGAATTTTTATGAGATTAATAACGTCGATTGGACTGATTGTTTGAATATGTTTTCGATGAAAAATCAGGACGTTTCTGACGTGTATTCGTATGATAAGGGTTTAAATAAATTTGATTGGATAAAACGCCTCGAACCGTAATTTCATCCTACGTATTGAATCCATGACGTCGCAGTGCTTGTTTTATAGTACCGGATGGAAAACCATATTTCTCTTCTAGTTTACGCCATTTCATTCCTGCTTCCCGATCAGCCGCAATCTCTGGAAGTAACGGTGTCAAATCTGACGGTCGTCCCTCGTCTTTGACTTTAAGATCCCAACGCACTGCGTAATTTACAGCAGTCTGCTGATGAAAACCGAATTCGTTAGCGACCGCTCTTAAGTTTCCATTGTGTTCGGCATACGCTTTCTTAAATTGAGCTTGTGTCACTAGGGTTGGAACCCGTTCATGTGGCGGCGCTAAATTAACTACATCACCAATTTCATCTCCATAATAATATGTTGGTGTCCTCGCGTTCCAAAAATCACCGCCTCCGGTTCCCCAGGGAAATTTGGTATCACCATCAAGTTCGAATGCTGGTTCTTCAGTGTTTTCTAATTGAAACAGATCTTTATACCCTGCCTTTCAAGGCAGGGTGGAAGAAGCCCGAACGCTTGCTCGTTGAGATACAATAGGACGAAATGGAAGTAAAAGT
>Ga0082335_1003802_pt1 | contig 24042 bp, 27 predicted proteins | sample Subgrocontami58m_FD_72375 | JGI IMG/M metagenome (GOLD analysis project Ga0082335, IMG submission 72375) | Subsurface groundwater microbial communities from S. Glens Falls, New York, USA - GMW37 contaminated, 5.8 m (SPADES assembly) (version 2) ...
AAGGTACGGGTTATGGCTGCTATGAACAAGCTCCTGCATCTCTGCTTCGCCATCCTCAAACGGGGGACCCCTTTTGTCCTTTCCCTCCCTTCTTCCTCTTGACGACCATTACGGCATCTACGTTTTCTTCTTACCTACTACTCTTTAAAATCCCCCACAGCCAGCCACGGACGGCTGGCGGCGATGCGCCTTGGCCTAACGACGCGGCGGATGGTTAATGGCCTCCTCCACATGATCCAAATACGTAGGGACGTAATCCTGGATCCATGCCTCCACCTCTTCGGGATTGTAGTCGCCGTCGTAAAAGCAATGGGTGTGGAGGGTGTTTTCTGCGCCAGCGAACCGCTCAGAGAGGGAGCGTACTCTTAGCTCCCGAAATCGCTTCTCTAGAGCGACTAAGGTCTGCCTCCGTACATTCGTCCCTTTCGGCACGTTATTGGGCCCCTCCAAAGTCGCAATAACTTCGTTGGCTGCTTGAGTCACAGCACCCCATGCTTTTTCCGCAGCGTCACGAATAAGCACATCATTGTTGCGAGCGCGCTTCCAATCCGCCAATTCTTCTACGGCTTGGCGGTGAAACTCTCTCGCTTTGTTCAAATAAGCACCCACGTGTGCATTGTAGCACACCCAAAATAAAGGAGGCCCTTCTTGCACAAGAGTGGCCTCCTTTGTTTCATGCGAGCCTTGATTATCCCCCGCCGCCGGGGACGGGCGGATGGCGGCGACGGCGCACTACCTTCAGGCGGGCTTCGGCGCGGCGCATGGACCCCAGTGCCCGCTCCAGGTCCATGTCGGCGCCCCGGTGCGCCAGGCGCTCCTGGGCGCGTTTGACGGCCTCCTGGGCGCGGGCCTCGTCAATCTCTTCGGCGCGTTCCGCCGCATTAGCGAGCACCACTACCTTGTTGGCCATGACCTCCAGGAAACCTCCGGTGACGGCCAGATAGCTATCCGCCTGGCCCTCCTTCATGATGCGCAGCTCCCCGGGCTGCAGGATGGTGAGCAGCGGCGCGTGATGGGGCAGGATGCCCAACTCCCCTTCCATGCCGGGGGCAACCACGCCGCTCACGTCTTCCGAGTAGACGAGTTTTTCAGCGGTGACTATTTCCAGTTTCATGGTAGCCATAGGATGGCGATCCCTCTCCCCTCTTCCCACTCTCCTCAAAAGGGAGAAGGGGAAACAAACGAGGGGCACTCAAAGTACCCAGACCTAGCCGTGCTTCCGCTTGTTTTCACTCACTAATGTGCCCCAGGCCTCTCTGCCGCAACTGGCGCATACGATGCGCCTACTGGGGCCGTCGGCGAGTGCGGTGAGCCATGCCGACACTTCCATATTAGTGACAATGCCGCATTGGCTGCAATGCACGGGCAAGTACAACGCCTGCCACTTCAGCGTAGCGTACACCGCAAAGCCCAGCGCCCAGAGATAGCCCAAGACCAGGATCCAGAACACCGGCGTCGCTAGGATGACGCCCGCCACCAGCCCGATCGTGAGCAGGGCGATGACGCCACCCAGCTTCACAAGGCCCGCGCGCCACGGCGCGCTCATGTCCAGAATGCCTTGCCGCCGCATCCAGTAGCCTGCCAGCGCCAGCACCAGCAACGTGGCAGCCAGATAGGGCCCCAACTCCTGCCACAGCAGGTCCGGCCTGCTGTCCACTACGAACAGGACCGGCAGGAGCATCAGGCCGTCCACTACCAGCACAAGGGCCAGCGTCCGCACGAACCGGTTGAACCGTCGCTGGGCCTCGCCACGGCGCGACGCCTGCTGGCCGCTGGGGTTATCGTTCCCAGCCTGCTTGGGAGGCGTCCCATGCTGGTCCAAGTAATGCCTCACCCCACATCAGGCCCTCCCAACGGGGAGGGGTATATCCTACGTTACCGTGCTCCAGCCAGCTTCTTGCCCGCGTCTACAGCCTCGTCAATGGTCCCTACCATGTAGAAGGCTTGCTCGGGCAGGTCGTCGTGCTTCCCATCCAGGATTTCTTTGAAGCCGCGCACCGTTTCGCGGATGGGCACGTAGCGTCCCTGGCGTCCGGTGAACTGCTCGGCGACGAAAAAGGGCTGGGAGAAGAAGCGCTGCATCTTGCGCGCTCGTGAGACGATGAGCTTGTCTTCTTCTGAAAGGTCTTCCATGCCCAGGATGGCGATGACGTCCTGTAGGTCCTTGTAGCGCTGCAGCACCTGCTGCACGCCGCGCGCCGTCTGGTAGTGCTCATCGCCTACGACGGACGGGGTCATGATGCGGGAGTTGGAAGTCAGGGGGTCCACCGCGGGGTAAATACCCATCTCGGCGATGGAGCGTTCCAGGGAGATAACGGCGTCAAGGTGGCCAAAGGTGGTGGTCACGCCGGGGTCGGTATAATCGTCCGCCGGCACGTAGATGGCCTGGAAGGAGGTGATGGAGCCGTTCTTGGTGGAGGTGATGCGTTCCTGCAACGCGCCCATCTCCGTTGCCAGGGTAGGCTGGTAGCCCACGGCGGACGGCATGCGGCCCAGCAGCGCCGAGACTTCCATGCCTGCCAGAATGTAGCGGTAGATGTTATCAATGAACAGCAGCACATCCTGGCCTTCGCTGTCGCGGAAGTACTCCGCCATAGTCAGGCCGGTAAGGGCAATGCGCAAGCGCACCCCCGGCGGCTCGTTCATCTGGCCGAAGACCAGCACGGTATTCGCCAACACGCCGGACTGCTGCATCTCGTGCCACAGGTCGTTGCCCTCGCGGGAGCGCTCGCCCACGCCAGCGAAGACGGAGTAGCCCTTGTGTACCTGGGCGATGTTGCGGATAAGCTCCTGGATGATAACGGTCTTGCCCACGCCGGCGCCGCCATAGGCCCCCACTTTGCCGCCCTTGGTAAAGGGGGCGATGAGGTCAATAACCTTGACGCCAGTCTCCAGCATCTCTGTGGAACCAGCCTGCTCGGCAAAGGCGGGCGCAGCCCGGTGAATAGGCCAGTGCTCCTCAGCAGGCACGTCGCCAAGGGTGTCCAGAGCAATGCCCGACACGTTGAACAAACGACCCAGAGTGCCATGACCAACGGGCACAGCTATGGGTTTGCCGGTGTCAATGACTTCCGTTCCGCGAGCCAAACCCTCGGTGGCGCCCATGGTGAGGCAGCGCACCCAGTTGTTGCCGACGTGCTGCTCTACCTCCATCACCAGTTTCTCACCGCTCAACGTACACTCCACAGCGTTGAACAGAGAGGGGAGCTGGCCCTGGGGGAACTCCACGTCCACCACGGTGCCCATGATCTGGACTATTTTGCCTATTGTTCCCGCTGCCATTGTTGTCCACCTTTGTATCGCGATTTGGGTCGTGAGGACACAAGGCCTTGCGCCCCTACGCTGTCATACCTGTACTGCTTGGTTCCGGGCGCAACCCCGACATATCGGGACGCCCCTACGCCTGTTTTTAGCCTTCCAGCGCCGCCACACCGCCCACCAGGTCTAGAAGCTCCTTGGTAATCGTCTCCTGGCGCACCTTGTTCATCAGCAGCGTCAGCGAGTCAATGAGGTCGTTGGCGTTGTCCGTGGCGTTGCGCATGGCCACCATGCGAGCGGACTGCTCACTGGCGTTGGCTTCAAGCAGCGCGTGGTAGATTTGCATTTCCACAAAGCGTGGGAGTAAAGCACCAAGGACCTGCAAGCTGGCAGGTTCGTAGATATAGCCGACAGCCTCGCCCGCCTTTAGCTCCGCCGGCTGCACGGGCAGAAGCTGCTGTATCACAGGCCGCTGAATAACGGTGTTCACGAACTCCGCATAGCACAACAATACCTGGTCCACGTTGCCGGCGGTATAGTCCTCCATGGCCATGTGGGCTACGGGGCTGACGTCGCCTATGGTGGGGCGGTCCGGCATACCGGTGAACACTGCCTTCACGTCCCGCCCGGTGCGCACCATGAAGTCCCGGCCCTTCTTGCCAACAGTGACGACCCCGACCGGGACCTGGCTGCCCAGCAGGAACTGGCCGGCGGCGCGGTTCAGGCTGGAAGGCAGGCCGCCGCACAGGCCCCGATCCGGCGTGATGAAAATAAGCTGGGAATGCTTGACCTCACGACGCCGCAGGAGGGGATGGATATCGTCACCCTCCGCAGGCTGGGCCATGAGGTCGGCCAGCACCTCCCGTATCTTCTGGGAGTAGGGCCGGCCCGCCAGAGTGGTAAGCTGGGCGCGCCGCATTTTAGAGGCGGCCACCATCTGCATCGCCTTGGTGATCTTGGCGGTGTTGCGGACGCTCCGGATGCGCCGTCGTATGACGCGGACGTTTGCCATCCCTACTCCTCCGTCTCTTCGTAGACCCAGGCCACGAAGGCGGTGTTCACAATGGTAGGTGAATCATCGTCGCCTTGCTGGACAACTAGATATCCTTCTCCGCCGTCAACGAGCAACCCATCCATCTCCTGAAGAAAGCCGTCGCTTTCCAGGCTGGTCACGACTACCACCCGTTTCCCTTTGAGCCTTTTCAGGATTTCATCTACCAAGGGCATTTGTACCTAACCCCCTGCCCCTTCCCTACAGGGAAGAGGAGAAGTGAGATGAGCTAGCCTGCCTTGAAGGTCTTCTTGAAGTCGCCGATGGCTGCGACCAGCGCCTTCTCCGCGTCAGCGTCAACGTCATTGGAAGCGGCGATCTTTTTCAGAATATCGGAATGAGAGCTGTCCATGAAGGAGTGGAAGGCCGTTTCCCAGGCGGCGATGCCGCTGATCGGCACGTCATCCATGTGCCCATTGACCAGGGCGTACAGCACTGCCACCTGCTTTTCCAGGGGCAGCGGCCTGTACTGCGGCTGCTTGAGCACCTCTACCGTGCGCTGGCCGCGGTCCAACTGAGCGCGGGTGGCGGCGTCCAAGTCAGCGGAGCCGAACTGGGCAAAGGCAATGAGGGAATTGTATTGGGCCAGGTCCAGGCGCAACCGGCCTGCAACGCGGCGCATGCCCCGGCGCTGGGCCGAACCGCCCACACGGGACACGGACAAACCTGCGTTCACGGCAGGACGAACGCCTGCGTTGAATAGGTCTGTTTCCAAATAGATCTGCCCATCGGTGATGGAGATGACGTTCGTTGGGATGTAGGCGGACACATCACCAGCCAGGGTCTCAATGATAGGCAGGGCCGTCAACGACCCGCCGCCGCGTGATTGGTCCAGCCGGGCGGCGCGCTCCAGAAGGCGGCTGTGCAGGTAGAACACATCCCCGGGGTAAGCCTCGCGTCCAGGCGGGCGGCGCAGCAACAGGGAGAGCTGGCGGTAGGCCCAGGCGTGCTTGGAAAGGTCGTCGTAGATAATCAGGGCGTCCTTGCCGGACTCCATGAACTCCTCGCCGATGGCGCAGCCGGTGTAGGGGGCCATGTATTGCAAGGCCACGGGGTCGGAGGCGTTGGCCGCCACCACGATGGTGTGTTCCATTGCGCCGTACTGCTCCAGAGTGGCTACCACGTTGGCTACCTTGCCCACGCGCTGCCCAATGGCAACGTAGATGCAGATGAGGTCGCCGCCCTTCTGGTTGATGATGGCGTCCAGGGCAATAGCGCTTTTGCCGGTGGAGCGGTCGCCGATGATCAACTCACGCTGGCCCCGGCCTATGGGGATCATGCCGTCAATGGCCTTGATGCCTGTCTGTACGGGCACGTTGACGGACTGGCGCGACACCACATTGGGGGCCACGCGTTCCACTGGGCGGTTGCGGTCGCTGCGGATGGGGCCTTTGCCGTCCACCGGGCGGCCCAAAGCGTCCACCACGCGGCCAATGATGGCATTGCCCACGGGGACTTCAGCGACGCGGCCTGTGGAGCGGACCTCGTCCCCCTCTTTGATCTTCGTGTCGTCTCCGAGAATAACGGCGGAAACGCTATCCTCTTCCAGGTTCATCGCCATGCCGATGACATCGCCTGGGAATTGCAACAATTCGGTATATTTAACGCCGGAAAGCCCGTGGATGCGGGCAATGCCGTCGCCGATCTCGGTGACGACGCCCACGTCTACCATGCTGACCGCGCCGCCGAACTCCTGGATCTGGCGCTTTATTACCGCCGCGATGTCTTGACCCCGCGTTGTCATGACTTTACCTCAGTCTGTACCAACAGTCGTTTCAGAATCTTCCTCCCCCCTTGCGGGGGAGGATTGAGGTGGGGGGCACGTCACCCCCATCCTAACCTTCCCCCGCCAAAGGGGGATGGAACAAGCTGTGCTACGCCCGCGCCTCTGCCAGGTGGCGCTTCAGGGCGACGAGGCGTCCGCGTAGGCTGCCGTCAATGATACGGTCGCCTACCCGGGCCATAACGCCGCCCATGATCTCTGGGTCTATGGTAGCAGTGATGATCACTTGCTTGCCGGTCATCCCTTCAAGCTGGGCCTTCACGCGCTGCTCCTGGTCCGGCTCCAACGGCACCGCCGTGGTGACCGCGGCGCGCACGCGACCGTACTGGGCATCGGTCAATGCCTGATACTCTTCCAGCAAATCCGGCACAAGGGCTATGCGGCCCCGGGAAGCCAGCAGGCAAAGCAGATTCACCACCAAAGGGTGCAGCCCCGTCATGGCGGCTCGCACCATGTCCACCCGTTGAGCGGCGGTGAGCTTGGGAAACTCCAGGTAGGCCAGGAAATCCTGTGTCTGGAGCACCTGGTTGGCACGGGCCAAATCCTGTGCCCAGCGTTCAATCTCGCCGCTGTCCCGCGCCAGCTCAAAGGCGGCCCGGGCGTACCGTTTGGCGGAAGGAGCTTTGGCCATGTCCTAGTTCCTCCTGCCGCTCGCGGAACCGCCCTCTTGCAGCACCTCGTTGATGATGTCCCTGTGCGCCTGAGGGTCCAGGGAACGGCGGACGATGCGCTCCGCAGCGGTGACGGCCAGTTCGCCGAACTGGGCCCTCACCTCGTCTATGGCGATATCGCGCTCGCGCTGGATCTCGGCTCGGGCGCGGGCAAGCTCCTCGTCCACCAGGCGGTTGGCGCGCTCGCGCTGCTCTTGCTCGTACTGAGCAATGCGTTTCTGGGCCTCTTCAAACTGGGACTGGTTGGCGCGGCGGGCCTCGTCCAACTGCTTCTCAAAAGCAGCCTGGCGTTCCGACGCTTCCTTCTGGACGCGCTCCGCCTGCTCAAGGCTGTCCTTGATGCGCTGGGAGCGCTGGTCCAGGACGCGCAGGATGGGCTTATACGCGACCAAGCGCAACAGCACCAAGAGGATGGTGAAGTTGATGAGATAGGCTATGAGACTGGGCAAATGGAAACCAAGTGCACCCATGCCCGTCTTTCCCCCTTACAAGCTACCGGATGTGAAAAGGGAGCCTGGGGCTACTATGCCACCAGGGCCAAGATGATAGCAACGATGAGGGCATAGATGCCCAGAGCTTCTGCGAAGGCAATGGCCAAGATCATGTTGGTGGCAATAGGCCCTCGCGCCTCTGGGTTCCGCCCAATGGCGTTCAAAGCGCCAGCGCCTAGAATACCGATGCCGATGCCGGGCCCCAACATGCCCAGGCCGCCCGCAATGCCTGCCGCCAGAAATTTCAACGCTTCGTCCGTCATGGTTCCTCCTATGTCGTTTGCTTCGCGCCGTTGAGTGTTGCCTCGTCTCCGACTGAGTGGCCTAGTCTTGACGAGAGGTAATCCCGTAAAGCGTTAACCCCAGGGTTGCCCCGGCAATGCCGAGAACCACCACCACGAGTGCTATGACGATTATGATGCCTACAGAAGGGTCCATTGCAGTACCTCGCTAGTCCACTAGTGTGCTTTTGCTTCGTGGGTTTCGGCATGTGCTTCTTCGTGCTCATGGGGCTGCACAGCCTGGGACATAAACACTACGGTGAGGCCGGAGAACACGACCGCCTGTATGAGACCAACAAACAACTCAAGGCCGTAGAAAATCACGGAAACGGTAAAGGGGAACAGGAAGGTGATGACCAGCAGCAGGATTTCCCCCGCAGTCATGTTGCCAAACAACCGGAAGGTGAAACTCACAATGCGGATGAACTCGCTCAGAAGCTCCAGCAGGCCGACGAACAGGTCAATAAAGCCCTGGAACAACTGCCCCTTGAGCAGGGCGCCGAAGCGGAAGAATTTGGCGAAGTAGGGCAAGCCCAGGGAGCGGATGCCCCAGAACTCGACGAACACGAAGGACACCATAGCCACCGCCAGGGGCATGTTCATGTCCGTGCCCGCCGGCCGCAAGAGGTGCCGGGCTACCTCGCCGTCTTCATTGAGGAAGCCCAGGGTTGGATAGATGGGAAGGAGGCCAATCCAGGCGTTGAACAAGACAAAGAGGAAAATCGTAGCAAACAGGGGGAAGAACTTCCGGGCGTTGTCGTGTCCCGCCACGCCTTCCACAAAGTTCAGCATGGCCTCAACAACGAACTCCACCAGGTTAGCCAACCCCTTGGGGGCCGCGTTGGCCTTGTTGCCGCGTGCACCCAGCCAGAGGAACAGGATGAGCAGGACAGATGCGATCCAGCAGGAGAGAAGCGTGTTGGTGACGAGGAAGCCGCCTGGCAACTCATGGGTCTCGTGCATGTGCTCTGCCGCAGCCTCGTCAATAGGCTCGGGCTTCAGGTCAAACTCAGGTTTGGGGACGAAGGACTCTTCGCTGCCCATGAGGGAAGACCCAATAGCGCCAATGGCAAAGCCTACTACGAGCAACACCAAGGCGATGATGCCGAGCCCCTTTAGCATTTGTTTGGCGGAGGCGGTCAACTCAATGCTCCCTACTGAGGCTTCCGGCTACCGTTCTCGTCGTCGCCGGCCAGAAGCGGCGCGACCATCTTGTAGATGCCATAGAAGGCCAGAACGCTTCCCAGCAGCACACCGATCAGAATGAACAGTGGCGACGTGTTCAGGCGTTTGTCTAACCAGATTCCGCCGCCCGTTCCAAGAATGATGCAAAAAGCAATATACCACCCCAGCCCAACCAGCCGCATTGCCATCAGAAACTTACGACTGCCCATTCGTGAAAACCTTGCGGATTCTATCACAAGCGGAAATGGAAGGTCAACGCTCTTTCAGGCCAAACGCATCAGGCGTAGCCTTGCGCCCCTACGGAACGACTTACAAGAAACGCCCCCTCTCCTACATAGACGGAGCGTTGGCGCGGGCTGCGCGGTGTCAGGGGTTCGTCCCCTGTTCTCTCCCAAGGTCTTCCAGGTCAAGGGTCTTGATGAATTCGGTGAAGGCGGACATGCGCCTCAGGTCCTCTTCCTTCACCTCTCGTGGTGTTTCCGGGGTGGAGCGATCTTCCGGCGTTACCGGCTTGCCCGACTCATCCAGCATGACGCCGGCCTTCTCAAGGACCGTCTCCTCTGCGTAAATAGGGACGTGGGCGCGCACCGCCAGGGCGATAGCGTCGCTGGGGCGGGAGTCAATCTCAAGGGAGTTGCCGTTCACCTGGAGGCCCAACTTGGCGTAGAATGTGTCGTTTTGCAGGTCTGTTACCACGATGTGCACCAGCTTGGCCCCCAGGTTTGCAATGACCGTGCCCAGCAGGTCGTGGGTGAGCGGGCGAGGCACGTTGACGCCTTGCAGCTTTACAGCGATGGCGTCCGCCTCGGCAGGGCCAATCCAAATAGGGAGATAGCGGTCAGACCCTTTTTCCTTCAGGATGACCACACGCTGATAGTTTTGCAGGCTCACCCTGATGCTATCTATGACCATTTCCTGCATGGCAAACCCCTTTGGTTGGAAACGGGCCTCCGCCTGGAGACCCTGATTACGCGCTCCCATTATGGTGTTGCCTATGGGGGGTGTCAACGTAGAGCTGTTGCCGCAGCAGCCATAGAAAGCGCAGAAGTACTACACGACCCCGGAGGCTACCGGCCCGCCTTTGAGCAACGCCATCTTCTTCTCTAAGTTGAGCAGAAGTTTGTCAAAAGAATCGGCAAAGGCCTTGACCCCTTCCGCCAGCAGTTTGTCAGTCACCTGGGCCATGCTGACGCCGGCGGCTTCCAGCCCCTTCATAGAGGCATGGGCGCCGGCCATGTCCTGATTGATGGTCAACGACGCCTTCCCGTGGCCCAACAGCGCATCCAGTGTGGCCGGCGGCAAGGTGTTGACAGTATCCGCGCCTATCAGTGGCTCCACGTACAGCAGGTCGCTGTAGGCCGGGTTCTTGGTGCTGGTGCTGGCCCACAGCGGGCGCTGCACACGGGCGCCCAGGCGTCGCAATGCTTGGAATCGTTCGCCGCCAAAGATTGTCGCATAAGCTTCATAGGCAAGCTTTGCGTTGGCTACTGCCGCTTTGCCAAGCATGTCCCTGGCGCTTCCGTTGCCCCTTTTGACCGCTTCTTGCAGCAGGGCGTCCACCGCCGTATCCACGCGGCTGACAAAGAACGAGGCTACCGATGCCGTGCGCGTGATGAGGTTGCCCTGGCGAGCGCGGTCTTCCAGCCCCGCGATGTACGCCTCTCGCATGTGACCGTACATGGCAAGGGAGAAGATGAGGGTAACGTTGACGTTAATGCCCTCACCGATAAGCTGCCGGACGGCAGGGATGCCCTCCGCCGTGGCGGGCACTTTAATCATGACGTTTGGACGACCCAAGGATGCAAACAGGCGGCGGGCCTCTTCTACGGTCCCTTTGGTATCGTGGGCCAGTGCTGGGTTCACCTCTAGGGAGACGAAGCCGTCCCGCCCGTCGGTCATGTCGTAGGTAGGGCGCAGCAGGTCGGCAGCCGTGGAGATGTCCGACAGGGCGAGCAGCTCATAGGCCTGCTTGGTGCTGAGGCTACGCTTGGCTGCTGCGGCCAGGTCCTTGTCGTAGTCGGCGCCCGTGGCAATGGCTTTTTCAAAGATGCTGGGGTTGGAGGTGACGCCTACTACTCCCAGGTTGATGAGACGCTCCAGTTCGCCGGTAACGAGCATTTCACGGCTGATGTAGTCCATCCAAATAGACTGGCCGAGGCGCTGTGCCTGATGGACGATGTTCGGCATGGTGACGACCTCCTTGAAGGCGGGGCGGTGAGCGAAGACATTGTCGCACAACCAGGCGCACGAGCAAAAGGAGAGCCATGACGACTTCAGGGTTATATGCCTCATACAATAGGCGTGGTAGAATCGGGGGTATGGTACAAAGTTGGTCTTGGCGGAGTCAGGGCTAGCCCATGCGCCTACGAGGTTGGTACCAAAGGCTTGTCACCCTGCTATGGGAAGGTCACGACTTATGGGGGGTGGCAATATGGCTTGGGAGTGGGACAGTGAGCAACGTCCTGCTTCAGCCATTGTTTGGCGACCTTGCGATGTGGATCAAAGTCGTCTATGGAACAGGTCATACTATCTTGGCCCTTGCACTTTCCGCTATAGTTGTGAGATTTCTATTCAACCGTAGTGGAGACGAAGGTGTGTCGCAGACACAAGATAATAGCCCTGGCGCAATTCAAGTCGGCGACCACCAAGCTGTTGGTGGCGATTTCGCTGGCCGAGACATTGACAAGTCAGTCCATATCAATGTTGCCCCTACTGTTCGACAGCCCATAGCTCCTGAGATTGGCGGCATTATTCGTGGCCCTAGCATCTTGGTGAGTATAAAAAATACGGACAGCCAATTGCATCAATTCAAGGTGGTCTTTCACAGTGTAACTGGAGTGGCTGGCAAACCAAGAGTTAGAGACTTATGGCTCCCGTGGGATTGTGGTGACTGGCAATCTGTTGGCCCGAAGCAGTCTAGGCTGTTCCAGATTGCACAAGCCGATGGTGAAGACAGGCGCATCGGGAAAGTCATCAGGTTCACACACAATAAAGGGCGTCAATATGTGGAAGGCTATCTGAGTACGTAGCGTTTGGGGGGAAACTTTATCTTGACCTTGAAATCCAATCGGATGCTGCGCTGGAGATTCAGAGCCAGTCCCGATGGACGCTGGCAGTAGATAGCAACGGCACACCCATCAGTTTTTCTTCCCTGTGAGCGCTTTGTATTCGATATTGCCTTGGCGGCTTCACGGCAAATCCCGCCGTTAATACAGCACGATGCAGGCGCGCTATGCCCCCCAGGTCTTGCCGAACTCATCGCGGTGCACAATCCTTCCGGTGAAGGAGGCGTCCTGTTGCGCCAGCCACAGGGCCGCCGGCACAACGGTCTCCGGCGGGTCGGCGATGCGGCCCTGGAACGTGTTAAGCGTAGCGCCGGGCGCGGGTGGCCGCGACTGGATGAGGCCCGGGCCCAGGGCGTTCACGGCGATGTTGTGGGACTTCATGTCCGCCGCCAGGTTTTGGGTGAACTTGTTCAGCGCCGCCTTGGTCATGCCGTAGGGCAACCGGGCGGTGTCCACACGTTCCCCAGACCGGGAAGTGATGTTGATGATGTTGCCCTGGCGTCGGTCCATCATCTGGGGCAAGGCGTATTTGCAGGTGAGGAACGGCCCTCGGATGTTCACCGCGACGGCGTTATCCCAGTCCAGCGTGGTTATCTCCGTTGCCAACCCGGAAAGGGTCAGGCCGGCGTTGTTGATAAGCACATCAATGGGGCCGGCCTCTGCTTGGGCGCGGCGCACCAGGTGGTGTACCTGCCCTTCGTCGGCAACGTCGCACTGCACCGCCAGCGCCTTGCCGCCTTCTCTGGCGATCTGGGCCACGGTCTCTTGTAGGGAACCCTCGTGCTCCCCGACGCCTGGCTCCATCGTCCTTGCCGCCGCGACAACAATGGCTCCTTGCCAGGCAAAGCCGAAGGCCAGCGCCCGGCCAATACCCCGGCTAGCCCCGGTAATGACCACCACTTTACCCTGCAAACTCATAGGGTTGCCTCCGTCGTATTTCGCCTCGGCACCGCACCGTGAACGGTGCGGCTTCAAGCCCCCGCCTTCAGACGGGGGTACAGAAAACTGTTGTAGATAGTTTCTAGGTTTGTCCCGCTATCCTACGCTACTCTCCAGGCATTGCAAACTCCCCATAAGTCTGGCACAGTGACGGCACTACGCTCAGGAGGTCTTTATGGCTACTGTCAACTCCGTCCTTGGCCCGCTGGACACCGCCGCCCTCGGCTACACCCTGGCCCACGAGCACGTCATGGCCAGCTCAGCCGGTATTCAGGCCACCTACCCAGAGTTCCTGGACCGCCGGGGCACAATCACCAAAGCCGTGGCTGACCTGTCCCAGGCATACAAAGAGGGGCTTCGCACCTTGGTGGACGTGACGACGATGGACCTGGGGCGCGACGTGCGGCTGCTGAAGGAGGTCTCCCGCCGGAGCCACGTGCAGATTGTGGCGGCCACGGGCATCTGGCGCGATATTCCCCGCCGCTTCTGGACGGCGAAGCCTGACCAGATCGCCGACCTCTTTGTCCGTGAGATTGAGGTGGGCATAGAGCGCACGGGCATCAAGGCGGGCATCATAAAAGTGGCAAACGACCAGGGCGGCGTGACGCCGGAGGGAGAGATCATCCTGCGGGCCGCCGCCAGGACCAGCAAGCGCACCGGCGTGCCCATCACTACGCACACCTGGGCCCCGGAGCGCGTAGGGGAACAGCAGGTGCGCATCTTTGAGCAGGAAGGCATGGACCTGAACCGCGTGTACATCGGGCACAGCAACGACACCACGGACACGGCCTACCTGCTGGGCCTGCTGCGCAAGGGCGTCTGGCTGGGTCTGGATCGGTACCCTGGCGGGCAGAACCCCGCCACCCCCAATTGGGAGGTACGCACGGAAACCGCCAAACGGCTCATTGACGCCGGCTTCGGCCACCGCATCATGCTCTCCCACGACTGGTCGGTGACGCTGAGCATCGTGAGCCAGGAGCAACAGGAGGAGCGCCGCCGCTACAACCCGGACGGTTATCTGTTCATCCAGCGTCGCGTGGAGCCGCGCCTGGCGGAGCTTGGCGTGCCACGGGACGTTGTGGCGAAGATCAACACCGACAACGTCCGCCGTTTCTTTGAGGGGAAGGCTTAGAAGGCAGAACAAAGAAAGGTGGCCCCGATGCAGTCGGGGCCACCTTTCTTTGTTCTATGTTCTTCTTCTGGCGCGAATCGGACTTGCCAACATCGCAGTACTACCAAAAGATGCCGGATCTTAGCTTGGCGGTGGGCGTCCTTCGGGCGCGACGCCTTGGCCTTGCCGTCCCCTTGCAGCCTCTCGTGCGAACACTGCAACCCCAATTGCGCTCACCACCACCAGCGCTGCATTGGTGTTCAGCGCCCAACCGAAGGTGCCGGCGTCCGCCATCCAGCCAAGCAGGACCGGGCCGATCATGCCTCCAACGTCGCCGAAGGTGCGGAAGAGGCCGATGGCCAGGCCGCGTCCGCCTGCCGGGGCAAGGTCGGCTATGAAGGCGGCTGGCGCCGGCCCCACCACGCCCGTCCCTATCCCCAGGACGACGGCCGCCCCCAGAAAGGGCCAGAAGCTGTGACAGAAGATAAATGCCACCAGCCCTGCCGAGGTCAACAGCGCCCCGGGGAGCATGAGCATCTTGCGGCCATACCGGTCCGCCAGCCAGCCGGCGGGGATAACGATGAAGAAGTTGATGAGCGCCATGACGGTGAAGATCACTCCCAGCGCCCCCGGCCCCAAGCCAGCCTGAGCGTCGCCGACCAGAGGCAGAAGGCTCCCCCTGCCGCCATTGCGGGTAAACACCACCATGAAGAAATAGAAGGACACCAATAGGAAGTCCAGGCTCGCGATGAGCGTCAGCAGCGTCTTGACGGCGCCGGCGCCTTGGCTCGGTTGCCTGGGCTGGCCCCGCTCGCGCGCCGGGGCGGGTGCGCCGCCCAGCTTGGCTGTTTCCGGCAATTGCAGCATGGCCCACAGCAGCCCTAGCGCGGAGAGGCCGGCCAGAATGTAGAACGCCGACCGGAAGCCCCACAACTCTGCGGCGAACCCGCCTACCGCCGGGCCGAGGCTGCTGCCGAAAAGCAGGCTCCCCTGCTGGTAGCTCATGTACCGGGCGCGGTTGTCATTGGTGGAGATGTCGGCCAGCGTGGTCAGCGCCCCCGTCAGGTAGATGGCCGACCCGACGCCCGTAAAGAAACGGTATATCACCATCTCCACAAAGCTGTGGGACAAGGCCATGAGCACCGAGGCGATAGTGATGATGAGCAGGCCGCCAATAAGCACGATCCGCCTGCCGTACCGCTCTGCGACCATGCCTGCCGGCACGTTGAAGAAGATGCGCCCCAGGCTGAACACCGCTACGGTGACGCCCACCATTGCCATGCCGATGCCAAACTCTTTGGCGAACAGCGGCAGCACCGGCGAAATAATACCCTGCCCCATCATAGTGACCGCCGTTGTCACCATGATGGCGATAACGGTCTTGTAGGTGCGAAAGAATTGCGCCATTACTGACTTTCACGAGCGTGGTCTGCCAAAGCTACGGTAGCTTATCACCGCAGGCTGTATCTGGCTAGGTGCTCTGTCCGCCTCGTAGGGGCACGATATATCGTGCCCCTACGAGGCGGACAGAGCGGCGACGGAGGTAGGGGGACGCATGCGTCCCCCTACGCACTGGCAATACAGCGGCAACCCCTATCCTGCAAACGCCTTCTTTAGCTCGCGGCACGCCTGGTCAATGGCTAGTTTGCCCTTGTCCAGGGCGTTGAACATGCCGAAGAAGCCGTGGATCATGCCGTCGTAGCGGGTGCAGACCACGGGAACGCCCGCGTCCCGCAGTTTCTGGGCGTAAGCCTCGCCCTCATCCCGCAGGGGATCGTACTCGGCGGTGACGACCAGGGCCTGCGGCAGGCCACCCAGGTCTTTGGCTTGCAAGGGCGCAGCGTAGGGGTTCGCAGCATCGGCGGGAGTGCGCAGGTACTGCTGCGCGTACCACTCCATGCTGTCCCTCGTGAGCATATACCCCTCTCCGTTTTCCCGATAGGACTGCGTCCGCGACGAGAAATCGGCGACGGGGTATACCAGGAGCTGGTGGACCAGCGAGGGACGCCCGCCCCTGTCCTTTGCCATAAGGCACACCGCCGCGGCCAGGTTGCCGCCGGAGCTGCTGCCGCCAACGGCGATGCGTCGCGCGTCCACGCCCAGCTCGCCGGCGTGCTGCTGGACCCATAGCGCGGCGGCATAGGCGTCCTCGGCGGCGGCAGGGAACTTGTGCTCCGGGGCCAATCGGTAGTCCACGGACACCACAGCGCAGCCTGCTCCGGCGCACAGGCTCTGGCTCACCCCGTCGGACATTTCCAGCGTGCCGGTGACCCAGCCGCCGCCGTGATAGTACACGAGGCAGGGGAATGGCGGCAGGCCAAAGGGCACGTAGACCCGGATAGGGATGGCGCCGCCCGGGCCTGGGACGTGGAGATCGTATTTGCGTGCCACGGCCGGCCCTTGGGTCATCGGTCTTGCGTGTGCGGCGGCGCGCACTTGGGCAGCGGTCTGCCGGCTCAGGGGCGGTGCGCCTTCGGCCTCGCGGGCTTTAATAACAGCGGCGGCTTGTGGGTCCAGTGGCATGATCGGCTCCTCGTATTTTCTGGGATTGCATTGCCGGAGGCGTGTGCATCATTGTACTGGCTAAGTGGGCAGGGGGAAACCAGGGTTCACAAATGGCCTGCGAGTGGGGCCGTGACGTCTTCCGGAAGGAGCCTTTAGAGGAGCAAGCGTGAGCATAGGTTCTGTTCGTTTGGGGTGACGCCTACCCACGAATGCGTCAAGATACATTGTTGATGACCTTAAGTCCGGGGTTCTTTGTATTTCCCAGACGACCTTATGACCAGCGGGGCCACTGCTGACGCTCCACCCCCTCCAACACGTCTGCCACCACCTCGTAGCGCCCGAAGGAAGGCACAAAGTATACGCCGGCAATCTGTTCCCGAACGCCGTTAATCAGCTCTTGGGCCAGGGCGACGCCGGCCTCAGCGCCCTTTCGCCCGGCGTCCCTCATGCGCAGCAGGGCGGCCTCGGGCACCACCATGCCGGGCACCTCGTTGTGCAGGAACTCGGCGTGGCGGTAGCTGCGCAGGGGCAGCACGCTCATGAGCACGGGCAGCGGGAAGCCGCCCAGACGCCGGCGCATGCGTTCCACTGCCTCCGGATCAAAGACGCTCTGAGTGAAGATGAAGTCGGCCCCTGCGGCGACCTTGCGCTCCAGGCTGGCAAGCTCCGCGTCCACGTTTAGGGTCTCCAGGTTCAAGGCGCAGCCAACAAAGAAGGACGTTGGCTGTTCAATGGGCTTGCCGGAGAGGTCCAGCCCCTGGTTGGCCTGGTGGATGAGTCGCACCAGCCCTGACGATGTAATGTCGGAGAAGCTGACCGCGCTGGGGTAATCGCCGATGGAGGGCGGGTCGCCCATCATGACGATGATGTTGCGCACGCCCAGGGCATGAGCGCCCAGCAGGTCGGAGTGCAGGGCAAGCAGGTTGCGGTAGCGGGTCGCCACGTGCATGATGGCTTCCACGCCAAGGCGGGTCTGGAGCAGCGTGCTCATTGCCAGCGCGGACATGCGTCCCTGGGCCAGGGGCATATCGGTGGCATTGAAGGCGTCCACGTGGACGTGGCGCAGGAGCTGGCGCAGGCGCACCAGCGTGGGGGTGATGTCAAAGCCCCGCGGCGGGTGGACCTCCACCGTCACGACGAAGCGGCCCTCGTGTATGCTGCGGGCCAGGGCGGTAGGCTCTGCCGGCGTCCTGGGCGCTGCGGGAGTGCCTTGAACGGCGGGTTCCCGATGCTCGCTGACGCTGACGTTGGCGCGCCGCGCGGGCCTGCCCTCTTTCAGAGCGTCGCGCATGGCGGCGGTGTGCTCCGGCGTGGTCCCGCAGCACCCGCCAAGGATGGTTGCGCCGGCCTCCGACATGCGGGCGGCGTAACCGGCCATGTAGGCAGGTGAGGACAGGTAGACGAAGCGGCCCTCCACGTACTGGGGGAACCCCGCGTTGGGCTGGGCCGATAGGGGTATCGTTGCGTGTGGGGCCATAGCCTCCACGACTTGCAGCATTGGCTCAGACCCAACGCTACAGTTCGCGCCCGCAACGTCCACACCCAGGGCTTGCAGCGTCTCCACCACCTCTTGCGGCGTGTCCCCGGCAGGCGTGAAGCCCTCCTGCGTGAAGGTCATCTGCGCGACGATGGGCGTGCTGCTTACCTCTCTGGCCGCAGCGATGGCCTCCTTGATCTCCGCCAGCGAGGTGAAGGTCTCCAGCATCAGCAAGTCTACCCCGGCCTCCACCAGCGCCTGCGCCTGCTCCCGGAAGGCGGCGCGGGCCTCCTCCAGCGTAAGCGACCCCACAGGCTCCAGCGCTTTCCCCAGGGATCCCATAGCGCCGGCGATCCACACCTTCTGCCCGGTCAGCTCCTGGGCCTGGCGGGCCAGGTCTACTGCCAGGCGGTTCAGCTTGCCTGTGAGGCTGGCCAGGCCGTGCTCCCCAAGGCGGATGGCGTTGGCCCCGTAGGTGTTGGTCTCCAGAAGCTCCGCCCCAGCGTTGATGTAGTCCAGGTGGACTTCACGGACCAGGGCAGGGTCCAGCAGGTTCAGGTGCTCAAAGCAGGTGGTGATGGGCAGATTGGCCCGGCGTTGAAGCTCGGTACCCATGGCCCCATCGGCCAGGAGCGGCCCCTGGGCCAGGCGTTGGAGAAACGGATGGTCTGACATAAGGGTTATTGTAGCAGGACTCCGAGGATTGTGTGGCGCGATGCAAGACGGTAATGAGGATGGTATCCTATCGCCATGCACCAGCAAGTGTATGACGCCATTGTAGTCGGCGCGGGGCCGGCGGGCAGCGCCACGGCCCGGCGCATCGCCGAGGGCGGCTACCGTGTGCTGCTCCTGGAAGAGCACACGCGCATCGGCGTCCCCTTGCACTGCTCGGGCCTGGTGACGCCGCGCACCTTGGAGGAGGCGGGGGTGGGCGAGGGCCTTGTCCTCAACCACATCGTCGGAGCGCATATCTACGCGCCTTCGGGCCGCAGCCTCACCCTGGGCGACGGTGGGACCCATGCCTACGTCATAGACCGGGTGGGTCTGGACGGAGCGCTGGCGGAGCGCGCCCAGCAGGCGGGCGCAGAACTGGTTCCCGGCGCGCGTCTGATGCACGCGGAGCTTCGGGACGGAGCCGTGGCGCTGACGGTGCGCCGCAACGACGCCTTCCTTACCCTGCGCACCCGCTTGCTCATAGGGGCCGACGGCGTGTCCTCCAGAGTGGCGCGGGCAATGGGCCTGGGCGGGCCTGCGGAGCGCGTGCGGGGCCTTGGGGCGGAAGGGGTGCTGCCTGGAGCGGACCGAGAGCGAGTGCAGGTGTTCGTGGGCAACGCCGTGGCCCCCGGCTGGTTCGCGTGGACTATCCCCCTGGGCGACGGGCGCGTGCGCCTGGGCGTGGGCACCAGCGGCAAGGTGAAGCCTTTGGCGGCCATGCGACGCTTCTTTGACACCTACGCCAAGCATTTGGGCGGCTGGCAGCAGAAACGGCTCACCGGCGGCGTTATCCCCATCTGGTCAAAGCGGGCTATGGTGCAGGACAACGTCATGCTAGTTGGCGACGCAGCGGGCCAGGTGAAGCCCACCTCCGGCGGCGGCATCTACCTGAGCCTGGTAAGCGGGCGCATGGCGGCGGAGGCGGCGAAGGTAGCGCTGGCGAAGGACGACCTGTCGGTGAAGGCGTTGCGGGCCTATCCCAAAGCCTGGGACAAGGCCTTTGGGCAGGAGTTCCGCCGTGGCGAGGACCTGCGCCGCGTCTACAAGACCATGACGGACGAGGACTTTGACCGGCTGCTGCGCATCTTCGGCAGCAAGCCCCTGCTTTCCATCATCAACCGCCACGGCGACATTGACTACCCCGGCGGCATGTTCCGCCGCATGGCGGGCGCGGCCCCGGTGCTGTGGGCCTTTGTGCGCGGGCCGCTACGGTACGGATGGCTGTGGAGGTAGGGAGGGCGGCCCAAGGTTGGGTATCAGTCGTCAATCCAAACTGATACCCAACTGGGTTAGTTCTATAGTTGACATTAAGTTTGCCAAGCAGTAGACTCGCCTTAAGGCGAGTCTACTGCTTGGCAAGAGAAAAATGCTTGACGCTGCGATCACTGTATGGTAGGCTACGAGCGTTAATACTCCCTGGCGTTCCCCTTCTCACAGAAGGGTAGTATGTCAGGATGGAATGTGCGCTATAATAGGGCCAGAAGGGAACCCCCTCTGGCCCTATTAGTTTTTGTTAAAGGAAGCTGCATGGCACGTTTAGCGGTGTTCATTGATGGTGGCTACCTTGATGTTCTTGCGAGAGATCATTTCAAGGTTTGGGTAGATTACGCAAAGCTCAGCGACCAGATAGTGGCTGTAGTCGCTTCTAAGACCCCGGAGCCTGTTGATAGGCTCAGAACATACTACTATCATAGTTTGCCGTATCAGAGTAACCCCCCAACACCCATTGAAGCGCAACGCTACTCGCAGAAGCATCGTCTCTTTGAAAGGCTCCGCTATTTGGATAGGTTTGAAATCAGGTTAGGTAGACTAATGCCACGAGGAGCGGATTCTGCTGGTATACCAATATTCCAGCAGAAAGGTGTGGATTTGCTTCTCGGCCTAGACTTTGCCTTGCTCAGCGGCAAGAGGCAGATTACACATGCTGCTGTCGTTTCTGGAGACTCTGATCTTAAACCTGCATTTGATGTGGCCCGAACAGAAGGGATTTCTCTTTGGTTATTTCATGGCCCTAGGCAAGGGCGAGGGGGCATAAACACGGTTGCATCTGAGTTATACTTAGCCGCAGATGAACGGGTAGAAATTGACCAGCAGTTTATGAACCGTATTGCAATGCCCCCGCAACCACGTATGCCCCTGCGCCCCTAGTTTTCACTTGCCTCAAACTGATGCGCTACTCAACCTACTTGCCCTGGCAGGCTGAGCGGGAAGCAGCCAGCTCCTTGGGCATGTCGCCGTCCGCAAGGGAGATGAGCATGCGCCCCAGGATGTCCGAGAACTGTTGCAGGGTGTACTTCTCCTGGATGTCCGCCATGACGCAGGAGCAGTAGGTCTTGGAGCCCTCGTTGGCGACGCAAATGCCCATGAAGTTGTCTATGAGCATGGATGGGATGGGGACATGGGTTGGGGTAGGTGTGGGTACAGGCGTTGCCAGCGATGACGCTGCGTTGCCGCAGGCCAAAGCTGCCGTCATAAGGAACGCCAGGCCCAAGAAGGCCCGGGATGCGCGTCGCTTCATGGCGCGGATGGGTTGCATCTGCATAGCTTGATGTTCCATTGGCTTACCCGCGGGTGTCAGGATGAATTGGTTACCCCGCTAGTACATCAAGATACTTGTACGCCGTGCCAGTGTTCATGAGGACGATGACACCCTCCGGGTCAATGGCGTTTTGCTGCAAGAGCTTGCGAAGGCCGGCCAGCGTCGCCGCGCCTTCCGGGCAGGGGTAGACGCCCTCCGCCGAAGCCATAGCCTTCACGCCCACCAGCAGCTCGCGGTCCGTCACCGTCAGCGCCGTGCCCTTGCTTTGACGGATGGCGTCCAGGATCAGGTAGTCACCGATGGCGGAGGGCACGCGGATGCCTGCGGCCAGCGTCCGGGCGTTGGGGAATGCCTCGGCGCGCCGCGCGCCCGATAGGAATGCCTGCACAATGGGCGCGCACCCTTCCGCCTGCACAGCCACCATCTTCGTCGTGACCTCGTCTAGCCAGCCAAGGGCCAGCATCTCCTGGAACGCCTTCCAGATGCCCACGATGCCCGTGCCGCCGCCTGTGGGATAGACGATGGCGTCCGGCGTGCGCCAGCCAAGCTGCTCGGCAAGCTCGTAGCCCATAGTCTTCTTGCCCTCGGCGCGGTACGGCTCTTGGAGCGTGGATACGTCAAAGAGGCTTTCTTTCGCCGCCCGTTCCCGCGAGAGACGCCCCGCATCGCTGATGAGGCCCTCCACCAGGGTCAGGCGCGCTCCAGCGTCTAAGCATTCCTGCTGGTTGGCCTTGGGCGCATCCGAGGGCATGAACACGTGGGCCTCCATGCCGGCGGCGGCGCAGTAGGCGGCCATGGCTCCTGCTGCGTTGCCTGCGGAGGGCACGGTGAGCTTGCGCAGGCCAAGCTCCTTAGCTTTGGACACGGCGGCGGCCATGCCCCGTGCCTTGAAGGAGCCGGTGGGGTTGCCGCTTTCGTCTTTGATGTACAGGCGGGGGCAGCCGAGCTGCTTGCCCAGGTTCTTTGCGTGCAGCAGCGGCGTCATGCCCTCGCCCAGGCACACGACGTTCTCCTCGTGGCGCACGGGCATGACCTCGTAGTAGCGCCACATGTCTGGCTGGCGTGCGGCGATGGCGCTGCGGTCCACCTCCTGCCGCAGGTGGGCAAGGTCGTAGCGGGCGTACAACACCTTAGCGCAGGATGGGCAGGTGCGGTAAGGCTCATCTGCTGAATAGGTCTTGCCACAGGCGGTACATTCCAGGTGGGAGAGATAGCTGCGCATGAGGGCCTTCGTCGCCTTGCATTAGGTGTGGGCATTGTAACACGGAAGAAAGGCGCATCCGTAGGGGCGAAGCAGGGAGAGTGTCCTGGATGTGTTGTGGTCTAAGGGAGGTAGGGCATCGGCCCGCCTTCTGCTATGATGGAGTCGTTATGGGAACGTTCCACCACAGCATGACGCTCATCTCCGCCGACGGCCAGCGCCGCGAGGGAGTCCTAGCCATTGGGGCCGTTGTGCTTGAAATATACTTGCTGGCGGTTGATCTCGTAAGCCAGAGCTGGTGCCAACTGTGGGGCTAATACTGTAGTCAGTCAAACGAGTTTCTGATAGACTTCCTTATGTAGAAAGGTGCAGCCATGATTGCGACCGACAGTAAACACAGAACTGAAGTCTTTACCCTTGATGAACTCGCTGGCTTAGTTGACGCCCGATGTAGAAAATATCTCCAAATCAGCGGCTGGGATTTTGTGGAAAAGGATTCTGCAGGGCAACTGCCAGATGCTTTCATCACCCAGCATATAAGGACATTAATTAACCTTGCCGAAGGAAATAAGCGACAATCGCTTCTTCAGCGTCTACATAGACGTGCTGAACGAGACGCTCAACAAGACCATCACGGTGAGCAGGCTCACCATGCAAAGCATCCGCGGTAGCAAATCGAGAGCCGTTGGTCGTTTCGCAGGAGTGGATGTTTTGCCGCTAGAGCTCAAGCCTAGCGGCAATTGTTTGTTCGTCTCACAAGACATCCACCGAGAGGATAATAAAGTAATCGTTGAGAGTTGCACGTACAGGTTTTCAAGATCAGATGACCCGAGCGATGAAGAGGCGTGGGTTTTTAGATATGATTATGTGCGATTCGCTGGCAACAATCACCCTCACACACATATTCATGTAAACGCGAATCACCGCTTCACTGGACAAGATTTGCATCATATTCATTTTCCTTCCGCGCGCTTAAGTCTGGAGCAACTCATAGCCTACCTGATCCTAGAACATGGCGTTGAATTGTTGAGCGGAGTAAACCATGATGAAGCAATGCGGCTTCTACAAAGAAACCACACTGAGTTCATGAGACGCCGCACCGACCATGAAGTTTTCCCCTAGAACCGCGTTATAGTCATGTCCACCACCCTCCAACAACAGACCTCGTTCCGCGTGGTGTCGGAATTCCAGCCGACGGGCGATCAGCCCCAGGCGATAGAGAAGCTTGTGTCCGGATTGGAGCGCGGCCTGCGGGAGCAGGTGCTGCTGGGCGTCACCGGCTCGGGCAAGACGTTCACCATGGCCAAGGTGATAGAGCGCGTGCAGCGGCCCACACTGGTCATCGCGCCCAACAAGACGCTGGCAGCTCAGCTTGCCTCGGAGTTCAAGGACTTCTTCCCCGACAATGCCGTGGAGTACTTCGTCTCCTACTACGACTACTACCAGCCGGAGGCCTACGTCGCCCGCACGGACACCTACATTGAGAAGGACGCGGACATCAACGAGGAGATAGACAAGCTGCGCCATGCCGCGACACGGGCGCTGCTGACGCGGCGGGACACGCTTATCGTGGCGTCGGTGTCGTGCATCTACGGCCTGGGGTCGCCGGAGGAGTACCAGAGCTTCGTGGCTTACGTACGCAAAGGGGAGCGCAAGAGCCGGCAGTTGCTGGTGCGCCAGCTCGTGAACATGCAGTACGAGCGCAACGACTTTGACCTCTCTAGGGGCAAGTTCCGCATACGCGGCGACACGCTGGAGCTGCTGCCCGCCT